>LNAP01000225.1_pt1 | contig 66330 bp, 59 predicted proteins | sample 602601 | NCBI WGS metagenome assembly LNAP01 (sample SAMN02440304, study PRJNA202911) | soil metagenome | biome: Subtropical and temperate rainforests or woodlands; isolation source: soil samples (1 kg each in a 20% v/v slurry with milli Q water) were... ...
GTCCATGGCTACGTGCGGCGAGCGCGCCTGGCGGGCCTCGGCTGGCCACTTCCGGGAGGAATGGACGACGACGGCCTGGAACTGCTGCTGTTCCCGGCACCGGCGTCAGCGTCGCAAAGCGATCGGCGCCCGATACCGGACTGGGCTTTTGTCGAGAAGGAGCTTCGCCGCCGCAGCGTGACGCGCCTGCTGCTCTGGGAAGAGTATCGCGCCGCCAATCCGGACGGCTTTGGCTACACCTGGTTTTGCACGACCTTCGAGGCCTGGAAGAACCGCGTGCGCCCGTCGATGCGCCAGACCCACATCGGCGGCGAGAAGGTGTTCGTCGATTTTGCGGGCGACACCATCGACGTCGTCGATCCGATCACCGGCGAAGCGCACGCCATGAAGTTGTTCGTCGCGGCGATGGGGGCTTCGAACTACACCTATGCCGAGGCCTGCCCGAGCGAGAACCTGACCCACTGGATCGGGGTGCATACCAATCTGTTCGGTTTCCTGGGCGGCGTGCCGAAGTTCGTAGTCTGCGACAATCTCAAGGCCGCCGTCACCAATCCCGACCGCTACGATCCTGGTCTCAACCGCACCTATGCCGAGATGGCCGGCCATTACGGCACCGCAATCCTTGCGGCGAGGCCGAGACGACCGAAGGACAAGGCCAAAGTCGAGGTCGCCGTCCAGATCGCACAGCGCTGGATTTTGGCGCGCCTGCGCAATCAACGGTTCTTTTCCCTGGCAGAATTGAACGCCGCGATTCGTACCCTGGTTGTCGAGCTCAACGCCCGGCAGATGCGCGGATTCGGCACCAGCCGTGCCGAACTGTTCGCCGAGGTCGACCGTCCCAAGCTGGGGGAGTTACCCGACCAGCCCTATGTCTTTGCGCGCTGGAAGCGTTGCCGCGTCGCTCCTGACTATCATGTCGAGGTCGATGGCCATTGGTATTCCACGCCTTACCGGCTGATCCGCGAGCTCGTCGACGTCCGCATCGCCGACAAGACGGTCGAGATCTTCCACAAGGGCCAGAGGATCGCCAGCCACCTGCGTGCGCCGAGCCGGCGCGGCCACACCACGATCGCCGATCACATGCCGAGCGCGCATCGCCGCTACGGCAAATGGACGCCGGGAGGCCTGATCGCCGCCGGCGAGAAGATCGGGCCGTCCACGGCGGCGTTTTTCCAGACCGTCATCACGGCCCGGCCGCATCCCGAACAAGGCTTTCGCACCTGCCTCGGCATCCTGGCGCTGACCAGGAGCTACGACAATGCCCGCGTCGACGCCGCGTGCCGGCGCGGCATCCTGATCAAGGCGCATTCCGTCGCCTCGATCCGCTCGATCCTCAAGAACGGCCTGGACCGCGCCTTTCTCGATGAGGCAACCGACGACCAACCCCTGCGCCACGGCAACATCCGCGGTCAGGGCTATTTCCACTGAACCCTGGAGATCCCTATGCTGACACACCCCACCCACGAACGGCTGATCACGCTCGGCTTGACCGGCATGGCCAAGGCCTTGGAGGAACAACGACGATCACCCGATCTCAACGCGCTGTCGTTCGAGGAGCGCGTCGGCTTGCTGGTTGATCGCGAGGCCGCAGAGCGCGACACCAAACGTCTCACCACCCGCCTCAAATTCGCGGCCCTGCGGCAAAACGCATGCGTGGAAGATATCGACCTGCGCACGCCGCGCGGCATCGATCGCGCTGTGTTCGCCAAATTAATCGCCGGCGACTGGATCGCCCGTCATGAGAACCTGCTGATTACAGGGGCAACCGGGCTCGGCAAAAGCTGGATTGCCTGTGCCCTCGGCCACAAGGCCTGTCGCGACAATCGATCGGTCCAATACCATCGCGTGCCCCGCCTGTTCGAGGCGCTCGCGCTGGCCCGCGGCGACGGCCGCTATGGCCGCCTGCTCAAAACCATCAGCCGCGTGCAGCTGCTGGTGCCCCCGGATTTTCTGCTTGAGCGGCGTCCGCTGCAAAATACAGCGCGCGCTCCAATCGCGGCACATTGCCTTCGCTCTCGCTCAACACCCGCAGCAATCGATCCTCGATCAGGATCAGATGCGTATCTGTCGTATTGATCGCGTGTTCCAGTGTGTGCCCCCGATAGGCGACGTTGATGGTGACGTCCGTCGCACCCAACATGTTCAGCGCGAACCACGCATACAGTGTCCCCAGGCAGTTTCCTCCCATGACAACGATGCGGTCACCTGCGCTGACGCCCTCCTGCTCCAGCACATAAGCCAATGTGCGTGCTCTTGCCTGAACGCTCGCATAGCTCGCCGGTTCGCCATCGACCATACGGATAAATGGTGCGTCCGCAGACAGCTGAACCCGCGCCGCGAGCGCAGCGTCGAGAGTCCAGTTCTCAAAGGGCAATTGCAACATATCGGAATTGATGGCTCGGATTCAGCGGTGACGGAAGATCGGCTTGCGCTTCTCGGCAAATGCGGCTGCGCCCTCCTTGTGATCCTCCAGCGCGAACGTCGTATGCGATAGCCGCCGCTCGAAACGCACACCCTCCGTGAGCGGAACTTCAAAGGATCGATTGAGCGCCTCCTTGGTCATCATGATCATCGGGCGGGAGAGCTCGGCGATCTGCGTGGCCACGCGGATGGCTTCCTCGAGCAATTCGTCCGCCAGGATGATTCGACTGACGAGACCGCAACGCTCCGCCTCATCCGCGAGCATCATGCGGCCGGTCAAACACATCTCCATCGCTTTCGATTTTCCGATGGACCGCGACAGCCGCTGGGTACCTCCGGCGCCAGGCATCACCCCCACCTTCACTTCTGGCTGGCCGAACCGGGCAGTATCGGCACACAAAATGAAATCGCACATCATCGCGAGCTCGCATCCGCCGCCCAGCGCCAGACCGTTGACGGCGGCAATGATCGGCTTGCGGCAGCGGGTGGCCTCCTCCCAGTTGCGCGTGATGAAATCTTCCGAATAGGCGTCGGCGTAAGTCTTGTTCGCCATCTCCTTGATATCGGCGCCAGCGGCGAACGCCCGGCCTTTGCCGGTCAGCACCATGCAACCGACATCAGTGTCGCTCTCGCATTGCCGCAGTGCCGCGGTCAGCGCGTCCATCAATTCCGTGCTGAGCGCGTTGAGCGCTTCCGGGCGGTTGAGCGTGATCACCCCAACAGGCCCAAGTATCTCCAGCAGGACGATCGGCTGCTTCATGGTGCACCTTCCATCGACGCTTCGAGCGCGACAAAGCGCAACACGTGTTCACCCACCAGAATCACTTTGCCGTCCTGGTTGGTGACGTTGAGAGAGGCATAGATCCGGTCGCGGTCGAGCTCGATTCTCACCACCTCGTAGCGGATGAGGATCGTATCGCCGAAGAACACCGGAGCGACGAAACGAAGCCTGTCATAACCAGCGGATACGCCATCGACCCTGTACTTGATGCCGAACATCGCTGCCGCAGCCGATGTGAAGCCGACGACAAGCGCGCCCTGTGCGATGCGCGTCTTGAATTGGGTCTTTCCCATGTAGCGTTCGTTGATATGGTTCGGCGAAAAATCACCACATATCCCAGCGAACTGGTAGACATCCGATTCGCTTATGGTCTTCTCGATCGCGATGCCGTCGCCGATCTTGATGTCGTGGATGGTGGAGCGTGGACTGTCGTCGAAATCTACAATCATGGTTCATCCTTGCAGCGGTGGCCGGATTGCTCAGGCGATGACGCCCTCCGTACGGAGGCGCGCGATATCTGGCGGGGCGTAGCCGAGTTCGGCCAGCACGTCCGCATTGTGTTGTCCGAGGGTGGGCGCTGCCTGCGTTGCCGTCTTGGCCACCGAGGACATCTTCAAAGGATTACCGACCGTCCTGACCTTGCCGTGAACCGGATGATCAAACTCGACCATCAGGCCGTTGGCATCGACCTGTCCTTGGGCCAGCGCCTCCCCAAGAGATAACACCGGCGCGCACAGAACATCTTCCCGATCCAGACGTTCGAGACATTCCGCCGTGGTCAGCCTGGCAAAACCCGGCGCGAGCAATTTGAATATCTTTGCGCGGTTCGGTCCCCATGACGAGCGATCGGAATATTGCGGCCAGGCCGAGTAGTCCTCCAGTCCCAGCGCGCGACAGATGTCACCGAGCGGATTGGGCCTGAAGACGCCCACCAGCGTCACCGCACCATCCTTGGTCGGGAAGATGCCGATCAGATTCTGCTGGACCCAGTTCACCTCCTTTTGCCGCAACAGCCATTGGGTAACCTCCTGCTGTTGGAGCGTGATCAGAACATCGAGCAGGCACACATCGATGCGTTGCCCCAAGCCGGTCCGTTCTCGCTGGTACAGAGCCATCAGAATGCCCTGGGCCAAGACCATGCCGGATGTGAAATCACCGAGCGCCGTCGGAAACAGCTGAGGCACTCCGTCCGCGTCCGGGTTACGAGAGGCCAGGCCGGACAGCGATTGCGCGAGAAAGTCCTGGCCGCCCTTGTGCGTTAGCGGTCCGCTCGTACCAAACCCCGATCCGGCTGCGTAGATCAGACGCGGGTGGGTCTCCCTTAGCTTGTCGTAGCCAAGCCCAAGCCGCTCAGCGACGCCCGGGCGAAAATTGTGAACCAGGACATCCGCACGGTCCAGCAACTCCATGACGATCTTGGCGCCCGCGGCCGTTGCCATATTGAGGGCCATGCCGCGCTTGTTGCGGTTCAGTCCCAGGAAATAGGCACTTTCGCCGTTCGGCTCGACGATGAACGGGTCTGTTGAACGGCAGATGTCACCGTCGCCGGGCCGTTCGATCTTGATGATCTCCGCACCGAAGTCACCGAGCACCTGAGTTGCGCAAGGGCCGAACTGGACCTGAGTCAGGTCCAGAACACGCACGTCCTCGAGCGGAAGCGACGTCTGTTGTGTCATTTCGCGTCCAGGTTCTTGAACTTGCCATCTCGAACGGTGACGTAGATCAGCGTGGACTTGCCCCAGCTGTCATGGTCGGTGGCCGAGAACTGAATCGGAGCCGCCGCATAACCCTTGATCGCGCCCATGGTCTCGACCTTGTCACGCAGTGACGGACCGTCGGTGGCACCGGCCTTGAGAGCCTGGACGACGGTCGCCGCCGCGTTGGCGCCCAACAATGCGCCAAAGCCGGCGACGCCACCCTTGTTCTTCAACAGGTCGAACAGCTCCGTCAGGGGACCAGGCTCGTCCGGATTGACAAGCGCCGGTGCAATCAGGTTTTCAGCCCCTTTGCCGCCATTCTTGATGATCTGCTTCTGGACGATGCCCGCCATGCCATAGACTGGAGCGCTCAATCCGACTTCCTGCAGCTTGCGCAGGAACGCGCCGGCGGACCCGGTGCTCGATGTGGCGAGAAAGATGGCGTCGGGCTTGGCGGCGCGGATCTTGATCGCCTGGGCGGTGAGATCGGTCGCAGCTTTCGGCGCTGATGCCTGTTCAACCACCTGCAGGTCGCCCTTCTCCTTGGCCATGCTGACAAACATCTCGGAGGCCTGCTGGCCGTACGCGTCTTCTTCGGAGAATACTGCGACCCGTTTGTGGCCATCGACAATGATCCGGTCGCGGCTTGCGGGCAGATCTGTCGAAATCGGCACCGACATCCGGAACATCCATTTGGAGAATGCCTCCTTCGGATCCGTCACCGACTGCGTGCCCACCATCGGGAACACCGGTACCTTCGAGCGCATCGCGAGATCTGCGAAGGCCAACGTCTCGGAGCCGGTGGTGGCCCCTATGATTGCAATCACCTTGTCATCGAGAATGACCTGATTGGCCAGGCGCGCCGCTTCGGTCGGATTTGTCTTGGTGTCGCGCACGATCAGTTCGATCGGCCGGCCATTGATGCCGCCTCCTGCATTGACCCGCTCGATCACGGCTTCGACGGCCGCGCGTTCGTCAGCGCCATAGGCTGCGGCAGGACCGGACAGCGCGATGAGGACGGCGATCCGCAATGGCTCGCCTTTCGTCTGCGCCGCAAGCGGACCAGTCTGCATGGAGATGCTTGCAGCGAGGCCGAGTACCAGCGCGGCCCTTCTCGTCAAAGCGTTTCCCATCGTCATCTTATCTCCCCTCGATCAATGGATTGAAGCAGCCGATCGCTGCAAATAGAGACTCACAATACGGTCCCGGTCGGCGAGTTCGGCATTGTTGCCTTCAAGCACGACCTTTCCGCCCACCAGCACGATGAAGCGATCGGCCACCGACTCGACCAAATGATGGTTCTGCTCGACCAGCAGGATCGGCAGACCACCGGCGCGCAACTTGCGCAGGACTTCAGCAAGTTCGTCGACGATGATCGGCGCAAGGCCCTGCGTCGGCTCATCGAGCAACAATGCGCGCGGGCTGCACGCCAGACACTTCGCAATGGCCAGCATTTGCTGCTGTCCCCCACTCAGAGCACCCGAGGCATCATTCCAGCGCGATTTCAGGAACGGGAAAAGCGCGAGCGCTCCCTCAAGAGCTTCGGCGCGCCGGCTCTTCTCGGTCAACAACGCGCCGAGACGAAGATTGTCGGCGACCGTCAGCGACGGAAACAGTCCGCGCCCGTCTGGCACCGTGGTCAGTCCCGTCCCGACCCGCCGCCAGGACGACAATCGGTCGAGCCTGCGGTCATCGAGCGTCACCTGACCGGTTCCGGTGACGGTGCCGTTCAGGGCTCCGACCAGGCTGGTCTTTCCGGCGCCATTCGGGCCGATCAGAGCCACCAACTCGCCGGGAGCCACAGAGAAACTGACATCATTGCAGGCTATCAGGCCGCCGTAACGCGCACTCATGCCCGCGCACACCAGACCGCTGCGAGGGCCGCCCGTCGATCGTGAATCAAGCTGCGACACGATGACCCCCCAGATAAGCTGTCACCACCTGTTCGTCCCTCACCACGTCCTGCGGCTTGCCCTCGGCAACGATCTCGCCGCGCACAAGCGCCACCATGTGATGGCTGAGTTCCGCGACGAAACCGACATTGTGTTCGACCAGCAGCACGCCGATATGACTGGCAGCTGCATTGCGGATGGCGCGCGCCAGCAACGTACGATCGTGCTCATCGACACCGGCGGCCGGCTCGTCCAACAACAGGTATTTCGGCTTGCTGGCCAATGCCCGGGCGACCTCCAGAAGACGCAGGCGACCGAGCGAGAGCGCGCCCGAGCGCTGATGCGGATCGCCCGTCAGCTCGAACTGCTCGATCAGACGCTCAGCCTGCGCGCGCAACTCCTTGTCGAGTCTCTGCCGGGCAGGCAATGAAACGAAGCTACCGAATAGGGAGGGCTTGTTGCGGCTGTAAAAGCCGACCATCACCGCATCCAGCACGCTGGCGTCGAGATCGAGACGCGGAGTCTGAAAGCTGCGCGATACGCCAAGCCGAATGCGCTGATGCAACGGAAAGCTGGAAATGTCCTCGCCCTCAAGCGTCACCACGCCCTGTTGTGGGGAGGCAACGCCGGTGAGACAATTGAACAACGTGGTTTTTCCCGCGCCGTTGGGACCGACGAAGCCGGTGATGATGCCCGGCCGCACCGAAACATTGACGTCTTTCAGCACCTTCAAGCCGCCAAAGGCGATACTGATATTCTGCGCGTCGAGACTCATCGCACCGCTCCGGTCTGTTGCGCCGGACAGGCCACATTCGAAAGCTCGCCTGATGCCCCGGTTCGGCGCCGCGGCGAACGCTTTGGAACCAGCGTCATCAGGCCATCGGGAGAGAACAGCAGGACCAGAATAAGGATGCCGCCAAAGAAGATGCCCTGGCTCTCGGTGCCGGGAAGGAAATCACTCGCCAGTGTGAAGATTCCCGCTCCGATAATCGGCCCCAGGACAGACTTGCGTCCACCAAGCACGACCATGAACAGCACATTGGCCGACACTGCGATCGACAGCGAGTCCGGAGCGACATAGCCCAGGGTGTGTGCGTAGAACCAGCCACCCAGCCCCGCGACGCCCGCCGTGATCGCGAACAGCAGGGACAGGTCGAGGGCCACATTGACGCCCATTGCCTCGGCCAACAGATGATCGGTCCGAACAGCGTTCAGCGCGCGCCCCCGCAGACTCGACATGAAGTTCACATAGGCAATCACCAGCAGCACCACGACCGTCCAGACGACAAAATGCGCACGGATGCGCGAGTTGCCGACGAACGGCAGCGTCGGAATCCCGTTGATGCCGTTAAAGCTGCCGGTGAAATCGCCGCCGCGCTGCAGCGCGACTTCGACCACGGTGCCGATCGACAAAGTGACAAGCGCCAACGACAGTTCCGGCAGGCGCAGGATCGGCTTGGCAATGATGAATGCGACCAGCGCCGGCAGCACCACCGCCGGAACAAGCGACAGCATCGGCGACAGGCTATATCGCGTGGTGATGATCGCGGTGGTGTAGGCACCGATCGCGGCAAATGCTCCTTGCGCGAGCGACACCGTGCCGCCCTGCCCGTAAAGCAACCCGAGCGGCAACGCCAGCAGAGCGAAAATGCCTACCGTCGTCGAGGTCGAATAGACCGAACTGCGGAACTCGGCGAGTAGGGAAACGCAGACAATTGCGATGATCAACATGCCGACGCTACCGAACCATTTGAAAGCGCCGGTCATGGCCGGGCTCCCGAGAAAGCAGCCGAGGGCAACCGGCCAGACGCCAGGATCACGATGATCAGAGCCGCAGGCACCGCATGAGCCCAGCCGTTCGGCAGGAAGGTCTGGCTGAACGATTCGGCGAGTCCGATCAGAAGCCCTCCCAGGAAGGCCGGCAGCGGACCGCGCTTCCCCAGCACGACGGCGCTGCTGAACGCGATGGTGGTGAATGAGAACGCGCTCGCATAGGTCATGCCAATCGACATGGAGGCCAGGACGCCGCCGATCCCCGCGATCGCTGCGCAAAGCAAAAAGGTGAGAAACTGCGTTCGCTGGACCGCGATGCCGGCGAGCGAGGCGTTCTTGGAAGAGATGGCGCAGGCCTTCATGCGCAGGCCGGCCGGCGACCACTTCAGCGCGGCAGTCAACGCCAGCATCAGCACGACGCTGAGCGCGAGATTGAAGAGGCCCTGGTAGCCGATGACGGTGTCGCCGGCGAGTACCATCCCCGGAATGCGGTCGACAAACTGGTTATCGGTGCCGACCACAACCAGTACGGCCGACTCGACCAGCAGCATGAATGCGAACGTCGAAAGCACGATCGGCATCGCATCCTTCATGGTCCGCAGCGCATGGAAGCCGAGAAAGATCGATCCCGTCACCATGCCGAGCGTCATGGCGGCTGCCACTCCGAGAAGTCCGCCATATGGCAAGCCGAAGGCGGCGGCGACGACGCCGGCCACGACGGCATAAGCGCCAACCGACACGTCGATGACGTCGGTTGTCACCCAGATCACGCTCATCGGCACCGCGAACAGTGCATAGATCGCGCCCAGGAAGAGGCCATTGGCGAAGATTTCAAGGTACACGTCGTTTCCCGTCCAATCTTGATGCCGCAACATCCGTCGCGCACACTTAAGAGAGGCGCCCCTTGAGTTCCGCCGCCGCCTGAAGGAAGAAGCCTTGGCCGTAAAGCGTGGGCGCGAATGGAACGCCGGGGCCACCGGGAGGTACCTGCACGCCCGGCACTGCACCGTCCGGCTCCACCGAACCGGCAACGACGCGGAATGCCCGCTCCGCCTTGTCCATGAAGCTCGCGTCGAGCCAACCCATATTCACGGCACGCGCTGCGCTGTATGCGAACATCAGCGTCCCTGACGCCTCGAACTTGGCGTGCTGGTCGTCAAGGATATTGCGGAAGAATCCGCTGCGATCCTGCAGCCCACCGATCGCACCGAACACCCGCCGGCCCAATTCGCGCAGCGGTTCGGCACGCGGATGATCGCCGATTTCTGCGAGCAAATCGACAAGGCAGCAGGTCAGCCACCCATTGCCGCGACACCAGAAGGTCGACTGCAAAAAGCTGTTGGGCGTCTCACGCCACGCATGCCGAGCAAGGTGCTCTTCCTTGTCGACGAGATGATGCACGTAGACATCGACCTGAAGCAGCGCCTCATCAATCAGCTTGCTGTCGCCGGTCAACCGGCCGAGGCGAGCCATAAACGGGCACATCAGATAGATGAAGTCGATCCATAGTTCCGGGCCTTCATCACGCACCCAGAAGCCGCCACCGCGCGTGCGCGGCGTTTCAAGCAGCGCCTTGGCCTGCAACCGAGCGGCCTCGAGCAATCGCTCCTCGTTGTTGCGCTCGTGGAATGCCAGCACGCAATAACCCAGCGCGGAGGACAGCGCAGCAGTCGGCGAAAACACCTCGACGTGCCCCTTCGCCAACTCGATGCGCTCGTCATAGCTCAGATAGCCGCGGCTCGACTGCACGTCGACGGCGCGATCGACCCAAGCCTTGGCGACAGTGATCGCTTTATCGTCATTCCATCGCAGGATCCCCGTGATCGCAGGAGCCTTTTCCCAGACATCACGCTCGTAGGGATGCGTCAGGATGTAACTCGTCACCCGCTTAACCATGGAATCGAAATCAAGACGGTTCATGGAATTCTCCGGAAGTTCAAGCTAACGAGCTACAACCACGCCGCAGGCGACGCGCGCGGGATTCGGATATGCAGTCCAGATTTCGCAGACGGTTTGTGACGTTTCACACGAGCAGAAGTCGTACCGCCGTCGGGGGATTGAGTGTTTGGCGCGGGGTGCGCCAGGTGCCGGCATGCTCGGCTTCGCCAGCGCGATCGATGCGCACAATCCGGCGATGAAGCGGTGACAGGTTCCGACACCCCAAGACGGCCAACATGCGATCAGCGACGCGGCATTGCATTTTGCTGCCTCCTCCCTTGCGTTCATCCTCAACTCCGGATCATACTATCCAGCCGGTTTTTATTGGATCGACCATACAGAGAGTAATTCGACGATGCAAGAGGTCTTCCAAATCTTGCCGTCACAAATTGAAGCGGCGCGACCTGACGGTCGGAATTCGGGAAGCGAACTCACAGCGTGAAGGACACAGATGACGAACACACATTCGAACCGCCCGCTTTCGGGGATTCGCGTTGTCGATCTCACGCGGCTCGCACCCGGTCCTTATGGTACGATGCTGCTGTCGGATCTCGGCGCCGAAGTGATCGTCGTGGGCGGCGGCCGTGCAGGCCCGCCTGTGTCGACCTTCGCGCGCGGCAAGACATTCATTACCCTCGATCTCAAATCCGCCGAGGGTCAGATGGCGCTGCAACGCCTCGCAAGTGCTGCTGACGTGCTGATCGAGGGCTTTCGGCCCGGGATCGCCGACCGATTGGGTGCAGGCTATGTCGCGCTGTCGGCCATCAATCCACGGCTGATCTATTGTTCGCTGACCGGATATGGCCAGAGCGGTCCGCGCGCGAATGACGCCGGGCATGACATAAACTACCTCGCCTATACCGGCGTTCTCGGCTCGATCGGCCCGGCCGACAGGCCACCTGCGCTTCCGTTGAACGCCATTGCCGACATGGCCGGCGGCGGCATGTTGGCGGTCATTGGCATTCTGGCGGCCTTGCATGAACGCTCAAGCAGCGGCCTCGGCCAGCACATCGACGCCGCCATGGTTGATGGTTGCCTGTCGCTGATTGCGATGCATTTTCCGGTGTGGGGCACCGATGCGATGCCGGGGCGTGGCGATGGCCTGATCGCGGGCAATGCACCCTTCTATCGCTGTTATGCCTGCGCCGACGGCGGCCATGTTGCGGTCGGCTCGCTCGAGCCGCAATTCTTCTACGCCCTGTGGACGACGCTCGAACTCGGTGCGCTGCCCGATCACATGGATCGACAAACCTGGCCGGATATCGAGAAGCGTCTCGATGCCGCGTTCCGATCCCAGCCGCGCGATCATTGGACCGCGCTGTTTGAGGGCAAGCAAGCATGCGTCACGCCGGTGCTGCTGCCGCATGAGGTATGGCAGGAACCGCAAATCCGCACCCGCGTCGATTACAGCGATGGACCGTTCGCGGTGCCGGCGATTCCGCGCTTCGGCCGGACGCCGATCGCGCCCGGCCGCACCGATATGCTCGACCGCAGCATCGAGCTGCTCGCGGCTGCCGGTCTCGATGAAACGCAAATTGCCATGGCCAGCCCGGTCGATGAGCGCGGACAGGCCATCGGCCTAGGCTGGCCACCGGTCTTCACCGGCTAAAACCCCGAACACTTAAGGGATAAGGAAAGGGTGAGTAATGCGCCTCGCAGAGCAAGACAAGTATCAGGACTTTCGGCGGAATTTGCAGCGCTTCGTGGTGCGCGATGTCGCGCCACACGCCGCGACAGTCGACCGCGAAGGACGCCCGCCGCTCGAGGCGATCGGCGCCGCGCGCGCGCTAGGCCTACCGGGCCTAGCGTTTCCCGAGCGCCTCGGCGGTTCAGATGGCGACTTGTTCGCGCAGGTGATCACTACTGAAGAGCTCGCGCGCGGGTGCGCCTCGGCGTCACTCACCATCACGAGCGGCTGGGTCCTTGAGGGAATCGTTCAGTATGGTTCCAATGAGTTGCAGGAACTGGTATTGCCACCGATCTGCAATGGCGACATGCGGGGAGCGTGGGGCCTGACCGAACCGCAAGGCGGATCCAATCTGATGGGCGCGCGCACGGCAGCGAAGCGAGATGGCGACGGCTGGGTTCTTGATGGCACCAAGCGGTTCATAACCAACGCGGGATGGGCCGACTGGTATCTGATTTTCGCGCGGACCGCAGACAATGCGTTCGGCCTGTTTATGGTTCACCGGGAGGATCCCGGCATCCGCTTCGGCAAGGCCGAGGACAAAATGGGAATGCGGGGCAGCCCGACCGCGGACGTCATTCTGGAGCAGTGTCGGATTCCCGCTGGGCGCGCAATTGGTGACCCTGACAAGGGGGGGACCTACATCGTCGAAATGCTGCATAACTCCCGCCTCACCATCGCAGCGCATGCGCTCGGAATTGCTCAGGGTGCACTGGATGAGGCGCTGAAATATACCCAGGAACGAAGCCAGTTCGACCAGACGATCTCACGGTTTCAGACCGTGCGGATCATGATTGCCGACATGGCCCTTAAGGTGGAGGCTGCCCGGTCCCTATTGTATCAGGCGGTGGACTACCGCATCCAGAGTCACCCGGACTCGCGCCGCTACGCTTCGCTCGCCAAGGTCCTCTGCAGCGACGCAGCGATGGCGGTTTCCACGGATTCGGTGCAACTGCACGGCGGCTACGGATATCTGAAGGACTACCCTATCGAGCGGATGATGCGCGACGCCAAGGTCACCCAGATCTGGGAAGGCACGAATCAAATCCAACGTCTTTTGATTGCAAAGGAAACCTATGCCAGCCGCTAAGGGAGACAGGGTCATGCCAACAACTGAGCGCGGCTCCCGCGCTGCTGCAAGGTCCCGCGTCAAAGCACCCCCTGTAAAGAAATCAATCCAGAGAGAGCAGACCGACATCCAATCACCCGAAAAGGTAGCCTCTAAACGTGATCTAAGCCTTGGGCGCATCCTGGAGGCCGCCGTTCACCTTTTTGCCACCAGAGGCTATTGGAACAGCACTCTTGAAGAAGTCGCAGGCGTTGCGGGATTTACCAAGGGCGCCGTCTATTACCATTTCAAAAGCAAGGAGCACCTGCTTCTCAAGGTCCTGGAGACCATCGAAGCCCGATCGATCGACGCGACCGTCAACGGTGTCAGGCTGCGAGGAGGCTCTCCAACCCAGCAGCTGGAAACGTTCGTGAAATTCCAAACCCAATGGGCCGCGACACATCCGGAAGATCTCGCGGTGATGATTTTCATGTCGGTCGAAGTCTCGCGGGCCAAATCCAAGATTCGAGCGCAAATGTTTCGCATCTATCGCAAGCTCACGGGACAGCTGGAGACGATTATCGATGCTGGAAAATCAACCGGGGAATTCAGCACGAAGCAGGCCACTAAGGACATCGTCCTCTACCTGGAAGCGGTGCACGACGGCAATATGCTTTTATGGTATCGGAGCGGAAACGATCCGGAGATCGGTCGCAAGTTGACGCGCGCTACCCTCAGCGGATTCGCTCATGCCGTGCAGGGCAGTTGAGAAGGCAAGTCGGACACGCCCCCTCATCTCAGGTACCGCCTTCAGCGTTTAGCGTTTAGCGTTTAGCGTGGCAAAGTCCGAACCTGTGGCCGAATGGAATGCGGCGCTTTGACCGAGACGCAGTGATAGGATGCCGCAGTGCTCCTTTCCAATGCCGCCGCCGGCAGCGTAGCGCTTTTATTCGATCCGACAAGCCGCTCGCGATCGAATTGAACCAACAGTTCGGCTTTCCTCATTTCCATCGCCGCGACGGCTTTCTCCTTAACGTAACCAAAGCTTTTGACCATTTCCGGAAGGCTCGCGAGTTCGACCGAAGTCCCATGATTCTCTGCGGTCGGGCTCGGCAGCAGCTGGTTGATCACGTCGATATAGCTTTCGATCAACCGCCGTTCGACCCGGCGCTCCCGGTCATATCCGAAGATATCCAGCCTTACGACGCGCAGACCCTTTGAAGCGCGCCGGCAGAGATGAATCCGAGCGTGTTCAGGCCCGCCGCCACTGTTACGCCGCGCTCACGCGGCGGGGCAGTGGATCACTTTCGCGGCGAGCAGGCCGTCAATGGCGGCGTCGGTCAGGCCGGCGACGTCACGCAGCACCTGTCTGGTATCCGCCCCGAGATCGACCGGCATACGCTGCAACGACGGCGCCTGTCCGTCATAGCGGACCGGATGCGCGAGCACGGTCGCGGTGCCGTCTTTTATCGGCACCTCCATGAAACAGCCATTGGTGATCACCTGCGGATCGACCCAGATCTGATCGTAATTTTGCACCCGCTCGAACCACAGCGCATGCGGCGTCAGCGCCGCCTCCAGCCGAGCATAGGTCCAGCTCAGCAGCTCTTCGGCGAGAACGCCAGTGAACTGGTCGCGCATGGCCATACGATCCTTGCCACACGCGATCAGGGCCTTCGACCCGATGGCGGCGGCGAATTGCTCGATGTCGCCGCCCAAGCTGATCACCGCATGGCAGTCGGCCAGCTTGTACACGCCGTAAGGCGCGTCGAGATGCCAATTCGCCAGTTGAGGATGGCGCTGGAAATGCTGCGGCGTCCGCTTGCCGGAGAAGTATACCGCCATCGATTCGACTTGAAGATCAAGACCCGCGTTGAGCAGATTGGATTCCACACGCGTGCCCTGCCCGGTGGCCAGCTTCTTGATGTAGGCGGCCATCACGCCCATCGCGAGCAACGCGGCGCCATGCTGATCGACCAGCGGAACGCCTGGCACCGTCGGCGCCTGCTCCAGATTTCCGGTGACCGCCACCAGTCCGCATCGCGCCTGCACCAAGAGATCCTGCCCGGGCTTGTCCGCCATCGGGCCGCTCGATCCCCAGCCGCTGGCCGATGCATAGATGATGTCGGGTTTCGCCGCCTTGACGGCGTCATAGCCGAAGCCGAGCCGATCAAGTACGCCGCCCCGATAGTTCTCCGTGACGACATCGCAATTGGCGATAATCGCATAGAGTACTTCTTTCGCCTTCGGATTCTTGAGGTCGATGGCGATCGACTTCTTGTTCCGGTTCACGGCGAAATAGCTTGCGCTCAGACCATCGACATAAACGTGGCCCCCGGTGTGGTTCCGCTCGAACGCTCCCGTCAGCGGCTCGACCTTGATGACCTCGGCACCGAGATCGGCGAGATATTGCGATCCGGCGGGACCCTGGACAAAATGGGAAAAGCTCAAGACGCGCATCTTGCTGAGCATCGTCACTCCTATGTGTTGGATGGCGATGATGTCAGATCGGATGCGTGCCGTTCTTCAACAGGCTGCGCGCGATCACCATGCGATGGATGTCGGACGCGCCGTCGAAGATCCGGTAAACCCGCGCGTCGCGATAGAGCTGCTCCAGCGGCATTTCCTTGCAGTATCCCATGCCTCCGAAGATCTGGACCGCCTTGTCGGCCACGCGCCCAAGCATTTCGGACGCGTAGTATTTGACCATCGACACCTTTTCGCGCGGATCCATGCCCTGATCGGTTTCCCAGGCGGCATTCAGCACCATCATCCGCGCTGCGTAGATCTCGGTCGCCATATCCGCCAGCATGGCTTGCACCATCTGGAATTCACCAATCGACTTTCCGAATTGCTTGCGCTCGTTGGCGTAGTCGATACTCATCTTCATCAGCTTGCTGGCCATGCCGATGCAGCGGCCGCCAACCATACCCAGTCGGACGCGATTGATGGTGGACAGAGCCTGGTAGAGTCCCTGCCCTTCGGCGCCGAGCATCTGGGCTTCCGACACTCGGACATTCTCGAACGCCAGTTCGCAATGATTGGTGGCGCGCAGACCCATCATGTATTGAATGCGCCCCACCGTGAATCCCGGCGTTCCGCGATCGATCAGGAACGCGGTGATTCCCTTGGCGCCCTTGGTCGGATCGGTCACGGCCGTGATGATGAAGGAATCCGCAAGATCGGCGTCACTGATGAAGTGTTTCGAGCCGTTGATGATGAAATCGGATCCATCACGCTTGGCGGTGGTCAGGATTCCGGCGGCGTCGGATCCTGCGTTCGGCTCCGTCATACCGAGCGCAACGCCGATATCGCCTCGGACCGCCGGATAAAGATAGCGCTCGCGCTGCTCTCCGACGCAGTTTTCCAGAGCCGCCGGGATCGCGCCGAAGGCGCGGCGCACCAACGCATCCTTGGTCCAGCCGAACTGCTCCTCGCACAGACACATATCGACAGCATTGAGCCCACCACCTCCGGATTCCGCCGGCATGCCCAGCGCGAACAATCCGAGCGCCTTCGCCTTGGTCTTCAACTCGAGCGCCAGTTCCGGCCGCACGAACTGCTTCTCTTCGACCTCAGCCTCATGCGGCTTCAATTCGGTTTCGATGAAGCGCCTGAGCGTCTTGATGACCATGGTCATTTCTTCGGAAATCGAAAAATCGATCACGAGCGTATCCTTATCGCGGTTGACTGTTGGGCTGGCGATCCAGCCGGCTGGGCGACGGCAGGGATTCAAAGAAGGGGAAACGGCGACTAGGCGACCGGATCGAGCGCGGCGACGTCGAGACGGTCGGAGAATTGTGCCGGCTGCTTCTGGGTGAAGGCGCGAACCCCTTCGGAGAAATCTTTGGTTCGCGACAGGCCTTCACTCAGACGTAGCGCCGTTGCGATGGCTTCGGCTTCGGTGCAGTTGACGGCATCCTCGATTGCCTTTTTGCAGGCATACATGGCTTGCGCCGGCCCTTCGGCCAGCCGCGTGGCCATCGCGAGCGCCGCCGCACGTACCTGGCCGACGGGAACGACCTTGTTCACCAGCCGCCAATCCAGCGCGGTTTGCGCGTCGATCATATCGCCGAACATCATCATTTCCTTCGCGCGCGACAGCCCAATGCGTTGCGTGACGCGAACGGTGCCACCGCTGCTGGGGAACCCGCCGAGCTTGATCTCCGGCAAACCAAGCCGGGCCGTGTCCGACACCACGAGAAAGTCACACCCGGCCGCCAGCTCGAGTCCGCCGCCGAGCGCGAGACCCTCGATGGCGGCAATGGTCGGCTTGGGAAAATGCGCAACCTGACCATAGGTCTGATTTTCGAATTCCAACTTGCGGCTTACGATCGCCTTGTCGGCGATCAGGCCTGGAAACTCCTTGATGTCGGATCCGGCGCAGAACGCACGGTCGCCCTCGCCGGTGAGGATCAGCGCCCCGACGCCCGGATCCGCAGCAAGCTCGGTGAGCGCCGCGCTCATTTCGCGCGTCAGTTCGAGCGTGACCACATTCATCGGCGGATTATTGAGAACTAGAACGGCTACGCGGCCGTGCCTTTGGATTGCTGTTTTCATGTTTCCACCCGAGGCCGATGCGATTTTCGGCAATCTTTCATTTACTGACGTGCAGGTCACTATTTTTTCTAATGTTTGACGTAAATCGCGGAAAAACTGAGATCTACGCCTCGTCGCTTTATTGACTTACATGTATGTCAGTGGCATTTTCGCGTCAAGTAATCAAGGAAGGATGGATCGGAATGGCGGCAATCGTCGTAGCGCAGGTGAAGGTCACGGACCCGGTCGCCTACGAGAAATACAAGCCATTGGCGAAACAGGCGATCGAAGCCTTTGGCGGCCGCTATCACGTCCGCGGATCGTTACCTATCGCGCTGGAGGGGGACGCGCCCGACAGGCGATTTGTGATCGTCGAGTTCGAATCCATCGACAAGGCGAAGGCGTTCTACAATTCGGCGATCTATCTCAAGGCACGCGAAGCACGGCACGGGGCTTCGATTGCCGACATCGTTGTTCTCGAAGGCGTTTGAGACGTCCCGTTGCGTCAATCACGGAGAAGACTATGAGCCGCACCAAATACGACTGTTCGGGCATCATTCCCGCCTGCCTGCTGCCGTTGAAAGATGATCTGTCCATTGACGAAGCGAGCTACCGCAAGCATCTGCGGGACGTCACCGGAGTGCGTGGCATAGCCGCCATCACCGTCAACGGCCACGCCTCCGAAGTATCGTCCTGCAGCTTCGAGGAACAGGAACGCATCCTTGCGGTCACGATGGACGAAGTCGGCTCGAAGCTGCCGGTCGTCAATGGCGTCTATGCCGAGAGCGCAAAAGACGCCATTTGCATCGCAAAAATGGCCGAAAAGGGTGGCGCCTCCGCGCTTCTGGTCTTCCCGCCGAATGTGTTCATGTTGGGCGCCCGGCCGGAAATGATCATCGATCATTTCAAGCGCATCGCCGATGCGACCGACCTGCCGCTGATCATCTTCCAGTTCCCGATCGCGACCGGCTTGTGCTACCCGCACGACGTGCTGGTGCGGATGCTCGCGGATATTCCGTCGATCGCCGCCATGAAGGATGCGTGCGGCGATCCCGCCCGACACGAGTTCACGGTGCGTGAACTGCAAAACGGCCCGCGTCCGTTCAATGTGCTGACCACTCACAGCGCGTGGCTCTTCAGCTCGCTAGTGACCGGCTGCAACGGCTTGTTGTCCGGCGCCGGAAGCACCATCGCCTATCTGCAGGTCGCGCTGTACGAGGCGGTGCGCAACAACGATATGGCAGCTGCGAAAGCGGCCGCCGATCGAATCTATCCGACCACCCACGCCTTCTATTCAGCACCCGGCGTCGACATGCACAACCGCATGAAGGAAGCCCAGGTGATCCTGGGACGGCTGCCTTCCGCTGCGGTGCGCCCGCCGCTGCAGAAGCTGCCGGCTGCGGAGGTGGAACGGATCCGCGGGGCGATGGCGCAAGCGGGCCTGTTACCGGGGACCAAGGTTCACGCCGCGGCCTAAACAACGGAATGGCCAACTGAGCCAATTGCGGCAGTCCGCATAAACTGAGACAATTGGGTGTCGCGGGTCCGGGATTCGCGACACCCCTTTTATTTTGCGGGCGTATTCATGCGGGACAAGATCAAGACGACGACCGCCGACCTCCTGGTCAAGCACGGTTATCGCGGCGTCAGCTTTCGGGAGATCTCCGAAATTTTGAATACGACCCGCGCCAACCTGCACTACCATTTCGGCAATAAGAGCGGGTTGATCGAGGAGGTACTAGAGGATTACGCTCGCGGTACGATCGAGCGCTATACCAACATCTGGACGGATCCGGAAACCAGCCTACGGGAGAAGATCGACGCGACCGTGGCGTTTAATCGGGAGCGCTATAACAAGTTCAACGCCAATGGCGACAAGGGGCATCCGTGGAGCCTGATGATCCGGCTGCGCTCCGATCGCGATGCGCTGACGGCGAAAATGCAGTCGATCCTGCAGAGCACCAGCCACGATTTCGAAAGCCTGGTCCGGATCGGCGTCGGCCTTGCCGTCCGGGCGGGCGAACTCCGCGAAGACGCCCCGCAGCAGGCGATCGTCATTCAGCTGGCGACGATCATCCACTATGCCGGCTCGGTGACCCGGGATTCCGGCCGCTTCTCGCGGCTTGCCGAGCTGTGGGAAGCGACGCTTTCGACCATCGAGGCGGCCTATGGCACTGGCAAGGTACCGGCTACCCGGGCGAAGCGCCCCGCAAGGAAGAAAGAGCACACCTGATGTCGGCCTGAATTCAGGCGCCGGCGATTTGCCGCAACACGATGCCGGCTTGCTTGCGGTCCCAGGTGGCTGCTGTCACGCCAGCCTTGCGCAATGACGCTTTCTGGACCTTCTTGGTGGGCGTTCGCGGCAGCTCGGCAATGATTTCGATATAGCGCGGCACCATATGGTGGGGGAGCGCCATCGCCAGATGGCCGATCAGCGCTTCCGGCGTTATCCGAGCCCCCGGCATCGTCACGATGCAGAGCTTGACGTCGTCGTCGCCGGCAAACTCCGAGGGGATGCCGATCGCGGCGGCCTCGGCGACGCCGGCGAATGCCTGGGCGGCGCATTCGATGTCGTAGGACGAGATGTTTTCCGCGCGCCTGCGGATCCGGTCCTTCAGGCGGTCGACGAAGTACACCCATCCGTCGGGGTCGATGTAGCCGCTGTCGCCGCTGTGAAACCACAGATTTCGCCAGGCTTCCGCGGTCGCATCGGGGCGCCCGAGATAACCCTGCATCAGGGTCGCCGGGTATTTTGGTCGCACCACGAGTTCACCGGTCTCGCCGGCCGGCAAGGCGAGATCCGTCTCGGGATCGACCACTTGAACGTCGAACCACTCGCTGAGGATCTTGCCGCAGGATCCGAGACGCAGCGGCTCGTCGAACGGATGCCAGCATGGAATGCCGACCTCCGTCATCCCCCAGGTCTCGATGCCTTTCAGCCCGAAACGCTGCTCGAACGCCGCCGCGATATGTCGGGGGAATGGCGAAGTCCCCAGCCGGGTCAAGCCGTTGTCGGCGTCATCAGCCTGTTCCGGCTGCGCATGGATCATTTCCAGCAGCGGACCATGACCGATCGTAACGGTGGCCGCCGAGCGTCGAACCCGCGCGAGCCACCGATCTGCCTTGAAGCCCGCATCGAGCCAGACCCGTGCGCCGACCAGCATCGCCGCGGTGATCGCGCAATAGCGCGGCGACATATGGAAGATCGGATGCGCGACATAAAACGTATCGGCGTCGGTTACCCGCATCCCCTCCACCGAATTCCGGGCGATCAGGATTGCTTGCGCATGCGGCACCATCACTCCCTTGGAGGGCCCGGATGTTCCGGATGTCATCAACACGGACGATATCTGGTCGAATCTCACCGGTGCGGAACTCCATCTCCCGTCGCTTGTCAGCAACGCCTCGAGCGGGCTGACCGAAATTCGTCCAAATTCCGGGGTGACGCGCAAGTTGCGAGCGTCCCCGATATGGAAAGCCTGAGCGAGATCGGGAAGTTCGGATTCAACGTCCCTGATCGCCGGGAGCAGCGCGTGGTCTGCGATCACGATCGATGCGCCCAACATGGTCAGCGCATGCACCAAGGGCTGACCACGAAACGCCGGATTGATTGGCCCGTCGATGGCGCCCAGCACATTGATGGCCAGCCAGGCGTGGACAGCGGTAAGACTGTTGGTCGCCAGAATGGCGACGCGGTCGCCGGGCTTGACCCCGGCCTGAGAAAGACCGCTGGCGAGCCGGCAGACACTCTGCCAAAACTCGCCATAAGTCTGGTACGCGCCATCTTCGAAGCAGATGAAGGGACGTTGCGGTGTCGTCTCAGCACGCCATTTCAGGACGCGACCGTAGGACCATTCGGTGATCGGAATATCGAGAAGCGACGAATTCATTCAGTAGTTCATCCGATGCTGGCCCCGCGGATTGCAATCGATCCGCGAACGTCGCGACTACTTCAGCGACTTGAACTTTCCGTTGGAGATCTCGACGGTCACCAGCGAGTCCTTCGAGAACCCCTCGTGCTGGTCTTTCGAATAGCAGATCGAACCATTGATGAAGGTCTCCTTGAAACCGCAGACATTCTCGATCGCGTCACGAATCAGCGCGCCGGTCGGCTTGCCGTCGACATGCTTCAGCGCCTCGACCAGAACCAGGAAGCCGGTCGAGGCCAGCAGCTCCGCATAGCCGGAAGGCTTCTTGCCGGCGACGCGCAGAATATCGCCCAGCGCGTTCTGCCTCTCCGACGGGTCGTCCCAATTGCCGAGCGAAACCACTTGGACGCCTTCGCCGGCTGGACCGGCGGCTTCAAGGAAGGGCCGCTGGTTCAGGCTGCCGGATCCGATGAGCGGAGCCGTCAGTCCGACCTGTTTCGCCGCGCGAACGAATGCAGCACCCAACGCCGGCGCGGAGGTCTCCAGCAGAACTACTTCCGGATTGGCGTTGCGGATCTTGGTCGCAGCCGCGGTGAGGTCGATCGCATTCAGCGGCGCGCTGACCGAGGCCACCACGTCGATGTCCTTTTCCTTGGACAGCTGGATCGCATATTCCATGCCGGCCTTGCCGTAGGCATCTTCCTGATACATCACGGCGAACTTCTTGCGCTTGGGCGCAAACACGCCGCGCTCCATGATGCCGTCGAGAATGACCTGTTCGGTCGGCGCCGAGCGGAACAGCCACGGCCAGAAAGCGTGCTTCTTCGAGGTTGCATCGATCGTGCCGATCGGCGCCAGCACCGGGATCTTGTTGGCCATCGCGATGGGCATCAGCGCGAGCGTGCCGGTGCCGAGCGTCGATCCGATGATTGCCTGCACGTTTTCCTGCTGGATCAGACGCGTGGCGCCGCGCGCCGCCTCGGTCGGATTGCTCTGGTCGTCATGGAAGACCATCTCGATCTTACGACCCTTGACGCCGCCCTCAGCGTTCAGCTTCTTGGCGAGAATCTCAACGACGTCGCGCTCGGGAATACCAAACGGCGCCGCCGGGCCGCTGAGGCTGAAGATGCCGCCGACCTTGATGACGTCGTCTGCCGCGCGGGCCGGCAAGATCAGCGCCGCGCTGAGCATCACCACCGCACCAATCGATTTCGGGAAACTTCCAGCCATGCTTCGTCCTCTTGTTGCGTCAACGTTGACGTTTATTGATTTCCGAGAAACACCTCGGCGATGTCCTCGGGATTTTCGAGATCAGTGCCGGGGCCTTCCCGGACAACACTGCCCTGCGATAGGATCAGATAGCGGTCGGCGACCCGCGCGGCGAACGGCACGTTCTGCTCGGCGAGGATCATCGCCAGCCCGCGCTTCTTGAGAACGTCGAAAGCATGTTCGAGCGTGTCGAAAACCGCAGGGGCCAACCCTTGGGTCGGCTCGTCGAAGATCATCACGTCCGGCTTGCGTCCGAGCGCGAGACTGATCGCCAGCATCTGTTGTTCGCCGCCGCTGAGCATGCCGGCACCGGCGGACTGGCGTTCCCGCAGGATCGGAAACAGGCCCAGGATGAAGTCACGCTGCTCCTCGCGCTCGGCGATCGGCAGCAGCCGGAGACCGAGGTCGATGTTCTCCTTGACCGACATCGCCGCGAACACGTTGCGACGCTGCTCGGGCACGAGCGACAATCCATTCACCGCGCGCTTGTGGCTCGGCATCGCGCCGACCGGATTGCCCCTGATTTCGATCTGCCCACTTCCCGACACGGTTCCGGCGATGGCCCCCAGCAGGCTGCTCTTGCCGGCGCCGTTGGCGCCGAGAATGGCGACCATTTCACCGGACGCGACGCTCAGCGTCACGTCAGACACCACGGTGATACGCCCGTATCGCGCGGTAAGGTCAGAGCACGAGATAGACGGTTCGACGACCGGCGACAGGGGTGATGCCAACATGTGCATGGGCTCCATCACCTGCCGCTGCTGCCGAGATAGACATCGATAAAGGCTTTGTCGCGGGCGATCTCTTCGGCCGTTCCGGACAGCAGCATGGCACCCCGATTGAGGACGATCACGTGCTCGGCCAATTCGCGGATCAGATTGAAGTTGTGCTCGACGAGCAGCACGCCGACGCCCTTTTCCGCAAGCCGCCGCACTTCATAGCTCAGCATCGCCTGCTCATCACGTGCCAGGCCCGCCGCCGGTTCATCGAGCAGGATGTATTTCGGATTGTTGGCAACGGCGCGGGCGACTTCGACAAGGCGGACCTGCCCCATTGGCAATTCACCCATCTTGGTGTCGCGCGCTTTGCTCAGGCGAAGGTCCTGCAGAATCTCATCGCAACGCGCACTGAAGTTTTGCTCCTGCCGCGCAGCCGTCGGCATCCGCAGCAGCGAGGCGAGCATCCCGGAACTGGCAACGGGGAAGAAGCCACAAAGCACAGCTTCTTCGACGGTGACGTGAGGATCGAAGCGCGGCGTCTGAAACGTTCGGGCGAGGCCCAGGGCAATCCGGCGATGCGGCGACATCCGGTCGAGCGACACGCCATCAATGGAAATGCTGCCGCCCGCGGCTTCCACCATACCGGTAATCGAATTGAACAGCGTACTCTTGCCGGAGCCGTTCGGCCCGATCACAGCCAAGATCTGCCCGCGCTCGAGCTTCAACGACACGTTGCTCAGTGCGACGATGCCGCCAAAATCGACGCTAACATTGTTGACATCGACGCTCATGCTACGCGCTCGCTGACCTTAACGGCGTCCTTGACCGAAACGTCGCGCTTTTTCTTCCTGGAGAGCAACTTCAGCCAGTCGGTGCCGAGCATGCCGCGCGGAGCGACCAGCAGTACCAGGACCAGGGTTGCACCGAAGATCATGCCCTGCGCTTCGGACGCCGGAAGGTAGAGCGTGATCAGGGTGAGGAAGGCAGCGCCGACCACGGGGCCGAGGAAGGTCTGTGCCCCGCCGATCACGGTCATCAGCATGGTCTTGATCGACACATGTATCGTCAGCGATTCCGGGCCCATATACATCAGATGATGGGCATACAGCCAGCCGGCGAGGCCAGCGACCGCGGCTGAGAGCGCAAAGTAGCTGGCCAGAATCTTCGGCACGTCAACGCCGTCGGCCGTCGCACGCAGCGGATCATGCCGGGCGGTTTTGACGGCGCGTCCTGTGGCGGAATTGGTCAGGTTGGCATAGAGTGCAATGACAACGATGACGATGCCCCAGGACAGCAGATGCATCGCTTCCAAGCTGGACGCGAAGGGCAGCTTGGGGATACCGGACAGGCCGATATAGCCGCCGGTGAAATCACCGCCTTCGCGAATGGCGACTTCCAGAACCATGCTCAACAGCAGCGTCGCGATCGACAACGGCATCGGCGACAACCGCGTGATCGCGCGCGCCATTGGATAGCCGAGCAGCATCGGCAACAGAATGGCAAGTGCCAGACCGACCAGCGGCGACAGCCCGTAATGAGTCGTGACAATGCTCGTCGCGTAAGCCCCGACCGAGGCGAAGGCCGCCGTTGCCACCGAGAGAATACCGGCCTGGCCATAGGACATGCCGACGGACAGCGCCATCAACGAGAACACCGCAACCAGGATCGAGTTGTCGAGCCAGAACGGATTTCCCACAATGAAAGGCGTCAGCGCCGCGATGATCAGGAACAGGATCAGCGCGGGTTGCAGCCGGTCGAGCGTGCGCAGCTTCATCAGACCCGTCCTCCGGTGGCGGAAATGCGGTTCATCGGACCCAGCGCCAGAACAACGAAGATGAAGATCATCGGCGCAGCGGTTACCCAGCCCCCGGGCAGGTAGGCCGAGCTGAGAACCTGGACCAGGCCGGTGACGAGGCCGCCGGCAAAGCCGCGCAACGGGCTGTTCATGCCGAAGATGATGGCGGCGCCGAAGCCGGAGATCGTCAGCGACAGGCCGGTGCTGTAGTCGGCCCCCGTGGTATACAAAACCAAGATGCCGGCAACACCAGCCAGAAAACCGCCGAGCAGATAGGTACAGAACCAGATCGTTTGCACGGGAATTCCGTTCAGCGCGGCGCCCAGCGGGTTGATTGCGCTGGCGCGCATCATCCGGCCGAATGGGGTTCGGTAGAGCAGCACATAGAGCGCCGCGAGCAACGCCAGACATACCACGATGTTGATGAGGGCCTGTGGGCTGATCCGGACGCCGAACACGTTCCAGAACGTGTCGAACATCTGTCGCGCCATCGGATCCTTGCCGTAGACCGTCAGGATGAACGATTCGAGGAACGTCGCGAGGCCGAAGGTGCCGAGAACCGCCGTGATGTGATCAAACGTTCCAGGCCGATTCAGCCGCATCGAGATGAAGCCGACGATGGCCGACGATAGCACCGCCGCGCCGATGCCCAGCACGATTCCAGCTGGACCGCCGATCGCCCAGCCAATGGCCACAGCAAGAACCGTATAGGCACCGACCGCCAGATCGACGGAGCCGGTGGTCGCAAACACCAAGCTGATCGGGAACGCCAGGAGCCCGTAAATGACGCCGAGCAGCGCACCTCGGACGACGAACTCCATCAATTCGAACAACGCGCATCTCCCAGGATTCGGAGGACAGGTTGATGCCGCCTCCTTTTACTTACTTACACGTAAGGGCAATCGGCATTTGCTGTCAATACGCGCTGGCCATCCGAACGCGATCAGTTCATCCACAAACCGCCGGTAACATTGATCCCCTGCCCGGTCATGTAGTCAGCCTGGGTCGACAGCAGGAATGCGACGACATTCGCGACATCTTCAGGCTCGCCGAGGCGCCCCAAGGGGATCGTATGCGCGCGCTCGGCCGCGGTCGGCAAGCCCTTGGCCACCAGCTGCTCATCGGCCACCTGACGCATGTGCGTGTTGGCGATGGCGCCGGGGCAAACGGCGTTGACACGAATACCGTGGCCAGCGAGATCGAGTCCCATCGACTGCGTCATGCCGAGGATGGCAAATTTCGATGCGCAATAAGCCAGCGAACTTGGACGTCCGACCTTACCGAACCACGAGGAAATGTTGATGATCCGGCCGGATTTCTGCGCGACCATCGATGGCACCACGACATGGCAGCAATTGAATGTCCCGAACACATTCAACCTCATGGTGAACTCGAAATCCTCGGGCCGATCGTCGATGATCGAGGCCACCTGCCCGGTTCCCGCGTTGTTGATCAACACGTCGATACGGCCGTGCTGCTCGACCGCTTGAGCGACGCCCGCAGCCACGGCTGACAAATCGGTGACGTCAATCACGGCCTGCGTGACGCTGGCACCGTCGTCGCGCAGTTCCGCGAAGGTGCGACCAAGCGCCTCAGCGTTATTGTCCCACAGCACGACGTGACAAACTTCGTCGGCAAGCTTGCGCGAAATGGCGCGCCCGATGCCCATCGCTGCGCCGGTGACGATCGCCACTTGCCCCGCATAATTGTACATGATGCCCTCGATTATTCAGCTGGTGCTGGTGACGCAGTTTCGCCTAGGTACGACGGATATGCATGCCGCCGTCAACAAAATAGGCATGACCGGTCGAATACGGCATTCGTCCCGAGGCAAGTTCGGCCACCGTCCGGCCGACATCCTCCGCCCGCCCCCAGCGCGCCATTGGGAATCCGCCGGCCTCGACCCAGCTATTGTACTTGTCGAACACATCCTTGGTCATGTCGGTCTGGATGATGCCGGGCCTGACTTCGTGGACGGCGATGCCATATTCGGCGAGCCGCATCGCATACAGCGTACTCATCATCGCCACGCCGGCCTTGGAGATGCAGTATTCGGCCTGGGCCGCAGTTGCGATCACGGCGTTGCCCGATGAAATGAAGATCACCGAACGGGTGGGGCTGGTCCGATCGCCGCGGTCATCGTCGCGCATCTGCTTGGCGACCCGTTGCGTCAGAAAGAACGAGGCGCGCAGGTTGATCGACATCAGTCGATCGAAACTCTCCGGCGGCGTCTCCAGAATGTCGCCGCGATGTTTCGTCTGCACGCCGGCATTATTGAGCAGACAGGTCAGCGACCCGAGCGCCTGGGCCTCGCGAACGATCCGCTCGTGCTGATCGAGTTCAGCGAGATCGCCCTGAACGAACAGCGCGCGCCGGCCGCGCTCGCCGATGCCTTGGAGCGTTTGCTCAGCGGCATCATCGCGCTCCAGATCGTTGATGACGACGTCAAAACCGCTATCCGCCAGCGCAAAGGCGCTGGCGCGACCGATTCCGCGGCGACCGCCGGTAACCAATGCGACGCCGGTTTTTCCAGCTGTGACATTCATGCTGAATGCCTCACGCGGCGCTGGCCTGGCGCGCCGGCACGGGCACCCATTTCATGATGTGGACCGCTGCAGCGACCAGCTCGCCGCGCTGGTTCTTCACTTCGACCTTCGAGAATGTGCGATTGTTGGCGCCGTCGAGCCTCTCGATGGTGTAGCTGACCGTGACGGTGTCGCCAAAGAACACCGGACCGATGAAGCGGACGCGGTCGTAACCCTGCGAAACCGCCGTCACACCGAGATACTTGTCCAGATACGGCGTGAACATCACGGTCGACGCCGTGGACATGAAGCCCATCGCCAGCACGCCATGGGCGATGCGCTTGCCGAACGCGGACCTCTGCATGAATTCTTCGTTACAGTGAACATCCGACAGATCGCCCGTGATGCCGGCGAAAAGATACACATCGCTTTCCGACACGGTTTTTGCAAACCGGATCGATTGACCGACCGTCACGTGAAAGTCCGTGTCCTGCATGCGTCGCACTCCCTTGTCGCGTTTGCGCTTGATCGCTGCTTATCGCTGACTTACATGCAGGTCAATAGACCGCGGCTTGAAAGTCGCTAAGAAAGTTGCGGGCGCTGGTCCGCTTTGGTGGACCTTGATGAGACCAGACGACTTCTCACCCCAAAGCGTGAGCTATATTTCCGGACGGACGAGGCTTTATGGGATCGTCGGCCATCCGATCGCCCAGGTGCGCTCGCCGGAGTTCGTGACTCACGAACTCGTCTCGCGCGGGATCGACTCGATCGTCTTGCCGATCCATGTCGCGCCGGAACGGTTCGAGGAGCTGCTTCCCGCGATCATGGCGATTGCGAATTTGGACGGATTGATCGTGACCGTTCCCTATAAGGCGCGAGCGACCCGCTTTATGCAGTCGTTGGGGCCGCAGGCGCAGATCACCGGCACGGTGAGCGTCATGGCCAAGCGCGACACCGGCTGGATCGGCGAGATGTTCGATGGTCTCGGCTGCGTCGCCGCCCTGCGCCGGCGCGACATCACCATCGCGGGCAGCCGGGTCGCTTTGCTCGGCGTCGGCGGCGCCGGATCCGCCATTGGCGTGGCTTTGGCGTCGCAAGCGCCGCGATCGTTGTGCATTGTCGACCCGGACGTCGCGCGAGCCCAGGCGTCAGCATTGCTATTGCGGCAGGCGTTTCCCGACGTCGACATCGACGTCGCTGTGGGGGGGCTCGATTTCGACCGGTTTGATATTCTAATCAACGCATCGCCGATCGGGATGCTGGACCCCGACGCCTGCCCCTTGCAGGTCGAAACGCTTCCGCCGCATCTGGCAGTGATGGACATCGTCATGAAGCCGGATGAAACCCGCCTGCTGCGCACGGCGATCGAATCCGGCTGCAGGGTGGTGTACGGCCGGGAAATGCTCGGCTCGCAATTGTCCGCGGTGGTCGACTTCCTGATGCCGCCGCGAGCCGAACGGCAGTGTTAAGCACCGGACGGAGCCGCCAACGGGCGGCCCCGCGCCGCAGGGCCATTCGGCTCCGCCACGCGTATCGATCAAGCCGCGATCTGGTCTAGCTGACGCGAACGATCAGTTTGCCGAAGTTGCGCCCTTTCAGCAGGCCGATAAACGCCTGCGGGGCAGCTTCGAGGCCATCGACGAACTGTTCCAGATGCACGAGTTTGCCGGCCGCCAGCCACGCTCCGACGTCGCGGAGGAAATCATCCATCTGTGCCGCAAAATCGGTGACGATGAACCCCCTAAGTGTCAGCCGTTTGACCAAAATGTTGCGCATCAGGTCTGGCGAAGCGACGCCGGCCAGCGATCCAGCGGCTCCGTCATTGTATTGTGAAACCAGCCCACACACCGGAATCCGGGCGAACGTGTTCAGCAGCGGATAGACCGCGTCCCAAACCTTGCCTCCGACGTTCTCGAAGTAAATATCGATCCCGTCCGGGCAAGCGGCCTTCAGGTCCGCGTCGAAACCGAGGCTGCGGTGGTCCAGCGCAACATCGAAGCCGAGCACATCGCGCGCATAACGGCATTTCTCTGTGCCACCGGCGATCGCGACAACGCGGCAACCTTTCAGCTTTCCGATCTGCCCGACCAGAGCGCCGACGGGGCCGGTCGCCGCGGCGACCACCAGGGTCTCACCGGCTTTCGGTTGGCCGATATTCAGAAGCCCCGTATAGGCGGTCAAGCCGGGCGAACCGAGCACGCCCAGTGCCGTCGAGACCGGTGCACGCGTGGCATCGAGGCGTCGCAGGCCCATACCGTCGGAAACCGCCAAATCCTGCCAACCGGAGCGACCGAGCACCAGTTCGCCTTCCCTGAGATCGGCGTGTCGGGATGCGACCACCTCGCTGACGGTGCTTCCGACCATCGGCTCTCCAAGCCCGACCGGTGGCGCGTAGGACGGAGCGTCGTTCATCCGCCATCGCATATAGGGGTCGAGCGAGAGTAGTTTTGTCCGCAAAAGCACCGAGCCATCCGGCAGGTTGGGCGTGTCGCATGTCTCCAGCCGGAAGTCAGCAAGCTGTGGCTCTCCTCGAGGACGGTGGGCAAGAACGACGCGTCGGTTCATTCTGAGTTTCTCCCTAGGTACTGAGCATTTTCATCGCGAATGATTATACTGGCTAGTGTCCTGATCGACAAATCAGTTACATTTCTGACGCGCAAGCACGGGGCGCCGCAGGCCGTGGCGGAGCGGGCGCGCATTGTGTTGGCGGCGGCTGGCGGCCTCAAGAACAAAGAGATCGCGTCGAAGTTTGGGGTCTGCACGCATACGGTCGGCACCTGGCGCAACCGCTTTGCGAACCACCGTATGGACGGTCTCTACGACGAGCCGCGGCCCGGCGCGCCGCGCGAGATTGGCGACGACGAAATCGCGAGCACGATCCGCAAGACGTTGGAGACACGACCAAAGGGTGACTCCCACTGGAGCCCCAGGAGCATGGCTAAGGAGATTGGTCATGCGCCTTCGACGGTGCGTCGCATCTGGCGCGCCTTCGGTCTGCAACCGCACCGCGTCGAGACTTTCAAGCTGTCCACCGATCCGCTGTTCGTAGAGAAAGTGCGCGATATCGCCGGGCTCTAATTGTCGCCGCCCGAACGCGCTATCGTGTTGTGTGTCGATGAGTAAAGCCAGGTGCAGGCGCTCGGCCGCACACAGCCCTTGTTGCCGATGCGGCCCGGACAGGCCGAGCGGCGCACGCACGATTATAAGCGGCACGGAACGACTTCGTTGTTTGCGGCGCTCGATGTGAAAGCGGGCACCATCGTCGGCAAGTGCATGGCTCGCCACCGCGCGAGCGAGTTCCGCAAATTCCTGGATGAGATCGAGCGCAACGTGCCGGCCAATCTCGACGTTCACATCGTCATGGACAACTACGCAACCCACAAAACCAGGCCGATCCGTAACTGGTTCGCCAAGCGCCCGCGCTGGCACCTGCACTTCACGCCAACCTCGGCCTCATGGATCAATCAGGTCGAACGCTTCTGAGGCGGACTGGTACGTCAACAGTCGTTGACGTTTCCGAAGAGTCGGCTTCGCGCCAAGAGCGGCCGGACTGGTCCTGCCCAATCGCAAGTGTAATTAATTCGCGCTAGCAGGCGCCGATCGCGGGTACGGGATCTCCTGGCGTACAAAATCGCGGTGCTTGGTAGCGGGAGCGACTGGAACCTCCGACCTTGGTATTGTTCTTTAGCGATAAGTCGAGATACTCACCACTCTGACCGCGCAGATTTTCCCATTTGCTCGCCCCAATAGTCAAATCTACGACGCGCACGTAGTCGACTTGTACCAATGGGTCTGTGCGCGATATCTCGTTGGCGTGAAGGGCGCAGATACAAAGCAAAGCGCGATTTGAGTTCGGCACTCGACCGGATCTCGGAGCAGATCACCACTGACTTCCAACCCAAAGGTTCCGTTTGGGAAGTCGACTCGAAAATGTTGCGGCTGCGACTAACGGCACGCAGATACTCGTCGCTAAGCGGTTGGAATGAAACCGATGCCACGGCCCGTCAAAGTGACGTGGACTGGCCAAATAAACCCATTGGTTCAATCACAGCAAAGAAAATCGTTCCGAGCTTGCGAACCGCTAAAGCCGGAAATTCTTGATGAAATCCGGCGTCTCCATGCCAGGCTTCAGCTTGGGATCCGGTTCAGGCGGCAGCGTCACCTGTTTGATCGGAATGACCCCGGCCCAGCAATCCCGCGAATAGTCGGCATCGTCGTCGATCGGCGGTCCGGTACGAACTTTTGCGGAGACCTCGTCGAGACGAAGCCGAATGACTTTCGTGGCCTTCCACTCCTGCTCGGTCGGCTGTCGGGCGCTTTCCCAAAGCCCTTTGGCGACGCGCTCGACAAATGCCTCCAGCACTCTGCGCTTGTCATCCTCCTCGACGAATTCGGCATTGCCAAAGGCCATGACCGACCGGAAATTCACATTGTGATTGAAGGCCGCCCGCGAGAACACGATGCCGTCCAGGTGGGTTACCGAGAAACATACCGGTATGCCCTTGGACTGGGCTTTCAGCATGCGGCTGGCTGACGAGCCGTGCCAATAGACATAGTCATCCATCCTCCAGTGATTGGTCGGCGTCACGTATGGCGCGCCATCGATGACATAAGCGATCTGGCACACGATTGCCGCGTCGATGATCGCATGAATAGTGGCCTTCTCGTAGTTCGCCAGCCAATGGTATCGGCGCAACCGTGTGCGTTCGGTGGGCGCGCCAGCCGCGCCCGCAGTATCGGATACATCTTCCGTCAAGAGACACCTCTGCCAATTCCGCAGCGACCTGTTGCGACATCCTATCAAGGCGATTTCGCCGGCGGATGGGTCCGCCGCCGGAAAGATCCATGGGCCAGGGAATTTCTTGCGAGAAAAAGGCCCCCTCGCCGGAGACGAAGGTGGCCAAGTCAGGGGAGGACGCCCGTGGGGGCGCGATAGCTTTGGCGCCATCGCCTTGTACACCGTCGATCGCTCGACGGATTCGGGTCAGACGGAGATGACATTCATACGTCCGAGAGCCAAAGCGCGTTCGTCACTTTCGAGCCATCCTCGATTTTCGCGGCTGGCGGCCAATGCCGAGGTGTGTCGAATATGGTTTCGATCTCCTTGCAGGCTTGCAGCACGAACCGGTCGCGACCGCGCGGTCCGACGATCTGCAGGCCGACCGGTAGCCCGATCGAGGAGAAGCCGATCGGAAGCGAGGCGGCAGGATGCCCGGTGAGATTGAAGAGCGAGGTCAGCCCGAGCCACCGGATGCGATCGACCTCCGAGCCGCCTATCGCCCAAGGTCCGTCGAGTCCCAGCTTGAAGCCTGTGACCGGAACGGTCGGCGTCACGATCAGGTCGACTTCATCGAAGATCGCGGCGACTTTTGCGTAGAAGCTTGCCCGTTCGAGTTGGGCGCGGGCGTAGTCGACCGCCGACAACCCCGCGTGCTTCTCGACGAGTTCGCACAGACCGGGATCAACCTTGTTCTTCCAGTTCGGCTGGTCTGCTACGGCGGCGGCGGCCCCGGCGGCAAAATAGGTCACAACGGTATCCGTTGGATCGCCGATATCCAGCTTGAGCGGAATTATCCGATGCCCCAAGCCTTCCAGACTGGGCACCGCGGTCTCGACAAGGGCGGCCATTTCCGAATCGAGGCGCATGAAGCCGAGGTCGGGGGACCATCCGATCTTCAGATTCGATAACGAGCCAAACCCGGAAAGATGCGGGCTTTCGGCTGCGGAATAGCAGTCGCGTTCGTCGAACCCGGACAGGACATAGTCGAGCAGCGCGGCGTCGCTGACGGAGCGGGCGATCGGGCCGATATGGCTCAGGGGTCCAACCCCGGATGCTGGAAACACCGGCCACCGGCCGAGCGACGGCTTGAAACCAAAAAGACCAGTGAACGCCGCTGGAATTCGGATGCTGCCGCCTCCATCGGTGCCGATCGCGACGGGAGCCAGCCCGCAAGCCACCCCTGCCGCAGCGCCACCGCTCGATCCGCCGGGCGAGTACGCCAGATTCCAGGGATTCCTTGTTTCGGGGAAGATCAGATTGGACGTCGCTCCCTTCCAGCCGAACTCGGAGGTGTTGGTTTTTCCGAACACGATGGCGCCGGCCTTCTTCAGCCGGGCGACCACCGGCGCGTCAAACGAGGGCACGTCATGCTCGAACATCCGCGAGCCTCGGGTCGTGCGGATTCCCTTGGTGACGATCAGGTCCTTGACCGACACCGGAAGTCCGTGAAGCGGTCCGAGGGGCTCGCCGCGAGCGACGCGCTGTTCGGCCTGCTTCGCCTCGCGGCGGACGCCGTCATGGTCGAGCGTCACATAGGACCTCACGACCGGGTCGATGCCGCTCACGCGATCGAGAAAGTGGTCGACCAGTTCGACCGGCGAAAGTTCTTTCTTCGCCATGCGGCCAACCAGTTCGGCCGCGGACATTTCATGGAGCTGCGGCACCGGCGCCACCCCCAAAGGTTGCTGCGGACGTCATTTTGCCGCCGCCCCGGTCACGCTGCCGAAGGACCGCCAGGCGGAGCCGTCCCATTTCTGCAGCTGGAGCTGGGTAATGGCCTGGCTGTTGTTCTCGTCGGTATTGACGAAGATGCCCGGGATGGCCATGGGCGGAGCAAAACCCTTGATGCTTCGGGCCTGCTTCATCACGTTCTCGCGGGAAAGATCGTCGCCGCACTGCTTCAGCACCTGCTCCAGGATCGCACCCTGATTGTAGCCGGTGATGTAATTGATATCGAACAGGTCGGCGTTCGCCGCGAACCTTCCCATGACCTGCTTGAACAGCGCAACGCTCGGGTCGTCGGAGAATTTCGGGTCACCGGGATCCTTGTAATAAGACGCCGATATGATACCGACCGAGATATTGAGACCTGCCGGGCGCAGCGTTGTGGCGATCGAGCTCGATACCAGGTTGATGATGATCTGCGGCTTCCATTTCAGCTCGTGGCTTTTCCGGATCGCCTGCGCCGTGAATTTTGGCGTCCCCGCGACCAAGAATACGCCGGCGCCGGATGCCTTCAGATTCACGATTTGGGAATCGATGGTCGGATCGCTGATCTCGTAGGATAACGCCGTCACCTTAACGGCGAACTCCGCGCCAAAATGAGCCTTGAAGGCGTTGACGAAATCCTTCCCGAGATCGTCGTTCTGGTAGAGGATCGCGATCTTCTCCCTGGAAAAATTCTCGCTGACGTATTTGGCGTAGATTTTCCCTTCCGTGTCGAAGCTGGGAAGCGCGGTCGTGGTGAAGGGAAATTCCTTGAAATTCGAAAATCGCGACGCGCCCGATACGATGAAGAGATCCGGTACCTTCCTGGCGTTCAGGTATTTGATGGTCGCGGCGTTGCTGGGCGTCCCGATCGCGCTATAGATAAAGGCGACTTCATCGTCCTCGACCAGCTTGCGCGTCTGCTCGACGGCTTTCGGCGGGCTGTAGGCGTCGTCGAGCACAACCAGCTTTATCTTTCGTCCCCCGACACCGCCGCGTTCGTTCAGCGCATCGACATAGGCGACCAGGCCTTTTCCCGTATTCGCGAAAGCCGAAGCCGGACCGCTCAACGGAAAAGTCGAACCTATCTTGATCTCGATCGCCGAAATACCCGGCGCGTTTTCCGCGGCCGGCGTCCTGCCCGGCAGCAGCAGAAGACTCATGACGATCGCCGAACATATCGCCGCAGCGAGGTTCATGAGTTCGATCCTTCGACTAAGCGTGTTGAATTCCGGCTGATGCATTCGGATGAAACGACGCGCATTGCGATTACATGCCCATTTGAACATCGAGCGCCGCGACTAGATAGCTCCACCCAGAGAGCGCCTGATGGTACCAACAGGCCGTTCGGTCGCGCGCGTCGAATCGGTGCCGGCGCACCGGCCGGGGACTGAGGCTCGCAGCGAAGATTTGCGCTCGATTAGGCCATTTCCGTTGCGAGCTGGAGCAAGTCCTCGTCGCGATAATGATCTGCGATGACCGACAGGCCCACCGGCATGCCGTCGATCGAGCCGAGCGGCATCGATATCTGCGGCAGGCCGGCGTGGCCGGCAGGACACAACAGCCGCATGGCGTTCAGCCGGAAGCTTTGCAATGCCTCGTCGGATGAATTCCTCAGCGGCGCGACGCCGGGAACGGTCGGGAAGACCAAGATGGCTCCGTCGGCAACCAGGCCGTCCATACGGTCGCGGATCTGCTGGCGCAGCGCGAGCGCGGCTTTCACCTGCTCGGCATCCAGCGCAACGGCCGCTGCAAATCTCTCGCGCACGCCCGGACCAAATTTGGGGTTGGCACGCCTGACCCAGTCGCCATGGACCGTCCAGACTTCGTGCGATTGAATCAAGCGGAACGCCTCGACCCACCGGCCAAGTCCTTCTTCGCCGGCGATGTCGACATGTTTCACGCTCATCACGCGCTCGCCGAGCTTGTCGATCTGGGCATGCACCGATTCGGTCGCCTGCTCGCCCGCCGCGGCACATAAATCGCGGGCGACGAAAACGTGCTTCGGTGGCTGCGGTGCCTGCAGGCGCGGCAGCAGGACCTCACCGACCTTCTGCAGGATCGCGGGATCCCGCGCGAACCAGCCCACCGTATCGTAGCTCGGCGCCAGCGGAACGCCGCCGGTAGCCGGAACGCGATTGTGGGTCGGCCTGATGCCGTAGACGCCGCAGAAGCTCGCCGGCAACCGAACCGAACCGCCGGTGTCCGACCCAATGGAAAAATCCACGAGTTTCGCCGCAACGGCCGCAGCGGATCCGCTTGACGACCCCCCCGGTACGCGCCCCGGCGCCGCGACGTTCACGGGCGTCCCGTAATGCGCATTCTCGCCGACGATGCTCCAGGCCATCTCGTCCATCTTTGTCTTGCCGACAAGACGCGCGCCTGCGCCCAGCAGCATTTCGACCAGCGGCGCGGAGCGGCTCGGGACCGGATGGGTCGCGAGCCATTCCGGACTTCCGTTTCCGGTAGGCACGCCGGCAATGTCAAACACATCCTTCAGGGCAAATTGCAGCCCTGCCAGGGAGCCGGTCGCACTCCCTTCTCGCTTGATGAAGCCATGCTCGCAGAAGATGTTCAACGTGTCGGTCGCAGCCACATTATTCCCCATCGTTCGGATCCTTGTGCCGCTCGATCCCACGAACGGACGGCTACAGGCAGCTCCAGTTGCAGGCCGGACCTTAGGGCCAATCGCCGCGGGCTTCGAGCTACTACGCCGCCGAACGATGCTCCGATCCGAAGCCGATCCGTTTCTCGCTCCAGCGCGCCGCCGAGAGCAGCGCGGCATCGCAGCCGGGCGAAGCCACGAGTTGAACGCTGAGGGGAAGCCCTTCGGCGCCGAATTTGACCGGCAACGCGACAGCCGGCGTCCCCATCGAGCTCCAGGGCGTGCAGAACCAGGGGTTGCCGGTGTATCCAAGTCCTTTCGGCGCGGCGCCTTCCGCGGTTGGGCTGATCAGAATTGAATTCCCGATCAGCCGATTCATGTCCGCGGAGAACGCCGCGCGTAACCGTTGTGCGCCGAGGTAGGAGACGGCCGATCGTTGCAGACCCCGCTCGACCAGCTCGCGCGTTCGCGGGCGATAGGATGCCGCGTGACGGGCGTAGAGTTCTTGATGCACAGATGCGAACTCCGCCTCGAGGATCGCCTGCGCGGCGTCGTGGATCCCCGAGAACGACGGCGGCAGGCGGATCTCGGTAAAATTTGCGCCTGCAGCAGCGAATTGCTCCCTGATGGCCCGGATCGCGGAGGCCGTTTCCGGCGCGGCGCGCTCGACGAGTTCTTCGGGCCACAGAAAATCCGGAACGGCGGAGGCGACATCCGCCATGGCGCGCGCGGACAGGACCGAAAACGCGATGCCCGCATCTTCCACCGACCGGCAGAGCACGCCGATGTGATCGAAGCTGTTGGTCATCGGAAATACACCCCGGGTCGGAACGGCCCCGAACGTGCCCTTGTAACCGACGATCCCGCAAAACGCCGCCGGCCGCAAAATTGAGCCGATGGTCTGACTGCCCAGCGCCAACGGCACCATGCCTGCGGCGGTCGCGGCCGCGGAGCCGGAGGAGGATCCGCCCGGCGTATGATCGCCGTTCCACGGATTACGCGTCGGCGACGGCTCAAAATAGGCGAATTCGGTCGTGGTCACCTTGCCTATGATGATCGCGCCGGCCTGCCGCAATCTCGCAACACACTCGGCGTCCTTATTGGGCCGGTAATGTGCAAACGCCGCAGCACCGCAGGTCGTCGGCATGCCCGCGACGTCAATGAGATCCTTGATCGCCACCGGGATTCCATGCAGAGGGCCGAGCGCGTGCCCTGCCCCGACCTCCGCCTGCTTTAACTTCGCCGACGCTATCGCTCCCTGCCCATCGACGTGTAGCCACGCCTGGATCGCTGCATCCTTGTTGCTGATTCTTCGCAGGCAGGCTTCGGTCAGTTCCAGGCATGACATTCGCCCATCGGCAATACGGCGGGCGGCTTCGGCAGCGGTCAGTTCGGTCGGATCGACTTGCATGATATTAGAAGCCACCCGCCGTATGAATGGTTTTGCCGCCCAGCGCCGTCATGAGCACCTTGGTCGCGGGAAGGTCTTCCAGTTTGCAAGACAAAGGATCACGATCAACGACGATGAAATCGCCATGGCTTCCCGTCGCCAGCGTGCCGACATCGGACCACCCGATCGCGCGAGCTCCATCGCGGGTCCACATCATGATGGCTTCTTCGCGGGACACGACATGGTCCGGTGTCGCATTCCGGTAGCCGCTGCCGGCGAATTCGTGAGTTTCCGCGAGCAGCATCTGCTCCCACGGATTCTTCGGTCCCCAGTCGGAACCAGCGCCGACCGTCAACCCGGCGCGCAGCAACCGTTTCAACGGGACCTGGTCGCGCCAGACGTGCTTTCCAATGCGCTCGCCCCAGAGATCGCCTTTACCCCAGGAGAAAGCCATCGACGTCGTCAGCGTGCATCCGAGTGACGCGTAGCGCTCGGCCTGCAGTTGGGTAATCAAGAGCGCGTGCTGGATGAGCCAGGGGTGGTCCTTGAGACCGCTCTTGCCGATCTCGGACTCGAGGTCTTCCAGGATGTCGTCGTGGTCGCGGTAGCCATAGGTGCAGAAATTGCCGCGAATGGAATGTTCGGCACAGAAGCAGATGAAGCGCCGCTGCTTTTCCCGCGACAGGAAGGTGACGCCCCGCGTGCTTTCGCCGAACGGCCCGCGGTAGGGATCGTGCATCCGCACCATTCCCGAACCGCACGGCGTCGCCGGAGAAAACGTGATGCCGGTGATCCGCAGGAACTCGTCATCGAGATCTAGCATCTGGCGGCCGAGGTTCATCCGCTCCTCGAACTGCTCCATCGAATAGGACCAATGCGGCGGATAGGCATAGCCCTCGGTTTCAAGCGCGAGCATTACCCGCGCGGTCAGCGCATTTTCCTTGCGCAGCTTGATGTAGGCCCCGACGTGCCCCGGTGTCATGTTGTGGGGTTCGTAGATCGTGGTGACGCCCTGGCGGTTGATCTCCGAGATGCCGAAGATAGTGCTGTGATGGAGTTCCCAGTTCGCCGGGCTTGGCAGCTTGCTCAGGATTTGCGTCCAGTATGGATCGATATTGTAGTAGTTGGCGACGGCGCCGCGGATCACGCCGGTCAACCGGCCGCTGTCATCCTTTTCGAAGAACACGTCACAGACCCGATCGGGCAGAAAATCATTCATGCCGATCTTTTCGAGACCCTTGCTGTTGAAGACGCAGATATTGGGCGTCGTCGGTCCCCACGCCTGGATGAATACGGGATGTTCCGACGTCGCCTGATCGAGAATATAGCGGTCCGGCAGCCGCCGTTCGGGAAGATCGCGATAGGACTTTCGGATGAAGAAATGCGGCTCACCTACCGGCGTGGTGATGATCCACTCGCCCTTCGGCGTCACCGCGGCCTTGGCCCGGATGCGCGCGACGATGTCGGCGTGGCTGATCGCGTCCGTGATATCGACGCTGGCGCGCATCCGCGCGGTGAAATGCAGCACGTGAGGATGCGTATCGACGAGGCCCGGCATCACGATGGCTCCCCGAACATCGATCCGTTGGGCGTCTTTTCCCGCGAGTGCGATCATGTCGCCTTCCGTACCGGAGCCCAGCACGCGACCATTCTTGACGACGAGCGCCTCCTGCGGTTTCGACACCCCGTCCATCAGATGGACCTTGCCGCCCGTGACCAGCGTCGCGCCGCCGGCTTTGCCCGTTTCCTTGCGATTGTCACCCATCTCGCAGCTCCACTAATCTAGCGAAATATTCCAGAAAACCGGCGCCGGCGCCTTCAGCATTCCGTTGACGTTCTTGCGCAAGGCCGCGGGCAGATAGGTCTGGCCGAGCGATACGTGGGTCACGATCTGGGTCTCGCGGATCTGTATCTTTTCAGCGATCTGCTTGCGCTTGGCTGCATCCGTTTCGCGCGCAAAATCCCGCCTCAAGCCTTCCATTTCCTGGTCGCAAGGCCAGCCAGCGGGCGACTTGTCGCAGGCCGCGCCGAAGAATGCGCCGAAGACCGGATTGAGGACGTCGACGGAGAACCACGAGGTCATGAATGCGTTCCAGCCGCCCGCATCCGCGGGGTCCCTCTTGACGCGCCGCGCGACCAGCGTCTGCCAGTCCGTCGACTGTAGATCAACCTTGAAGCCACCCTTCTCCAGAAGCGACTTGGCGACCGGTCCGAGGTTCTTGAGGAAGGAGACGTCGGTCGCGTTCATCACCACGATCGGCGTCCCGTCATAGCCGGCTTCCGCCAGCAACTCCCTCGACTTCTTGGCATTTGAAGACATCAGCCCTGCCATGCCCGCGTTGGTCTCCAGATCGGTTCCACAGACAAAATACGAGTTACAGACCTTGAAGTATTGTTCGTCGCCGACGACCGCGCGCAGGAAATCTTCCTGATTCAAAGCGTAGAGCAGTGCCTGCCGGATCTTCGGATCGTTGAAAGGCTTCACCAGCCAATTCGGCCGGAAGTTGAACTGACTGCCAAGCGGATTCCAGTCGAACAGCCTCACGTTCGAATCGGCCTTCAACAGCGGCAATAGATCGTGCTGCGGAGCTTCGATCATGTCGATCTCGTTCGCGAGCAGCGCGTTCATCGCCTGCTGCTGGTCCGAAATAGCCAGCCATTCGACGCGATCGACCCTCACGACCTTTCCGCCCGCGAGCCCCGAGTTCGGCTCGTCTCGCGGCGAGTATTTATCGAATTTGACGTAGACCGTCTTATAGCCCGGCTTCCACTCGTCTTTCTTGAATATGAAAGGGCCGGAACCGGTGAAGTCCGAAATCTGCGTATTGGGGTCGGTTTCGGCGACCCGCTTCGGCATCATGAAGGGAACGCTGGAAGACGGCTTTCCGAGGCCGATCTCGACAAGGCCGGTCGGCTCTTTCAGCTTGATCTTGAAACTATCGGTGCCGGTCACGCTGATGGAATCCACGAAGCTCATCAGCATCTGTCCGGTTGAATCCTTCGCCGCCCAGCGCTTGATCGAAGCGACACAATCTTCGGCGGTGACCGGCGTACCGTCGTGCCACAGCAAACCGCCGCGCAGCACGAAGGTGTGCTCAAGCCTGTCGGCGGACACGTCGTGTTTGGAAAGCATTTGCAACTTGATATTACCGGCTTCGTCAGTCGCAAACAGCGTATCGTAGATCATGTAGCCGTGGTTCCGGACAATATAAGCGGTCGTCCAGATCGGATCGAGGATCTTCAAGTCCGAATGCATCACGGCTCGTAGCACCTTTTCCGCCCGGCTCGGGGCCGCCGCGATACAGCTTGCAACGATAATCGCGACCGAGAAGAAGGTTCGAAGAATACGATACATTTGCTGCTCCTGTGGCGGAGCTGATCGGGCGCATTGGCCCAATTCAAGCAACACAGCCCCACCGTTCGGAGCCATCTCACCGCGGCCACCCCCGGACAGGTAGGTCCATGCACAGAAAAAAACGTGGTCCCGCAGCGCTACATACCTCGACGCGCGCAAGCGAAGGCCGATGGCGCGGGCGCAACGATGCTATAATGGGTACTCGCGGCAGAGAGCGGCTACTTCCGATCTTAAGGTGGCGGCGAGGCTTTCCGGCAACCTGCCCTCGCCATCTCTCAGTCCCTGGATAGCACACAGCATCAACCGGCCGGCGCGCTGGAAATCGGCGGTCCCGAAGCCGCGCGTCGTCGAGGCCGGACTTCCGACGCGGATACCGGATGTCGCTGACGGCGGCAGCGTGTCGTCGGGAATTACGTTCTTGTTGACGATGATTCCGACCGATTCCAACGCGACCTGGACGTCGTTTCCGGTCAGCCCCGACCCGGACAAATCGACGACGGCAAGATGGGTATCGGTACCGCCCGAGACGATTCGAAATCCGCCCTCGGCAAGCGTCTCCGCGAGCACGCGGCAATTCCGGACGACAGCGTCGGCATAACAACGAAACTCCGGCGACATCGCTTCCGCGAACGCGACCGCCTTGGCTCCGATGACGTGCATCAGCGGGCCGCCCTGCAAGCCCGGAAAGATCGCGGCGTCGATTTTCTTGCCAAGCGCGTCGTCGTTGGAAAGGATCAATCCGCCTCTCGGCCCTCGCAGCGTCTTGTGCGTGGTCGCCGTGACCACATGCGCTGATGTCATTGGTGACGGATGGACACCGCCGGCGACCAGGCCAGCAAAGTGCGCCATGTCGACGAGCAGCCAGGCCCCGACCTCGTCGGCAACCCGCCGAAAGGCCGGGAAGTCGATGATCCGCGAATAAGACGAGCCGCCGGCCACGATGATTTTGGGCCGATGTCTGACGGCGAGTTCGGCGACCTCATCGAGATCGATCGTTTCTGTGTCTCTGTGCAGGCCATAGCCGATGGCGTTGAACCACTTGCCGGACATGTTGACACCCGATCCATGCGTCAGATGTCCGCCGGACTTCAGGTTGAGGCCGAGGATGGTATCGCCTGGCCTGAGCAGCGCGAGAAAGACCGCCTCGTTCGCCTGGCTGCCCGAATGAGGCTGCACGTTGGCGTAGCTGCATTCGAAGAGTTGTCTTGCCCGCTCGATTGCCGTCCGTTCGATCGCATCGACATGGATGCAGCCTGCGTAATAGCGGCGGCCCGGATAGCCCTCGGCATATTTATTGGTCAGTACGGAGCCCTGCATTTCGCGCACGGCATGGCTCACGACGTTCTCCGAAGCGATCAGTTCGATCGACTCGCGCTGACGCCGTTGTTCCTTTGCGAGCATCTCCGCCATCTGCGGGTCGCTTTGGGCGAGCGACAATTGCGGTACGGCGAGCGGCTCTTGGCGATGTTGGGAGCAGGGCATTATTTGTCATTTCTGAAAGAGAGGGCGGGGCTAACGGCCACGCGGCTTCGGCAAGGTGACGACCATGCCGCTCAACGATTCCGTGACACGAACCTGGCAGCCGAGCCGCGACGTTGCGGTCAGGCCCGTCGCCACGGCGTCCAGCATGTCCTGTTCTTCTTCGCTGGCAGCGGGTGCCTTCCGGTAGGATTCGGCATCGAGCAGGACATGACAGGTGCTGCAGGCGAGCGAGCCCTCGCACTGACCTTCGACGTCGACCGATTTCATTCGCGCGATTTCCAGTATCGACAGACCGGCCGCCACCTCGAATTCCGATGCGTGGCCTTGCGGGTCGACAATCGTGATCGTTGGCATGCTGCTACCTTTGAACCCCGTGCTTGCCTCTTTGAGGAGGATCAGAGCGAAACTTCGCTGAGCCATTTCGCGAAGAACTTCGGTCCGCAGCCGGCCAATGCCGGCGTGGCGACGGCGGTATCCGCGCGGAGGCTGGCGACAGAGACGCCAGGCGTCGTGGCTATCTCGAGCGTGTGACCGATGAGCCACCTTTCGAGACCCGCGGCAGATACTTCTGGATGGAATTGAACCGCCAATCCGCGCTTGCCGATCGAGAACGCCTGGTTCTGGTACCGCTCGGTGGAAGCCAAAAGCGTCGCCCTCGCCGGAAGATCGAACGTATCGCCGTGCCAATGCAGCACCTTGGTCCGGGACGCATGCAACTCGGCAAGGGACCCGGCCTGGCCCTGCACGGTCAAACTGATCGGCGCCCAACCGATCTCCTTGCCCTGCGCACCCGGATAGACCGTCGAGCCGAGGGCGGCGGCCATGATCTGGCTCCCGAGACAAATTCCGAGCGTTGGCGCGTCGGCGTCGATTCGCTGCCGCGCCAACTCGATTTCATCCGCCAAAAACGGATAGTCGGCCTGTTCGTAGACCCCGATCGGCCCACCGAGGATGATGACGACATCGGCCGCCATGGCGGCTTCCCGGGGCAGCGGGGATATCCCCGCTTCATGCCAATCGACGCGATAATTCATCGCATCAAGGACGGTTGCGAAGGTGCCGAGATCCTCGAACGAGACATGACGAATAGCCAGCGCCGTCTTCATGATTGTGCCTCCCGGACTTTGGGCCTCTCCCCGAGGCTAGACCGCTTGGCGACGCCCCTCGATGTCGAATGTTCGAACAAATGGGACGCCTCGGGATAGAGCCGTGCCCGCGCGGCGTAACAGGCCTGGGCTGCCTCGGCGAATCCCGTGAGAATGAGCTTCAGCTTTCCCGGATACCGCGCTACGTCGCCGATGGCATAGATCCCACCGATGTTGGTTGCACAGGACGTCGGCTCGACCTCGATGTGGCTGTTCGAGAGCGAAAGTCCCCAAGTCGCGATCGGGCCGAGTTGGGTGGACAGTCCGAAAAAGGGCAGCAGGAAATCGGCCGCGATGGTCCTTCGCTCGCCTGCGAGCGAAACGATATCGACGAAGTGGATCGCTCCTCCGCAGGCATCGCCGCTGACGGCTTCGAGTTGGTAGGGAACGGCCAGATCGATCCTGCCAGCTTCGACGGCCAGCTTCATCTTCCGGACACTGTCGGGATGCGCGATGAATTTTCCCCTGCGGTGCACCAGGGTGACCGAGGCGAATTCGCTGAGGGCGATAGCCCAATCGACCGCGGAATCGCCGCCGCCGGCGATGATGATCCTCTTGCCCGCAAACACCTTGGGCGCCGTGACCGAGTAAAACACCGATCGGCCTTCAAACGCCTCGATTCCGGCGAGGTCGGGCCGGTTGGGAACGAAGGACCCCGCGCCCGCGGCGATGATGATCGCGCCCGCGTTGAACGTACGTCCGTAACTGACGCCGATCTCGAATCTGCCGTCGTCGATAGCTGTGACGCGCTCGACCATCGAGCGGAGATGGAGTTGCGGACTGAACTGTCGCGCCTGGTCGAGCAGGCGCAGAGATAGCTCGCTTCCCGTGATCTCGGAAAAACCGGGGATGTCGTAGATCGGCTTTTCGGGATAGAGCGCCGCGCATTGCCCGCCGGTTGGTCGAGCGAATCGACGATGGCGCAGGACAGGCCCAGCATGCCGCACTGAAAGGATGCGAACAGGCCCGCCGGGCCCGCGCCGACGATCAGGACGTCAACGGTCGCTGCTTTCCGGGAAGAATTAGTCACTTTCGGTTCCCGCTTTTTGCAGGATCGCCTGAATGCTATGCACGGATGTCGATGCCCCCAGGTCCGACTTCCTGCCGTCGTTGAGCACGTTCACATTGGCGCCGGTGTCACCTTCCAGCGACGGCCAACGCCCCTTGGGAACCACCACCGCGCCCGCAGGTACCGCTGCCGTTGCGATCAGTTTCAATGGGCCGAGACGGCCTGCATCGTTCACCAGTTCGACATAGTCCCCATCGCGCAAGCCGTTCCGCTCGACATCAGCCGGATTTACCGAGACGTTCTGCTCGCCCAGGAATTTCCTGATCCTGTCATCGTTGCCGTAACTGGAGTTCATCAGCCACAGCGATGCCGGCGACAACACCCGGACATAGCCAGGAGCCGGCCGATCCTCGCCTCGCGCCGAGGGAGCTCGCGAAATTCCCGCCTCCGCAAAACGGTCCGAAGCGATCTCGATCTTGCCGCTCGGTGTCGGGAAGACGCGATCCGCAAACGGCACTACGATGTCGTTCTTGCATCGCATGGTTCCGGCTGCCGCTAGTTCGGCGAAACCGATCCCTAGCCCGGTCGCCTCCAGCATCTTCGCGATCATCTCTTCATCGCTCTCGTGCAGCGGCGCATCGTCCAGCTTCATGTGGCGGGCCAGGCGCCGGAATATCTCCTGGTTCGGAAGCGCGTCACCCGGAGCCTGCCTGACCCCAACCTGCGCCGAGATATCATAATTGAAATAGGGAACGACGATGTCGTCGAACTCCAGAAAGCTGGCGGCGGGCAACACGACATCGGCGAACCTCGTCGTGTCCGTCGGAAACAGATCGATCGCGACGTGGAAGAGGCTGTCGCGGCTAAGCGCGGCCTTGAGCCGCGACTGCTGCGGGTTCGAAGCAACAATGTTATTGTTCCAGGTGACGAAGGCCGAGCAGGCTTCCTCGCTTTCGAGATGCTCGCACAGGTCCATGTGACTGATCGCGGCCGGCGCACCCTGGGGCCTCAGATCGGCGCCGGACAAATCGTCCAGCCGAATGCCCCGGCTCTCGAACCCGTTCATGTAAAGAAATCCCGAGCCGCACTTGCCGATGTTGCCCGTCGCGATCGGTAGCAGCGCTACCGATCGCATGACGTTGCCGCCGGTGCGCTGACGCTGCATGCCCTGGCCCATCCAGAGCAGCGAAGGACCTTCGGCGTACATGCGCGCTGCCGCGGCGATGAGTTGCGGATCGACGCCGGTCAGAACCGCTGCATGGTGCGGCGTCATGGCGTCAATGTCTGGCTGGATTTCGTCCCAGCCGATCGTGTGTCGGCCGATGAATTCGAGATCGAGCCGGCCCTCGCTCTTGAGCACATTGAGGAGGGCAAACGCCATCGACGCGTCGGAACCGGGAAACAACTGCAGATGCAGGTCCGCCTTGGCGGCTGTCTCGTGCCTGATCGGATCGACGACGATCCGCTTGGCGCCGTTGTTGAACAACCAGTGCCGGTGCGCATGCGGCGCCGACGACGACGGATTTGCGCCCCACACGAGGATGCAAGTGGTGTCCGGCGCCGATCGCGGATCGAACCCGTCCAGGCTCGATCCAAAAATCAGGCCAAGTGCCACGTGGCCGGCCTTGTTGCAGACCGAATCCGGATCGATCTCGACGGCGCCGAGCCGGTTGAAGAACCGGCTCGGAAAGTTTCCGGCGATCGCCGAGCAAGTGCCGGTGTAGTGCGTATGTGCGATCGCGGCGCCCCCGTGATCCCGGATGGTCGTCTCGAAGCGAGATGCGATCAGTGGCAACACGATATCCCAGGTCGATTCCGCGAAGGATCCGGTCCCCTTCGGGCCTGATCGCAACAGCGGCCTGGTCAGTCGCATGGTGTCGTCAAGCCACGCGCCATTATAGGCCACCGCGCATTTGCCGCACAGCGCGCCGAGGGCGACGTGGTGGTCGGGATCGCCGAGCACCTTTGTCACGATGCCGTTGCGGCGCGTGACAACAATGCCGCATGCGTCATAGCAATCGCGCGGACAAGTCGTCTTGATGATCTCTCTTGCACCCGACTGCCCGGACATCATTTTCTACCTTGAGAACGCTGCGCATGTGGTGATGGCCACCGTGGCCAGCAAACAGAAGCGTGATCTCACGGAAAGCAGCCGGAATCACAGGTCCAATCGCTACCCTGACGGTAGTGCCATGTAGATGGATCAGCGCCTGCCGGGAATCATTACGCCCGGTTCAACCTCGCGTGATGCAGCATTCAGGCCGCCAGCGACTTGACCGCTGCTGCAACGCGCTCGATTCCTTCCGTCACTTCAGCCGGAGAAAGCGTCGAGTAACCCAGCACGAGGCAATTCTCTCTCAAATTGGAATCGCCGACCTCATAGGCTCCTACGGACTCGAAAGAATAGAGACCGACCTCGAACTTGCTGGCAGCAGCGACCAACACCGCGGCCTTGATTCCGTTCGGCAACCGCCAGAGGATATGCATCCCGCACCCGTCTCCGGAGAAGTCGGCATCGGCCCCAAAGAACTTCCGCAATCCGGCAACCAACGCGTCGCGGCTCTCGTGGTAACGATGCCGGAGCTTGCGAAGGTGGTTGCGGTAGCCGCCGCTTTCGATGAAATCGGCAATCACGATCTGATCGAGCCAGGGTTGCCCGTAGCTCGACAGGCTCTTGAGTGCCAGCGCCGGCTGCACTAGTGCCTCCGGCAACACCAGATAGCCAACCCGCACCCCCGGCCCAATCGACTTCGAGAACGATCCGACGTAAATGATCCGGTCGTAGCGGTCCATTCCCGCCAAGGCGGTGAGCGGCGGGCTGTCGTAGCGAAAATCGCTGTCGTAATCGTCCTCGATGATGAACGCGTTGGCTTTTTGCGCCCAATCAAGCAACCGGTGCCGGCGTTCCAGCGGCATGGTCGCACCGGTCGGAAATTGATGCGACGGCGTGACATAGGCGAGCACCGCATCGGTGGCGTCGAGTTCTTCCACGATCAGCCCTGAAGAGTCGATCGACACCGGACGAAGGTCGGCCCCATAGCTCTTCAGCAGGAGCGCCGCGCTGCCGTAGCACGGGTTTTCCACGGCAACCCTGACGCCCTGCTGCACCAGCAACCGACACATCAGGTTCAAGCCATCCTGGGCGCCCGCCGTGATGATAATGCGTTCGGGCGGGGCGCTCATGCCGCGCGTCGCCCCGAGATGCGACGAAACCGCAGTGCGCAGTTCGTGGCAGCCGCTTGGCGCGCCATATTCCGAGAGATTGCTGCCGGCGCGGGACAGGTTTTCGTTGATCAGGCGCCGCCAGGTGTTGAGCGGAAAATTGCGGCGATCAAACCGGCCATACCAGAAATCAATTCTCGGCCGGGCCCGATCGAGATGAACATTGGCCGGTGCGGTCACTTCAAGCTTGAGTTCCGGACGCCGGTTCGGCTCGCGATCCAGCAACCGTGTGCCGCGTCCGTCCGACACATAGTCCAGACACCGATCGGGGATCGAGTCGCTGACGAAGATGCCGGCGTTGTCCCTGGAGTCCAGATAGCCCTCGTTCTTCAGCGAGTCATAGGCGTAAAGAACGGTATTCCTGGACACGCCGAGATCACGCGCCATTTCCCGCGACGACGGCAGACGGGCGGACTTCGCCAGCCGTCCGTTCAGGATCAGGCCCCGGATCTGGGTGTAGATTTGCTCCTGTAGCGAATGCAGATCATTTCGCCGCAAGTCGATCGGAATTGTCATCTGATGGCCCGTTTATGCACGATGTCCGGAAAGGATCACAGATCATCCCGTGGACTTCCAGCGGAGCGGTACCCCGCACCCTGCAAGACATCCATGCATTTGCACCATGGAAGGTCCGCCCGGGGACTAGGCGCCTAAAATCAATGCAGCGGCGCGTAGCGCATCGCGTGCTTGATGTGTTTCATCAGCATATCCGTCTTTCTCATCGATTGCCTCGGTAAAGCAAACCCGGCGCGCCAGCATCCCGCACCAAGCCGCTACGGCCATAGGTCCACCTGCGAAGAAAAATTGGGTACCATCGAGGCCCGACGGTTCGGCCCCTCAGCTCACATGCGGCAATCCCGTATCGTGCACCGGCAGTCCGCCGAGCAAGGTGTGCAGCACCCGGGTTTGGGGCGTTTTATCCAGCGGGCTCCACCCCGACTGCCAGGCGCGCCGCGGCCTGAAAATCGAACGCATGTCCTGGAGCGGCCTCGAACAGCTTCCTGGTGTACTCGTGCCGCGGCGCGGCGAAGACCTCCGCGGTCGCCCCCTGTTCGACGATCCGTCCGTCCTTCATGACCGCGATCCGATCGCAGATCTGTGCCGCCACCCGAAGGTCATGGGTGATGAACAGCATGGCGAGGTCGAATTGCCGGCGCACATTGTCCAAGAGATCCAGCACCTGGGCCTGCACCGAGACGTCGAGCGCGGAAACCGCCTCGTCGGCGATCAGGAGCTTCGGCTCCATGGCGAGAGCCCGCGCGATCGCGATCCGCTGTCGCTGGCCGCCGGAGAACTGATGCGGGTAGCGCTCCAGCGCGCGGGGCGACAAACCCACGAGCCCGATCAAGTCGCGGGCCCTCGCACGCGCCGCGGCTTCGCTCAAGCCGAAATTCATCGGACCTTCGACGATCGAATCTCCGATCTTCCGACGCGGATTGAGCGAGCGGAACGGGTCCTGGAAGACCATCTGTATGCTTTTACGGCAAGCGCGCAGCCTGGCTTCCGGCAGGCCGGCCAACTCGACGCCATCGACACGGATGGATCCCGAACTTGGATCGATCAGGCGAATGATGCAGCGCGCCAGGGTTGACTTGCCAGATCCGGACTCCCCTACGACGCCCAGCGTCTCGCCCCGGCGGATCGTCAGGCTGACGCGGTCGACCGCGTGGACCTGCCGGTTCGTTTTTCCGAAGAAACCTTTCGTCGTGTAGACCTTGGACATATCGCTGACGGCAAGAACCTCGTCGCCGACCCCCGGGGTCCGGGCCGGCGGCCGCAGGCTCGGCACCGAGGAAATCAGCATCCGCGTGTAGTCCTGCTGCGGCCGCCGGAGCACCTCGTCCTTTGCACCACTCTCTACCACACGGCCCTGTTTCATCACCACGACCCGATCCGCGATGTCGGCAACTACGCCGAAGTCATGCGTGATGAACAGGACGCCCGTGCCTCTCCGTTGCTGGATTTCCCGGATCAGCGTCAGAATCTGGCTCTGGGTGGTGACATCGAGCGCCGTCGTGGGCTCGTCAGCGATCAGCAATTCGGGGTCGAGCACCAGAGCGGCTGCGATCACGACACGCTGGCGCTGACCGCCGGAAAGCTGATGCGGATAGGACCGCACGACCCGGTCCGGCTCTGGAAGGTGCACGGCGTTCACGATGTCGAGCATGCGCTGGTGGCGCTGGCGGCGGGAAAGGCCGGTATGGATCTGGAGGACTTCGTCGATCTGGTCGCCGATGGTCATGACCGGATTGAGCGCGGCCATCGGCTCCTGAAACACCATGGCCATCCGGGTGCCCCGCAGTTCCCTGAGCCGCTTGGTCGTTACGCGCAGAATGTCCTCCGTACCCAATCGAATGTGCCCGGCGCTGCATTTCAACCCGCGCGGCATGAGGCCCATCACCGTATGGGCCGTCACCGACTTGCCCGATCCGGATTCTCCCACCACGCAAACGATCTCGCCACGCCCGACCTCCAGCGAGACGTCTTCGATCGCGTATTGCCGGTCCGCCTCCTCCGGAAGCTCGACGGTCAGGCGTTTGATCGCCAGGATCGGCATGCCCGATTCGGCCATCGCTCACAGCCTCCGGGAAAAGCGCGGGTCGAGCGTATCGCGCAGACCGTCGCCCAGCATGTTGACGGCCAAGACGGTCAGCGCCAGGGCGATGCCGGGATAGACGATGTTGTGCGGATAGATCCGGAACAGCGAGCGGCCTTCCGCCATGATGTTGCCCCAGGTCGGCGTTTCCGGCGGAATTCCAATGCCCAGAAAGGACAAGACGGCCTCGATAAGGATGGCCGAGGCGCAGATGAAGGTCCCCTGCACGATCAATGGCGGGATGGTGTTGGGGAGCACATGACGAACGAGCAGCGGCAGGGTCGGCGTACCCAGCGTCATCGCGGCCTCGACATAGGGCTCCTCCCGGATCGAGAGCACGATCGCACGCACCAGCCGTACGACGCGCGGGACCTCCGGAATGACCACCGCGGCAATCACGGCGCCAAGCCCGGCCCGCGACAGCGACACCACGCTGATCGCCAGCAGGATCGTCGGTATCGCCATCAGCCCGTCCATCAGGCGCATGACGATCACGTCCACCCATTTCAGATAGCCGGCGAACAGTCCGATCACGAGGCCTATTCCGACACTGAGGGAGGCGACCACCACGCCGATCGTCATCGACACCCTGGCTCCGTAGACGACGCGGCTATAGACGTCGCGGCCGACGGAGTCGGTTCCGAAGCGGAAGGTCTGGCGCGTCTGGTTGCCCGCGTCGTCGCGCCTGACGATGCTGAAACCCGGCTCCTTGTTACGCAGCACGGGATTGATTTCGGTGGGATCGATGGTGCCGAGCCACGGTGCCAGTAAAGCCATCAGCAGGATCATCAGGATCACGAACCCGCCCAGCAGCACGCTCGGATGGCGAGCGATTCCACGCTTGTCCGCAACGACCGGGGTTGGTTCCTGCTCGGCGTATTCGGATGGCAGCAACTCGGCGGTCAATAGCGGATCCTCGGATCGAAGATGGTGTAAGCGACGTCCACGAGCAGGTTGATCAGCACGTAGACAAATGACATCAGGAGGATGACCGCCTGGATGGTCGGAAAGTCGCGGGCGAGAACCGCATCGACCGTCAGGCGCCCGAGGCCCGGTATGGCGAACACCGACTCGGTGACGACGACGCCGCCGATCAGGAGCGCGATACCGAGGCCGATGACGGTGATGATCGGAATCGCGGCGTTGGCCAGCGCATGCCGGGTCATGACCTTGAATTCGGTCTGTCCCTTGGCGCGCGCCGTGCGGATATAGTCCTCGTTGAGTACTTCCAGCACGCTGGTTCGCGTGATGCGCGCGATCAGCGCGATATAGACGACCGACAGGGTGATCGACGGAAGCACCAGGCGCTGAAACCACGGCGTGACGCCGAGCGCGATGCGCTGGTAGCCTTGAACCGGAAACCAGTTCAGCCTGATTGCAAACACGTAGATGATGGCATAGCCGACGACGAAGACGGGGATCGAGAAGCCGAGGACCGAAAAGCCCATCACGATTCGGTCGATCCAGCTCCCCTGCCAATAGGCGGCGACCACACCGATCGGCACCGAAACAAGTACCGTCAGGATTGTCGTCAGCAGTGCCAGCGAGACCGTCGGCTCCAGCCGGTCCAAGACGAGTTCGGAGACCTGCTTCTTGAAGAAGAAGGATTCACCAAAATCGCCGCGCAGGGCGTTTGTCGACCATATCGCGAACTGTACGAGCATTGGACGATCGAGCCCGAGGCGTACCCGGATTTCAGCGATCTGTTCGGCGTTGGCGTTATCGCCCGCGATGATCGCGGCAGGATCGGCCGGGGCGACCCGCAGCATGCCGAAGACGATCCCCGCGACGATCACCATCACGGGTATCGTCGCGAGCAGCCGTTTGGCAATGTAGGCTAACATCCTGTTTCTCACTCGTTGGGCAAAGGCGCCTTCTGCGCCGTTAGTCGATCGATACGTTCCAGAACACCGGAACCGGCGCGACCAGGACGCCTTGGACATTCTTGCGCATCACCGATGGCAACGACATCTGTCCGAGCGGAATGTGCGTGACCATTTCAGCTGCACGCATTTGCAGTTGCTCGGCGATGGCCTTCTGCCGGCTGGGGTCGGCCTCCCGCGCGAATTGATCGCGCAGACGCTCGATTTCAGCGTCGCAAGGCCACCCGAACGCGGCCTTGTCGCAGGACGCACTGAGGGAGACGGAATAAATCGGGTTCAGGACGTCCGCCGACACCCAGGAGGTCATGAAGGCATTCCAGCCGCCGGCTGCCGGCGCGTCCTTTTTGGCGCGGCGGCTGACCAGCGTCGACCAGTCCATCGACTGCAGATCGACGGTAAAGCCGCCTTTCTCCAGCAGCGATTTCGCAACCGGGCCGAGATTGGCGAGGTTCTGGATGTCCGTTGCGTTCATCAGCACGACCGGCGTGCCGTCGTAATTGGCTTCTTTCAGCAGTATGCGCGCTTTCGCTAAGTTCGAGGTCAGCAGCGGCTCCATGCCACGTTCGGTGTAGAGCGGCGTTCCGCAGATGTAGAACGACTTGCAGACCTTGTAGTATTGGGGATCGCCGACCACGGCCTTCAGGAAATCTTCCTGGTTCAGGGCATAGAACGCCGCCTCGCGGATCTTGGGATTGTCGAACGGCTTGTGCAGCCAGTTCGGACGGAAATTGAATTGACTACCCAACGGATTGAGATCGACGATCCTGACGTCCGGGGCCGCCTTCAGGATCGGCAGCAAGTCGTGCGGCGCGCGTTCGAGATAGTCGACTTCGCTGGCCAGCAGCGCGTTCACCGCCTGCTGCACGTCGGAAATTGCCAGCCATTCGACCCGATCGACCTTGACCACCTTGCCGCCGGCCTGGCCCAAGGCGGGCTCCGGACGCGGCCGGTATCCATCGAACTTGACATACACCGTCTTGTCGCCCGGCCGCCATTCGTCCTTCTTGAAGACGAACGGTCCCGAACCCGTGAAGTCCGAAATCTGAACATTGGGATCCGTTTCGGCCACACGCTTCGGCATCATGAAGGGAACGTTGGAGGACGGCTTTCCGAGCCCGATAGTGACGAGACCGGTCGGCTCCTTCAATGTCATCACAAACGACGATGCATCGGTGGCCGTCATCGCGACAACGAAGGTCATCAACCTCTGACCGACCGGATCCTTTGCGGCCCAGCGCTTGATCGACGCAATGCAATCCTCGGACGTCACGGGTTTTCCGTCGTGCCAGATCAGGTCTTTGCGAAGCACGAAAGTGTGGGCGAGCTGGTCGGCGGAGACATCGTGCCGCTCCAGCATCTGCAGCTTGATCTCGCCTGCCGCGTCGGTTGCAAACAGCGTGTCGTAGATCATGTAGCCGTGGTTGCGGACGATGTAGGACGTCGTCCAGATCGGATCGAGTATCTTGAGATCCGAATACATGACGGCGCGCAGCGTCCGTCCCTCGGCGGAAACGAAAGACGATCCAAGCGCTGCGAGCACCAGCCACGCGGCGAAGAAGGAACGAAGGATGATCATTTTGGTTTTGCCATGGACGCTCTCGGTGCGGACTACACAGGGTGGCCGCGGGAGCGCACAGTGCCAGACCGGCAAAAATGCGTGGGCCGCGACTATCGGTCGAGTGCGGCTCTTATCGGCGCGAAGCTCGCACCTTCGCATTCGCCGTGCTGGCCGACGACCTCGATGCGCCGGATCAGGACCGCGTAGCCGAAGGCGTTCGCGCAGATTTTCCCATTTGCTCGCCCCAATATCCGAATCTACGACGCGCACGTAGTCGACCTGTACCAATGGGTCTGTGCGCGATATCTCGTTGGCGTGAAGGGCGCAGATACAAAAGCAAAACGCGATTTGGGCTCGGCACTCGACCGGATCTCGGAACAGATCACCACTGACTTCCAACCCAAAGGTCCGTTAGGGAAGTCGACTCGAAAAACAAGACCTCTTTATATTTCGTGCAAATGGCGGAGAGAGTGTCAGTCAATCCCCATTGGAAGATAAAGAATTTTCGATCTTTCCAGACCAAAACCCACGATTTGAGCAACAGCCTGAAAAAGCTTACGCCCCTACCGGGCGGTGCCGTTGCGCTGGGCCGCCGCGGCTCGCACCAAAAATATCGAAAACAACCCCATGCAATGTAGCCGGTGGCCGCCGCAACCAGCGGCTTGGACCGAAAATTTGACACGTCGGGCAAATCAGCGGCACGATTTGATCACCACAAAATCCGCCAGACGACCACGGGCACGCGACGGATGCTGACCGCTGTGACATCAGACGTCCCGCCATCTGTGATCGGATCCTGCATCGTGGCAGCTTCAATGCATTGACGCGATGATGTTCCGTGTGGACGGCAGCTCGCCGTCGGGGTCGTTACTCACGATAATTTTGTGCACCGTAACAGCTTATCCGGCACGGCAACGCCCGGCGCAATCGGGGTTTCGTACTTGTACTGCTGGGCGATGGACGGCATTGCCGAAAATGCAAACAACACCAGCGAAGAAATAGCTAGGTTCAATTTGCCCACGGATACAACCTCGTCGTTTCGAAAACGGTCAACTGGCGGAACTGGGCAAACATTTGCGCCGATCAGGTCGAGTGGGGCTTGATCTGCGTCAACGTTACGGGAGGGCGATAAAGCGATAGTTGCAGAGATTTTCCAGGGAGGCATTGCAATGAACTCCATTCGATTTTTGGTCGCTGCGCTTGCATTTACATTTTCCCTTTTAGCGCCAGCATTCGCGCAACAAGGAGCATCACCCCCGGGTTCACCGGGCGCCACGAGACCGATCGAGGGAAAGCAGCTTCCGCCGCCTGACCCAAAGTTCGGCGGGGTGATCAAAGATGATGCCCTGCAGTCTAAGCCCTGGTGGACCCCGCGCGTCGTCCCACCAAAGGGGGCGCCCAATGTGCTGTTGATCATCACCGACGATTCCGGCTTTGGCGTACCGAGTACCTTTGGTGGAGTGATTCCGACGCCGACGATGGATCGGATCGCCAATGAGGGTTTGCGTTACAATCGCATGTTTTCGACCGCGCTTTGCTCGCCGACGCGGGCCGCGCTGATCACCGGACGCAATCACCATTCGGCCGGATTCGGGGTGATCTCCGAGCAATCCACCGGCTTCCCCGGCTACAACAGCATCATCGACCGCGACAAGGTCACGATCGGCCGCATACTGAAGGACAATGGTTACGCCACCGCTTGGTTCGGCAAGGACCATAACGTGCCGGCGTTTGCAGCCAGCCAATCCGGACCGTTCGATCAGTGGCCAACCGGCATGGGCTTCGAATACTTCTACGGGTTCATCGGTGGTGACGCCAACCAGTGGCAGCCGAACCTGTTCCGAAATACTACCCAGATCTATCCGTTCCTGGGAAAGCCACCCGGCACATGGAATCTGGTCACCGCGATGGCCGACGATGCCATCGACTACATGACACGCATGCACCAGATCCAGCCGGACAAGCCGATCCTGATCAAATACGCGCCTGGCGCCACGCATGCCCCGCACCATCCGACCAAGGAGTGGGTGGACAAGATCGGCGCAATGCATCTGTTCGACGATGGCTACGAGAAGCTGCGCGAGCGCATTCTGGAAAACCAGAAGCGTCTCGGCGTGGTCCCGAAAGACACCAAGCTGGCGCCCTGGCCCGCCGAAATGCTCAAACCATGGGACCAGCTGAGCGCCGACGAAAAGAAGCTGTTCATCCGGCAGGTCGAGGTATTTGCCGCCTACTCGGCCTACAACGACCACGAGATCGGCCGCGTCATTCAGGCCTTCCAGGATCTGGGAAAACTCGAAAACACGCTCGTCATCTATATCAACGGCGACAACGGCACCAGCGCCGAGGGCGGGCCGCTGGGCACGCCGAATGAGGTCGCGTTCTTCAACGGCCTCAACAAATTGCCTGCCGAAGTGCAGCTGAAATGGTACGACGTGTGGGGAACGGAGCAGACCTACAACCACATGTCGGCCGGCTGGTCCTGGGCGTTCGACACCCCGTTCGACTGGTTCAAGCAGAACGCTTCGAGGCTCGGCGGCATCAACCAGAACATGGTGGTGTCGTGGCCGGCGCGCATCAAGGACAAGGGCGGCCTGCGCGAACAGTTCGTTCACGTGATCGACGTTGTGCCGACCATTCTCGAGGCGGCCAACATCAAGGCACCCGAAGTGGTGGACGGCATCAAGCAAAAGCCGATCGAAGGCACCAGCTTCCTGTACACGTTCGATGCCAAGAATGCCAAGGTGGCATCGCGTCATTCGACCCAGTATTTCGAAATGATGGGTCAATGGGCGCTCTACAAGGACGGCTGGATGCTCAGCACCAAGGTCAATCGAGCGCCTTGGGAGGCCTTCGGCCCGGCCAACCCGGATCCGCTGAACAACCAGGTGTTCCAGCTCTACAATTTGAATACCGACTTCAGCCAAGCCAGCGACATTGCCGCCAAGAACCCGGACAAGGTCAAGGAGATGAAGGGTCAGTTCCTTGCGGAGGCGAAAAAGTACCAGGTATTCCCCATGGATGCGTCGGTGGCAGCACGCATCGTTGCGCCGCGGCCAAACATTACCGCGGGACGTACGGAGTTCGCTTACACCCAACCGATGGTCGGCCTGCCGCAGGGCGACTCGCCGCTGCTGCTCAACACCACCTATACGGTTACGGCTGACATCGAGGTGCCGCAAACTGGGGCAGAAGGGATGATCCTGACTTCCGGCGGACGTTTCGGCGGTTACGGCTTCTACCTGCTCAACGGCAAGCCGGTCTGGTTGTGGAACCTGGTCGATCTCAAGCGCGTCAAGTGGGAAGGTCCAGATGCGCTTGCGCCGGGCAAGCATATCGTCGAGTTCGAGTTCAAGTACGACGGGCTTGGCCCGGGCACGCTGGCGTTTAACAATTTCTCCGGCGTGGGCGGCTCCGGCACGGGCACGCTGAAGGTGGACGGCAAGGTTGTCGATACCAAGACGATGGAAAAGACCCTGCCCATGATCCTTCAATGGGACGAGAGTTTCGACATCGGCTCCGATACGCTGACCGGCGTCAACGACGCCGACTACAAGCCGCCGTTCACGCTGACAGCGAAACTGAACAAGCTGACTCTCAAGCTCGATCGGCCGAAATTGTCGCCGGAGGACATCAAGAAGTTCGAAGGTGCAATGAGGGCCGCGGCGGACGGCCCGGTCTCGGAAGACCTCACCGTCGTCCAGAAACTGGAAGCGCGGTTCGACAAGCGAGAGGATTGCCGGAAGCAGGCTGATGCGAAAAAGCTCGGTCCGATCGAACGTATTTCGTTTGTGCGAAGGTGCCTGGAGTAATGCGTGGCGCAGCGACTCGGAAGGGGCTCTTCGAAGCCCCTTTTCGCGTGATGACGCAATTGGAGGAGTTCATGAGTATCGGCCGTCCGATCTGCATCCCGGCTCTCCTGCTGGCCGCGGTCCTGGCTCCCGGCGCAGTTTGCGCGCAAGGTGCCGGCGAGACAGTGCAAAGCATGCTCGCCGCACAAATCCGGTCACAAGGTTTTGCCTGCGACAAGCCGCTTGGCGCGGCACGAGACGCGAAACGCTCCAAGCCCGATCATGCGGTCTGGCTGCTCAAATGCAGTAATGCGAATTACCGGGTGAGCCGTGCACCCGATATGGCTGCGAAGGTTCAGCCGATTCGGTAGGCCGCTAATGTTCTGCGTCCTGCCTCGTCTATTTGGCTCGGGAAAAGACAATTCCCTTCACGACGACGATCTGCGCGTGTAATCCAGATTGACGGCAGACGCGTGGATCAGTGAGAAAACGTGGCAAGGGGTTCTCGGAAGAACCGGAAGCGCGAGAAGGCCCGCACGCCGACACGGCCGGCCGAGCCGCCCGTTCTCGCGCGACGGCCGCGGGCTTCCAAGTCGAAAGCCTCTGCCCTGCCGACGGCCGGCGGCGCCTTGCTCGTCCTGATCGCCGGGGCGCTGGCGTGGCTCGCGACATCGAATCTCCCAAATCAGCGGCAACAGCCCTCCCCATTATTGTTCGTCGGCAGCCAAGCCTGCGCCGGATGCCATCAGGCGGAGGCGAAGCTCTGGCAGACCTCCCAGCACCGGCACGCCATGGACCATGCGACGGAGCAATCCGTCCGCGGCAATTTCAACGACGCAAGCTTCGACTATTACGGCGTGCATTCGCGCTTCTTCCGCAAGGACGGAAAGTTCTTCGTCGAGACCGACGGACGCGACGGAAAGCTCGCAGCGTTCGAAGTGAAGTATACGTTCGGCGTCAAACCGCTTCAGCAATACCTCGTCGAGTTTTCCGACGGACGTATTCAGGCGCTGTCGATCGCCTGGGACAGCCGGCCGCAGGACAAGGGCGGCCAGCGCTGGTTTCATCTCTCGCCCAATGACGAAGTTAAACACGACGACATCCTGCACTGGACCAAGTTAAACCAGAACTGGAATTTCATGTGCGCGGAGTGCCACTCGACCGGGCTGCGCAAGAATTACGATGCCAAGACCGATCGCTTCGCGACCACATGGGCGGAAATCAGCGTGGGGTGCGAGGCCTGTCACGGTCAGGGCTCCGCGCATGCTGCCTGGGCTCGCGAGCGGGAAAGCTGGTGACCATTCGGCAAGCTCGAGGATTCAAGCAAGGGCTTGCTGGTCCGGTTCGACGAGCGGCGCGGCATCACCTGGCCGATCGATCCACAGACCCAAACCGCACGACGCTCCACTGCGCCCGCGGCATTGCGCAAGGAAGTAGAGACCTGCGGCCTGTGCCACGCGCGCCGGGCCGGTTTCCACGAGAACTGGGTGCCAGGCCAGTCGCTATCGCAGACGCATGCCGTCGAAGCGCTAGCACGCGTCACCTATCACGCCGACGGCCAGATCCGCGACGCGGAGGAGCCCTACAATTACACGCCGTTCAAGCAAGGGAGGATGTTTGCCGCCGGCGTCACATGCAGCGATTGTCACGAACCGCACAGCGGGAAACTTCGCGCTTCCGGCGAGGGCGTTTGCCTGCAATGTCATGAGTCAGACAAGTATGCCGGCGCACGGCATCGCCGTCACGCGGGCGTCAATACGCCGCCAACCTGCATCGCCTGTCACATGCAGACGCGCACCTATATGGTGATCGATCCCCGCCATGATCACACGTTCCGTGTGCCGCGGCCCGATCTCTCCGTCGCGCTCGGCACGCCGAATGCGTGCAACGATTGCCATCGCAACAAGCCGGCGGCGTGGGCCGCTAATGCAGTCGAAGAATGGTTCGGCCCTAACCGCAGGGGCCTGCAGACTTATGGAGCGGCGTTTCACGCCGCGCGCGCTGATCAGGCCGATGCTGCGGCGCTGCTCACCGTCCTCGCCACTGACGCGAATGCGCCGGCGATGGCGCGTGCCACGGCGTTAGGTGAGTTGGCGCCTTACGTTTCCGCCCGCAATATCGGCGCGGCGCGCAGCGGCCTCGCCGATCCTGACCCGATGGTACGGATCGGCGCCCTCGATATGCTGGAGAGCGCGAGTCCCGCAGAAGTCTGGCCGCTGGCCTCACCGCTGCTCGCCGATCCCATACGTGGCGTACGGATCAGGGCGGCCTCCCTGCTCGCTTCCGTTCCGACCGCGGGCCAGCCACCGCCCGACCGGGCACACTTCGACCAGGCGGCAACGGAATTCATTGCCGCGCAGCGCGCCAACGCCGAGCGGCCCGAAGCACGCACCTCACTTGGGAACTTCCTCGTTCAACGGGGACAGCCGGCCGATGCCGAAGCCGAGTACAAAGCTGCGCTGAAACTCAGCCCGCAGTATGCGACGGCAGCGATCAATCTAGCCGACCTCTATCGCCAAATTGGCCGCGACGGCGACGGTGAAAGCGTTCTCCGCAGGGCAATTGCCGCATCATCAGCCGACGCGGCAGCACATCACGCGCTCGGCCTAACCTTGACCCGCCTGAAGCGGCCCGACGATGCGCTCCACGAGTTGCGAAGAGCAACCCAACTCGAGCCGGGTCGCCCACGCTACGCCTATGTCTACGCCGTGGCGCTGCATTCCGGCGGACGTCCCGACGAGGCAATGAAGGTCCTAAACGAAGCTCTGGAAAGCCATCCCAACAATAAGGATGTGCTGTCGGCACTCGTCTTGTTCAGCCGCTCGGCTGGCGATGCAAAGTCGGCGCTGGGTTACGCCGAGAGGCTCGCGATCATCACGCCGGAGGATCGGAATCTGGCGGCGCTAATCGCGGAGATCAGGCTGCGGATAGACAAGCCGAACTAGCCAGGCATCCAGCCGACGCTTCTCTTCGCCCTCCTCTGAACCACCGCCAGGAGCCGTCCTCAGAAAGCGGGCCGGGGCGGCTTTGCGTGAGTCGCGGTCGAGCGCGTAGGCCATTTGCTTGAACTCAATACCGTCAAGGAGCCCGTCGAAATTCAACGGTGAGTACAGTGAACGGTTCGACCCCGTAATCAAAAAGCAATAACCGCTGTCGCCGGCGCCGGCGCCTTTACGGATTCCAGGGGCACGTAGTCGATCTTTACCAATGGGTTTGTGCGCGGTATCTCGTTGGCGTTCAAAGTGCAGTTGCGCTTAGTTCTCGACCCAATTTCAGAACGGAACACGCTCGCTTTCCAAACCTTTCCGCTCAGAACAATCCGACGGTCAAGAACGATAATTTACCCTATATTTCAATTGGATATGGCGGAGAGAGTGTCAGTCAACTCCCATTGAAAGATGATGCATTTTCCACCTTCCGAGACCAAAACCCACCGTTTCGGCTACGGCCGGAAAATGGGATTTCATTTTCGACGAAGGCCTCTCCGCCCAAATGGCTCGTCGTCGACAACAATGCCATCAAGCTACTAGCGAAGGGCAATTGCTGCCGCACCGCTCGGCCTGATCGTCGTCCAGTCGCGGAATCTGATGGTGGCTCATCCAGGTTCTTGGCCGACCCTTCAATTTCCGGCGGCGGTCCACATCATGAAAGAGCCATGGCGGCGCAAAGGACAACACCATCCTTTCCTGGTCGCAGGGCGACGATCAGGAAGTTCGGCGATGTTCCCGAGGACCTGAGCGCGTTGTAAAGCTGGAAGAGATTCAAAAAGGAGACCGCAGCGCTCCCTTGGTTTCGCTCACCAGCGATCCAGCGGCTTAACCGCGGCGCGACGAATGTGGCCGCTCATTTTATCCTAAGCTTTGGCCAGCGGAAGCTTAAAGGAGAATACCGCCCCGCGGGTGCGGTTCTCAGCCCAGAGCTCGCCGCCGTAGCTTTCAAGGATCGTTCGTGCGATCGGCAGTCCCAGCCCCGTCCCTTGCGGTTTCGTCGTGACGAATGCATTGAAAATGCTGGCCAGCTTGTCGTTGGGGATACCCGCGCCGGAGTCGGATATTCGGGCCTCGACGTCGCCGGTATCAGCCAGATTTGTTCGGATCGTCAGATTATGCGGGTTGGCCACCTCGTCCATCGCGTCAACGCCATTCATCACGAGGTTGATGATGACTTGCTGCAGATGAATAGGATCGCAGCGCACCCGTAATGGCTCCGTGGCAAGAATGGTTCGTAAAATCACGCCCCGCCTTGTGACTTCGGGAGACACGATCTTGACTACGTCGCGCACGGTATCGTTCAAATCGACCGTCTGCAGATCGGCTTCCGTTCTATTGTTGAGCAAATTCCGCAGGCCGCTGATGATCTCGCTCGCACGTTGCTCATCCCGGACGATATCGGAAAGGATTTCGCTGAGCTGGGCCATGTCGACCGGATGGGCCTTGAGCAACATCTGCGCGGCCTCGGTATTGCTCAAGATAGCTCCGAGCGGCTGATTGAGTTCATGCGCGATCGATGACGACAGGACGCTTGCGGTCGTGACGCGGTTCAGACGGACGACCTCCTGACCGCGACTGGTCGCCTCCGCCTGGGCGACAAGACGTCGCCGCCGCTCGACGAGCAGCAATGCAATGATACCGGCCTGCAGCAGGATGGCCGCCATAACAGCCGTCAGTTGCGGGCGATACTGCTCCCAGAGGCTGGGTACGCGAAAAAAAACTTCGCTGCCTGGCGGCAATTGGCTTTCGCTGATGTTCCAGCGCTTCAGCTCCCTCCAATCGTATCTGGGCGATGCCGCTGATATCGGAGGCGTCTTGATGCTGCCCGGCGACTCTCCGCCCAGAATGCGGACGGCAACTGCGGCGGTCTGCCGGCTGACGTCAGATATGTTCGTCATCCGGCCGCCGATGATCCCTCGGCCGAAGAACGCGTCCTGTTCCGAAAAGATAGGCGCATTGGCAACCGCATGAATCCGGTCTATGGCTCGATTGCCTTCGTGCACGACGCCGGCGGCGTCCACCAACATCTGCGCGTAGACGATGAAGGTCCGGGGTGGCAGGATAGCGACCTGCTTGAGGATCTCTTCCAGCGACAGTTCATTGGAATAAGTGATCTCGAGCCGGCTTGTCAGCGGTTGGAACAGCTTGCGCATCTCCTCCAGCCATCGCTTCTCGATCGGAGAACTTCCGATCACGATGAAGACCTTGGTTGTCTCCGGAACCAACTTCAGGATCTGGTCGGGAGTGCTTGATACATCGACAGATACCGAAACCATTGCATCGGTCGCCGGTGCGTTCGAAGACATCCGCTGCGCGAGGGCCGCGTACAAGGTTGGAATCGACGGAAAAATCCGCGCACGGTTTTGCTGAAAGAATTGTGCCGCAGGGCCGCCGATCGTCATGATCAAGTCGAGCTTGCGCTCGGAAAACACCGCATTCAAATAGTTGACAAAGGCGTCCTCGTTCCCGTCGGGGAAGCGAGCCGTCGACAGCGACGCCTCAAAGATATCGATGGGATCTTTCGACTGAAGTCTCAACTCCTCGCGGATCTTTCTTGCGTAATCATCCCACGGCGAGAAATCGCGGCCGACGGAATGGACAATCAGCACCCGCTTTGGCTGGGAAAAAGCCGCACCGGTCATCGCCAGGAGCAGAACGATCGAGCTGAAAAGTATTCGAGCTATCATGCGATGAGGCGGCCGTTTACACGGGATGTCACAATATGACCGGGAACCCGATGCTACCCGACTTGCCCAGCATCCAGGAGAACAATTGTAAACATCAACTTCCGCGACAATTCCCTGCAATCGTTAAGAAATGAGCTCCATTCCTCAGGGAATCCTTCCAATGGCATCGATGAGCAGTTTTGACAGAAACGGCTTCTTCAAATACGCAACGCAGCCCGCGTCGAACGCCTCCCGCCGGGTGACCTCATTATCGATGGCCGTCATCATAATGACCGGTAATTCCCTACCTGACGAGATCAACTGTCGTTGCAGATCGATGCCTGAGATTCCGCCAAGGTGAATGTCCAGGAGCAAACAATCCGCTTCGCACTCGGCATAGGCCTGCAAAAAAGCCTCCGCCGATGCAAACGTCCGGACGCGCAAGCCATGGGCCGACAAAAGGCGGTTTAGACCTTGCAGCAGGCTGGGATTGTCATCGACGACAGCTATGGTGCGCATGACGAAACGATCATTGGCCGTTTGCAGTTATCCCCTCAGCAAGAAACGGCAAGTCCCAGATACGGCCCGCGATCAGATTAGTTCCCGCGCGCGGCTTGCAAACAGCAGTTCTGCACCGATGTCCCTTTTGGCACCATGCAAAAATCCGCCCCTGTGACAAAGGGCGCCCCTGTGGCAAAGGGCGCCCAGGCTTTGTGGCAAACCGCCAGATTTCAGGGCTTCATTTCAATCCCCAGCTTCGCCCGCATGTCCTTGAACACGACAGCGATCGCCTCGATGATCAATTGACCAGGGTTCGCCTTGCAATAGACGATGATCTCGTGCTCCGCCTCTTTTGATTTGACGATATCCATATAATGCTTGTTGTACCAGCCGCTATACCAGGCCGTCAGCCGGTCGGCGTCGCCCTGCCAGGTCCCGGCGAGTTGAGCGCATGTCAATTTCTGGACATCCAGGAACCCGTTGGCGTCGGCATAGGTGCTGAGATCGACCTGGGCGCGGGCAACCGGAAGCGCCGTCGCAGACAGTATCGTTGCTAAAATCAGGGCCCTGTACATCGTGCGCTCCATTCTATTCTCCTGCTGAGCTCGTCGCATGGTCGCTGAATTGAAGCGGGAGAAGTCCGCATCTCCCCCCTCCTCACTTCTCAGTAACAGGGCGGATAGGGGTAATAGCCGCACACAGGCCGCGCGTATGGATATGGCGCGACGTAAGGCGCAACATACGCGGCCGCGCCATAGGCGGCGGCCCCAACAGCGCCGGCATACATCGCGCCCCGGAATGCCGTACGCCGTGCGACGCCGGCAAACGACATCGGCGTGAACGGCCGGCCAATGATGTCAATGAACAGCGCTGCCCCGCCGTCCGCGCCGGCAATATCCCCTTCGAGGATCTGAACGGTAAACGTCAGCTTGTCGCCCTCGAGCTTCGGGTTCTTCAGCACCACGACTGCGTCCTTCACCGCGCCGTCCTTGCCGAATACGGACAAGGTCGCGTTCGGAGGATTCTTGGTAAAGCTGTCGTCGCCCGATCCCCATTCCGCGATGACGTCGGCGGTGGGCTGATGGCCGGCGGATCGCACCGGGCGGTCGGCAAATATGATGGAGCTCGGGGCAATGCCCGTCAGCACCAGCGTCTCGCCCTGCAACGTCGCCGCACGGGAATTGAGCACGAACAGCGAGGGGACGATCGGCCGGCGCACCAATCGTTTTCAACGCGGACGGAGCCTGTGCGGTTTGGGCACTAGCCGTTCCCATGCTGCTCAGTATCGCCGTCACGGCGAGCAGCCCAGCCATCTGAACAAATCTTGCACTCGTCATGTCTGCTTCTCCTGTTGGGATTCGGGTTACCGCTAATGTCATCAGCGGTCGGTCGCACTGTCAGGCACTATGGGTGCCCGATGAAGCATCGACTATGCAAAAACGAACCGACCGGAAAACATAAAGCGAGCCACCTCACTACCGGACGACGCGTCGAAATCCGACATGGCTTGTCGGCGTATCGACAGCTTCGGCGTGCCGCGCGGTATGCGAATTGTCCGATTTGCCGAACCACGGCGAATTTTTATGACTGGTGCTTGAGCTAGGGTCCGGACTCAATTGCACCAATAGATGATGGTTGCGGCGATGAGAGTGGCCGACAGGAAGTTCTGTCCGAGCTTGTCGTAACGGGTCGCGATC
>LNAP01000198.1_pt1 | contig 66305 bp, 57 predicted proteins | sample 602601 | NCBI WGS metagenome assembly LNAP01 (sample SAMN02440304, study PRJNA202911) | soil metagenome | biome: Subtropical and temperate rainforests or woodlands; isolation source: soil samples (1 kg each in a 20% v/v slurry with milli Q water) were... ...
TCTCCGCGATGCAAAGATCGTTCAGCAGATAGCGCGTGCGGAAATTGTCGCTGCCATCGGCCACGAGGTCATAGCCGGCGATCAGCGCGCCGCCATTCCCGGCCTCCAGCCGTTCCCGGTGGGTGATCACCTCGATCTCGGGATTGATCCGCTTGATGCCGTTGGCGGCGCTGTCGACTTTCGGCCGGCCGATATCGGCGGTGGTATGGATCACCTGGCGCTGCAGGTTGGAAAGATCGACCGTGTCGTCATCGATCAGCCCGATCGTGCCGATGCCGGCGGCGGCGAGATAGAGCGCCAGCGGAGCGCCAAGCCCGCCGGCCCCTACGACCAGCACCTTCGCTTGCAGCAGCTTCAGCTGCCCTTCCTCGCCTACCTCGTCCAGCACGACATGGCGGGCATAGCGCTCCAATTGCGGATCGGTCAGTTCCGTCGCCGCGCTTGCAATGCTCTTATCCGCCATGCCGCCCATATCGGTATTCTCCACCAGTTTTATTCCAGACCTTCAAACAAAGCCGTGGAGAGATAGCGTTCGGCGAAGGAGGGCAGGATGATGACGATGCGCTTGCCCGCCATCTCCGGCCGCCTTCCGAGCTCGCAGGCCGCTGACAAGGCGGCACCCGAGGAGATGCCGACCGGCAGGCCCTCGATCTTCGCCACCTTGCGCGCCATGGCGAAGGCATTGGCATTGGAGACCGTCAGCACCTCGTCGATCACCTTGCGATTGAGGATGTCCGGGATGAAGCCGGCGCCGATGCCCTGGATCTTATGCGGGCCGGGCTGGCCGCCGGACAGGACCGGGCTGTCTTCCGGTTCCACCGCGACGATGCGCACCGCCGGATTGCGCTCTTTCAGCAGCTCGCCCACACCCGTGATGGTGCCGCCGGTGCCGACACCCGAAATCAGCGCATCGACCTTGCCGTCGCAATCGCGCCAGATCTCCTCCGCCGTGGTCTTGCGGTGATAGGCGGCATTGGACGGGTTCTTGAATTGCTGCGGCATGACCGAGCCCGGAATCTCCTTCAGCAATTCCTCGGCCCGGGCGATGGCGCCGGACATGCCGCGCGCCGCCGGGGTCAGTTCCAATTCGGCGCCCAGCAGCCGCAGCATCTTGCGCCGTTCCACCGACATGCTCTCCGGCATGGTGAGGATCAGCCGGTAGCCCTTGGCGGCGGCGATGAAGGCCAGCGCAATGCCGGTATTGCCGCTGGTCGGCTCGATGATGGTGCCGCCCGGTTTCAGGCTGCCGTTATTTTCCAGCCACTCGATCATGGCGATGCCCAGCCGGTCCTTGACCGAGGCCAGCGGATTGAAGAACTCGCATTTGCCGAGCAGATCCGCCTTGACGTTCTCCGCCTTGGCCAGCTTGCCCAGGCGCACGATCGGCGTCGCCCCGATGGTCTCCATCAGGTTCTCATAGATGCGGCCACGGAATTGCGGTTCGGTCATGCTCATCTCCAATCCTTTCTCTACACTCGATCTCGAATTTTTCACTGCGCGTCTTTCACGGCGCTGTCCCGCGAGGCCGCGAGAGCCTAGGCAAACAGCATGACACCCTCATGTCCGCCACCCCCAAACGCGTTACCGCTGTAGCACCATCTTGCTTTCTCCCTCGCTATTTTCTCCCTCTCCCCTCGCGGGAGAGGGTCGGGGTGAGGGGGCAAGCCAAACCGGCTGCTAGCCATTATCTCCGCTGCCCGCAGGCAGTAGCCGCCTCAGATGCTGAAATCCAGCCGCGCCTGGATATCGGTGCGGATGCCGGCCTGCTGCGCCTTCTGGCAGAGATCCTCCAGCGTGACCGAATCGAGCTCATCCAGCATCTTCTGCTGCAGCTCGCGCCAGAGCGGCCGCACCACTTCCAGCCCGACCCGCGAGCCGCTGGCGGTTTCCACCGGATCGGAATTGCCCTCGAACTGCCGCACGGCGCGCACGATCTCGCCAATATTGATGCGCCGCCGTTCGCGCCCCAGCAGATAGCCGCCGCGCGGTCCCCGATGGCCGGCCAGAATCCCCGAGCGCACCAGATGCTGCAGCACCTGTTCCAGATAGCGCCGCGGAATGCCTTGCCGGGTGGAAATGTCGCCGCTCTGCACCGGCTGCGAGCCGCCGTGATAGGCGATGTCGAGCACGGCTTCGATGGCGAAAAGCAGGCGTTTGGAGGGATGCAGCACGTCGATCTTCCGTCTTCCGTCGTTCTTCCGTCTAAAGCACGACCGTGCCGGTGGAACCGAAGCCGCCGGCGCCGCGGGCGGTTTCGTCCAGGCTGGTCGTCTGTTCGCGCCAGGCAAGCCGGCTGACCGGCGCCACCACCATCTGGGCGATGCGTTCGCCGCGCCGGATGATGAAATTTTCCTGGCCGAGATTGATCAGGATCACCCGGATCTCGCCGCGATAATCGGCATCGATGGTGCCCGGGCTGTTGAGCACGGTGAGGCCATGCTTGAGGGCGAGGCCGGAGCGCGGCCTGACCTGCGCCTCATAGCCGGCGGGCAAGGCGATCTGCAGCCCGGTCGGGATCAGCTTGCGCTCGCCCGGCGCCAGCTCGACCGGCGCGTCCAAGGCGGCGGACAGATCGAGCCCCGCGCTATCGGCCGTGGCATAGGCCGGCAGCGGCAGATCCGCCGCATGGGGCAGGCGCAGCACGGCGACCTTGATCTCGTTCATGAACCGGAAACTCCTGTTGGGGCCGCCAAAGCGGCGGCAATACGGTCGGCCAGCCTGGCGGCGACCTCGATCTTGCTCAGACGCGGCCAGGCATCGACGCCGTCCCGCGTCACCAAATGGATAGCATTGCTGTCGCCGCCGAAGGTGCCGCTGCCGGCGCCGACATCATTGGCGAGGATCCAGTCGCAGCCCTTGCGTGCCAGCTTGGCCTGCGCATGACCCACCAGATTCTCCGTCTCGGCCGCGAAACCGACCACCAGTTTCGGCCGTCTCGGCCCCGCCGCCGACAGCCCGGCCAGGATATCCGGGTTGTTGGCGAGCTGTAAGGCCGGCGCCTGATTACCGCCAGTCTTTTTAAGCTTACTTTCGCCCACCTTTTCGACCCGCCAATCGGCCACCGCCGCGGCGCAGACCGCCACATCGACCGGCAGATTGGCCTCGCAGGCTTCCAGCATCTCGCGCGCCGTTTCGATATGCACCACCTTGACGCCGAGCGGGTCCGGTTCGCGGGTCGGACCGCTGACCAGCACGGTCTCGGCGCCGAGTTTTGCGAGGGCGGCGGCGATGGCATGGCCCTGCTTGCCCGAGGACCGGTTGGCGATATAGCGCACCGGGTCGATCGGTTCATAAGTCGGGCCCGAGGTGACCAGCGCCCTTTTGCCCTGCAGCGGCCCGCTCGGCAGGCCCAGCAGATTGCCGACGGCCGCCAGGATATCCGCGGGTTCGGCCATCCGGCCGGAGCCCACCTCGCCGCAAGCGAGATCGCCCTTGCCCGGCCCGACCAGTTGCACATTGCGGCTGCGCAGGGTGGCGATATTGGCTTGCGTGGCGGGATGCGCCCACATCCACATATTCATCGTGGGCGCGATCAGGACCGGCTTCTCCGGCTCGGCCGCCAAGAGGGCGGTGCTGGCCAGATCGTCGGCCAGGCCATGGGCCATCTTGGCGATGAGATCGGCGCTGGCCGGCGCCACCAGGATCAGATCGGCCTCGCGCACGAGGCGGATATGGCCCATTTCGCTTTCATCGGTCAGCGAAAAGAGTTCTTGATAGACCTTGTCCTCGGTCAAGGCGGCGACGGAAAGCGGCGTCACGAATTGCGCGCCGCCGGCGGTCAGGATGGTGCGGATCTCCAAGCCCCGCTCGCGGCCGCGGCGGATGAATTCCAGCATCTTATAGGCGGCGATGCCGCCGGCGATGATCAGCAGCAGCTTCCTGCCGCGCAGATCCGGGATGGCCATGGCTCACCAGAATTCACAGCGATGTATCGTATTTACTGTGGAATAGGCGGCGTTACAAGTGGTGTGGTTAAGCTCGCAAGGTCGCGCGGCTGGCTCAGGTGGCAGGCTCAGGCGAGGCGGGCGCCGGGAAAGGTGACGCGGATGGTCGTGCCCTTGCCGGGCAGGCTGGCGATGGAAAGACGCCCCCCATGCAGCTCGACAAGACGAGCGACGATCGGCAGGCCGAGACCCGCGCCGTCCGCCTGCGACGAGGCAGCGATCTGGCCGAACGGCTCCAAGGCGATGTGCTGTTCCGCCTCGGTCATGCCGGCGCCGGTATCGCAGATCTCGATCGCCCCGCCGCCGCGCGCCACCAGTTCCTGGCGGATCGTGACCCGGCCGCCGGACGGCGTGAACTTGACGGCATTGGAGAGCAGATTGAGCAGGATCTGCCGCAAGGCCAGCTCATCGGCATAAAGCGGGCAGGTTTCAACCACCGGCGAGAAACCGATCTCGATCTGCTTTTCCCTCGCCTGCACCTGCACCAGGAAGATGCAGGTTTCGATGATCGGACGGCTGTCGATCAGTTTTGGCGCCAGCTTGCGTTTGCCGGTCTCGATCCGGGCGCGGTCGAGAATGTCGCGGATCATGTTCAGCAGCAGTGATCCGCTGGCATGGATGTGATCGACATAGTCGCGATAATGCCCGTTCTCGATCGGTCCCCACACGCCCTGGCGCATCATATCGGCAAAGCCGATGATCGCGTTCAACGGCGTCTTCAGATCGTGGCTGGCATTGGCCAGCAGCATCGTCTTGCTGAGGCTGGCTTCTTCCGCCGCCCGCCTTTCGCAGAACAACGCGACGATGGTCAGCACGTTCATCGTCAGCAGCACGATCAGCAAACCGGCCAGCTGCAGCGGATTGATCGCACCCTGTGCATGGAACGGCCCCAGCCCCGCCGCCGTGCCGGCCATGGCGATGACCGAGACCAGCGAAGCCAGCGTATAGGCAGCACCCAGCGAGGTATGCAATGCGATCCAGGAGAGCGGCACCACCAGCAAGAATGGCACCAGCGTGAACAAAGTCATCGGCAGTGGCGGCAGGGCAAACAGCGCGATGCTGACCAAAGCGACGCCGGTCCAAACCAGCAGATCCTTGCGACCGCTCTGCCGCTTGATCCCGATGGGCATGCGCTCGGCTCCCAGCCAGAGCAGCAGGGTTGGCGCGAAGCTGAGCGCGCCACCGCTATCGCAGAGCCACCAACTGACCCAGATCCGATAGGCCGCCCCGAAATCCAAGGCCTTGTCGAGATGGAGGGCGAAGGTGCCGCCGCTGGCCGTGATGGCCGGATGCAGCACCACGGCGAACAGCACGAAGATCACCACGCCGCTGAAGCGGCTGAAATACCCTTCCCTGGGCCGCCAGCGCCGCATCAGGACGGCGCAAAGGATAGGCCCCAGCGCGTTGCTCAGCGAAATGATCGCGGCAATCGGCACCGGTGAGGCGAAGTCGATATGATTGATCAGAAAGGAGCCGAGGAAGATGCCGGGAAACAGGCGCAGGCCACCGATCACCGAGGCCACGATGGCGACGCTGGCCGGCAGCCAGATCGGCGCCGGAAACAGGCCATAGGCGGCGAAATAGCGGCCGACGGCAAAGCCCAAAGCATAATAGGCCGCCGCCACCGCCAGATTGGCACCCATCCAATAGATCAGACCGGCGCGATAGCCAGTCTCAGCGCCGCCGTAACCATCAGCGGTGCTGACCCATATTCGCCGTGCGGCGCTGGGTATTCTCCCCAATTCCTGCATCGGCTGCTCCAACAGATCGGGTCTCAATTGCGCTGATCCTAAGGTTCACCCGTTAATGACTACATAACCGCGCCGGCTACCGGCTGAACAGCAGGCCGGCCGCCAGAATCGCGATGATCAGCCAGAGATACCAGTTGGAGCCGGTGCGGGTGATGACGCGCAAGGCTTCCGGATCCAATCTCAACCCGCCTTCTGACAAATGGCCGACCAGGCGGTCCATGTTGCGCATCACATGCGGGAATCGCCGGGTGACATGCAGGAATTCCTCTGCCGCCTGCACCAGCTTGGCTTCCGGCCCGCGATGCTCGCGCATCCATTGCTCGATCAGCGGCTGGGCCAGGGTCCAGATATTCAGTTCCGGATTGAGCCGGCGGCTGACACCCTCGGCCATCAGCATGTTCTTCTGCAGCAACAGCAATTGCGGCTGCACTTCCATATCGAAGCTCTCGGCGATGCTGAACAGCTGCCCCAGCACGCGGGCAAAGGAAATCGCCTGCAGCGGCCGCCCATGGATCGGTTCGCCGATCGAGCGCAGGGCCAGGGTGAATTCGTCGAGCGGTTGCTTCGGGCTGAGATAGCCGGCATCGAGATAGATCTGCGCCACCCGGCCGTAATCCCGCTCGAGAAAGGCCAGCAGCATATCGGCCAGGAAGAATCGCGTCGGCTTGTCGAGCCGGCCCATGATGCCGAAATCGACCACCTGGATGGCACCGTCGAAGCCGACGGTCATGTTGCCGGGATGCTGGTCGCCGTGGAAATAGCCGTCGCGGAAGGCCTGATTGAAAAAGATCGCGGCTGCCTTTTCCAGCACCTCATCGACATCGAGGCCGTTGGCGATCATGGCGCCGCGGTCATCCATCGGGATGCCGCTGAAACGCTCCTGGGTCATGACCCGCTGTGCCGTGCGCTGCCAATCGATCTGCGGCACGCGATAGGTCGGATCGCCGTCGAAATTCTGCCCGAGCTCGGTCGCCGCGGCGGCTTCCAGGCGCAGATCCATTTCGATGCGGACCGTGGCGGCAAAGGTCTGCACCACTTCGACCGGCTTCAAGCGCTTGAAACGCGGCTGGGTCCGTTCGATCACCGTGGCGATCCACAGCAGCAGATCGATATCGCTCTGGAACGCGGCTTCGATGCCCGGCCGCAGCACCTTGACGGCGACCGGCCGGCCTTGCGGCCATTCCGGGTCGGGCAAGGTAACGGCGAAATGCACCTGGCTGATCGAGGCTGCGGAAACCGGTTCGTCGTCGAAGCGCTCATAAAGAACCCCGACCGGCCGGCCCAGTTCGGCCTCGATCGTGGCATGGGCCTCGAAGGCGCTGAACGAGGGCAACTGGTCCTGCAGCTTGGCGAGATCTTCGGCGACTTGTTCGCCCAGCAGATCCGACCGCGTCGACAAGACCTGGCCGAATTTGATGAAGGCCGGGCCAAGCTCGCTCAGCGCCGCCGCCAGGCGTTCGCCCGGGCGCATGTCGCGACCACTGGCATCGCGCGGCGTGTGCCCGAAAAAGACGCGAACGAGCCACAGCAGGAAGGGTGCCAGCCCGGCGCCCGCAAGGGCTTCCTGGAACGGTGCCAGCGCGCCATGCCGGGCGAAAGCGACGGCGATCCAGAAAAGCCGGATCAGGGATTTCAGGCTGCGAATCATGCGCTCAGATCCGCCACCCGGAATGCAGGGCGGCGATCCCGCCCGTCAGATTGCGATATTTCACCTGCTGGAAGCCGGCCGCGGTCATGGCGCCCGCCAAGGCTTCCTGTGTCGGGAAGCGGCGAATCGATTCCACCAGATACTGATAGGAATGCCGGTCGCCGGCGACCTTGTCGCCCAGCCAGGGGAGCAGCTTGAAGGAATAGAGATCATAAAGCTTGGCCAGCGCCGGCAAAGCGACATGGGAGAATTCCAGGCAGAGGAAGCGGCCGCCCGGCTTGAGCACGCGATAGGCTTCCCGCAAACCCTGTTCCAGATCGGCGACATTGCGCAGGCAGAAGGCGATGGTATAGGCATCGAAGCGCATATCCGGCGCCGGCAGGGCCTCGGCATTGCCGGATACCCAGCTGAGGCCGGTGAGACGGTTCTGGTCGATGGCGCGGTCGCGGCCGACCGCCAGCATCGCCGGCGTCAGATCGCAGACAGTGACATGGGCGCCTGCCGCGCGGTCCAGAATCCGGAAGGCGATATCACCGGTGCCGCCGCCGACATCGATGATCTGCTGGCCCTGGCGCGGCGCCAGCCAGTCAATCATGGCGGCTTTCCACAACCGGTGGATGCCGCCCGACATCAGATCGTTCATCAGATCGTATTTGCCGGCGACGGAATCGAAGACGCCGCGCACCAATTGGGTTTTGCGGGCGGTGCTGACGCGCTCGAAGCCGAACCAGGTATCTCCGGACGGAGTACCGGCTGACGGCATGTCGGGGGAATCGGGATCCATGTCGGACGGATCGAGGGGGCGATGTGGCTGCATGGCCGGCAACATAGCCCGGTCGAAACGGCAATGCCAGAGCTTGGGGCCGGCTACCGGTCCGGCCGGCTGGATCTAGCGGTTCCCCCGGTTATCGGCTCCGGTTGAAACGCGCCAGCAGATCAGCCAGTTGCGGGCCGATACGGCGCAACTCTTCCAGATGGATGGCGGACATCCGTGCCAGCAGGTCGCGGGCGGCGGGCGTCAGGGACAGCAGCACCCGGCGGCCGTCGTCGGCATCCGGTTTCCGGCGCACCAGTCCCAGCGCCTCCAGTCGGTTACTCAGCTCGACCGCGCTGTGATGCTGGATCAGCAGATGTGCCGCCAACTCGCCGATCGTGACGGTTTCCCGGCCCGGCTGCCCCATGATCGACAGCAAGGCCTGATGCTGCTGCGGCGTCAGGCCGGCTTCCCGGGCGGCGCGCTGGCTGAATTCGAGGAAGCGGCGCAGGTTGTAGCGGAAATCGGCCAAAGCTTCGTAATCGGTTTTGTGCAGTTCATCCTCTGCCGTCATGCGTGCTCCTTTCAGGTGCCATGCTTTGGCGTGAAATCACGATCAGGGGAAGGGCTTGAATTTATATCGTGACACGACATAAATATAACATTCTGCGGATTCAATTTGAGAGGTGGCCTTAGGAATAGGCTCGGCCGGCGTCGGATGCCGCCAGCCCAAGCATTTCCTGCCGCCGCTGTCTTGGCCGTCCCCATCAAGAGCCGCCATCAAAGAGAGAAATTTGTGATGCAAGACGTTACTCATGGCGTTCAGGCCCCTGCCTCCCGCCGCAATCGCCTGCTGCCGCCAGCCCGGCTGGGCGATTTCACGGCCGATCGGCGTATCCTGCTTTTGATGGCGATGGCGGTCGTGGTGGGAATCGGCGGGGTGGCGGCTGCCTGGGTCCTGACGCGTCTGATCTATTTTTGCACCAACTTAGCTTATCACGGCACGGTCAGCTTCCAATCAGTCAGCCTGGCCGGGCTGACCCTCGGCGCGGCATCGATTCTCATCCCCATCATCGGCGGGTTGGTGATCGGGCTGATGGCGCGGTTCGGGTCGGAAAAGATCCGCGGTCATGGCATTCCGGAGGCGATGGAGGCGATCCTGTTCGGCAAAAGCCGCATGGATCCCAAGATCGCTCTCCTGAAGCCGCTTTCCTCCGCCATTTCGATCGGCAGCGGCGGTCCGTTCGGCGCCGAGGGGCCGATCATCATGACCGGCGGGGCCATCGGCTCGCTCTTCGCCCAGCTCTTCCATCTCAGCGCGGCGGAGCGCAAAACATTGCTGGTCGCCGGCGCCGCGGCCGGCATGACGGCGATCTTCGGCACGCCGATTGCCGCCGTCTTGCTGGCCGTCGAAGTGCTGCTCTTCGAATGGAAGCCGCGCAGCCTGCTGCCGGTGGCCGTGGCCGTCGCGGTGGCGGCGACGTTGCGTCCCGTCGCGATGGATGCGGCGCCGCTCTTTCCCGTGGCGACCTTCACGATCCTTTCCTGGCAGCATGTCCTGGGCGCTCTATGCGTCGGATTGGTTGCCGGCCTTGCCGCCGGCCTTCTCACCATCCTGCTCTACGGCGTCGAGGATCTGTTCCATAAGCTGCCGGTGCATTGGATGTGGTGGCCGGCCATCGGCGGCCTCTTCGTCGGCATCGGCGGCGTGATCGATCCGGCGGTGCTGAGTGTCGGCTATGACAATATCCGCCATCTGCTGCAGGGCGATATGACGCTGCAGGCTGCGTCAATGTTGTTGTTGGTCAAGGCTGCCATCTGGCTGGTCGCGCTGGGATCGGGCACGTCCGGCGGCGTCCTGGCACCGCTCCTGATGATCGGCGGTGCCTTGGGTTGCCTGATGGGCAGTGCTATTCCCGGCGGCGATATCGCTTTCGCGGCCCTGGTCGGCATGGCCGCCATGATGGCGGGCTCGATGCGGGCACCACTGACGGCGACATTGTTCGCCGCCGAACTGACCGGCAACTATACCGCCTTGCTGCCGTTGCTGGTGGCCTGCAGCGCCGCCTATGCGACCACCGTTCTGTTGCTGAAGCGTTCGATCCTGACCGAAAAGATCGCCCGGCGCGGCCATCACATCCTGCAGGAATACAGCATCGATCCCTTCGATCTTGCCCGCGTCAAGGATGTGATGGTGCGCGAGGTTGAAACCTTGCCGGCAACGATGCTGGTTGCCGAGGCGATGGCCTTTTTCACCGAGCCGGATGCGCGTCACAAAGGTTATCCGGTTGTCGATGCCGCCGGCCGGGTGAACGGCTTGGTGACGCGCGCCGATATCCTCGATTGGACGCAAAACCCCGACTTGGCGGACGAGACCCTGGCGGAGATGATTTCCGACGCCAGCCTGACGGTCGGCCACCCTGATGACCTGGTGGCAAGCCTGGCCGATCACATGGCCGAAGTTGATACGGGCCGTATCCCCATCGTGGCCCGCGACACAGGCAAGCTGGTCGGTCTTGTCTCACGCCGCGACCTGCTGCGTGCGCGGACCAGCGTCAGGTCGGCCGAACGGGAACGTGGCGCCTTCCTGCTGCGTGGCAAGCGGACGGTGCCGGTGCCAAGCGAGCTTGGCCGCTAGCCGGCATCGCCCTTGCCGTCGGACGGATCTTTTATCGAACGGTCTGTCATTACCACTCTTCCCATGACGGGCGCGGCGGGCTTATCTGTCGCAACAGCGATGGAAGAGTGACCGATGCCGGAATTGCCTGAAGTGGAAACCGTCTGCCGCGGCCTGGCTATGCGTATGGTCGGTAAGCGCCTGACGAAAGTGGAACAGCGGCGCCCCGATCTGCGTTTCCCGTTGCCGACCGATTTCGCGGCGCGGCTGACCGGCCGCCGGGTGCTGGCAATCCGCCGGCGAGCGAAATATATGCTGATAGAGCTTGATGACGGCCAGGTCATTCTCGGCCATCTGGGCATGTCCGGGCGCATGCTGGTGACGGATATGCGGCCGGCGCAACTTGAAACCCATGACCATCTGGTCTTCGATCTGGAAGATGGCGCCTGCGTGCGTTTCAATGATGCCAGGCGCTTCGGCATGATGGATCTGGTGCTCTCGACGGAGCTTGACCAGCACAAGCTGCTGCGCGATCTGGGGCCGGAACCGCTCGGCAATGATTTCAACGGCCCGACCCTGGCGGCGGCCTTGAAGGGCAAGAAAACCCCGATCAAGAGCGCCATTCTCGACCAGAAGGTCGTGGTCGGTATCGGCAATATCTACGCCTCGGAAGCATTATTTCGCGCCGGCCTCTCGCCGAAGCGTCTGGCCGCCACGATCCAGGGGGACCGGGCCGAGCGCCTGGCCGCCGCCATCAAGCAGGTGCTGATCGAGGCGATCGCGGCGGGCGGTTCGTCCTTGCGCGATTACGTCCAGGCCGATGGCGAGCTCGGCTATTTCCAGCACCAATGGAAGGTCTATGACCGCGAGGGCCTGGCCTGTCCCGGCTGCGATTGCGATCTTGCCCGGACCGGCGGCATCCGGCGGCTGGCCCAGGCCGGCCGCTCGACCTTTTATTGCTCGCGCCGGCAGCGCTAGACTCGGCCGGGCGGCGCGTCCGCCGTGTAAGCTCATGAACTCGTGCTGTTTTTCGATTGCGACTCGAGTCGTGCCTGAGGCTGCGACCGGCCCGGCCTGTCGCTATTGTGGGGGCTCCTCCATCCGGGCTAAAACAGCTGCTCATCGCAGGGAGACGTCGCCATGAAACTGCTCGCAAGCCTCCGCTTCACCCGCAGGTTGCCGCTGCTGGCGCTATTGCTGCTGGCGCCCTTGCCGGCTTTCGCGGTCGACTATCTGACCGCCATCAGCGATCTGCCACTGGCTGCCGGCCTCGCCGAGCAAAAAGACAAGACGACGGTGTTCGATGCCCCGGTCGGCAAGATCGTGACCGCTTATGCCAGCGGCACCGTCAAGGCTGCCGACGTGCTCAGTTTCTATGATGCGACATTGCCGCAACTCGGCTGGCAGCAGGCCGGCAGCGGCACCTATCACCGCAAGGCGGAAACCTTGAAGATCGACGTGCTCGGCGGCCAGGATAACGGCCCGGTCAATGTCAGCTTTACCCTGTCTTCAGAGAGCAAGTGAATCATCATGAGCTATGAAAACATTCTGCTGAGCCGCGACGGTCGGGTCGGCATCGTCACGCTCAACCGGCCAAAGGCCCTGAACGCCTTATGCGACGCCTTGATTGCCGAATTGGGCCACGCGCTCGATGAGTTGGAGAACGATCCCGAGATCGGCGCCATCATCCTGACCGGCAGCGAGAAGGCCTTTGCCGCCGGCGCCGATATCAAGGAGATGAAGGATCGCACCTTCATGGATGTCTATCTCAGCGATTTCATCACCAAGGGCTGGGAACGCGTTGCCTCCTGCCGCAAGCCGGTGATCGGCGCGGTTGCCGGCTTCGCTTTGGGGGGTGGTTGCGAGGTGGCGATGATGTGCGACATCATCATTGCCGCGGAAACTGCAAAATTCGGGCAGCCGGAAATCACCCTCGGCATCATCCCCGGCGCTGGCGGCACGCAACGCCTGACGCGGGCGCTCGGCAAGGCCAAGGCCATGGACCTCGTTCTGACGGGCCGGATGATGGATGCGGCGGAAGCCGAACGCTGCGGCCTCGTCTCGCGCGTCGTGCCGGCCGAGAAGCTGATGGAGGAGGCCTTGTCGGTGGCGAAGAAGGTTGCGGCCATGTCCCTGCCGATCGCCCTTTTCGCCAAGGAATCCGTCAATCGTGCCTTCGAGACAAGCCTGGCCGAAGGGCTGCGCTTCGAGCGGCGGTTGTTCCATGCCGCCTTCGCCACCGAGGACCAGAAGGAAGGCATGAGCGCTTTTACCGAAAAGCGTCCCGCCACGTTTAAACATCGTTAATTGGGATTGATGAATACGGGCCGGGCCGCACCGAAGCCGGCGATCGTTACGGGTCTGGTAGATTGTCGTCTTGCCTATATGGTGCGATTTCGGCGGGGCCTAATGACTTGGTAACCAATCCGGCTCAAACTCGGTTGAGATCATTCATCCGGTGATGGATATGGCGCAGCAGCAAGCGACGGCGCCGCGTGTGCCGCGCTTAACGACGAAACAAGTATCAGTGACGATCGATCAGAAGCTCTATGAGATCGTCAACATGAACATGTTCGACGTGTTGATCGCCGGTGCGCCGGACTGGATCGTCCCCAAACAGAAAATCGATTTCAGCTTCGTCGTGTCGTTGCACGGCAAGGAACTCATGTTGCCGACCTACGGCGCCGTGTTGACGAATAGCCCCCAGGGACTCGAGATCCGCTATCAATCTCCAAGCCCGCGCTGGCGGGAAATTCTGGTGCAGGCGCTCACCGAAGAGAACCGCTAGAACAGAACGCAATTGCCGGAGAGTAGCGCGGTTTCCGCTCACGCATTGAAGCGTGAAAGAGAACCGGCGCAGGTCGGGGGTGAGGGGTGAGACCTGCGCCGGCCACAGTCCCATGACCGGGGCCGGTCATGGGGCATGCGATCGGATCATCATCAGCGACAGGGGGACACTGTCGGTGAGACGAAGTAGGGGGATCCGATCGCCAGGGAACTCATAACGATGATGAACTAAAAACCAATACGAACACTGTTGTGGCTCATTTGCCGATTGGTGCCGTGCTCTTAAGCGGCGGCCAGATGAACGGCGACGAACAATTCCTGGCCGTGATGATTGACTAACATCATGACAACGTCCTGACGATTCGCCTTCGCTTCCTTCGTTAGACGCGTAATATCATCGGGCTTGGTGATCGGGTTGTCGCCGATCCGCTCGATGACGTCACCAGGCGCTACGCCCTGTTCCGCCAACGGGCTGTCATCGGTCATATCCGACACCACCACGCCCTTAACATCATCGCCAAGATTGAAGCGCTGGCGGATATCGGCATTGACGGCGAGGAAGCTGGCGCCGAGGGATGCCACTTCGACCTGCTTGCCATCCGTTGCCGGTTGATCGCTCTTCGTCGATGCATCGGCGACCTTCTCATCCGCTTTCAGCTTGCCGATGACGACGGAAACCTTTTGCATTTCGTGATTGCGCCAGACCGTCAGCTCGACCTTGGTCTGTGGCTTGGTACCGGCGACGAGGCGCGGCAATTCGCGCATCTCATCAAGCGTCTGGCCGTTATAGCCGACGATAACATCACCCGATTTCAGGACCTTGGCGCCCGGGCCGTCGGACTGGACGTCCGAGACCAGCGCGCCTTCCGGCTGCGGCAATCCCATCGCCTTGGCCAAATCAGGCGTGACCTGCTGGATCTGCACGCCGAGCCAGCCGCGTTCGACGCTGCCATGTTCACGCAACGCTTCGATCACCGGTCTGGCAAGATTGGAGGGGATCGCAAAACCGATACCGACACTGCCGCCGCTGGGCGTGGCGATCGCCGTGTTGATGCCGATAACCTCGCCATCGGTCGAGAAGGTCGGGCCGCCGGAATTGCCCTGGTTGATCGCTGCGTCGATCTGCAGGAAATCGTCGAACGGACCTTCATGGATATCGCGGCCGCGGGCCGAAACGATACCGGCCGTGACGGTGCCGCCCAGGCCGAAGGGGTTGCCGACCGCCATGACCCAATCGCCGACCCGTTCCTTATCCGAGTCACCGAAGTTAACGGAGGGCAGCGGCTTCTTCGCCTCGACCTTCAGCAGCGCCAGATCGGTCTTCGGATCGGTACCGATCAATTTTGCCGAATATTCCGTGCCGTCGCTGGTTGTAACCTGGATATCCGTCGCATCGTCGATGACGTGATTGTTGGTGACGATATAGCCGCTGGGATCGATGATGAAGCCCGAGCCGAGCGATAGCACCTTCTCATTCGGATGGCGATGCTGCTGCTGTTCCATGAAGGGACGGAACAGCTGATCAAAGGGCGAGCCCTTGGGGAAATTGAAGGGTGCCGCGCCGTCATCGCCGTCACCGCTATCCGTATCCGCCGCCTTGTGGCTGGAAGAGATGTTGACCACCGCGGGCGTTACTTTGGCGGCCAGGTCGGCAAAACTGTCGGGCGCCGGATAAGCCTCCGCGCTGCCGGACAAGGCAAGGCCGCCCAAAGCGGTACCGGCCATCAGGGCTGCGACCAGGGCGGCCCGTGCCCGACGTGGGCCACTGGCGGAACGGCGCGTAGAAGACTGCGTGGTAGCGAAAGACATTGAGGACGTTCCTTTTGCTAAAGCCTTATCCCCGCATCGGCTTACATTTCATCATCGCGTGAGTGTCGCGGCGCTATGGCATTGAAGATGGCCCTCTTCGGTAACGCGCCAATGTCTTCTGGCATGTAATTTGGTAACGGTGTTGCTAGTCGGCTAGCGACTGTTACAATCAGTTACACTTTTGCCGTCGCCTTGGTATGAGAGGAGCGCACAGACTGACCCGGCACATTTCCCGCTGCTCGATCGATGGGGTTGGTGATCGGCGTCCGTCGGTCGCCGGGGCCAGCCGCGGCAGTGCAGCATCGCAACCATTATGCGCGACAGATCATGCCTACCGAACCCAGTGACCATATTCTCATTGTCGATGACGATCGTGAGATTCGCGATCTTCTCTCCCGGTTTCTCGTGAAGCATGGCTATCGTGTCTCAACCGCAGCCGACGGCCGTGAGATGCGCAGGGCAATGGCCGATGCACGCATCGATCTCATCGTTCTCGATGTCATGTTGCCGGGGGAGACCGGACTCACCCTATGCGGTCAGGTCAGGGCGACCTCGAAAGTGCCGATCGTCATGCTGACGGCGGTGGCCGAAGACACCGATCGCATCATCGGCCTGGAATTGGGCGCCGATGATTATCTGGCAAAGCCCTTCAATCCGCGGGAATTGCTGGCGCGCATCCGCGCCGTTCTGCGCCGCGTGGAAGAGCGGGACGGGGTACCGGCCGCCGCCAGCGAGGCGGCGCCGGCCCTGCAGTTTGCCGGCTGGAAACTTGACCTCGGCCGTCGGATCCTGACCAATCCGTCAGGCCAGGTGGTGGAATTGTCGACCGGCGAATATGACCTGCTGGTCGCCTTCGCGGAACGGCCGCAGCGCGTGCTCAGCCGTGACCGGTTGCTCGATCTTGCCAAGGGGCGGGCTGCCGTTGCGTTCGACCGCAGCATTGATGTTCAAGTCGGCCGCTTGCGCCGCAAGATCGAAATTGATCCGGCAGCGCCGCAATTCATCACGACGGTGCGCGGTGGAGGCTATATGTTCACCCCTAACGTGACGCGGGGATAAGTCCGCGCAATGCGCCGTTTCCTGCCGGACAGCATCGTCGACTGGTTGATCGTCATCGTCGTCACTGGTATTTGCGCATCGCAACTTGCGACGACCCTTTTCCACAACATAAACCGCAACCAGGCGATCACCGCCCTGGAAGATGTGCGTGCCGCCGAACGCATTGCGTCGATTGTCTCTTTTCTGGAAAACACGGCGCCGATCCTGCGCAGCGGCGTGGCACTGGCGATCAGCCGGTCTTCGCTCTATGTCGCCGTCAGCCAGCGCAGTGCGGTCACTGTGACGACACCGCCGGATAGCCGCTGCGGGCGGCTGAGCGATGTGGTCAAAGCCCGGCTGGTGGGTATCCATTGGCGGCAGGTTCGGGTCAATTATGCGCCCCAGGCCGAAGATGGCGGCAATTGGTTTCTCCGGCTCTGGCCCGATATCTGGGGCAATGAACAGGACCGCACAGCGCAGATCCTCCACCGGCAGTCAACCGAGCGGCGCTTTCGCGTTGCTATCGAGCTGATCGACGGAAGCTGGTTGAATTTTGATGTGGCGGCCATCAGCTCGCTGCCCATCGCCTCCTGGGATCTTGTCCTGTCGGTTGTCCTCACCATCGCTGTCGCCATCGCGCTCAGCCTGTTCCCGGTCTATCGCCTGACCCGGCCGCTGGCGCGCTTTACCCAGGCAGCAGAAGCGATCGGCCGGGGCAATCTGCAGGCCCAGGTGCCGGAAAAAGGTTCGATCGAGGTCCGGCGCGCCGCGCGCGCCTTCAATGAAATGCAAGCGCGTCTGCAGCGTCTGGTCGAAGGCCGCACCCAGATGATCGCGGCGATTTCCCATGATCTGCGCACGCCGATCACCAGATTGCGCCTGCGCGCTGAATTCGTGGAAGATCCCGAGGCGCAGCGACGCATGTTGTCGGATCTCGATGAGATGGAGGCGATGATCAAATCGACGCTGGCCTTTGCGCGCGAGGACAGCGATCGCGAAACGCCGGTCCAACTCGATTTGGCGCAGTTGCTGCGGGAGATCGTCGATGACATGCCCGGCGCCGTTTTCCTGCCGCCGCCGGAAGACGGAAACTATTACCTCAGCGGCCGGCCGCTCGCGCTGCGCCGCTGTTTTGCCAATCTGATCGATAACGCCATCAAATACGGCGGCAATGCCATAGTCGCCCTGTCCGGCGGGGCCGATATGCTGATCGTCACCGTCGAGGATTCCGGCCCCGGCATCCCGGCAGACCGGCGTGAGGCCGTCTTCCGTCCCTTTTATCGGCTGGAGGCATCACGCAACCGCGACAGCGGGGGTACGGGACTGGGCCTCGCCATCGTGCAGAGCATCGTTCTGGCCCATGGCGGCGAAATCAGTCTCGATGACCGGCCGGGCGGCGGATTGCGGGTAACGCTCCGCCTGCCGCGCTGAGGCCGCGCCGCTGGATAGCGCTCTGTGCTCTTTCCGCAGGCGGTTTCAGGGCGATGGGATTATTCGGCGGCCCGCTCGCCGAGACGCTGGGCGGCGTCGCTCTTGCTTGATGCCGACGCGCCCTGTTGCCGTTCCCAATCGATCATGTAATCGCGCGTCGTCGGCACGGCGTTGATGCCGAGACCCATCTGGATCTGGAACACCATGTTGTAATCGTAGCGGAAGGAGAGTTCGCTGCCGATCAAATAGAATTCCCACATGCGGCAGAAGCGCTCGTCATAGAGGGCGCGGACCTTGTCGCGGGCGGCATTGAAATTGTGCCGCCAGGCCTTCAGCGTCTCGGCGTAATGCAGGCGCAAGACTTCGATATCGGTGACCCACAGCTTCGTCTTCTCGATGACCGGCAGCACTTCGGACAAGGCCGGGCTGTAGCCGCCGGGGAAGATGTATTTGCGCAGCCAGGGGTTGGTGTAGCCGGGACCGTCCCGCCGCCCGATCGCATGCAGCAGGGCAACGCCATTGGCCTTCAGCAATCCTTGAACCTTGCTGAAGAATTCGCCGTAATGCTTGATGCCGACATGCTCGAACATGCCGACGGAGACGATGCGGTCATAGCGCTCGGTCTCGAGGCGGTAATCCTGCAGCTTGAATGTGACCCGGTCGCTGAGCCCGGCTGCTTCCGCGCGGGCCTGGGCAACCTGCAACTGTTCCTTGGAGAGAGTGACGCCGGTGACCCGGACATCGGCGACCTGGGCGAGATACATGCCAAGCCCCCCCCAGCCACAGCCGATATCCAGCACATGCTGTCCGGGTTCCAGCAGCAGTTTCGATGCGATATGGCGCATCTTGGCCTGCTGCGCCTGCGCCAGCGTCGTTTCCGACGTCGCGAAATAGGCGCAGGAATACTGCATGCTCTCGTCGAGGAACAACTCGAACAGCTGGCGCGACAAATCGTAGTGATGCGCCACATGTTCGCGGGCAAGCCCGATCGGGTTGTTCTGATGCCACCAGCGGGCCAGTTTCTGGAAAGCGCCGGTCAGCTTTTGCAGGCCGGCGGATTGCACATCGTCGGTATTGGCCATGGCGATGTCGAGCAGATCATAGAGCGATCCTTCCTCGATGGTCACCTTGCCATCCATGTAGGCTTCGCCGACTTTGAGCCAGGGATTAAAGAAAAGCGCCCAATCCGTGGCGGCATCGTGAATACGGACCGTCACACGCGGGCCTTCGTCATCACCCTTAATCTCATAGCGGCGACCGTTATGATTGATCAGTGTGATGTGGCCATGCCGGACCGCAACCCGCAGCAAGCGTTCGAACATCCCCATCCGCTCCTAGCGTTAATCAAACCAGAGCGGTCAATCCGTACCGTTATTCGCCCCCGAATCGGATTGGATAAACCGCCATCTCTCGTCAAGATTGGAATAATTCAAATATAGCCTAAGAGATGCTGTCAATGATCCATTAACGATTGGAGATTTGCAACGGTTGCAGACCTGGAAACCAGGTAGCCAGCCGCTCACAACATTGTGACGAAGGGACGGGGCAAAAGCTTAAGAGAGTTCACCGCTCTCGATATTGAGCATGACCTGCAGATCATGCTGCACGAGCACATAGATCTCGTGGCTACCGGCCGGGTCGTGGCCCGCATGGCCCTCGCCCCCATGGCTCTCAAATGTGTTTGCCACGGCTTGATAGGCGGTAAAGCCATCGGGCGCGGCGATCGCCGCCGCAATCTGCCAATTATGGTCGGGATCGCTTTTCAGGCGGACCAGATCCCCCTGATCGCCCGTTACCACCAAGGCCTGCAGATCGCCAATGCTCTCCGTGCCGATGCTCAAGACATCATCAAAACTCAGCGTGACACCCTCTTGATCGAAGCGGACCCCATCGCCGTCAGGCTGTGGCTGGCTGGCATCGATTAAATTGAAGGTGACGTTCACACCGGCTGCCGATGACTCGTCCGAACCGGCATTATCCAGAAGATCATTCGGCAAAAGAGGTGAATGAGGCAGAACGGATCGGTCCTGCTCCATCGTGACTTGATCGGTGGTGTCCGACCCGTGGTCGCCCATCACGGACATGGTCATTCTCCTGCTGATCTGACTTCGCCAGTTTCCTGGCTTGGTTAACGGCTCGCTTGGTTAACGGTGGAACCCGGGATTCTCTCCGGGACGAACGCTCAAGCTCGACTTTCCGCTGCAACCACTCTAATTGGAAGTAGTGCAGTTAAGTTGAAAGTTCAAACGCCTATCCACTGAAATACCACACTAATCTGTATCGATGGGCCGAATTTCGGTCAATCCGGCGCATTTCGGTGAGGGTCATGTCAATGGATCGTTAACCATGTCCATTTATTAACATAGCGAAGAGCCTTGTCGCAATCAGGCCATCGGAATGACGGGATCGGTCGAGCCCGCGGGCGGGAACCGGCTGATCCTTGGCCGCTGACGATAGAGGTGACGATAGATTGCCCGTCGTGCCCGCAACGTCGGCAACGAGACCAATCGGCCATGACGGATCGTAAATGATGAGCGATTTTTCCCCGGACGATCCCAAATCCCTCATCCAGCAGGCATTTGCCATGGGCGATGAATTTCCGGGTCCCGCAGAGGATTTGCTGCTGTCTTGGATGCTCAGCCTGGATATGGCTGTTGATGTCCGCCTGGCGGCAACCCGTCTATTGGCCCAATATGCCGGGGACCCGGTAGTGCCCACGAACCCGCATGTGGCCAAGCTTGCAGACCTTTTGCGCCAGACGGCGGCGGCTGAAGCCGGTCCGGGCGCGCGGGGCCGGGTGGCTGCGCGGCGAGCCGCGATGCGACCGCAAGGACGCTAAGGACCGAACATTTCGCCACCAAAGCTTTTCGCCACCGCCATCGGTCACTATATGACAGGCCGACTCTGTGGTATGGGCCGCGACTGGGGACAGCAAAAAACTGACTATGTCATGGGGCTAAGCCGATAATCGCTATCTACTGCTGGCTCGGCCCGGTTATTGTTGTCACATAACGGCCGTATAGAGGTTTTGAGCTTCCATCATCGTCCCCGGTGGAGCGGCCCGTCACGCCTCACTCCCTTGGTCCGTTTCGACAAGAACTTGACCGCGACAGCTATCGGTTGCATGGAAGCAGGACTGATTGGAAAATGAGACCGCGACGGATTCATCAAGAGATTCATCGGCGGCTGACCGAAGGATGCCCTCTCATATGCAGCAGACTGACGCCGCGGCCGGCAAGAAATCGCTTCCGGCGTTACTGATCGGCGCTGTCGGCGTCGTCTATGGCGATATCGGCACCAGCCCGCTTTATGCGCTGAAGGAGTGCTTCGCGGCTCACCATGGATTGGCGCCCAGCGCCGACAATATCTTGGGCGTCCTTTCCCTGATTTTCTGGTCGATCCTGCTGGTCGTGTCGTTCAAGTATGTCATGATCGTCCTGCGCGCCGATAATGACGGCGAAGGCGGCAGCCTCGCTTTGTTGGCGCTGGTCAGCAGTGCGGTGAAAGGACCCTGGGCGGTCGCCGGCGTAACGGCGCTTGGCATCTTCGCGGCGGCCTTGTTCTATGGCGACAGCATGATCACGCCGGCGATTTCCGTGCTCAGCGCCGTCGAAGGCCTGCAGGTGGCATGGCCGCAGATCGATGCCATCGTCGTGCCCCTGACATTGACAGTATTGGTGGCCCTCTTCCTTCTGCAAAGGCAGGGTACCAATCGGATCGGCATCCTCTTCGGGCCGATCATGATGCTGTGGTTCGGCGTGTTGGCGACGCTTGGCGTGATCAGCATCATCGACCGGCCGGAGGTGCTGGCCGCGCTAAATCCGCTCTATGCCATCGAATTCTTCATAACCGCCGGCTGGCGCGCATACTTCGTTCTCGGTTCCGTGGTGCTGGCCTTGACCGGCGCGGAAGCGCTCTATTCCGATCTCGGGCATTTCGGCCTTCGCCCGATCCGGCTCAGCTGGTTCATCATCGTCCTGCCGGCATTGGTGCTGAATTATTTCGGCCAGGGCGCCCTGTTACTCGCCGATCCGCTTGCCGTCTCGAATCCGTTCTTCCTGCTGGCGCCGAGTTGGGCCGTTCTGCCGATGGTTGTGCTGGCGACAGTGGCCACGGTCATCGCATCGCAGGCGGTCATTTCCGGCGCCTATTCGCTGACCCAGCAGGCGATCCAACTCGGTCTCGTGCCGCGTTTGCGTGTCATCCATACGTCCTACAGCGCGATGGGCCAGATCTATGTGCCCTTCGTCAACTGGGCATTGATGATCGCCGTGATCGTGCTGGTGCTGGGTTTCGAATCGTCGAACAATCTCGCGGCAGCTTATGGCCTGGCCGTCACCGGGACGATGCTCATCGCCACGCTGCTGCTTTCCGTCGTCATCTTCCGCATCTGGAACTGGCCGCGCATACCGGCCTTCCTCGTCGTCGCCGTTCTTCTGATCGCCGATATGGCCTTCTTCACGGCGAATCTCGGCAAGCTGACACATGGCGGCTGGGTGACGCTTGTCATCGGCCTGGTCATCTTCGTATTGCTGACGACCTGGAAACGCGGCCGCGAATTGCTGGTGGCGCGGATCGACAAGGATGCGATGCCGGTCGAGATGTTCCTGAAATCGATTTCCGCCCGCATCACCCGCGTCCCCGGCACCGCCATCTTCATGACCGGCCGGCCACAGGGCATTCCCAACGCCCTGCTGCACAATCTGAAGCACAATAAAGTGCTGCATGAACGTAATATCCTGCTGACGGTCGAGATGCGCCAGGTGGCGCATGTGCCCATGGCGCGGCGCTTGACGGCGCAGGAAATCGGACCGGGTTTCCATCGGCTGGTGCTTAGCTTCGGTTTCATGGACGATCCGGATGTGCCAGCGGCGTTACGTCATGCCGGCGCTCTCGGCCTGCCGATCAATCTGATGGAAACCTCTTTCTTCATCAGCCGGGAGACGATCGTTCCCAGCATCATGCCCGGCATGATGATGTGGCGCGAAGCTTTGTTCGCCTGGATGTCGCGCAACGCCGCCAATGCCATGGACTTCTTCGGTCTGCCGACCAATCGCGTGGTGGAACTGGGCACGCAGGTGGAAATCTGAGACGCGGCCCTGCGTCCCGGATGACGGTTTTCAATTTATTTTCTCCTTACGAAATCGGATCGCGTTCCGCATGGCGTCCTTACGCCCGGATTGGCTAAGACTCTGCCCTCTGTAAGGACGATGGCGCCTCGACACGTTTTGACGGCCGGGGCCCGCCATCCGATGTCAACGGACTGACGAGGCGGCCTTGTTGCTGATGGCTGGCGTCAGGGGTCAATCCGGCGCAGCGATTTGCAAAAGCGAGTGACACGACATCTAGCCGAGCACCGACCAAGTTGCCGCGCCGCCATCCGCGACCGCCATGCTTCCGTCTCTTGCACCGCTTAGTGCCGATCCAAGCTCGGACGGCACTTGGCTATTTCATGGCTTTTTGGGATTTATGAATTGATGATGCCTGACGACCCCTCGGCCTTCGTTATCCCGACTTATCGATTGCGAGACGTCGGCGAAACTGTTGAGGCCTATGACGAGAATTTCTGGCGCAACGGCCATTCGATTCCGATGATCGTCTTCGACGATTCGTCGGTGGCCAATCATGAGAAATATTACGGCCTGCTGGAGCAGACCAAGACGCATAGCAATCTCTATTATGTCGGTCCGCGCGAAAAAGAGGAGTTGCTCTCTTATCTGTCGCGCCGCCTGCGCGACCGGAAGCTGGATGCCCTCGTCCGGAATCTCTTTCGCCCCAGTTATGGCGGCAACCGCAATTTCACGCTGATGTATACGCTGGGCCAGTTCCTCATCAGTTCCGATGACGATATGCGGCCCTATGCGCTGATCGAGGACAGCCCGGAATCCCTGACCGATGAAGAAGTCAGCCGCGGCAAACTGGTCCAGAACAGCACCAACGGCTTCACCAAGAAATCATACGATATCCTGTCCTCGTTCAAGGACGTCCTGGGCAAGACCGCCGGCGAGGTGCCGGCGAATTATGAGCGCGGCGATTTTCTCATCGATACGGCGATGGATCTCGAGACCAATGCGTCGAACGGTTTGGCCCGCGAGAACTCCTTGTTCCTGCAGCCGGGGCGGATTGCCAAGAATGCCGTCGTCAAGATGGCGCAGACCTTCCGTTCCGGAACAAACGACATCGACGCCGTCGATTATGTGGAAATGTTCCTTGAAGACGAGCGCCGGCTCAATGCGGATGAGCTCAATGAAGTCTATGTCGTGATCAACTTCCGGCCCTGCATCACCAATAAGAACTGGCGGATGGATTGCGGCGTGGCCGGTTATGACAACCGGTTTGGCTTGCCGCCGTTCTTTCCGACACAGCTTCGTTTCGAAGATTATATCTATCGGCTATGGGTGCAGCAGCCAGGTTTCCTCGCCGCGCATGTCGATTCGGCACAGACCCATATCAAGAACAATTACATGCGCAATCCGCTGCCGGCGGAAATTTTCAATGAAGAAATCTGCACCTTGTTGAAGAACAAGATCAGATCGACGATGCGCCGCTCCGACGACCTGACCATCTCTTTCGATTATGACGGCCAGGTCACGGCCGAAGACAGCCAGCAGATCCTGGAAAAGATCGGGACCCTGCATTCCCGTGTCCTGAAAGCCCGGGAGAAAGCCACGAGCGAAGACCGGCGCGACGCGCTGGGCCAGTTCGCCGCCACGCTGGACCGTGCCTTCTACAATTTCGAATCGGATTTCTTTCAGCAGAATGTCAGCCGGATCGTCGACGATGTGGTGGCGCTCATCCATTCGTCGCTGGAAATCTGGCCGTCGCTGGTGGAGATCGTCTATTACAAAAAGAACAGCCGCGCCTTGCCGATGGTTCAGGTCAAGAACAAGCCGCGCACCAACGGAAAACCGGCGAGCTGAGCCCCGCCCGCCCACGACGTGGCTCAGAACTGCTTCGACAAAGCGTGGTATAGCGGTTCGCGGGTAAGTGCCCCCGAGACGCCGGCGCCGATAAAGGTCGCCGTCAGCAGCGGCACCAGCAGCGCATTGCTCACCGTCATTTCCGTGACGATGACGAAAGCCGTCAGCGGCGATTGCACCACGGCCGCGAAATAGGCCGCCATTGCCAGCAACATGACAGTGCGCAGCTCATCCGGACCCAGATGCAGGCCAAGCGGCACGGTACTGATCAGCGCCCCCAATCCGGCACCGACCGAAAGCGACGGCGCGAATAAGCCGCCGGGCAGGCCGCTGGCCGAGGAGGCGACGGTTGAGGCCAGTTTCAGAAGGCCGTACCAAAACGGCAGGGTCTGACCGCTTTCGAGAGCCAGTTTGGTCTGCTCATAGCCGGTGCCGTTCGCATAGCCATGCGTGATGGCACCGGTGATGGCGACGACCAGGCCGCAAGCAGCCGGAAACGCATAGGGCAGCCATTTCAGATGCGTCAACCGGCGATAGAGACGGCCGATCCCGAGCAGCAGAAAGCTGAACAATGAACCGGCGAGACCGCAGAAGATGCCGCAAATCACGGCATAGATCATGGCCGGCATGAAGCCGACAGCGATCGAGGTGCTGCCGAAATACTTATAATTGCCGAGCAGCGTGACACTGACCGCACCAGCCACGACCACAGCGGCGATGATCAGGCCGCTGACGCGCTTCTCATAGCTCTTCGCCATTTCCTCGATGGCGAACATGATGCCGGCGAGGGGCGTGTTGAACGCAGCCGCGATGCCGGCTGCGGCACCCGCCAGCACCAGGCCCTGGGGTCTGCGCAAACCGGCATAATGCCCCAGCAGAAACATGATGCAGGCGCCGACCTGAACCGTTGGTCCTTCGCGACCGATCGACGCGCCGCAAAGCAGGCCCACAATCGTCAGCGCAATCTTCCAGCCGGTGACGCCGGCGCCGATCAGGCCATGGCGGGTGGCAAGATCCGTGTAGCGGCGGGCGGCGATGACTTGCGGAATGCCGCTGCCGCGGGCGTTCGGGAAAAGACGGGCCGTGGATACCGACGCAATGACGAAACCGAGGCAGCTCAAGAGGAACGCGGCTGCCGGCGATATGTGGCGGAGGCCCTGAAAGATAGCTTGCGCCCAATCGGCTGCGACGGCGAATCCGGCCGAGGCGATGCCGATCAGGCCGGCGCCGAGAATGAAGATCATGGTGCGGCGCCAATAACCGAAAATCAACCAACGCCGCGGGAATCGCCGGGTCATGCCTTTGAAAAATTGTCGGCGGGGCATTTGCTCAGGGGTGGGGGTCATCCGTCATTCCACCGGAAATGCTGCATGTCAGCCATTGGACAGGCAATCCCCTCACTTATGGGTTGAGCCAGCGAAGGATGGTGAAGCCAGATGCGGGGGGTGAAACTGGCGGAGGAGGTGGGATTCGAACCCACGATACGGTTTTGCCGTATACACACTTTCCAGGCGTGCGCCTTCGACCGCTCGGCCACTCCTCCAATGCGCGCGGCATAATCATGACGCAACGCGCAACGGCGCGGAACCTAGCCGACCGAATCGATCAACGCAATAACTTCCCGCTGCCTTCGCGACGTAACGAAATTAGGGCCGGCATGTTGCTTTTACGTATTCTCGCGTTGCTCTCGACCACGGCAGCAGTGGTTTTCGGCAGTCTGCAGCTGATCGATCATGTCGCCGGCAATGGCGAGGTCATTACGTTATGGACCCTTTGGCGGGATAGCAGCCCCGACACGCTTCAACGCCTGCTGACGGCCATCGGTCCGGACCGTCCCTGGTCGGCCGCGCTTCGGATGGCCTTAAGCCTGCCGGCCTGGATCTCCTGTCTCGTTCTGGCCCTGGCGCTCTGGCTGCCGGGCTGGGTTCGGGGGGGCCTCTGACACCGACCGGCAGGCATTTCAGTCAAATCCAAAATTGTCATCGTTAACCATAAGAATCGCCAAGAATCAGTGTTTTCAATACCATGTCGCCGTTCCTCCCAACGATGCCGGCAAGCCATCGGCTTCTCAGCTGAACACAGCTAAGTCAATGCTGGGCGTAGCTATTGACAAAGCTGGACCGATGTCCTTCCTTCCCGCTAATTCCTGGATCTGACCTGCCGGTTTCGCTGCCGGTCGCAATTGGCTGTGGGGGCCTCGCCCGATCCAGACAAGAACTGAACTGGGAGCTGGCAATTGTTGGACGCGGTGGCGGTGTCGGCATGACGCCTGGGGCGGATAGCTGGGGCGGCGGATCCATGCAGGTACTGAGGTGATGACCGATCTGGTCAATTTCTCGGAGCGACGCGATATCGGCGCCGATGCGCCGACGGAAGCCGCTCGCCTCCGCGCGCTGATCACCGAGACCGATCGCCCCCTCGCCAGCTTTCCCTGGCGCCGCGACCTTGTGCGCGTGCTGCTGGCAACCGACCTCAATGAAGCCTTGATCGAGGCGCGGGCCTTCCGCGCCTTGGCGGCGCCGCAGGCCGTCCCCAGCTGGCAGGCCCAGGCCAACCTGCAATTGGGGCGGGTTCTGCATCTGATGGGCCGCTACCGCGAAGCGGAAATGGCGCTGGAGATGGCGCAGGATCTGTTCGGCGATACGGCTGACCATCTCGATCAGGCGCATCTGCTGCATGCTTACGGCGCGCTTTACACCGACCTCGATCGCCTCAACCTGGCGCTCGATAGCGCCGAGCAATCGCTGCAGCATTTCATCGCGGCCAATGAGATCATCGGCCAGGCCCATGCAGAACGCCTGATCGGCTCGGTCTATGCGCGTATGCAGTTGCTGGAAGACGGGCAGCGCCATCTGTTGCGGGCACTCGACCTGGCGAATTCGGGGCCGACCGATTTCTTCGGGCTCAGCGCCCGGGCGATCAGCCTGGTCCATCTCGGCCGCTTGGAACTCAGCCGCTACCGGTTCGACGATGCCTTGCGTTTCCAGCACCAGGGCCTGGCGCTGGCGCGCCATATCGCGGATCGGCGCCTGCAGTTGAGGGCGCTCAACGGCGTGGCCGAAGCCATGATCCATCTGGGCCAGCTTGCCGAAGCGGCGCAGAATCTCGAGGCGGCCCAGCGTGTGGCGACATTGTTCGAGAGCCCCAGCGCGCAGGGCGAAACCATGTGCCTGCAGGCGGTGTTGAAACTGCGTATGGGTGACAATGAGGCAGCACTCCGTCTGGCCGAAGAGGCGTTGCGATATGTCGAGATGACCGGTGCCGTGGAAAATCTCTCCCGCTGCCGTCTGGTCTTGCGGGATGCCACCCGGGCCGTCGGCGATTTCGAATCGGCGCTACGCCATTTCGAGGCCTATCACGGCTTGCAACAGGCCAGCCTGATGACCATGGCCGATCAGCAGCGCCAAAGCCTGGGGTCACGCATTGTCGATGAAAAAAGCAAGCGCCTGGCCCTCGACCGTGCCCATCGCGAGCTGGAAAATCTGGTGACGCAGCGAACGGCTGAACTTGCCGAGACCGTGCAGCGTCTCGAACGCGAGGCCGCGGAACGCCACAGCATGACCGAATCGCTGATGGAAGCGAAGCGCAATGCCGAAATGGCAAGTCGCAGCAAATCGGAATTCCTGGCCAATATCAGTCACGAGCTGCGCACGCCGCTGAATGCCATCATCGGATTTTCCGAGGCGATGAAACTGGAGATGTTCGGCGCCCTGGGCGGCGATCAGTACCGCAACTATGCCGCCGATATCCATGACAGCGGCCATCTGCTGCTCTCCCTGATCAACGATATCCTCGATCTGTCGAAGATCGAGGCCGGCAAGCATCGGCTCAATGTCGAATCGCTCGATCTCTTCGATTTGCTGCAAGGGGCCTTGCGGCTGGTCGAGCAGCGCGCCCGCGACGGCAATCTACGCCTTGCTTTGCAACTGCCGCCGCGCCGGCCGAAATTGCGGGCGGATCGCCGCGCCGTCACCCAGATCGTTCTCAACCTGCTGACCAACGCGGTCAAGTTCACCCCATCCGGCGGCAGCATTCTCTTAAGCTGCGTGGCTGCCGATTCCGGTGTCGCCCTCACCGTCGAGGATACCGGCATCGGCATGGAAAAGGACGATCTGTCGATCGCGCTCTCGGTTTTCGGCCAGCTCGACAATCCTTATACGCGGGGTCATCAAGGCAGCGGGCTTGGATTGCCGATGGTCAAGGCCCTGGCGGAGTTGCATGGCGGCCGCATCGAGATCGACAGCGAACCGGGCAACGGCACGGCCGTCACCGTCTGGTTGCCGAGCGAAGCAGCTGTGCCGCGGGAACCCGATCCCAGCGAACCGATCGGCGACGCCTGATCGGCCGCTTGAGGTCGGCAGCGTCAGTTGTCGTGCATCTTCAGGGCGGCGATGAAGGCAGATTGCGGAATCTCGACATTGCCGTATTGCCGCATCCGCTTCTTGCCTTCCTTCTGCTTGTCCAGCAGCTTGCGCTTGCGGCTGATATCGCCGCCATAGCATTTCGCCGTCACGTCCTTGCGCATGGCGCTGACCGTCTCGCGCGCAATCACCTTGCCGCCGATCGCCGCCTGGATGGCGATCTTGAACAACTGGCGCGGGATCAGATCCTTCAGCCGTGTGCAGAGATGCCGTCCACGATTTTCCGCCTGGGCGCGATGCACGATCATGGAGAGCGCATCCACCGGATCGCCATTCACCATGATGTTCAATTTGACGAGGTCGCCTTCCTCATAGCCGTCAATCTGATAATCGAAGCTGGCATAGCCTCGGCTCACCGATTTCAGGCGATCGTAGAAGTCGAACACCACTTCGTTGAGCGGCAGGCGATAGATCAGCATGGCGCGGTTGCCGGCATAGGTCAGCTCGACCTGGACGCCGCGGCGTTCCTCGCACAATTTCAGAATCGAGCCCAGATACTCATCCGGTACCAGGATGGTGGCCTTGATCCAGGGTTCCTCGATACGCTCGATCTTCATCACATCCGGCATGTCGGCCGGATTGTGCAGTTCCATCATCTCGCCCTTGATCAGGTGGATGCGGTAGACGACGCTGGGCGCCGTGGTGATCAGGTCGAGATTAAATTCGCGTTCCAGGCGCTCCTGGATGATTTCCAGATGCAGCAGGCCGAGGAATCCGCAGCGGAAGCCGAAGCCGAGCGCCGCCGAGGTCTCCATCTCGAAATGGAAGCTGGCATCGTTCAACCGCAACCTGGCGAGGCTGTCGCGCAGATTTTCGAAATCGGCGGCATCGGTCGGGAACAACCCGCAGAACACCACCGGAATGCTGGGCTTGAAGCCGGGCAGGGCTTCGGCCGCCGGACGCTTTTCATCGGTGATGGTATCGCCGATGCGGCAATCGGCGACGGCCTTGATACCGGCGGTGAGGAAGCCGACCTCGCCCGGCGTCAATTGCGGCAGATGCACGGCCTTCGGCGAAAAGACGCCGACCTTCTCCACGGTATAGAGCGCATCGGCCGCCATCATCTGGATCTTCATGCCGGGCTTCAGCACGCCGTCCTTGATCCGCACCAGGATGACGACGCCGAGATAGGCGTCGTACCAGCTGTCGATCAGCATCGCCTTCAAGGGGGCGGCGGCATCGCCGGTGGGGGCCGGCAGGCGGTTGACGATCGCCTCCAGCACCAGATCGATGCCGATGCCGGTCTTGGCGGAAATCGGCACGGCTTCGCTGGCATCGATGCCGATGACATCCTCGATCTGCTGCTTGACGCGGTCGGGTTCGGCCGCCGGCAGGTCGATCTTGTTGAGGATCGGCACGATCTCGTGATGGGCATCGATCGCCTGATAGACATTGGCGAGCGTCTGGGCTTCGACGCCCTGGCTGGCATCGACCACCAGCAGCGACCCTTCGCAGGCGGCGAGACAGCGGCTGACCTCATAGGCGAAGTCGACATGGCCCGGCGTGTCCATCAGATTGAGCTGATAGGTCTCGCCGTTATCCGCCTTGTATTCCAGACGCACCGTCTGGGCTTTGATCGTGATGCCGCGCTCGCGCTCGATATCCATGGAATCGAGCACCTGTTCCTTCATTTCCCGGTCGCTCAAGCCGCCGCAGGCCTGGATCAGGCGATCGGCGAGCGTCGATTTCCCATGATCGATATGGGCGATGATGGAAAAATTGCGGATATGGCTGAGGTCGGTCATAGGTAGTCCAATAGAGCTCGGTTGCGGCGCAAGATAGGGGTTGCCGGTGGTAAGATCAACCGGCGCCAATTCCAATGCCGTTCAAGGGGTTAGCGCTGAGGTTCCGGGCCGCTGCGAGCGGATCGCCGCGCTGCTGCAGAAAAGGGAAGACTGCGATGCCTGATTTGACCGGAAAGATCGCCCTGGTGACGGGCGCCACATCGGGAATCGGCCTCGCCATCGCCGATCATTTCGCCGCTTGCGGGGCAAAATTGATGCTGACCGGCCGCAATGAAGCGGCGGGGGCGGAGGTCGCCAAACGGCTGGATGCCGGATTCCTGGCCGGCGATATCGCCGAGCCGGCCTTCCCCGACCAGCTGGTGGCAGCCACGCTGACGGAATTCGGGCGGCTCGACATCCTCGTTAACAATGCCGGCATCACCCGCCGGGGCTCGGTCCTGGAAACCAGCGATGCGGATTGGCAGCAGGTGATGGATGTCAATGTCACGGCGGTGATGCGCTGCTCGCGCGCCGCCTTGCGCCGGATGGTGACGCAGGGCAAAGGCAGCATCGTCAACATCGCCTCGGACTGGGCGGTCGTGGCCGGGCGGCGCGAACTGGCTTATTGCGCCTCCAAGGGGGCGGTGCTGCAGATGACGCGGGCGATGGCGCTGGATCATGGCAAGCAGGGCATCCGGGTGAATGCGGTCTGTCCCGGCGATGTCGAGACTCCGATGCTGATCGAAGGAATCCGGTCCGGCGGCGAGACCATCGCCGAGGGCCTCGCCCGCAAGGGCGCCGCCTTTCCCCTGGGCCGGGTCGGTCGGCCGGAAGAGGTTGCCCGCGTCGTCGCCTTCCTCGCCTCGGACGAAGCCAGCTATGTCACCGGTGCCGCCTGGCTGGTCGATGGCGGCAATACAGCCGGGTGACAAAGAAAAGCCCGCCAATTTCTTGGCGGGCTTTCGGCAAACTTCATGCGAGCGGTTCAGGCGCGCAACACGCCGCCGGTCGCCTTGTTGACCGCGGCCACCACCTTGGCGGCGGCAGCCTCGATCTCCTGATCGGTCAGTGTCTTGTCTTTCGGCTGCAAGGTGACGCTGAAGGCGATCGACTTCTTGTCGGCGCCGAGATTGCCGCCGCTGAAGACATCGAACAGCTTCACCTCGGTGATCAGCGCCTTATCGGCCCCCTTGGCCGCTTTGATGACCTTGTCCGCCGGTATCTTGGCATCGACCACGACGGCGAAATCGCGTTCGACCGGCTGGAAGGGCGAGGCGTTGAGCAGCGGCCTTGCCGTGCCCTTGGCGCGCGGTGTCGGCAACCGGTCCAGGAAGACCTCGAAGCCAACCGCCGGCCCCTTGAGGTCGAGCGCTTTCAAGAGCCGCGGATGCAACTCGCCGAACTGGCCGAGGATGGTGGGGCCGAGACGCAGTACCGCCGAGCGGCCCGGATGATAATAAGACGGTGCTTCGGCGAGGATCTGGAGATTGTCCACCGGCACGCCGAAAGTCGACAGGATCGCCAAGGCATCCGCCTTGGCATCGAAGGCATCCGCAGCGCGCGGTTTCGCTTCCCAATGACGCGGCCGGGCCAGGCCGACGCGAATGCCGGCCGCAGCCAGGATCTGGCCTTTTTCCGTATCGTCCGCATAGGTCGGCCCGACTTCGAACAAAGCCACATCGGCGAGGCCGCGTGCGGCGTTCCGGCCGGCGGCCTGCAGCAGGTTGCCCAGGATCGACGGGCGCATGACATCGAGATCGGCGCTGATGGGGTTATCGAGACGTACCAGGGCATTGCTGCTGGCAAAGAAGGCCGCGATCTCGCCGGCCATGAAGCTGAAGGTGACAGCCTCCATCAGGCCGCGGCTGGCCAGCAGCCGCTTGGTCACCGGGACCCGCTTCTGGGCGGCGGTCAGCGACGCCACCGGCAGGGGCGTCGTGCGCGGCAGCGAGGTCACGGGAATATTGTCGAAATCATTGACCCGCAGAATTTCCTCGACGAGATCCGCTTCGCCCTCGACATCCTGGCGCCAGCTTGGGATCGCGACCGACCAGAGCGCCTCATTCTTGACGGTGACGTCGAAACCGAGCCGTTGCAGCATGTCCTGCTGTGCCGGCGCCGGCACATCGACGCCGCCGAGACCGAGCACGCGGGCAGGGCGGAAATCCACGGCGCGCTGCCAGGCGGGCATCTTGCCGGCGATGCTGGGGGTGCTGGCTTCGCCGCCGCAGAGATCGAGGATCAGCTGCGTCGCGACATCCAGGCCCCAATCGGCGGATTGCGGATCGACGCCGCGTTCGAAGCGATAGCGGGCATCGGAATTGATGTTGAGCTTGCGTCCGGTGCGGGCGACGGCAGTCGGTTCGAACAGCGCCACTTCCAGGAAGACATGCGTCGTCGTCTCGGAACAACCGGTGGCTTCACCGCCCATCACGCCGCCGATCGATATCGGCCCGGTATTGTCGGCGATCACCGTCATGCTGTTATCGAGGGCATAGGCCTTGCCGTCGAGCGCCAGAAGTTCTTCGCCGTCCCTAGCCAGCCGCAGCGTCGGATTGCCGTTCAGCTTGTCCGCATCGAAGACATGCAGCGGCCGGCCGAGATCGAAGGTGACGAAATTGGTGATATCCACCAAAGCCGAGATCGGCCGCAATCCGATCGCCATCAGCCGGTCCTGCAGCCATCTCGGGCTGGGACCGTTCTTCAGATGCTTGAAGGCGCGGCCGGCGACCAGCGGGCAGTACTGGCCGTCATCGCTCAGCTGCCAGGAAATCGCGCTCTGATAGGTGCCGGCGATTTTCGCTGCCTTCAGCGGTTTCAGGCGGCCGAGGCCGACCGCCGCGAGATCGCGGGCGATCCCGCGCACGCCCAGGCAATCGGCGCGGTCGGGCGTCAGCTTGATCTCGATCACCGGATCGTCGAGCTTTTGATAGGCGGCGAAGCTGGCGCCGAGCGGTGCGTCTTCCGGCAGTTCGATGATGCCGTCATGATCGTTACCGATGCCCATTTCGCGTACTGAGCAGAGCATGCCGTTCGATTCGACGCCGCGAATGACGCCCGGCTTCAGATCGACGCCGGTGCCGGGAATATGGCTGCCGGCCGGGGCGAACACGCCTTTCATGCCGGTCCGGGCATTCGGCGCGCCGCAGACCACCTGCACGATGCCCTTGCCGGTATCGACCATGCAGACCCGTAATTTATCCGCATTGGGATGCTTCTCGGCCGAGACCACATAGGCGATGGTGAAAGGCGCCAGTTCCTTGCTGCGGTCTTGGATGCCTTCGACCTCGAGACCCAGCGCCGTCAACTTGCGCGAGATCGTGCCCAGATCCGCCTCGGTCTCGAGATGGTCCTTGAGCCAGGACAGGGTGAATTTCATCGCGTCAGGCCTCCGACCATCGAGGGCACATCCAGCGCCTGGAATCCGTAATGCTTCAGCCAGCGCAGATCCGCATCGAAGAAGGTCCGCAGATCGGGGATGCCGTATTTCAGCATGGCAATGCGTTCGATCCCCATGCCGAAGGCGAATCCCTGGTATTTGGTGGGATCGATGCCGCAATTCTGCAGCACTTTCGGATGCACCATGCCGGAGCCCAGAATCTCCAGCCAGTCCTTGCCCTGGCCCAGCTTCAATTCGCCGCCCGAGCGGTCGCAGCCGATATCGACTTCCGCCGAGGGTTCGGTGAAGGGGAAATAGCTGGGGCGGAACCGTACCGGCAGATTGTCGATGCCGAAGAAGGCGCGGACGAAATCGATCAGGCAGCCTTTCAGATGGCCCATATGAGTCGTCTCGTCGATCACCAGGCCCTCGACCTGATGGAACATCGGCGTATGGGTCATGTCGGAATCGCAGCGATAGGTGCGGCCGGGGATGATGACGCGGATCGGCGGCTTGGTCGACATCATGGTGCGGATCTGCACCGGCGACGTATGGGTGCGCAGCACCAGGCGGCTGCCATCGGGGCGCTCCGGCAGATAGAACGTGTCCTGCATCTGGCGGGCCGGGTGATCGGGCGGAATGTTGAGGGCGGTGAAGTTCTTGAAGTCGTCTTCGATATCCGGCCCCTCGGCGACGCTGAAACCCATCTCGCCGAAGATCGCCACGATCTCGTCGATCGTCTGGCTGATCGGATGCAGGCGTCCCTCGTTTTCAGGGCGTGCGGGCAAGGTGAGGTCGATGGCTTCGGCCGCCAGCTTGGCGTCCAGCGCCGTTTGTTCCAGCAGCGCCTTGCGATCGCCGATCGCCGCGCTGACGGCATCCTTCAGCAGATTGAGCCGCTGGCCAGCTTCCTTGCGCTCTTCGGGCGAGAGCTCGCCCAGGGTCTTCATCAACCCGCTGATCTCGCCCTTCTTGCCCAGAGCCTCGACGCGGATCGTCTCCAGCGCCTCACCGCTGCCGGCGCTTTCCACCGCCGCCAGCCATTTATCCCGCAAGCCATCCAGATTCTGCATCTTCCGTTCCTACCGCCTGCCGTTCCTACCGCCTGCTTGTCATCGCGACCGCCGGCGTTGCATGAAAACTGGCGTTACATGAAAAAGGGGAGGTCCGGATCGTCCCGGCCTCCCCTCATCAACATCCGTTGCCAGGCCGTTTTAATCGAGCTGCAACTTAAAGAGATTGAGCGGCAAGGTCAGCAAATTCTGTTCTTCGCCATCCACCAACACGCGATCGACGCCGACTTTGCGGGTCTGCCGGTTGTTGACGAAATCCACGACCACAGCATGCTGTTTGCCGCTTCGCCCGATCTGCTTGATGGAAGCCGTCACCAGAACGATGTCGGTATCCTTGAAACGATCGGGTTTCGACCCTTCCCAGGTCACCGCGCCATGAGCACCGGCCAGATCGTTGACCAGCTCTTCATTGCTCTTGCCCGGCAGCGTTTCCGCCTGTTTGACCGTGGCGATGTCGTCGCCATATCCGCAAGCTGCCAGCAACAAGGTGCCGGCCAGCGCCAGGACGGATAGGAGGCGACGACAAACGCCGGTCATCGGTTGGAAAGCCGCTGAACTGTGGGCCGTGTTCAGGCCTTGGCCAGGGCTTCCTGCGCCTGCTTCACGATCGCCGCGAAAGCCGCCGGTTCCCGGATCGCGAGATCCGACAGCACCTTGCGGTCGATCTCGATCCCGGCGCGCTTCACGCCGGAAATGAACTGGGAATAGGTCAGGCCGTGCTCGCGGGCGCCGGCATTGATGCGCTGGATCCACAGACCGCGGAAATCGCGCTTCTTGGCGCGACGGTCGCGATAGGCGTATTGCAGGCCTTTTTCGACCTTTTCCAGGGCGATACGATAATTGTTATTGGCGCGTCCAACATAGCCTTTGGCAAGGTCCAGAACCTTCTTGTGCCGGGCATGTGAGGTGACGCCGCGCTTGGTGCGTGCCATATCAAGTCTCCTCTATCTACTTACAGGCCGTTCGGCAGGAAGAATCGGATGACCTTCTTCGCATCGACCTCGGCCATCACCTCGTTACGACGTGACTGGCGCTTCATGGCGGTCGGGCGGTTGATCAGGCCGTGACGCTTATTGGCCGGCTTGAATTTGACCTTGCCGGTTGCCGTGAGCTTAAAGCGCTTCTTCGCGCTGCTCTTGGTCTTCATCTTGGGCATTTTCTATGTCCTTCAAAGAGTTACATATGCCGGGAGCGGTTGGGCATGCCCTATGGTTCGCCGTGGCCGCGTTACGCCGGACGCGCGGTTATACCGACAAGGTCTGAGCAATGCAAGGAGCGCTGGAATAGGCTTTAATGCCCATCTTCGGCCCGTTCAGGCGGCAACCGGATCCTGTGGTTCCGGCGTCACGTCATCGGCGGCCGAAGGTTGCGGCCCGCTCAACGGCCCGGCGGCGACCGCGGCATAGAGCGCCAGCATCTGCCGGCACATGACGTTGCGATCCGACCTTTGGCGCAAATTGGCGATCACCTGCTCGGTGCGCTGCTCGCGGTCGTCGAGCGGCAGCGACAGGGCGTCGCGGATCGCCCAGGCCAAAGCGGCCTTGTCCTTGGGCGGCGTCAGCCAGGCCATGGAGCTGCCCTCGACCATTTCGCGCCCGCAGGGGAAGTCGGCGGCCACCAGAGGGCGGCCGAGCGCCTGCGCCTCGATGATCACCCGGTTATAAGGCGAGGGTTCCAGATAGGGCGCCAGCACCAGATCGGCCAGCATCAAGGCCGCCGGCATGTCACGGCATTCATCGGCGAGCTGAATCCGGTCATCCAGCCCATGGGCCCGGATCTTGTTTTCCAGCTGCTCGCGATAGGCGCCGCCATCGGGCGAGGGGCCGACCATGATGCAGCGCAAACCGACATCCTTCATCTCGGCCAAGGCTTCGATCAGCAGACCATGCCCTTTTTGCGGCACGAATCGACCCGGCAGCATGATGACCGGCTTGTCATCCGGCAGTCGCCAGAGATTGGCGAGCTGGATCACCCGTTGCGCGGTGACCATGGCCGGATCGAAACGGGTCAGATCGACGCCATAGGGAATCACACTGATCCTGCTGCGCAGTTCCGGCATGGTGGCGGCAATCTCGTTCGCCGTCAGATAGGAAAGTGTCACGACATGATCACTGGCGGCAAAGGCGGCACGGGTCTTCTTGTTCAAGGCGGAGACATGGCCGGGACCGTCATGGAAGGTGGTGATCAGCCGGCAGCCGGCGCGCTTGGCGACGGCTTGGCCGATCGCCGCCAGGCTGGCGCTCTGGGCATGGATGATGTCGATCCGATGCTGGGCGATGACCGCCGCCAGACGCCGCACGACATTATAAGCGGAGACGGGGTTGCGGCTGGTGAGCTTTTCTTCGACAGGTGTGATGCCATGTCGTGTCAGTTCATAGGTCGCCGCCTCGCCGTCATAAGCAATCAAGGCGCGTCCGCCGGCCTCGCTGATCGTGCTCGACAATTCAATGGCGATACGACCGCTGCCGCCACTGTCAAGGCGACTGATCAGTTGTAAAACGGTGGGACAGTCTTGCGCGGCAAGGCTGCTATAGTAATCTGAGGGAGGGTCGAGTTCGGCCGACATTCAAACCGCGATCTACATCACGATAATTTCTGCAGCGCCGGGTAGCATGTCATCCCAATCCTTGGCAACAAACAAATCGTTGAACGAGCCGAACGCCCCGACTATGGCGCGTCTTGCGCGCGACGACGGCCATAATATTGCGTATCGATATCTGCCCGCCAGCGGATTCGGTCGCAGGCTGCCGGGACTTATTTTTCTATCGGGATTCAAATCCGATATGAACGGCAGCAAGGTTACCGCTTTAGAGGAATACTGTCGTCATCGCGGCCAGGCCTTTCTGTGTTTCGACTATTTTGGCCATGGGCGATCCTCGGGCAGCTTCGAGTCAGGAACGATCGGCCGCTGGGCAGATGACGCCGTCGCCGTTCTCGACGCCTTGACGGACGGGCCACAGATCCTGACAGGATCGAGTATGGGCGGATGGCTCATGCTGTTGGCGGCCTTGCGGCGGCCCCAACGCGTCCATGCCTTGATCGGCATCGCCGCGGCGCCGGATTTCACCGAGGATCTCATCTGGGCGCAGCTGACAGCCGAGGATCGCGCGAAACTGCAAAAAGATGGCCGGCTGGCACAGCCGTCGGCCTATGCCGACGATCCTTATGTCATCACGCAGCTTTTGCTCGACGAGGGAAGACAACATCTGCTGCTGCGCCGGCCGATCGACCTCGATTGTCCGGTGCGCCTGTTGCATGGCATGGCGGATCCCGATGTCCCCTTTGCCGTATCGTTGCAACTCGCCAACCGGCTGACATCGCAGGATGTCCAGCTGCATCTCGTTAAAGACGGCGATCATCGGCTGGCACGGATGCAGGATCTGCAGCTGCTCTTCGATCAGGTGGATTCGCTGTCGTCTCACGTCTCGGCTTAAGTTCTATTCCGCTTGCCGTTCCGCGATGCGGCGAGAATGGCGGCCAGCCCCTGGCGGTAACTGGGATAGCGCAGTTGCACGCCAAGCTCGCGCTTGATGCGATCGTTGCGGACGCGCTTATTGTCATCATAGAAACTGCGCGCCATCGGCGACAATTCCGCTTCGGCAAAGGGAATGGCCGGCGGTGCCGTGATACCCAGCAACTCGCAGGTATAGGCGATCACATCGGCCGGTGATGCCGGATCGTCGTCACAGACATTATAGGCCGCGCCGGGCGCCGGATGGGCCATCGAGGCACGCAGGATCTGCACGATATCGGCCACGTGAATGCGGCTGAAGACCTGGCCCGGTTTGACGATCCGCTTGGCGCGTCCGGCCTGGACGGTTTCGATTGCCGACGAACCCGGCCCATAAATGCCGGCAAGGCGGAAAAGATGCGCCGGGGGGCGCATGTTGAGCCACTGGCGCTCGGCCGCCAGCCGTCTTGCGCCGCGCATGCCGCTGGGTGTCAGCTCGCTGTTTTCATCGACCCAGCCACCCTGTCGGTCGCCATAGACGCCGGTGGTCGACAGATAGCCGATCCACCGCAATCCCTCTTGCTGCCGCAGCCTGTCGCCATGACAGTCGATCACGGGATCGCCGATATCGTCGGGCGGAACGGAGCTCAGCAGATGCGTGACACCGGATAGAAGCTCGCCGAGATCCGCCAAATGCTGGTCGCGGTCAAATAAACTGGTTTCGATGCCTAGTTCCCGCAACTGCGCGGCTTTCTCGACCGACCGGCAGGTCCCGCTGACGCGCCAGCCATCCTGCAACAGCGACTGCGCCAAGATGGTCCCGGTATAGCCCAGGCCGAAACAGAAGAGATGCGGTTGCCGGTCCGGTCCTGGCCGGTCGTTTCGCGGGCTGCTCATGGGTCACCGACTTGTTAACTTAACTGATTGTCCGCTCTTGCTTTTCCCGGCAAATCAACGGACTCTGCCGGACCGCGACGCCGACTTTGCGCCGATGTCGCAAGTTTACCTGGATTTAGCCGTGACGCCGCTTCTTTCAACACCCTTCCTGCCATTCGCATCCCGACCCATGTCCGGCCCGCGGCACTCTCTGCGCGCGGTCTTTGGCCTATCGGCCCTGATCCTGACGCTGGGCGTGGCGCTTTCCGTGCCTGCTCTGGCGCAATCGGAGGGCGGCGAGACGCTGGATCAGGCCAAGGAATATAGCGACTGCCTGCTGCTCGCCAAACGGGCGCCCGATCAGGCCGTGGAAAGCGCCGTCGCCTGGGAAAAGCAGGGCGGCGGCGATCCGGCGCGGCATTGCAAGGCGCTGGGCCTCATCTATATGGGCCAGAACGAGGACGGTGCCCTGGAGCTGGAGCGCATCGCCGAGACCATGCCGCAGGAGAAGGCGAAGATTGCCGCCAGCCTGTTCGCCCAGGCGGCGCAGGCCTGGATTCGTGCCGACAAGCCCCAAATGGCGTTGCACGACCAGAATGAGGGGCTCAAGCTGCAACCCAAGGATGTCGATCTGCTGATCGACCGCGCCATGACCTATGGCAATGCCAGCATGTATTTCGAATCGCTGGAAGATTTGAACGCCGCGGCCGATCTCGACAAGGATCGGCCGGAAATCTACACCTTCCGCGCGGCCGCCTATCGTCACCTGCAGAATCCGGCGATGGCGATGGACAATGTCGAACAGGCGCTGAAACTGCAGGATGATTTCGCGCCGGCCCTGTTGGAACGCGGCAAGCTCAGGCTGCAGAAGGGCGATCAGAATGGCGCCCGTCAGGATTGGCTGAAGGTGGTGCGGCTGGTGCCCAACACCCCGGTCGCCGACGAAGCCCAGCGCGGTCTGGAACAGATGGACCTGAAGACGCAATGATGCCGACGAGCCGAAACCGCTAGAACTCGTCCCTAGAAATCCAGATCCGCATAATGCGCCGGCGGCTGCGTTCCGGGCAGATGATCGGCCAGCAGGGGCCGGAAGCTTGGCCGCGATTTCAGGCGGGCATACCAGTCCTTCGCCCCCGGGAAATCTTCCCAGGGCACATCGCCCAGATAATCGATGCAGGAAAGATGCGCGGCGGCCGTCAGGTCGGCCAAGGAAACACGCTCGCCCGCCAGCCAGTTGCGGCGGTCGACCAGCCAGGCGATGTAATCCAGGTGAATGCGAATATTGGCGCGACCGGCGCGGATTGCCGCCGAATCCGGCCCGCCTTGGCCGCAAATCCGCTTCATCAGCTTTTCATGCAGCAGGTTTTGCGTCACATCCCGCTGGAACTTGCCATCGAACCACTGGCTGAGGCGGCGGGTTTCGGCACGCTCCGCCGGCAGCGTGCCTAGGAACGATATGGCCGGCTGCATCTCTTCCAGATATTCGACGATGGCATAGTCGCCGCAAATGACCTGGCCGCCTTCTTCAACCAGCACCGGCGTTTCGCCGGCCGGATTGAGGACAAGAAAGTCGCTGCGCCGATCCCAGGGGCGCTCGATCACGCATTCGCATTCCAGCTGCCGCTCTTTCAGCAGCAGACGAATCTTGCGGGATTGCGGTTGGAGCGGAAAATGAAAAAGCGTACGCATCGATCTGTCCGGTGATTCGCGGCGGAGAATATCAATCCCGCGCTGCGCCGACCAGCCTGAAGCTTTCACTTATTGCGGCGTTGCCGGCCCGGGCATTTCGTGATCAGTTTTGGACGACGCCCCGCATCCCAGGAACCTGCGCCGTCGACTGCCGACGTGCCCGGCTGCGCCGTCAGGAACCAGATCCGTCGGGCCGGCCGATGCCATGATGGGGCAAGATCCGGATTTCGCACGGCGCAAGGTCACGGATTGGCGCGGCATCTCCCGGTTATCGACGGCTCGCGACATGCAAGGAGGGAACATGCTCTACAAAGGTAGCTGCCATTGCGGCAAAATTACCTTCGAGGTCGAGGGTGAACTCACCGGCGTGGTGTCCTGCAACTGCTCCATTTGCTCTCGCCGAGGCTCGCTTTTGTGGAGTGTTCCGCGTGACGGGCTGAAATTGCTCACACCGGAAGAAGATATTGCGACATATACCTTCAACAAACATGTCTTCGTGCATCGGTTCTGCCCGACCTGCGGCGTTCATCCTTATGCGGAGGATCCGGCCTCGATGGACGAGCGCATGGCCTACATCAATATTCGCTGCCTTGAGAATGTCGATCTCACCGCCATTCCGATCTATGACTTCGACGGTCGCTCGGTATGACAGCAGGGCTGCTGACGCTGCCGGGCGTCTGCGACTGACGGGACGCCGCCGGACCAGCCATTGCTGGTCCGGCGCGGTCGTCACGCTGATGCGGCAGCCTGACGGTCGCTGAGCGGCTGTTCCAGGCGCTCCAGCATTTCCTTCGGCACCACCTGCCAGAATTTACCGCGTTCCAGCAGCCAGTCATTGAGCAGCCTGCCGGCAAAACGCGATTGCGTTTCCGCCGCATGCTCTTCCACCATCAGGCGCAGCCGGGCTTCCCAGTAATCGGAATCCAGCCGCTGCCAGACGATGCTGTCGGAATTGGCGCGTTCCGGCAGGCTGCCCGCCTCGTCATAGATGAAAGCCATGCCGCCCGACATGCCGGCGCCGAAATTGTCGCCGACGCTGCCCAGGATCACCGCCATGCCGCCGGTCATGTATTCGCAGCCATTGGAGCCGCAGCCTTCGACCACCGTCAGCGCGCCGGAATTGCGCACCGCGAAGCGCTCGCCGGCCTGGCCGGCGGCGAAGAGCTTGCCGGCGGTGGCGCCGTAAAGCACGGTATTGCCGATGATCGTGTTCTCGTTGCTGTTGAGCTTGCTGGACGGCATCTGGCGCACGACGATGGTGCCGCCGGACAAACCCTTGCCGACATAATCATTGGCGTCGCCGAAGACCTCCACTTTCAGCCCCTGTACCGCCCAGGCACCCAGCGACTGGCCGGCCGAGCCGCGCAGCCGCACGGTCAGATGGTTGGGTTTCAGGCTGGTCATGCCGAAGCGCCGGGTGATCTCGGCCGAGAGCCGCGTGCCGATCGCCCGGAAGGTATTGCGGATGTTGTATTGTAGCTGCATCTTTTCGCCGGCATCGAAAAGCGGGCCGGCATCCTTGATCATCTGCGCATCCAGGGTATCCGGCACTTCATTGCGGCCTTCCAGCGTGCAATAGCGCGCCTGATCGCCGGGATCGGCCTGGGCCAGCAGCGGATTGAGATCGAGATCGTCTAGATCGGCGGCGCCGCGGCTGACCTGTGCCAGCAATTCGGTGCGGCCGATCACTTCATTCAAGGTCTTGAAGCCGAGCGAGGCCAGGATTTCGCGCACTTCCTCGGCGATGAAGCTGAAGAGGTTGACGACCTTCTCCGCCGAGCCGGTGAATTTCTGCCGCAGCTTCTCGTCCTGGGTGCAGACGCCGACCGGACAGGTATTGGAATGGCACTGCCGGACCATGATGCAGCCCATGGACACCAGCGAGGCAGTGCCGATGCCGAATTCCTCGGCGCCGAGAATGGCGGCGATGACGACGTCGCGGCCGGTCTTGATGCCGCCATCGGTGCGCAGCCGCACCCGGTGGCGCAGGCGGTTGAGGGTCAGCACCTGATGCGCCTCGGCCAGACCCATTTCCCAGGGAATGCCGGCATATTTGACGCTGGTATGGGGCGAGGCGCCAGTGCCGCCGACATGGCCGGAGATCAGGATGACGTCTGCTTTGGCTTTGGCGACACCGGCCGCGATGGTGCCGATGCCGCTGCGCGCCACCAGTTTCACGCAGACCCGCGCGGTCGGGTTGATCTGTTTCAAGTCATAAATGAGCTGCGCCAGATCCTCGATCGAATAAATATCGTGATGCGGCGGCGGCGAGATCAGCGACACGCCGGGTGTCGCATGCCGCAGCCGGGCAATCTCCAAAGTCACCTTGAAGGCCGGCAGCTGGCCGCCTTCGCCGGGCTTGGCCCCCTGCGCCACCTTGATTTCGATCTCGCGGCAGTTGCTGAGATATTCCGCCGTCACGCCGAAGCGGCCGGAGGCAATCTGCTTGATGGCGGAATTGGCATTGTCGCCATTGGGCTGCGGCTTGAAGCGCGCGGGATCCTCGCCGCCTTCGCCGCTATCGGATTTGGCGCCGATGCGGTTCATGGCGATATTGAGCGTGCCATGCGCCTCGGGGCTGAGCGCGCCCAGCGACATGCCGGGCGTCACGAAGCGCTTGCGCAACTCGGTGATGCTCTCGACTTCATCGATCGAAATGCTGTTGCCGGTTGGCTCGAAATCCAGCAGATCGCGGATGGCGACCGGCGGCAGTTTCTGCACGGCCTCGCTATAGCGCTTGAAGGTCGAATAAGACTCGCTGCTGACGGCGGTCTGCAGCGTGTGGATCAGTTCCGGCCCCCAGGCATGGGTCTCGCCGCTCTTGCGATAGCGGTAGAAGCCGCCGACCGGCAAGGTCACCACATCGGGATTCCAGGCGCGGGCATGCAGGTCCAGGACACGGCGCTGGATGCCGGTCATGCCGATACCGGAGATGCGCGACGGCATGTTGGGGAAATATTCGGCGACCAGGGTGCGCGACAGGCCCAGGGCTTCGAAATTGGCGCCGCCCCGATAGGAGGAGATGACGGCGATGCCCATCTTCGACATCACCTTCAGAATGCCCTGGTCGACCGCCTTGCGGTAGCGTTCCAGGCAGTCATCCAGGCTGAGGCTGCCGAACAGGCCGCGGGCCTGGCGATCGGCGATGCTGGCCTCGGCGACATAGCCGTTGACTGTCGTCGCGCCGACGCCGATCAGGACGCAGAAATGATGCACATCGAGGCATTCGCCGGACCGCACATTGAGCGAGGTGAAGGTGCGCAGCTGCTGGCGCAGCAGATGCACATGCACCGCCCCCGTCGCCAGAATCATCGGAATGGCCGCCCGGCTGGGACCGACCCGCTCATCCGACAGGATGACATGGGTGGCGCCGCCGCGCACCGCATCTTCGGCTTGGCGGCGGATCGATTGCAACGCGTCGCGCAAGGCAAGCTCGCCATCCGTCGGATCGAAGGTGCAGTCGATCTCCGCGACGCTGGTGCCCATATAGACCCGCATGGCGTCGAATTCGGCGGTCAGCAGGACCGGGCTTTCCAGCTGCAGCAGCCGGCACTGGCTTTCATCCTCGTCGAGGACATTGCCGAGATTGCCGAGACGCGTCTTCAGGCTCATCACGCGGGCTTCGCGCAGGCTGTCGATCGGCGGATTGGTGACCTGGCTGAAATTCTGCCGGAAGAAATGATGCAGGCCGCGATACTGGTCGCTGAGGATGGCCAGCGGCGTATCGTCACCCATGGAGACGATGGCTTCCTTGGCGTCTTCGACCATCGGCTGGAGAATGAGCTCCAGATCCTCCAGCGACAACCCGGCGCCGAGCTGGCGCCGGCGCAGCAGGTCGCGCTCGAAGATCGCCGGTTCGCCGCGCTTCTCCCGCACCAGGTCGTCGATCACCGTGATGTTCTTGACCCAGCCGCTGAAATCGGCGCCCTCGGTCAGCTTGTCGAGGATCTCGTTGTTCATGTAGAGCTTGCCCTTGGCGAGATCGACGGCGATCATCTGGCCGGGCCCCAGCCGCGCCTTGGAGAGAATATGCTCCTCCATCAGGCGGACCATGCCGGTTTCCGATCCGGCCACCAGCAAGCCGTCATCGGTGATGGCGTAGCGCAGCGGGCGCAGGCCGTTGCGATCGGTAAAGGCAACCACCCAATTGGCCGCAAAGCCGCAGATCGCCGCCGGCCCGTCCCAGGGCTCCATCACCGAATTGCAATAGCTGAAAAGATCGCGATGCGCCTGCGGCATGGTATTGCGATCGGCCCAGACATCGGGCACCAGCAGGCAGCGCACCATGGGCAGGGGCCGCTCTTCGGTGACCATGATCTCGAAGACATTGTCGAGCGCCGCCGAATCCGAACCGCCCGATTGAATGACCGGTTTCAACTCCGCCATGCGCTCGCCATAGACGCCGGATTCCATCCGCGTCTCATGCGCCGTCATCCAGTTGATATTGCCTTTCAGCGTGTTGATCTCGCCGTTATGCGCAATCACGCGGAACGGCTGGGCAAGGCTCCAGGTCGGGAAGGTGTTGGTGGAATAACGCTGGTGATAGATCGCGAAATTCGAAATGAAGCGCTCATCCACCAGATCGGGATAGAAGGCCGTCAGCTGCTCCGCCAGGAACATCCCCTTATAGATGACCGAGCGGCAGGAGAGCGAACAGATATAAAGCTCGCCGATACCTTCGCCGGCCGCCGCCTTCTCGATATGGCGGCGAATGACGTAGAGATCGGTTTCGAACTGTTCCTCGCTGACGCCGCGATTGTTGCAGATCATGATCTGCTCGATCTCGGGCCGCGAAGCATTGGCCTTCTCGCCGATGATGCCGATATTCACCGGCACCTGGCGCCAGCCATAGATCGTATAGCCGTAATTCAGGATCTCGCGCTCGACGATGACGCGGCAGCGTTCCTGCTTGCCGAGATCCGTCCGCGGCAGGAAGATCTGGCCGACGGCGAATTTTTCGTTGTTGATCTCCTGGCCGCCCTTGCGGATGAAATCCTCGAAAAAGGCATGGGGGATCTGCACATGGATGCCGGCGCCGTCGCCGGTCTTGCCGTCGGCATCGACGGCACCGCGATGCCAGACCGATTTCAGCGCCTCGATTCCTTTCAGCACGACATCACGTCGCGGCTTGCCGTCGATGGCGACGATCATGCCGACGCCGCAGGCATCATGTTCGTCGGCGGGATCGTACAGGCCCTGCGCCGTCAGGTGATCGATTGCGGGGCGCCAAAAAGGAACTTGCTCGGCCATGATCGTTCTCTCTCATCGCGGCGGTGACCATGGTCGCCGCCCATCTGCTGAAATCTTTATTCCGCCGCCTTGATGACGGCCGGCTGGTTTGCCGCGAGGTACCGGTCGATCGCCGTGGCGGCGTCGCGGCCGTCACGGATCGCCCAGACCACCAAAGCGGCGCCGCGCACAATGTCGCCGGCGGCGAAGACGCCCGGCATGCTGGTCATCATGGTCTTGTGATCGACCCGCACCGTGCCCCATTTGCTGACCGATAGCTGCGGCGTATCGAACATCTGCGGCAGGTCTTCCGGATCGAAGCCCAGTGCCTTGATCACCAGATCGGCCTCGATGGTGAAATGCGAGTTTTCGATCACCCGCGGCGTCTGGCGGCCGGTGGCATCGGGAAGACCCAGATGGATGCGATGGGCGCGGACCGCTTTGACATCGCCCTTGCCGCCGTCGCCCTTGCCACCGTCGAGGAAGGCTTCCGGCGCCGCCTGCCAGATGAATTCGACGCCTTCCTCCTCGGCATGCGCGACCTCGCGTTGCGAACCCGGCATGTTCTGGCGGTCACGGCGATAGAGGCATTTGACCGAGCGGGCGCCTTGCCGCACGGCGGTCCGCACGCAATCCATCGCCGTATCGCCGCCGCCGATCACCACGACATTCTTGCCGGCCGCGTTGAGGCTGCCATCGTCGATCTCCGCCACCTGGTCGCCCAGGCCCTGGCGGTTGGAGGCTGTGAGGAAGGCGAGGGCGGGGACGATCTGCGCCAGGCCGGAACCGGGTGCCGCCAGATCCCGGGCCTTGTAGACGCCGGTCGCGATCAGCACCGCGGCGTGGCGCTTGCGCAGATCGTCCAGCGTCAGGTCGCGGCCGATCTCGACATTGCCGCGGAACTCGATGCCGCCGTCGCGCAGATGCTGGATCCGGCGCTCGACGATGGCCTTGTCCAGCTTGAAATTGGGGATGCCGTAGATCATCAGGCCGCCGAAGCGATCGCTGCGATCATAGATCGTCACTTGATAGCCCTGCTGCCGCAATTGCTCCGCCGCGGCGAGGCCGGCCGGGCCGCTGCCGACGATGCCGATCGATTCGGCGCGCTCCTGCCGCGGGCGGATGGGGCGAACCCAGCCCATCTCCCAGGCGGTATCGGTGATATGGCGCTCGATGGCGCCGATCGTCACCGTGCCGTGGCCAGCCTGCTCGATGACGCAATTGCCTTCGCACAGACGGTCCTGCGGGCAGATACGGCCGCAGATTTCCGGAAAGGTATTGGTGGCGCTGGAGATTTCATAGGCCTCCTCCAGCCGGTTCTCGGCGGCAAGTTTCAGCCAGTCGGGGATGTTGTTCGACAGCGGGCAATGCACCTGGCAGAAGGGCACGCCGCATTGCGAGCACCGGCTGGCTTGCGCGGCTGCCTGAACCGGGGTGAAATCGCGATAGATTTCACCGAAATCCCGGCGCCGCTCCAGGGCCGTGCGCTTGTCAGGCGCCGCTTGGGCCAGCGACACGAATTTCAGCAGTTTTTCGGCCATGACGCCTCCCCGGTGTCTCAAAGCCCGATTTTTTGAACCGGTCATGCTGATGAATGTTTTCGGTATGCGGCGAGGTTATCGCTTCTGGCCAGCCGCGTTCGGGCGCCTGTCGGGTACCGAACGCACCCACATTAGGTCAGTTTGTGCGACCATTCCAGCGAAAACTATCATATAAGTCAGTATAACTGCCATAATTTTTCAGTCTCTTGCCTTTATAGCATACGGATCTGTCCTTCTAAAAGACAGAGAGTCATTATTAGTACCAATCTGGTACTAATAGCTTCGTAGGCGAGACTCGCGCGCCCGTGCTATAGGTTCCGCCGCCTGAAGGGGGTCCCAAATTCAACTGGGTTGGCTCAACTCGTTTCCCGAGCGGTGACCGCGTGCCTAATATCGACATCCTGGTCCTTGCCATTGTCCAGGGCGTGACGGAATTCCTGCCGGTCAGTTCCTCCGCCCATCTCATCCTCGTGCCGCAGTTTTTCTGCTGGCCGGATCAAGGTCTGGCCCTGGATGTCGCCGCCCATATCGGCACTTTGCTGGCGGTATTGACCTATTTCTGGCGCGATGTCGTGGGATTGGGCCAGGGCCTCTGGCAGATCGCCCAGCGGAAACGCGATCCGCGCGGCCAGCTGGTCGGCTATCTGCTGGTGGGATCCCTGCCCGCCATGGTGATCGGCTGCATCCTCGGCCGCTATCTCGGCGACAGCCTGCGCAGTCCGACCGTTATCGCCGTCACGCTGATCGTGTTCGCTCTCTTGTTATATGCCGCCGACAAGCTTGGCCTGACAGTTCGGCGCCTTGAGCATCTCAATATCGGCCATGTCCTGCTGATCGGCATTTTTCAATGTCTGGCTTTTATTCCGGGCGCCAGCCGCTCTGGCATCGCGATGACGATGACGCGCTTCCTCGGCTATGAGCGGCTGGATGCGGCGCGATTTTCCTTCCTGTTGTCGATTCCGACCATCGCCGCCGCTGGCCTCTTTAAAGGCTTTCAGCTTTTGCACAGCGGCACGGCCGGTCAATTGCAGGCGGCCGTGCTCATGGTGGTGTGTTCGGCCGTGGCCGGTTTCCTGGCGATTGCCTTCATCATGTATTGGCTGCGGCGCGCCGGCATGGCGCCTTTCGTGCTCTATTGCCTCGGTCTCGGCCTCTATCTGCTCTATGTGGTCTATCGCCTGCCGGGCCTTCTCTGTTCAGGATAAGCCGCTCAGGTTACACCGCGCTCAGGTTAGACCGCTCAGGGGAAGCCGGCAGTTCTCGTGCCGAAAGGCCGTGCGCATGAAATTGTCGTAGATCTGCCGCGCCGATTGGTTGAACCGGGACATCTGCGCCGCCGCCTGCGCCTCCAGCCGAGGCATCGCACCGGTCCCCAAGGTGGCATCCAGGGCGCATGAATAGGCCGGCACCTCGCCCCATTCCCGCACCGTCGCTGCCGTCAGTTCGACGTGATATTGCAGGCCGTAAGCCCGATCGCCCACGCGCATGGCCTGAACCGGGCAAAGCGGCGATTGCGCCAGCACCACGGCACCCGGCGGCGGTGCCTGTACTTCCGCGCCATGCCATTGCAAGGCCTGCTGGACTGGCTGCATGCCGCCGAAAATGGGGTCGGCCCGGCCGGCCGCGGTCAGTTCCACATCGAGGATACCGACTTCGGCCTGCACCATCTTGCCGACCTTGCCGCCCAGGGCTGCCGCCAGCAATTGATGCCCGAGGCAGAGGCCGAGATAGGGCAATTGACGTTGCTCGACGGCGTCGCGGATGGCCTGCTTCTCCGCCGCCAGCCAGGGATGCAGGTCTTCTTCCCAGACATCCATCGGTCCGCCCATCACCCAGAGCGCGTCATACTGATCGAGTGCTGGAATCGGCGCCCACTCGTCGAGTTCGACGGCATCCCAGGCAATGCCGTCGGCCGCAAGAAAGTCGCGCAAGATACCGGGATGCTCACAGGCGATATGTTGAAACACCAGAAAACGCATGGTTGGTCTGTCCCCCGTCTGATCGCTGTCTTATTTTCGATTATAGCTGCCTTGCGGCCGATATCTGTCGAGATAGGTCGGCAGGATAAGCTCCAGGGCGGTCGGTGCGACACCGAGATCCGGCAGGCCTTTGGCGCCGGCGGCGACAATGTTGTCGCGCTTCAGCAGGCGGACCTGATCCAGTGTCAGCGGCGGCCGCGGCAGTCCTTGCAGCAGCAGGCCCTGCAGGCTGGCGATCGGAAACGGAATCGGCAGCAGCAGGCGCTTCCGGCGAATTTCCAACAGCATGAATTCCATCAACTCGCGAAAGCTGTAGATATGTGGTCCGCCCAGTTCATAAGTCTGGCCGGCGGCTTCCGGCCGTTCCAAGGCGGCGACCACGGCATCGGCCACATCGACGACATAGACCGGCTGAAACAGGGTCCGGCCACCGCCGATCAGCGGCAGGAACGGACTGATCTGCGCCATCGCGGCGAAGCGGTTGAAGAAAGCATCTTCTGCGCCATAGACGATGCTGGGGCGCAGGATCGTCGCGGCGGAGAATTCGGTCCGCATGGCCTCTTCGCCGGCCGCCTTGCTCCGGGCATAGGCTGCCGGGCTGGCGGGATCGGCGCCGATAGCCGAGATATGGACGACTTGTCTGGCGCCGGCTTCCCGGGCGGCGCGGGCGACAAGTCCGGCGCCCTCGGCCTGTATCGCGGCGAAGCGCTGCGCGCCGGCTTGGTAGAGAATGCCGACCAGGTTAATCACGGCATCGCTGCCGGCGACGGCTGCTTCGACCGATGCCCGGTCTCGGATATTTGCGGCGATCGGGGTGATCTGGCCGAGCATGCCGGCGCTTTTCAAAAACAGGGCATTGGCCGGCCGGCGCACCGCGACGCGGATGATCCAACCCTTCTGCGCCAGCTTTTCCACCACATAGCGGCCGATGAAGCCGGACCCGCCGAAGACTGTGACAATGGAATCGTACATGCGACCTCCCGGCCCGACGCTCGATCGCCTCTTTGCTAGCATAATTTGCGGACCATTGGCACAACGCACAAAAAGGCGTTGACTTTGCCCCCATTCTGAACAGAATGCGCCGCGCCGCGTATGGCAGGACGGTCCGTTGCGGACCATAATAGCCGTATGTTTGGGCCCAGGTGGCGGAATTGGTAGACGCGCAGGTTTCAGGTACCTGTGGGGCAACCCGTGGAAGTTCGAGTCTTCTCCTGGGCACCATCCTTCAAGTAGTCTCTGCGCGACAATCCGGTATTCCGTCGATTGCGCAGGGAAGCTTCAAATGACGATCGAATTGCATCACGGCGATCTCCCAGACGGACTCGATCTTGGTCCTGTCGTCGCGATCGATACCGAAACCATGGGGCTCAACCCGGCCCGGGATCGGCTGTGTCTGGTCCAGCTATCGGCCGGCGACGGCATTTCTCATCTGGTGCAGATTCCGCTGTTGCGCCCCGGTCAGTTGCATCATGCGCCCAATCTGAAAGCCATGATGGAAAATCCGGCAGTCTTGAAGCTCTTTCATTTCGCCCGCTTCGATCTGGCAGCCCTGCGCTCCTATCTGGGGGTCAATTGCCAGCCGGTCTACTGCACCAAGATTGCGTCAAAATTGGTGCGTACCTTTACGGATCGCCACGGTTTGAAGGATCTGTGCAAGGAATTGCTGGGCGTGGAACTGTCCAAACAGCAGCAATCCTCGGATTGGGGTGCGTCGGAGCTAAATGCAGAACAGCAGAAATATGCGGCGTCGGACGTTCTTTATCTGCATCAGCTCAAGGCAAGACTGGACGTTCTGTTGGCCCGTGAGGGCCGGGTCGAGATCGCCGATGCCTGTTTCCGCTTCCTGCCGACCCGCGCAATTCTCGATTTGGCTGGATGGGAAGAACCGGACATCTTCCACCATTAACAGCTTGGTGTGATCTGCGGCATAGCGGCCCCTCGGAAACGGGGGTGACCCATCCCATCTAGCAGGGTAGAAGCTTGCCGATGGCCGACGGTCAGGTCCGGAAAAACCCTGTAGATTCGCGGGATAAGCGGCGTTATGGTCAACTTAACATCGTATTGAGAGCATTATGTCGAAGGTCATGCCGGTCGATCGGCCGACAGCGGAAGGACAATGCCAGGCCAACGAGGGTTTGGCTTTGGCGGAAAATGTGCTGCGTCAAGAGGCGGCGGCTCTGTTGCAGCTTGCCGATTCGCTGGATGACACCCTGCCCCGGGCCCTTGATGTGCTGAATGCCGTTTCCGGTCGCGTGATCGTCACCGGGATGGGCAAGAGCGGCCATATCGCGCGCAAGATCGCGGCGACGCTGGCTTCCACCGGCACGCCATCGCAATTCGTCCATCCGGGCGAGGCCAGCCATGGCGATCTCGGCATGGTGACGCCGAAGGATGCCGTCCTGGCGCTCAGCAATTCCGGCGAGACGGTAGAGTTGTCGGATGTGATCAACTACACCCGTCGCTGGCATATCCCGCTGGTCGCCATCACCAGCGTCCCGGTCAGCGCCCTGGGCAGCGCCGCCGATGTCACGCTGGCGCTGCCGAAAGTGACAGAGGCGGGATCCATGGGATTGGCCCCCACGACATCGACGACGATGATGCTGGCGCTGGGCGATGCGCTCGCCGTCGCACTGCTCGAACGCAAAGGATTCTCTGCGGAGAATTTCAAGCAGTTCCACCCTGGCGGCAAACTGGGGCAAAAGCTGCTGCGGGTTGTCGAATTGATGCATGTGCGGGCAGAGACGCCGCTGGTCGACGAACATGCCGACATGTCGGTGGCCATTCTGGAAATGACGGCGAAGACCTTCGGTTGCGTCGGCGTGACCGATCAAGGCGGGCGGCTGATCGGCATCATCACCGACGGCGATCTGCGGCGCCATATGGGCAAGACGATGCTGGAAATGCGAGTCGGTGACGTGATGACCCACGCGCCGCTGACGATCCGCCCCAATGCCCTGGCTGCCGAAGCGCTCGGCATCATGAATGAACGCTCGATCACCAGCTTGTTCGTGATGGAGGATCAGCGACCGATCGGTATTATCCGTATGCATGATTGCCTGCGGGCCGGTCTGGTCTAACGAGGATACGGCGTGGCAGAGAGCGACAATCAGCTGAAGCCGGCACCGGTGCAAACCGAGCAGTTGCGCGGCGACAATCCGTTGCGCTTGGCCGGGCCGCGCCGCCGCTCGCGCGGGCTTTTGGCTGCCAAGATCGGCTTGCCGTTGGTGGCTGTGGTGACGCTCGGCTATCTCACCTACTGGTGGTACGTCCATAACCGGGAAAGCGTGATCACCGTCCAGACGCTGGAGAATGCCGTGCCGGGTCAGCCGATGGTGACGGTCAACAATTTCAAATACAGCTCGATCGACGACAAGAATCGGCCTTATACGATCACGGCGACGACGGCCACCCAACCGCAGAGCGGCAATCAGGATACGATTACACTGACGAAACCGCAGGCAGATATCAACCTGGAGAACGATGCCTGGATGGCGGTGACGGCGAAGCACGGTCTTTATCATCGTAATGCGGATCTGGTCGATCTCAGCGGTGATGTGACCTTGTTCCATGATAACGGCATGTCATTCCGCACGGCGACCGCACATGTCGATCTGAAAGCAAAAATCGCCGCCGGCAGTGATCCCGTCGAGGGACAGAATCAAAATTGGGAACTCACCTCGCAGGGTTTCCGTGTGCTGAATAACGGAAACCTGATCATCTTTACGGGCCGCTCTCATATGACATTGTTTGGCAAGGCGAAGGACGATAACGGATGACGCCGCGTTTAACATTTCCGATCGCGCTGGCGTCGCGGCGTCGCGCTTGCCAATGTGTTCTGTTGGTTTGTGCTCTCGGTGTGCCGGCGCTGTCGGTCGCGGCGGAACAGGATGCCGCCGCACAGACGACCAGCATCGCGCAGACCGGCACAAGCCAGGCCGGTACAAGCCAAACAGGCACCAGCCAGACCGGCACCGGCACAACCGGCGCTCAAGCCGGCGATGATGCCGGCGGTGGCGGCGGATTCGATTTCAGCAGCAGTTCGAAGCCGATCGATATCACGGCCGATAACGGCATCGAATGGAACAAGAATGAAAAGTTTTATATCGCCCGCGGCAATGCCCTGGCCGTGCAAGGCAACCAGTCGGTCGCCGGTGCCGTCCTGACGGCCTATTACAGCACCGATAGCAATCACATCGACCGCATGACCGCCGATGGCGATGTCGTGATCAAGAACGGTACGCAAACTGCTTATGGCGATCACGCCGATTACGACGCCAATAAGAAACTGCTGGTATTGACGGGTAAGAAGCTGAAAGCGGTCAATAACGACAATGGCGACGTCACGACCGCGCGTGACAGCATGGAATACTGGAAAGATCGTGACGCGCTGGTGGCGCGCGGCGATGTCTACTCGATCCACGGCGATACCAAGGTGCGGTCGGATCTGCAGACCGGTTATTTCCATCCCAATAGCGCCGGCAAGAAAGTCATCTACCAGATCGAGGCGATCGGCCATGTCAATGCCGTGACCGCCAAGCAGACGGCGACCTCGGATAAGATGGTTTACAATCTGGAGAGCAAAGTAGCTGTGCTGACGGGCAATGTGCGGATCGTGCAGGGGACCGATACCTTCATCGGCGACCGCGCGGAAATCGATACCGTCAACAATGTGAGCCGCATGACGGCGGATAAGACGAAAGGCAGCCGTGTCCGGACCATCATCGGTCCAAAAAACAATAATGATAGCGGTCCAGGCAATGCCGGCAGTACGACGAAGCCATGAGCAGTACAAACGATTTTGCAAAGCTTGGTGTGCTGAATGGCAAGGCGGATGAACTCGCAGCGCAAGGCAGCAAGGCGGCGATTCGTCATTCTAGCGCCATTATGGTTAATGGCGTGCCGGTCGATCCAGCCGGCGTCAGCGGTCTCGTCGCCTATCACCTGGGCAAGCAGTATCGCAAGCGGCCGGTGCTGCGTGATGTGACGATCGGCGTCCAGCGCGGCGAGGCGGTCGGCTTGCTGGGCCCCAATGGCGCCGGCAAGACGACTTGTTTCTATATTATTACCGGCCTGGTCCGCGCCGATGCCGGTGCGATCTATCTCGACGGCCGCGAAGTGACGGAACAGCCGATGTATGAACGCGCCCGGGCCGGCGTCGGCTACTTACCGCAAGAGGCGTCGATCTTCCGCGGCATGACCGTGGAACAGAATATTCTGGCCGTCCTGGAAGTCGTGGACCGGGACGCTGCGTCGCGTCACGCCAAGCTCGATAAGCTGCTGGACGAGTTTTCCGTCGGGCATCTCCGTAAAGTGCCGGCACTGGCCTTATCGGGCGGCGAGCGGCGCCGGGTGGAAATCGCCCGCTGCCTCGCGACCCATCCAAGCTATATATTGCTGGACGAGCCGCTGGCCGGCATCGATCCGATCGCGGTTGCCGATATCCGCGATATCGTCTCCCATCTGAAGGATCGCGGCATCGGTGTCCTGATCACCGATCACAATGTGCGCGACACCCTGGAGATCGTGGACCGGGCCTATATTCTGCACGAAGGCGAGGTCCTGCGCGAGGGTACGCCGGCCGAGATCGTCGCGGATCCGGCGGTGCGCCGAGTTTATCTCGGCGAAAGCTTCTCGCTTTAACCGTTGCCGATTCGGGTCGCCGTCATGTGGATCGGCTTGGCTGCGATCTGGAACGCCAGCCGTGCAAGTTTTCTTCTAACCTGCTAGGCTGGCAACGCCATGGCAGTGACGCAAAGACTAGATTTACGCCAGTCCCAGAGCCTGGTCATGACGCCGCAATTACAGCAGGCGATCAAGCTGCTGGAATTGTCGAATCAGGAATTGACCAGCTATGTCGAGCAGGAGCTGGAGCAAAACCCGCTGCTTGAGCGCGGCGACGATGCGCGTGCGGACGGCATCGACTCGACTGGCGAAGCGGCGCTGCAGGACATGTCGGAGAATGCCGGCGACCGTGAGGGCGATCCGGCTACGCCCGATCATCTGCTTGATGCCAGCGACTATGGTCGCCGCGAGGTGCTGCCCGATAGTCGCGAATCGCCGCTCGATACCGATTATGAGAATGTCTATAGCAGCGACGGCGCGGCGGATGGCGCTGCGGCCGTGGCCGAACTGGCCGGGCTCAATACATGGCGCAATGGCAGCGGCTCCGGCCGAAGCGATTTCGGCGATAATGAATTCGGGCTTGAACAGACGCTCACCCGTGACCTGACGTTGCATGAGCACCTGGAACAGCAACTGGGCCTTGATATCGGCGATCCCACCGAGCGCATCATCGGTTTGCAGCTGATCGATCTCGTGGACGATGCCGGCTATATCAGCGGCGACCTTGGCCTTGTGGCTGAGCGCTTGAATTGCGGCTTGGAGCAGGTCGAAGCGGTTCTGAAAAAGTTGCAGCGCTGCGACCCGGTGGGTGTCTGTGCGCGCAATCTGGCGGAATGCCTGGCCTTGCAGCTCCGTGAGCGTGACCGCCTGGATCCGGCCATGGAATGTCTGCTGCAGCATCTCGATTTGCTGGCGAAGCACGACCGCGCGCAGCTGATGAAATTATGTGGCGTCGATGCCGAAGATCTTGCGGACATGGTAAGCGAGATTCGCAGCCTCAATCCGCGGCCCGGCGCCAGCTTCGATAAAATCGAGGCGCAGACCATCATCCCGGACATCCTTGTCTATCGTCAGCCGGACGGCAGCTGGGGAATCGAACTCAATGCCGAGACCATGCCGCGATTGCTGGTGAATCAGCAGTATTACACGCAGGTATCCACCCGCGCGCAATCGAAGCAGGACCGCGATTATCTGACCGAACGGCTCTCGGCCGCGAATTGGCTGGTGAAGACCTTGCATCAGCGCGCGACCACGATTCTAAAGGTCGCTGCTGAAATCGTTCGCCAACAGGAAGGTTTTTTCTTGCATGGCGTGCAGCATCTGAAGCCGCTGATTCGCCGCGACATTGCGCTGGCGATCGAAATGCACGAAAGCACGGTCAGCCGCGTCGCCACCAATAAATACATGGCGACACCGCGCGGTCTTTTCGAAATGCGCTATTTCTTTTCCGCGGCAATCCAGGGCGCAGACGGTGCCGCCAGCCATTCCGCTGAGGCAGTCCGTTCCCGAATTAAGGAATTGATCGATGCCGAGCCGGCTGACGGCGTTCTGTCGGATGATCAGCTGGTCGTCATTCTCAAGGAACAAGGCGTCGATATTGCCCGACGGACAGTTGCTAAGTACCGGGAATCATTAAAAATTCAATCCTCTGTTCAGCGCCGCCGCGAGAAGGCCTTGCGTTCCGCCTGACGCAGGCTACATGATTTGAGGAGGGAGGTTCCAAACATCGCCCGGCGGTCGCCTGGATATCTGTTAACAAGCCATATAAGGGTTTCCCCAGGCGGCCTTGACTCGGTCGAGGTCGGTTCTTATGGTCCCGGCCTCTTTGCGTCAGTCGGGGCCGGGAGGAGGCACAGGACGCCAAAAATCCGATTGGGCCCGTTAACCTGGACGTAGGAAATGAATCTGACCGTTAAAGGTAAGAACCTCGATGTCGGCACTGCCTTGCGCAGCCACATCGCGGAAAGTCTGGAAATCATCTTCGGTAAGTATTTTGGTAATCCGATCGACGCTACGGTGACTCTGTCAAAGCAAGTGCATTTGTTCGGTGCACAGATTTCCGTACATGTAGGGCGCGGCATTCTGCTGCAATCGGAAGCGGAGGCGGATCAGGCCTATGTCGCCTATGATCAGGCGGCCGATCACATCGCAAAGCGGTTGCGGCGCTATAAGCGCCGGTTGCGCGACCATCATAATCGGACATCGGTCGGCTCGTATGATGCACAACGCGCGGATCAGTATGTCCTGTCCGTCAACGGATATGACGAAACTCAAAGTGAGGATCAGGAACCGACCATCGACAGCACGCCCGTGATCGTCGCCGAAATGCAGACGGATATTCCGTCGTTAACGGTCAGCGAGGCTGTCATGAGACTGGATCTGTCCGACCAGAAAGCGATGATGTTTTTGAACCGTGCCCATGGTGGCCTGAACATGGTCTATCGCCGCAATGACGGCAATATCGGCTGGGTCGATCCACGTATGCAAGCGGAGGCATCGGCGCAGCATCAATAAAGCTGGTCCGATCAATGCGCTGCGATACCGTCAAGGCAGAGTTCCGCGACGGGGTCTCGCAGGGCGAGCGTAAGACCGAACTGGGCACTGGCAGTTGGACCTGCAAGGATACGGCCCGCCGGGACGAGGGAACCAATGGAAATAGAAGATCTGATTACACCGGCGCATGTGGTCGCTCGGTTGAAGGCGACCAGCAAGAAGCAGGTCCTGCAGGAACTGGCCAAACGCGCTGCGGAACTGACCGGTCTTCACGAACGCGCGATTTTCGACGTGCTATTGGAGCGGGAACGGCTCGGCACCACGGGCGTCGGCAACGGCATCGCCATTCCGCATGGTAAATTGCCGGAGATGCAAAATCTGTTCGGTTTGTTTGCGCGTCTCGATGAGCCCGTCGATTTCGATTCGATCGATGAACAACCGGTCGATCTGATCTTTCTCCTGCTCGCACCGGAAGGTGCCGGCGCAGATCATTTGAAGGCTTTGGCCCGGGTCAGCCGGCTGCTGCGTGATCGCGGCGTCTGTGAGAAGCTGCGCGGCACGGATCAGCCGGAAGCCCTCTATGCCTTGTTGACCGACACCACCGCGAGCCATGCCGCCTGATCGTGCCGCTGGCGGTGACGCCGCCATGCCGGCGTGATCATGGGATCACGCCGTATTCGGACGACTCGGTTTATTACTGCAGCGCGACCGGCGCCAAACCGTTTTCCCACACCGCTGCCACCGCCGTATTGCGATCCGGCATCAGGGCGATCTGTTGTCCGTTGGCGGCATGAATAGCCACGGCCGTACCGCCGTCGACTTCGACATCCTTCAGATAAGCGATGTCCTTCAGGCCAAAGGCCAACATTTCCTGCGCGGTGAGATGTTTCAAACCATCGGTGTTAATCATGATAGCGCTATCCTTTCTGGCCCATCCGCATCGGCATGGGCGACGCAAGTGATCTCTTCAGGGCTTTGATCTCAACAAGCCTTCAGTCGCGGGGTTCGACCTTTTGCACGCTGCCGGCTTTTTTGATCGGGACCGTCTTTATCTGGGGAACCACTTTCGGCCGCTTCATCTCGATGCAAAGCAGGCCGTTATCGAGCGTGGCACCCGCCACTTCGATACCCTCGGCCAGCACGAAACTCCGCTGAAACTGCCGGGCAGCAATCCCGCGATAGAGATAGACCCGGTTGGGGTCATCTTTCTGCTTGCCACGTACCGTCAACTGGCTGTCTTCCAGCTGGATCTCAAGATCGTCCAGCGCGAAACCGGCAACGGCGAGAATGATCCGCAAGGTATCGTCACCCACCTGCTCTACATTATAGGGCGGGTAACCTTCTGCCCCGGATTTGGTGATCCGATCCAGGGTTCGTTCAAACTGGTCAAAACCCAGTAAGAGAGGGCTATTGAACAGAGACAATCGCGACATCTGGCTCCTCCTGCCGAGCGAGCATTGGTTAGCGCCAACACCCGATTGCCCGGCATGTCGGCACGGGCCAGTGCCACCATCGCGCTCCATCGCGTTCTGGCCACCGCACCCGCTTAAATAGTTAAGATGTCCGCAGGCAAAATCAAGATGCGGCGCAGGGGATGGCCGTCGACTGAAAAAATACCTAGTCTTTAGTGTGAATATCGGCGCATCCTCCATGAAGTGCTGAAATCGGTCGATGGCACGGCGAAGCAGATGATGACGAACGCGCAGGCACTCCTGCAGCTGGCCCAGAATGTCAGCCTTTTCGCTTTGGTGGTTCTGGCCTATGCCAGTATCCGTCGCCATGCCGTGCGTTTCGGGCCGACCGTCGAATCTCTGTTCCTGGGGACGGTTTTCGGCTTGGCCACCATCCTCTCGATGACCTTGCCGATTCATCTCGCGCAAGGCGTTTTCATCGATAGCCGGACCATCACCACAGGCTTGGCGGCTTTGTTCGGCGGGCCGATCGCCGGCCTGGCGGCGCTCGTGATTTCCGCGAGCTATCGTCTTTGGCTGGGTGGCATCGGCGTGATTCCGGGCCTTGCGGCCTTGGCGCTGGCCACCATGCTGGGCACGGCCTTTTTCCTGAGCTTGCAGCGCCGCCGGCAGAAATTGAGCTTTGCTTCCCTTACGCTGTTCAGCCTGCTGCTGGGCGGCATCGTACCGGTACCGCTGCTGTTGCTGCCTGAACCCGATTTGATCCAGGCCTTCGTTCAGACGGCTATGATCCCGCTGATCATCTCAACCGTGATCGGTGCCGTGCTTTTCGGCACCATGCTGCTGAATGAAGATCAACGAACACAGTTGCAGCATGATCTTGCCGATCAGACCGACACGTTGAAACTGATCATCGATTCCATGGGCGATGGCTTGATCGTCGCGGATCCGGATGGCCGCTTTCGTCTCTTCAACCCGGCGGCGGAGCGCATCACCGGTATCGGTCGCATCGACGCATCGCCATCGGATTGGCCATTGCTGTACGCGTTGTACCAACTTGACGGCGTCACGCGCCTGCCGGCGCGGGAAGTGCCCCTGACCATGGCGCTCCACGGCCAGGCCACGGATGAAGTCGAGATCATCTTGCGATCGGATATCACGGCGCCCGACAAGACACTCAGCGTCAACGGCCGGCCGATGCGCGATTCGGCGGGGCGGGTGCGCGGCGGCCTGATGGTGTTCCGCGATGTCTCGGAACGTAAGGCCGCCGAGGCGGCCTTACGCGAAAGCGAAGAGCGCTACCGATTTCTCGCCGACCATGCGACGGACATGATCACGCGACTCAGCCTGACCGGCGAGCGCCTCTATGTCTCGCCGGCTTGCCTGGACCTTGTCGGCTATCATGCGGCGGAGCTGGTCGGAACACGCTGTGCCGATTTCGTTGACCCCGATGACCTGCCGAAAGTACAGGCCATTCTGGCGAATCTGGCCAGCGGCGCGACACTGCGCAATACCGCCGTCTATCGCATGCGGCACCGGGATGGTCGTCCCGTCTGGGTCCATACGACGTTTCGCGTGATTGTCGATGAGAAAGGCATGCCCTCCGAGATTCTCGGTTTGGTGCGCAACTTCACCGATCGCAAGGAATTCGAGGACCGGTTGGCCGCGGCGAAGGATCAGGCGGAAGCGGCAAATCGCGCCAAGTCGGAATTCCTGGCGATGATGAGCCATGAAATCCGCACGCCGATGAACGGCGTGATCGGCATGAGCGGGCTGCTCATGGATACGAAACTCAGTGACGAGCAGCTGAGCTATGTGAAGGCCGTCCGCGAATCGGGCGAGGCGCTGCTCGGCATTCTCAACGATGTCCTCGATTACTCGAAGCTCGAAGCCGGGCGACTCGAGCTGGAGCATATCGATGTCAATCTGATCGGGCTGATCGACAGCGTCATTACCCTGCTGCGGCCCCGCGCCGTGACCAAGGGGCTTGATCTGCGGCTCGAACTCGCCGTCGACTTGCCCGCGGCCATCCTGACCGATCCCAACCGGCTGCGGCAGATCCTGTTCAATCTCATCGGCAATGCGATCAAGTTCACGGAGAAAGGGCATGTAACGGTGTCGGTGAGCCATCTTGCCGCCGGCGCCGGCGCGAGCGACCTGCGAATCGAGATCGTTGATACCGGCATCGGCATTCCGCCTAAAACGCAGGGCAAACTGTTCGACCGTTTCATCCAGGGCGACCCGTCGATCACGCGAAAATATGGCGGCACCGGTTTGGGCCTTGCCATTTGCAAACAGCTGGTAACGGTGATGCATGGCGAGATCGGTTTCACCAGTACGCTCGGCCAGGGCTCGACGTTCTGGTTCACCATCCGTTGCCAGCTTGGCGCCGTCCCGCTTGTATCAGCCCTCCCCGCTTTGCCGGCGGTGTCGCCCCAGGCCGGGCGGCAAGCAACGCGCGTGCTGCTCGCCGAAGACAATCACATCAATCAACTGCTGATTACCAGCATGCTGGGCAAACTGGGGTTTGAGGTCGAGCTGGCAAATAACGGATTGGAAGCGCTGGCGGCGGTGCAGCGTCGCGGCTTTGATCTGCTGCTGATGGATGCGCAAATGCCGGGCATGAACGGAATCGAAGCCACCATGGCAATTCGCGGCCTCGATGGACCGGCGGCGAGCGTGCCGATCATCGCCCTGACCGCCAATGCCATGTCCGGCGACCGCGATATCTACATTGCCGCCGGCATGAATGATTATGTCTCCAAGCCGATCCGCCGGCCCGAATTGTTGGCCGCGATCGACCGCTGCCTCCACCCGGTCGACGAGCGTGCCGTTTCGGCAAAATAGCAGGACAGACATCATCGCATGGCCGGCATCGCGGCTTTTCGTCCCGTTGACGGATGTGTGCGGCTTTGCCATGCTGACAGTCGATGGGGATGGGGTTCCCCCGATAACCGCCGTAAGGCTGATGACTCCTGTCGCGCAACCGGATCGCGGCGGGATTCCGTCCTGGCTCTCGCCCGATCGATCATTTCACCGATGCAGAGGGCGTCATGCTGCCGATCATTTTCCAACCTTACCCCTGTTATCCTCATCATTATTACCCTGATCCTTGCCGATTGGCCGCCGTGACCGCGACCTTGCAGACAAGGGGTGAAAACTGATCATGGCGGCTTATCTGTGGATCGCGATCGGCAGCGCATTGGGCGGCATGGCGCGGTATTGGTGTTCCGGCTTCGTCGCCGCCAGGATCGGCGAAACCTTTCCCTGGGGCACGATTTTCATCAACATTCTGGGCTCCTTCGTCATCGGCTTTTTTGCCACCCTGACTGGACCCGATGGACGGCTGATGGTGGCGACGGAGACCCGGCAATTCGTCATGGTCGGCTTATGCGGCGGCTATACGACTTTCTCCTCCTTCAGCCTGCAGACACTGAGCCTGATCCGGGACGGCCAATGGCCGGCTGCCGGTGCCAATATCGGCCTTTCGGTGATTCTGTGCCTGGCTGCGGTCACGCTGGGGCATCTATCAGCTGCCGCCATCAATCAATTGAAGGGGTGATGTCATGCACCTGCCAAAACATGCCATGCGGCTGCGGATCTATTTCGGCGAAAATGACAGATATGATGGCGGCCCGCTCTATGAGCGGATCGTCCTGAAGGCCCGTGAGATGCATCTTGCGGGCGCAACCGTGTTCCGCGGGCCGATGGGTTATGGCCACAGCAGCCGGCTGCATACGGCGAAGATCCTGCGCCTGTCCGAAGATCTGCCGCTGGTCGTCGAGATCATTGATACGGCCGACAAGATCAACGCATTTCTCCCGTCGCTGGAACAGATGATGGGCAGCGGCCTTGTCACGCTCGATACGGTTCAGATCCTGCGATATGGCAAGGATGCCGCACAGGGCGCCGATCTGACATAGACGCTCCATCGTATATGGATGCCCCATTTCATGGGCGTCTCTCCCGGACGGTCCCGTCCCATGACATCCTTCCCAGGACGTCCCTCCCACGGATGTCCGCTGCGCCTTCATTACAGATGTAACGCAGTAGCTGTGGGCTGACACGAGATCGTAATTCGTGGTCCCTAATTTTCACCGTCGGATGGATCGCAGAGGATACCGCGTGGCTGCCTTGCACAAGACAGCCCGGCGCAAAGATTTGCCTTGATCATCCTCGAGCTATTCATTGACATCGAGGGAGAACCGGCTTGGCCGCCCAGCACGAGATGATAACGAACATGCACCGGTCCTTGTCGCGCCGGGACATCAAGACACTGGCCTTGGCGGCACTTGGCGGATCGCTGGAATTCTACGATTTCGTCATCTTCGTCTTTTTCACGGCGGTGATCGGGCAGCTTTTCTTTCCGCCGGATATTCCCGATTGGCTGCGCCAGCTGCAAGCCTACGGCATCTTTGCCGCCGGCTATCTGGCGAGGCCTTTGGGGGGCCTGATCATGGCCCATTTCGGCGATCTCATCGGCCGCAAGCGTGTCTTCACGCTCAGCGTCTTTCTGATGGCGGTGCCGACACTGCTGATCGGTCTGCTGCCAGTCTATGCCAATATCGGCTATGCGGCTCCTCTGGCGCTCCTGTTGCTGCGCATCCTGCAGGGTGCCGCGATCGGCGGCGAGGTGCCCGGCGCCTGGGTCTTCGTCGCGGAACATGTGCCGCCGCGCCGCATGGGCCTGGCCTGCGGTCTGCTGACCTCCGGGCTGACGGCCGGCATCCTGATCGGCTCGCTGGTGGCAACGGCGGTCAATCTCACCCTGACGCCGGCAGAGATCCAGATTTACGGCTGGCGCCTGCCATTCCTGGCGGGCGGCGTGTTCGGTTTCTTCGCCGTCTATCTGCGCAGCTGGCTGCAGGAAACGCCGATCTTCATCGCCATTCGCCAGCGCAAGGAACTGAGTGCCGAGCTGCCGGTGAAGGCCGTGATCCGGCATCACGGCCGCGCCATCCTGGTCTCGGTTCTCACCACCTGGACGCTGACCGCCGGGATCGTGGTGATGATCCTGATGACGCCCAGCCTGCTGCAGAAACTGGACGGCTTCACGCCGGCGATGACCTTGCAGGCCAATAGCCTGGCCACCCTGGCGCTCTCGGTTGCCTGCGTGGTGGTGGGGCTGGCGGCAGACCGTTTCGGTGCCATTCGCGTGATGCTGGTCGGCGGCCTGGCGCTCATCGCTTCGAGCTATCTGCTCTATCTCGGCGTGCGGATGTCGCCGGCCGCCTTGCTGCCGCTCTATGCGCTTTCGGGTTTCTGCGTCGGCATCGTTGCCGTCGTTCCCTTCATCATGGTCCGTGTCTTTCCACCCGCGGTGCGCTTCAGCGGCGTCTCTTTCGCCTACAACATCGCCTATGCCGTGTTCGGCGGCCTGACACCGCTTGTCGTCTCGCTGATGACGGCGGCAGATCCGCTGGCCCCGGCGCATTATGTCGCCGCGGCCGTCGTCATCGGCATTCTCGCCGTGCTCGGCCATCATCGCTGGGCGCGCTACTTGCCGATCGGTCGCATCCAGGTTGCCGAATGACAAGCGCCTCGACCGCGAAGCCGGCCATAAAAAAGCCCCGTCGCAGCGCTGCGACGGGGCTTTTTATTTGGTGGACCCAAGCGGGATCGAACCGCTGACCTCCACAATGCCATTGTGGCGCTCTCCCAGCTGAGCTATGGGCCCGGGAAAGTCTGGGTCCGGCCGATCTAGCGCTCGCTATCTGCGCTCGGCCGGAACGCGGGGCAGAACCTATGGAGCTTGCCCCGTGAATTCAAGTGAAAAATGCGCCAGCCTTTTGGGCCCGGCGAAAAAGCTTACTGGTCTTCCTCGACCCCTTCGATCACCTCGGAGACATCCTCGTCGTCCTCGCCGAGCTCCGATGTGTCTTCCATGACCGAATCGTCTTCATCCCCGATATCGGCCTCTTCGACCTCGACATCCGGCAATTCCTCCGGCACCGGCTTCGGGGCGACGACCTTTTCGACCACGCGGCCGCGGCGCGATTTCAGCACCGCCTCGGGGTCATAGGTCACGCCGCATTTCGGGCAGACGATCGGGTCCTTGCGCAAATCGTAAAAATGCGCGGCGCAGCTCTGACAGGTGCGCTTGGTACCCCATTCCGGCTTGCTCACTATGCCACTCCCTAAATCTCGCAATATTCCGACGTATCGGGCTTGGCGCCCAATTGCCACGAAGCCGGGGGTCTGTCAACGCAGGAAAGGGCTAAGAAAAAAAGGGCCAAGCGCCATCTGCCGCAAGCCCGGTGGGCGAAGGCCCCCTATTCGGGTGGCGCGTCCTATTCGGGTAATACCCCTATTCGGGTGGTGACCGGCGCCCCGGTTATGCTAAGGGAAGCCCCGTTCATCACGACCGATCCAGCTGACCGAGGTTTCCGCGTGGCGCATTCTGCTGTTTTGCCCCTTATATCCGGCTCTGCCGGCGCCCTTGCCGGCACGGTTCGGGTGCCGGGCGACAAATCGATTTCGCATCGTTCATTGATGCTGGGCGCGCTGGCTATGGGCGAAACCGAGATTCACGGCCTGTTGGAAGGCGAAGACGTGCTGCGCACAGCGGCGGCGATGCGCCAGCTCGGCGGTACCGCTGAACGCGGCGCCGACGGCATCTGGCGGGCCCGTGGGCGCGGCATCGGCGGTTTGGTCGAGCCGGCGGATGTGCTGGATCTCGGCAATGCCGGTACCGGCACCAGGCTGTTGATGGGGTTG
>LNAP01000560.1_pt1 | contig 66143 bp, 54 predicted proteins | sample 602601 | NCBI WGS metagenome assembly LNAP01 (sample SAMN02440304, study PRJNA202911) | soil metagenome | biome: Subtropical and temperate rainforests or woodlands; isolation source: soil samples (1 kg each in a 20% v/v slurry with milli Q water) were... ...
TACAACTGGATTCGGCCACACCAGTTCAACAACGGGCTACCACCAGCTCAGTCCGAAAAAAGACTTAACGTCGTGTCCGGGATCAGTTGACCACTACAGATTCAGCCGGGCTTGATTGCGCCAGGGTTATGGTCAGCAGCCAATATCGAGGTGCTTTTTATGTTGGCCAGCTAGAGCTGGAGGCAGAGAGTTACGAAATTCGGGCTTTACCCAAAGCCCGGTAGTCCACTCTCAAACCCTATCCGTCATCGCCGCCAGCGCCACGGAAGTCGCTGCCGTCCGCGTCTCAACTCCCAGCTTTATATAAATATGTTCCAGGTGCTTGTTCACGGTGCGCGGGCTGAGTTGGAGGATGTCGCCGATGTCTTTGTTGGTTTTGCCGCAGGCGACCCAGCGCAGGACTTCGATTTCGCGTTCGGTGAGTTGGAAGCGGCTGGAGAGTTTGCCGTAGGCGGGTTTGTCGTTGAAGCCCAGGCTGGCGGATTGGGAGGCGTTGCGGGCTGTTTGCAGGATGCGGGCGGTGCGCAGGTGGGAGGCGACGCGGGCCAGGACTTCGTTGCAGATGATGGGTTTGGTCACGTAGTCGATGGCGCCGGCTTCGAAGCCTTTGACCACGTGCTCGCTGTCGGTGAGGGCGGTCATGAACAGCACCGGGATGTTGGCGGTGTCGGGCTGGGCCTTGATGCGTCGGCAGGTTTCGAAGCCGTCGAGGCCGGGCATCATGGCGTCGAGCAGGATCAGGTCCGGGCGGCGGCGCTGGATGCGGTTCAGGGCGCTGGTGCCGTCCAGCGCGACGAGAACCATGTAGCCGGCCTCATCCAGCGCATCGGAGAGCAAGGCCAGATTGTCCGGGGTGTCGTCGACGATCAGGATCACGCCGTTTTCAGCGGGTTGAGTCAGGGCGTTCATTGAGGGCCTCCTTGAGTTGCAGGCTGAGTTCATCCAGTCGGAAGCCTTTGGCGAGCATCCGCAGGTCGGCGACAAAACTGGCGCTGTGCTGGCTGTCACGTTCGATGGCGTCGAGTTTGGCTTGAATGCCGCGCACATAACCCAGGCCGCAGAGTTCATACAGATCTTCCAGATCCTGACGCGGCGGCAGCGTCCAGGGCAGCTTGATCAGCGGCGCGGGGCGCAGGCGGCGCAGCCACTGCAATTGCAGGTGATGTTGCATGCGGTCGAGCAGTTGCTGGATATGCACCGGTTTGGCCAGGTAGTCGTTGCAGACCTCGGGCAGGCTGCGTTCCTTGTCGTCGGCGAAGGGGTTGGCGTTGGCGGAAATGATGATGATCGGCGCCAGCGACAACGCGTTGCGACGAATCAGGCGGCTGGTTTCCCAGCCGTCCATGTCCGGCATCGACAGGTCCATGAGGATCAGATCCGGATGCAGCAGTGAAACCTGACGAATCGCTTCCTGACCATTGGCGGCCTGGGCGACTTCGAAGCCCAGGGGCGTAAGCATGCCGCTGATGACCTTGCGATGTTCAATGTGGTCGTCGACCACCAGCACCAGACGGCGCGGACCCTCGTAGCCCATGACGTCGTGATCGACATGGATCACCGCCTTGGGCACCCGCACTTCGGAGAGGAACAGCCGCACCTGAAAATGCGTGCCTTCGTCAGGCTGGCTGGTTACCGACAGCGCGCCGCCCATCAACGAGGTCAGCATGCGGGTGATGGTCAAGCCCAGGCCGACGCCGTTGTCCTGGCGGACCAGTCCGCCGCGTTCGAACGGCTGGAAGATCCGTTCGATCTGTGCCGGGGCGATGCCGATGCCGGTGTCCATGATGTCGAAAATCGCCGTTTCCCGGCGATAGCTGACCCGCAGGCAGACTTCGCCGCTGTCAGTAAAATTCACCGCGTTGCCCAGCAGATTGATCAGGATTTGCCTGACGCGCTTTTCATCGCCACGCACCACGGCGGGCATGCGGCCGACCACTTCAAGACGAAAGCTCAGGCCTTTTTCCCGCGCGGTGGGAGCGAACATGTGTTCCAGGTCGTGGAGGAATTCCTGAAAGAGAATTTCCGACGGCTCCAGGCGCAGCTTGCCGGCTTCGATCTTGGCCACATCCAGCAGACCGTCGATCAACGACAGCAGATGCGAGCTGCTGCGCAGAATGGTCGCCAACGGGTCTTGCTGATGTGCGGGAGTCGCAGTGTCGCGCTGCAAAATCTGGGTGAAACCGAGAATGCTGTTCAGCGGCGTGCGCAGTTCATGAGATAGCCCGGTGACGTAGCGGCTCTTGGCGGCGTTGGCGGCCTCGGAGGCTTCCTTGGCTTTTTGCAAAGCCTGGTCGGTCTTGTCGTGGGCGGCGATTTCCTGCATCAGCAATGAGGTCTGGCGATCCGATTCTTCCAGGGCGACGCGGCGGCTTTCCCGGGTCAGCACCACCCACCAGGCGAGAATGCCGGCGACCACGCAGAGGGTGAAAAACGCCTTGAGGAACGCCAGGAAAAGCGTGTGATGCACGGCGGGAGACTGGTCGATCAGGCTGTGGGAAACCTGCCCATAGATGACCGCCAGGGCGCCGGAAATAGTCAGCAACAACACGGTCAGCAAACCCAGGTATTGCGCCAGTCGAGTGTGCAGGTAGTGCAGCGGTAATTTCGGCAACAGTCGGCTGATAGCGTCTTCAAACTGCATCGACAGGCGCGCGCGGCTTTTGCATTGATCGGCGCAACGTGCGTCCAGGGAACAGCAAAGGGAGCAGATCGGCGAACTGTAGGCCGGGCAATACGCCATGTCCGGGGTTTCGAATTCATTGCTGCACAGGCCGCAACGCAGGCTGGTCTGCTGGCCAAGGGGGAACAACTGCAACGGGTCGCTGCTGCGGGCGATGTAGTACTTGCCTTTGGTCCACCAGGCGATCAGCGGGGCGACGATCAGCGCGGTGGTCAGGGAAATCAGCGGCGGGGCGGTCTGCGCCAGGGCGCCGAACGCCCCGAAATGGGCGCTGATCGACAGCAGCGAGGCAATCGACATCGCGCCGACACCCACCGGGTTGATGTCGTACAGGTGCGCGCGCTTGAATTCGATGTATTTGGGCGACAGGCCCAACGGTTTGTTGATCACCAGATCGGCTACCAGCGTGCCGATCCAGGCGATGGCGACGTTGGCGTACAGGCCGAGCACTTGTTCAATGGCGTCGAACACCCCCAATTCCATGAGGATCAGGGCAATCGCCACATTGAACACCAGCCACACCACGCGACCGGGATGGCTGTGCGTGACCCTGGCGAAGAAGTTCGACCAGGCCAGAGAACCGGCGTAGGCATTGGTCAGGTTGATCTTGATCTGGGAAATGATCACGAACAGCACCATGGCCGCCAGCGCCCATTCCGGCGAGCTGAACACATAGCGGAAGGCGACCAGATACATCTGTGTCGGCTCGGCGGCGCGTTCGATGGGCACTTCATGTTGCAGGGCCAGAAACGCCAGGAACGCGCCAGCCATGATCTTGATCGCGCCGGGAATGATCCAGCCCGGCCCGGCCATCAGTAGCGCGGCCCACCAGCGCTTGCGGTTCTTGCGGGTTTTCTCCGGCAGGAAGCGCAGGTAATCCACTTGTTCGCCGATTTGTGTCACCAGCGACAGCGCCACGCTGAACGCTGCACCAAAAAACAGCAGATTGAAGGTGCCGCCTTCACCTTCACGCCCGGCAAAACTGGTCAGGTCAGAGAGCGCTTCGGGGTTTTTCCAGATCACGAAAATGTATGGCACCAGCAACAAGGTCAGCCACAGTGGCTGCGACCACATCTGCAAACGGCTGATCAGGGTAATGCCATAGGCGACCAAGGGGATGACGATGATCGAGCAGATCACATAGGCCGCGGCCAGCGGGATATGGAAATACAGCTCGATGGCCAGGGCCATGATTGCCGCTTCCAGGGCGAAAAACAGGAAGGTGAAACTGGCGTAGATCAGCGAGGTGATGGTTGAGCCGATGTAGCCGAAGCCTGCGCCACGGGTCAGCAAATCCATGTCCACACCGTAGCGGGCCGCGTAATAGCTGATCGGCAGGCCGGTCAGGAAAATCACCAGCGCCGTGGCAAGGATCGCCCACAAGGTGTTGGTGAAACCGTAACTCATGACCAGCGCGCCGCCGATGGCCTCCAGCGCCAGAAACGACACGGCGCCGACCGCGGTGTTGGCAATGCGAAATTCCGACCATTTGCGAAAGGATTTCGGCGTGAAGCGTAAGGCGTAGTCCTCCATGGTCTCGTCGGCGACCAGACTGTTGTAATCGCGGCGCACCTTGACGATGCGTTGAGAGCCGGAGGGTCGCACGGCGGATTCCTGAAAAGGATGTTTATGGTTATGAGTTGGCGACAGCAACTTCCGTGCCTGTGGATGCAGAAAAGCTTCTGTGGGTACGGTTTTGTGGGACCGACTTCTGTGGGACCGGCTTTAGCCGGGAAAAGGCCGGTACATTCGATGCACTTGTATTGCCTGATACGCCGCCTTCCCGGCTGAAGCCGGTCCCACGAGGTTTCTACTTTTCACACGGGCGCAATCATCCTCGCTTTGCGCCCATTCGAACCTACGTTAAATGACGTACCCCGGTACGTCATGGTGCGTATACCGGCTTTTGCCCCGCGACTTCATGCTTGCTCCAGCCTCGCCACGACGCCTTTACCGGATCTCGGCGAACCACCAGCACAGGAGCGGGAACATGGATTCACGACTGACAGGCGCCAAACGTTTTTTGCCGCGTCGATTGGCGTTGGGCGCAGCTGCGCTCTCGCTGATCGCGGCAGGTGTATTTGGCCAGGTGGCCCTGGCCGATGACGCCAACACCACGGGGCTCGCCGTTACCGCGACTGAAGTAACCGTGGGCCAGTTGCACTCGGCAACCGGCACCATGGCAATTTCCGAAACCGGTTCGATCCAGGCCGAACGGCTGGCCATCGATCAGATCAACGCTTCGGGCGGCATCCTCGGTCGGCAGATCAAGGTCGTGCAGGAAGACGGCGCGTCGGACTGGCCAACCTTTGCCGAGAAGGCCAAGAAGCTGTTGGTCGGCGACAAGGTCGCGGCGGTTTTCGGTTGCTGGACATCGGCCTCGCGCAAAGCGGTATTGCCGGTCTTCGAGAAGGAAAACGGCCTGCTGTATTACCCGACCTTTTATGAAGGTCTGGAACAGTCGAAAAACGTGATCTACACCGGCCAGGAAGCCACCCAGCAAATCCTCGCCAGTCTGGACTGGATCGCCAAGACCAAGGGCGCCAAGACCTTTTACCTGATCGGCTCGGATTACATCTGGCCGCGCACCTCGATGAAGATCGCCCGCAAGCACATTGAAAACGTGCTGCATGGCACCGTGGTTGGCGAAGATTACTACCCACTGGGCAACACCCAGTTCGGCTCGCTGATCAACAAGGTCAAGCTGAAAAAACCTGACGTGGTGTTCGCTGCGGTCGTCGGCGGTTCCAACGTCGCGTTTTACAAACAGCTCAAGGCCGCAGGCGTTGATTCCACCAAGCAGACCTTGCTGACCCTGTCGGTCACCGAAGACGAACTGCTGGGCATTGGCGGCGAAAACATGAAGGGCTTCTTCGCGTCGATGAAGTACTTCCAGAGCCTGGACAACCCCAACAACAAAGCCTTCGTCGACAGCTTCAAGGCCAAGTACGGCAAGGATTCGGTGATGGGCGACGTGACTCAGGCTGCTTACCTGGGCCCGTGGTTGTGGAAAGCCGCCGTCGAGAAAGCCGGCAGCTTCGATATCGACAAAGTGGTCGCCGCATCCCCTGGCATCGAGCTGAAAACCGCACCTGAAGGCTACGTGAAAATCCACGAAAACCATCACCTGTGGAGCAAGACGCGCATTGGCGAAGTTCAGGCCGACGGCCAGTTCAAAGTCATCTACGAGTCGGAGCTGATCGAGCCGAATCCGTTTCCTAAGGGTTATCAGTAACAGCTGAGCGAAACCGCATGACCCGTGGGAGCGAGCTTGCTCGCGAATGCTCTGTTTCATGCTCTGAAAAGCCTGGGAAGTTACCGGCATCTTCGCGAGCAAGCTCGCTCCCACACTGTTGAAACGTTGTTTTTTCCACCTCGGAGACCATCATCATGGAGTGGCTATCGGAATTTGGTGCCATCGCGGCGATGCAGGGGTTCAACGGGCTTTCCGTGTTCTGCGTGCTGCTGCTGATGGCCCTGGGGCTGGCGATCATTTTTGGCCAGATGGGCGTTATCAACATGGCCCATGGCGAATTTCTGACCATCGGCGCTTACACCACCTACGTCATGTCCAGCCTGACGCTGCAGTACATGCCGTCCATGCAGCCTTACTACTTTTTCTTCGCCATCGCCTTGTCATTCGTGGTGGCCGGTGCGGTGGGCTGGGTCGTCGAGTCGGTGATGATCAGCCGCTTGTACCATCGCCCGCTGGACACCTTGCTCGCCACTTGGGGTTTGTCGCTGGTGATGCAGCAGGGCTTTCGTTCGATCTTCGGCGCTCGGGAAGTCAGCGCCACGCCGCCGGAGTGGCTGATGGGCTCGGTGAGTCTGAGCGATGCCATCGAGATTCCGCGTAACGGCCTGTTCGTCATGGGCCTGACCGTTCTTTTGACGGCGACGATTTTCCTGATGCTGTATCGCACCCGCTGGGGCCTGCATGTGCGGGCCACGGTGCAGAACCGGATCATGAGTCGCGCCGTGGGGATCAACACCCGCAAGGTCGACCGCATGACCTTCGCTCTGGGTTGCGGCGTGGCCGGAGTGGCCGGTGCCGCGTTTACCACCATCGGTTCTACGGGGCCAACAGCCGGTTCGCTGTACATCGTCGACACCTTTCTGGTGGTGGTTTTCGGCGGTGCACAAAGTCTGTTGGGCACCATTGCCTCGGCATTTGCCATCGCTCAGACCCAGTCGATTTCCGAGTTTTTCATGAGCGGTTCCATGGCCAAGGTGCTGACCCTGTCGGCGGTCGTCCTGATCCTGCTGATGCGCCCGCAAGGGTTGTTTGCCAGCAAGCTTCGTAAATAAGTGTTCGTAAAGAGAGGCAGCCCCATGAATGCTCTAAACAAAGTGCTCGGTGGTCGGCAGGGCGTGATTGGCCTGTTGATCCTGGCCGTGCTGATTCTGGTGGTATTCCCGCTGACCCTCGACGCGTTTCGCCTGAACATGGTCGGCAAATACCTGACTTACGCGTTCGTCGCGGTGGGCCTGGTGTTGTGCTGGGGCTACGGCGGGATTCTCAGCCTGGGGCAGGGCGTGTTTTTCGGCCTCGGCGGCTATTGCATGGCGATGTTCCTCAAACTTGAAGCATCGGACCCGGAAAGTACCAAAATCCAGTCAACGCCAGGCATTCCGGACTTCATGGACTGGAACCAGATCACCGAACTGCCATGGTTATGGGTGCCGTTTCACAGCTTCACTTTCACGGTGATTGCGGTCATCGCCGTGCCGGTATTGCTGGCGTTGGTGATCGGCCTGGCGATGTTCAAGCGTCGGGTCGGCGACGTGTATTTCTCCATCGTCACCCAGGCCATCGCGTTGATCCTGACGGTGCTGATCATCGGCCAGCAAGGCCTGACCGGTGGCGTCAACGGCATCACCGATCTGAAGACCTTGCTCGGCTGGGACATCCGCGACGACAGCGCCAAACTGGTCCTGTACTTCATCAATGCAGCCTTGCTGTTCGGCTGCATTCTGATCGGCAAATTCATCCTCGCTTCCAAGCTCGGCCGCTTGCTGATGGCCATGCGCGACAAGGAAGAACGCGTGCGTTTTTCCGGCTACGACGTGGCCAGCTTCAAGATCTTCGTCTATTGCGTTGCGGCCGCGTTCTCGGCGATTGGCGGGGCGATGTTCGCCTTGCAGGTGGGCTTCATGTCGCCGTCGTTCGTGGGCATCGTGCCTTCCATCGAGATGGTGATCTTCGCCGCAGTGGGCGGGCGCATGTCGCTGCTGGGCGCAGTGTACGGCTCGCTGCTGGTCAATTACGGCAAGACTTATTTCTCCGAATCCTTCCCTGAACTCTGGCTGTACCTGATGGGCGGGTTGTTCATCGCCGTGGTCATGTACTTCCCCAACGGCCTGGCCGGGTTGTGGGAAAGCCACGGTCGCAAGTGGTTCGACCGGGTGCTGCACAAGCCCGAGCCGGTGATTGCCAGAGCGGTGGTCATTACGCCGCCGCCACCGGGGCCAGCCCCGACGCCATCCAAGAACGCCGCGACTTCCCTGGAGACTCAGCCATGAGCAGCCCAACGGCTTTTCAGATGCACAAACCGGTGCTGGCCATCGAAGGGCTGACGGTTTCCTTCGACGGGTTCAAGGCGGTGGACGACCTGAATCTGTACATCGACCGCAATGAAGTGCGCGTGGTGATCGGCCCCAACGGTGCGGGCAAGACCACGGTGCTCGACCTGATCTGCGGCAAGACCCGCGCCACCAGCGGCAGCATCCAGTTCGACGGCCGTGAGCTGACCAAAATGCATGAGTACGACATCGTTCGCGCCGGGGTCGGCCGCAAGTTCCAGACCCCGTCGATCTACGACAATTTGAGCGTCTTCGAAAACCTCGAAATGTCCTTCCCGGCGGGGCGCTCGGTGTTCGGTGCGCTGTTCTTCAAGCGCACGACCGAGGTGGTGGCGCGGGTCAACGACGTGGCGGCAGATATCTTTCTCGGCGAATTACTCCAGCAGCAGGCCGGTTTGCTGTCTCACGGCCAGAAGCAATGGCTGGAAATCGGCATGTTGCTGATGCAGGACCCGGAGTTGTTGATGCTCGACGAGCCGGTAGCGGGGATGAGCGTCAGTGAGCGTTCGCAGACCGCCGAGCTGCTCAATCGCATCAGCCAGGGCCGCTCGGTTTTGGTCATCGAGCACGACATGGAATTCGTCAAAAGCATCGCGCACAAGGTCACGGTGCTGCATCAGGGCAAGGTGCTGGCCGAAGGCAGCATGGAATCGGTGCAGAAAAACCCGAAAGTCATCGAAGTGTATCTGGGCCATTAATTAAGGAGCGCGGCATGTTCAAGATCAATCAGCTGGCGTGCGGTTATGGTCAGAGCCAGATTCTTCATGACCTGGATCTCAACGTCGAGAAACAGGAAATCGTCGCAGTCATGGGTCGCAACGGCATGGGCAAGACCACGCTGTTCAAGAGCCTGATGGGCATCCTCCCACAATGGGGCGGGCAGATTCAGGTGGCGGGCGTAGAAGTTTCCGGCATGGAAACCCACTCGCGGGTTGAGCACGGCATGGCTTACGTCCCACAAGGCCGGATGATTTTCCCGGCCATGAGCGTGCTGGAAAACATTCAGACCGGCTTGCCCGCATCGGCTCGCGGCATCGTTCCGGAAGACCTCTACGCGCTGTTCCCGGTGCTTTACGACATGCGCGGTCGGCGCGGCGGCAATCTGTCCGGCGGGCAACAGCAGCAACTGGCGATTGCCCGGGCGCTGGCGACCAACCCCAAGGTGTTGTTGCTGGACGAGCCCACCGAAGGCATCCAGCCGTCGATCATCAAGGACATCGCCCGCACCCTTAAAGAGATCCGCACCTTGCGCAACCTGACCATCGTGGTCTCCGAGCAAGTGCTGTCGTTCACCCTGGAAATCGCTGATCGCTTCCTGGTCATCGAGAAGGGTCGCTTCGTCATCGAAGAGACCCGGGCCAATGTCGATGAAGCGACGATCAGTCGGTATTTGTCGGTGTGATGTATCCAGGCAGCCTTGCGATTCGAACCGACCTCTTCGCGAGCAAGCTCGCTCCCACTGGCCGCACTTCACATGTGGGGGCGAGCCTGCTCGCGAAAGCGTCGGTCCGCTCACCCTTGAATGACCGAATTCACTCTCTAAACCAGGAGAAACGCCATGACCGAAACGCTGATCAAAGTCGACCTCAACCAGCCTGTCACCGAAAACGAAAACATCCACAACCGCTGGCATCCGGACATTCCCATGGCGGCGTGGGTCAAGCCGGGCGATGACTTCATCCTCGAAACCTACGACTGGACCGCCGGCGCGATCAAGAACAACGACGACGCCAGTGACGTGCGCGACGTGGACTTGTCCACCGTGCATTACCTGTCCGGGCCGATCGGCGTGCATGGCGCCGAGCCCGGTGATTTGCTGGTGGTGGACCTGCTCGACATCGGCGCACGTGCCGATTCCCAATGGGGCTTCAACGGGTTTTTCTCGCGCAATAACGGCGGCGGCTTTCTGACCGATCACTTCCCGTCGGCACAAAAAGCCATCTGGGATTTCAAGGGCATGATGACCAGCTCCCGGCATATTCCGGGTGTCGAGTTTGCCGGCCTGATTCACCCCGGTCTGATCGGTTGTCTGCCGGACCACAAGATGCTCGCCGAATGGAACAAGCGCGAACAGGAACTGATCGACACCAATCCGACCCGTGTGCCGCCATTGGCCAATCCGCCCTCTGCCGCAACCGCGCACCTGGGTAAGCTCAAAGGCCCGGCCCGCGACCTGGCTGCCGCAACCGGTGCGCGGACCGTGCCGCCGCGCGAGCATGGCGGCAACTGCGACATCAAGGATCTGTCCCGTGGCTCGAAGGTGTTTTTCCCGGTTTACGTGGACGGCGCGGGCTTGTCGGTGGGTGATTTGCACTTTAGCCAGGGCGACGGCGAAATCACCTTCTGCGGCGCCATCGAAATGGCCGGCTGGGTGCACATGCGCGTCGAGCTGATCAAGGGCGGCATGGAGAAATACGGCATCAAGAACCCGGTGTTCAAGCCCAGCCCCATCGTGCCCAACTACAACAAATACCTGATCTTCGAAGGCATCTCGGTGGACGAGGCCGGCAAGCAGCACTACCTGGACGTCAACATCGCCTACCGCCAGGCCTGCCTGAACGCAATCAACTACCTGACCAAGTTCGGCTACTCCCCGGCTCAGGGTTATGCGTTGCTCGGCTCGGCCCCAGTGCAAGGGCATATCAGCGGCATCGTCGATATTCCCAACGCCTGCGCGACCTTGTGGCTGCCGACGGAGATCTTCCAGTTCGACATCAACCCCAACGCCAACGGCCCGAGCAAGTTCATTGATGGGTTGGTGGATTTGCCGATTGCCTACGATTTGTAGTGACGGGTGATCAATCCGCGGGTGCCTATCTGTGCAGACTGTGTGGGAGCAAGCTTGCTTGCGAAGGCGTTGGTTGCGCCACTGAGGATGTTGGCTGTACAGGCCGCTTCGCGAGCAAGCTCGCTCCCACTTGATCCACGATCCCGAGAAGACCATAGCCAGGAGTTCCAACCATGCCCATGTACGAATTCGATTGCCCCAGCTGTGGCGATTTCACGGCGCTCAAACCCATGGCCGAAAGTGGCTTGCCTTGCGCCTGCCCGCAATGTGGCGAGTCGAGCATGCGGGTGATTCTCTCGGCGCCGGGTCTGAGCAGCGTGTCCGGCAATAAACGGCGCGCGATTGAAACCAACGAACGCAGTGCCAACGCGCCCAAGACGGTGGCCGAGTATCAGGAAAGCAAGCGTCACCCCAGCGGTTGCGGCTGCTGTGCGCCGAGCAAAACCGTGCAGCCGACCAAGGCCAATCCTCATGCGCTGAAAGGCAAGACGGCAGGCAGGCCGTGGATGATCAGTCATTGACATGCGGGTTAGGGGAGCAGTCCTGCCGCCAGCGCGCGCGGCAGAGTCGCGTTATTCCCGTTGCCGATCAGTTCGCTAGACTTTGGCCGCTTCGGTCGGCACGCGGCCATAGATATCGGTGAAACGCACGATGTCATCTTCACCGAGGTACTCGCCGCTCTGCACCTCGATCATCACCAGATCGATGACCCCCGGATTGACCAGACGATGGGTATGTCCTGGCTTGATGAAGGTGGACTCATTGGTGTCGAGCATGAACTCGGCGTCGTTGTTGGTCACCAGGGCCATGCCGCTGACGACGATCCAGTGCTCGCTGCGATGGTGATGCATTTGCAGGGACAGTGACGCCTGGGGCCGGACCACAATACGTTTGATCTTGAAGCGCTTGCCTTCCTCCAGCACGGTATAAGTGCCCCATGGCCGGGTAACCGTACGATGCAGCCGATAGGCATCGTGGCCCTGGCGCTTGAGTTCCTGAGCAATGACTTTCACTTCCTGACTGCGCTTGCCATCGGCGATCAGCAAGGCATCCGGCGTGTCGATGATGATCAGGTCATCGAGGCCGATGCCGCCCACCAGACGATTCGGCGAGTCGATGTAACAGTTGCTCACGTCATGCAGCACGGTTTGTCCGTTGCACTGATTGCCCAGCTCATCGACCGGGGTGAGTTCACGCAAGGCCTGCCAGGAGCCGATATCGCTCCAGCCCAGTTGGCAAGGGATCACCGCAACCCGTTGCGAGCGTTCCATCAGCGCGTAATCAATGGAAATGTCCGGCGCCAGGGCAAAGGAATGGCTGTCCAGCTCCAGTTGCAGCTCGTGATTGCCTTGCTTGCTGGTACTTTGCTCAAGGCATTTCTCGACCGCTGCGAGGACCTGCGGCGCGTGTTCCTGGAACTCACTCAGCAGCGTATCGGCGCGCATGCAAAACATGCCCGCATTCCATAAGTGCAGGCCACCGTCCAGATAGCTTTGCGCGGTCGCAGCATCCGGTTTCTCCACAAAACGTGCGACCTGATAGCCGTGCTCGTTCAACGACTGACCTTTTTCTATGTAGCCGAAGCCGGTTTCCGCCTTGTCCGGCAAGATCCCGAAGGTCACCAGCCAGCCTTGATCGGCCAGTTCTCTGGCCTGCTGGACCGCAGCGCAGAAGGCAGCGACATCGGCAATCAGATGGTCCGCAGGCAGAATCAGCAACTGCGCGTCTTCGCCATACAGGCGGGCCACGTGCAGGGCGGCTGCGGCCACTGCCGGTGCGGTATTGCGGCCAAATGGCTCAAGGACGAAATCCAGCGCCACCCGGGTTTTGTTCAGTTGCCGGTAATCGTCGACCGTACGGAAGTACACCTCCCGATTGGTTACGGTGAGCAATCGATCAACCTCAGGCAGACCTACGGCGCGCATGAAGGTTTTCTGCAACAGGCTTTCGCCGTCGGGGAGGCGTATGAAGGGTTTGGGCATGGCTTCGCGGGAGACCGGCCACAGCCGGGTGCCGGCGCCACCAGCGATGATGCAGGGGATGAGGGTGCTCATCAATTTGCCTCACGAGTGAAAAGCACTGCGGGACAGTGCGTATAGGTTGTCAGTGTTTAACCACTCAGCCCCTTTCTTCGACGGCGCATCTGAATAAGTGTCGGGCGGTCAATAAAGCGTCACTTGTTGCCAAAGATAAAAATATAGTCAGTATTTTGGCTCGTGCACGATGTTTACAGTTCCATCTGTCGTTTTGCTGAAATCTCCGGGCCGTTTTGCATTTTCCAAGTCTGCTGAGGTCAACATCTTGCGCATTGAATCATAGGGGAGGGCGGGTTGATGACAGGTCGAAAAGCGATGTTAATTCTGCACGGCAAGCAGGCACTTAATGAAGAAGTGCGCGCCGCCGTGTTGGACAAGCGCGACGAAGGTTGGGATCTGGACGTACGTGTCACGTGGGAGGGCGGCGACGCGCAACGCCTGGTAAAAGAAGCGCTGGCGGCGGGATACACGCAAATCATTGCGGGTGGCGGCGACGGTACCTTGCGGGACATTGCCGAAGCTTTGGCAGATAGCGACGCCGAGCTGACCATCCTGCCGCTGGGGACCGCCAATGATTTCGCGCGAGCCGCAGGCGTGCCGCTTGAGCCGAAGGCGGCGCTGGACTTGCTGGATGTGCCTGCGCGCCCGGTGGATCTCGGGGAGGTCGACGGCAAGGTATTTCTCAACATGGCAACCGGTGGTTTCGGCAGCCAGGTCACTGCCAACACCTCGGAAGACTTGAAAAAGGTCCTGGGCGGTGCTGCTTATCTGTTTACCGGGCTGACACGTTTCAGTGAACTGAGTACGGCCTACGGCGAATTGAACGGTCCGGATTTCCACTGGCGCGGCGACTTGCTGGCACTGGGCATCGGCAATGGCCGGCAAGCCGGTGGTGGACACGTGCTGTGCCCGACAGCGCTGGTCGATGACGGCTTGCTCGATATCAGCATCCTGCCCGCACCTCAGGAACTGGTCGGCACCCTGCGAGGACTGCTGGAAGGCGGGTTGGGCATCGACAACATGTTCATTCGCGCGCGCCTGCCCTGGGTCGAACTGAAGTCGGCGCAAGGGCTGGATATCAATCTGGACGGCGAGCCGTTGTCAGGCGAAAACCTGCGATTTTCCGCGCGTCCGGCGGCGCTGCATGTGCACCTGCCGGCCGATTCTGCGCTGTTTACTTCGACCCCGCAGATCGAACGCGCTGGCTGATTGTTGCGGCGCTGCCGGTGACGGATGCCAGGTTTGCCAGCAATTCGAGCTGTTCCCCGTCGTCGAGCATCAAGGCTCCGTCGCGCGGGTCTACCAGTTCAAGTTGCCAGGCGAGCAGGATGAAGCAATCGTTCAATGCCTGCAGCGTTTGATTCTGAAAGCCGGCACCGCGCTGCGCTGACTCAAGCGCACTCAGCATTTGCCGAGAAAACCCCGCAACGCAGGCGACCGAAGCGATATCCGCTTCGTCGCCAAGTTGCTTCAACGTGGCGATCAGGCAGTCAATGGCATCCGGGTCGTTGTCGATCAATTGCAGATGCAACAGACATTCTTGCGCGCGGCTGAGAAGTGCCTGGGACTGGCTGTGAAACTCGGGATATCTATCTTGCCACTGATGGCCGTTCAGCATGCTTGATCTCCACATTTCATGGCTGGCGACGGTGTCTCGCGTTCGGCGAGTGACTGCCAGTTAATGTGGATTGCCGGAGGAAGTCTGTAGGCCGATTCTGAAATTGATCAAATCCTGACCGGCCTCGCATTCAGCTCAACAAGGCGGCGAGTGCAAATCCCGACAAAGAGTAGTGTCGGTGTGACATCATCCTGCGGACGTGGCATTTTATTGCAATTAAGGTCTCGCTCATATCAGCCGATAACAGGTCTAGCGGACTCACTGTGACCCACGCTTCTGGAGCTATACATGGCTGGCATTCTCGACTCGGTAGATCAACGCACACAGCTGGTGGGCGAGAACCGCCTGGAAATTCTCATGTTTCGCCTGGCGGGTCGGCAGTTATTCGCCATCAACGTGTTCAAGGTCCAGGAAGTGCTACAGCTGCCGAAGCTGACCCTGATGCCCCAGCGACATGCGTTCGTCTGCGGTGTGGTCAACCTGCGCGGCCAAACATTGCCGGTGATCGACCTTTCCCAGGCAATCGGTATGCGTCCGTTGGTGCCGGGGCCAACCAGCACGATCATCGTTACTGAATACAATCGCTCGGTTCAGGCATTTCTGGTCGGTGGCGTGGATCGCATCGTCAACATGAACTGGGAGTCGATCCTGCCACCTCCGGCCAGCGCCGGGCGCCAGCATTACCTGACTGCCATCAGCAAGGTCGATGACCAACTGGTGGAAATCATCGACGTGGAGAAAGTCCTCGCCGAAATCGTGCCCTACAACGCCAAGGTTTCACGCGAGAAGCTCGAAGATCCGATTCTCGAGCGTGCCCGTGGGCGGGAAATCCTGCTGGTCGACGACTCCAAAGTGGCGCTCAGTCAGCTGCGTGACACTTTGTCTCAGCTGGGCGTGAAGCTGCATGTGGCCAGCGATGGCCTCAAGGCACTGAACATGCTCAAGGGCTGGGCGGACAGCGGCGAAGTCATGACCGACAAACTGCTGATGATCTTTACCGATGCGGAAATGCCGGAAATGGACGGTTATCGTCTGACCACCGAAATCCGTAACGACCCCCGCCTGCGCGAATTGTATGTCGTGCTGCACACCTCGCTTTCCGGCAGCTTCAACGAATCCATGGTGAAGAAGGTCGGCTGCGATAACTTCCTCTCCAAGTTCCAGCCCGACAAGCTGGTGGATGTGGTGCGCGAGCGCCTGATGATGATCCACGGCTGATGGGTGTGCCGACCTGAGTCCGGGTTGATACCCGCTCGGGCAGGCCGTTTTTGTCTGTCTGATCCGTGGCAGGTTCGTATAAGCTTGGCGCTCTGCGAGCCTTCGCTTATCACCCGCCACACAAGGATCAGGCCATGTTGCACCTCAGCGCGCTGTATCAATTCCCCCTCAAGTCCTGCAAGGCTCATGTGCTGCAACAGGCTGCATTTGACGAACTGGGGATGGTCGGCGATCGACGCTGGATGCTGGTGGAAGAAAGCAGTGGTCGTTTCCTGACCCAGCGCGCCTTGCCGCACATGTCGCAACTGTCTGTGCTGTGGAACAGCACTGGCGGCGTCACGCTGTCGGCGCCCGGTTATCCGCCCCTTGACGTGCCCCTTCCGGAAAACAGCGAGCCCACCTTGCGTGGCGTTACGCTGTGGCGCGATACCCTGCGCGTGCCGGATGCCGGTGACGAAGCGGCGCGCTGGGTCAGCGACTTTATCGGCAAGCCGACGCGAATGGTTTATGTGCCGGCGGATCGTGCGCGCTGGTTGCCCAGCGGTTACGGCACCATCGATGACAAGGTCGGCTTCGCCGATGGTTTCCCCTTGCTATTGATCGGTCAGGCATCCCTGGACGACTTGTCCGCCAGAGTCGGCCGCCCGCAAGAGATGCTGCGTTTTCGTCCGAACCTGGTGGTCGAAGGCGCTGAAGCCTTCGCCGAGGACGGCTGGAAACGCATCCGTATCGGCGACATCGAATTCCGTCTGCTCAAGGGCTGCACGCGCTGCATCCTGACCACCATCGACCCGGCCACCGGCGAGCGCAATGCCGACCGCGAACCCCTGACCACGCTCAAGACCTATCGCGAGCGTGAAGGGGATGTGTGGTTTGGCCAGAACATGGTCAGTGATGGGCGTGGGGTGATCAAAGTGGGAATGCCGGTTGAAGTTCTGGAGTGATTGAAGACTTCCCGTTGGGGCGAGCGGGCGGCGGTTCCGACTTGCCCGCTCGCTCCACCAACATCATCGCTTACTCACAAATCATCAAAAAACCGCTCATGCCAATCCACCAGAGGTTGCGGTGAATTGAGCTTTTGTCCGTAGATGACCGAATAAGACAGCACGTTCTGCACGTACTGGCGGGTTTCATCGAACGGGATGCTTTCTACCCAGACATCGAAGGCCAAATGATTGGCACCCTTCAACCACTGGCGAACGCGGCCTGGGCCTGCGTTGTAGGCCGCCGACGCGAGCACGCGATTACCGTTGAACTGGCTGTGCACCTGGCTCAGGTAAGCCGCGCCCAACTGGATGTTGGTGTCCGGATCCAGCACTTGCTGCGGCGATGCCAGCGGAATGCTGAACTTGCGCGCAGTTTCCTTGGCCGTGGCCGGCATCAGTTGCATCAGGCCACTGGCGCCGACGCCGGAGCGGGCGTCGTCCATGAACGCACTTTCCTGACGCGTGATCGCGAACACCCAGCTCGAATGCAAGCCGCGCAGCTGTGCTTCACGAACCAGCGTTTCGCGATGGGCCATCGGGAAGCGGATATCCAGATCGTCCCAATACTGCGCCTGGCTGATGGTGCGGATGGCCGGGAAGTACCATTTCAAGTCGTAGGCCAGTTTGGCCTGGGCGACCATCTCATCTCGGCTGAACGAACGGCTGACGTAATACCATTCACGTCGACCGTCGACGATCTGCCCGCGCGCATGAAACTCCAGAGCGCGACGCACGCCTGGCGTATTGCGCACTTTGGTGATCAGCGTCTGGCTCAGCAGCAGCGGCTTGTTATTGAGCTGATAAGAGCTCTGCGTGCGGTCGGCGGCGAGGAATCCGTAGAAGTCGCGCTCTTTCGCCACGCCTTTATAGAGGTTGGCGATCAATGGGCTGCCTGGCTGGGCAAGTTCCAGCGAGCGCGCTTCCCAGTAGCGCCAGCGATTGGTGTCGGCCAGATCCTTGGGCAGGCGGCGGGTCAGATCGTAGGCATCTTCCCAGCGGCCAAGCCGCAACAGCAGGCGCAGGCGCCATTCGGTGACGGTGTTGTCACGCAGCTCCGGGTCGTAGCGGGTCATCACCTCCAGCGCCCGGCCATCGTAGCGGCGGGCCAGGGTCAGGCCGATTTCCTTGGCGATCTGCACCTGTTCTTCCCGGGAGAAGTGCATGGTGGCCGCGTAGCCGTCGAGCATTTCCAGGGCTTTCTGTGGATCCTGTTTCGCCAGACGCCGCAGGCCGAGCCCGACGACATCGGACATGGCTTCATCGACCGGGGCGAACTGGCCCGGGTTGTTGAGCATTTCCGGCTTCTTCGCCACCGCCAGCAATAATCGGCCTTGCGGGGCCAGGCTGTTAAGGCTGTTGACCAGTGTCGTCGCCAGGCTGTAATTGCCAGCGGTGGCCGCCAGCTTGGCGCGCTGCCAGCGTTTCTGCTCGGGCAGCTGGCCATCGGCTGCCCACTGCGCAAAGAAGCCGTCGCAGGCTTGCGGCAGCGTCTTGCCGGTCATCCACAGTTTTTCAGCGTTGGCATAGCCCTCGGCTTTCTTGCCGTGGCCCAGCAGATATTGGCCGTACAGGCAGTCAAGTTCGACGAAATTCATCTTCGGGTCGTAATACTTGACGAAGGGCTGCCAGTCGCCGCGTTCGGCCAGCGAGCGCAACCAGCGCAACTTCATCCAGTTGGCCTGGGGCAGGTCGCCGTGCTCGGCCAGAAACTTCTCGATTTCCGGGTTGCTGGCGCTTTTAAGCCGGGCTGTCAGCTCGTCGTAGGCCAGATAGGGCTCCAGCGGATAGTCGGCCAGTTCCGCGGCATACATCCGATAAGGGCCGGTGTCGCCCTTGGCCAGCGCGCGCTTGGCCTCATCGTAATATTGGCGTTGCTGAGCAAGATCCGCGGCGTAGGTGCTCTGGGCCACGGTTGCCGAGAGGATGAGGCAGGAAAAAAGACCGAACAAGCGACTGCGCATGAGACTTCCGAGCAGATGAATCGTGAAAAGTGCCGCTAGCTTAGCCTTTTGCCAGCTCCGGGTGAAAGCATTGCCGACGGGGGTGTCGCACCTGGAAATAAAACACGGCCATATAAGCAGGCAGCCGCTTCCACGGTGGCCGGTCAATCATCACTGAAAGCCCACATGGGCTCGCTATCTCAGGTAGAATGCGCCCCCAGTTTTTGGAGAAGCTCATGACCCTGCTCAAATTCACCGATGTGTCCCTTGCTTTCGGCGCCATGCCGTTGTTGGACAAGGTGTCCTGGCAAATTGCCCGTGGTGAGCGGGTGTGCATCATCGGCCGAAACGGTACCGGCAAGTCCAGCATGTTGAAGCTGGTCAAAGGTGTGCAGAAGCCCGACGACGGGGCTGTCTGGCGTGCGCCGGGGCTCAAGATCGGCGAACTGCCCCAGGAATTGCCGGTGGCCGACGAGCGGACTGTGTTCGACGTCGTCGCCGAAGGTCTGGATGGCGTAGGCGCCTTGCTCGCCGAATACCATCACCTGGCGCAGAACTGCGTGACCGAGGAAGACCTCGACAAGTTGATGCATGTGCAGCAGGACCTCGAAGCCCGCGACGGCTGGCGTCTGCAGCAATTGGTCGACAGCACCCTGAGCCGCCTGCAACTCCCGGCCGACAAGACTCTGGCCGAGTTGTCCGGCGGCTGGCGTCGTCGTGTGCTGCTTGCTCAGGCGTTGGTGTCCGAGCCGGATCTGCTGCTGCTTGATGAGCCAACCAACCACCTGGACATCGGCGCCATCGCCTGGCTTGAAGAAGCCTTGATGGGTTTCCAGGGCGCGGTACTGTTCATTACGCACGACCGTTCCTTCCTGCAGAACCTGGCAACCCGGATTCTGGAACTGGATCGCGGCGGCCTGATCGACTGGAACGGCGACTACGCCAGCTTCCTGGTCCACAAGGAAGCCATGCTCTCGGCGGAAGAGACCGCCAACGCGCTGTTCGACAAGCGTCTGGCCCAGGAAGAAGTCTGGATTCGTCAGGGCATCAAGGCCCGTCGCACCCGTAACGAAGGCCGCGTACGCGCCCTCAAGGAACTGCGCGTAGAGCGCAGCGAACGTCGCGAGCGCACCGGCAAGGCCAACATCCAGCTCGATACTGCCGATAAATCCGGCAAGCAGGTCATGGTTCTCGACAACGTCAGCTTCGCTCATCCGGGCGGCCCGATGTTGATCAAGGATTTCTCCATGGTCCTGCAGCGCGAAGACCGCATCGGTCTGCTCGGTGCCAACGGTACCGGGAAGACTACTTTGCTCAAGCTGATGCTCGACAATCTGCAGCCGACCAACGGCTCGGTTGAGGTCGGCACTCGCCTGGACGTGGCTTACTTCGACCAGCTGCGCCATCAGCTGGATCTGGAAAAGACCGTTATCGACAACGTCGCTGAAGGTCGCGACTTCATTGATATCGACGGCCAAAGTCGTCACGTGTTGAGCTATCTGGGTGATTTCCTGTTCAGCCCGCAGCGTGCGCGGACACCGGTCAAGGCGTTGTCCGGCGGTGAGCGAGCGCGTTTGCTGCTGGCTAAATTGTTCAGCAAACCGGCCAACCTGCTGGTGCTCGACGAACCGACCAACGACCTGGACGTTGAAACCCTGGAACTGCTGGAAGAAGTGCTGCTGACCTTCAAGGGCACCGTGTTGATGGTCAGTCACGACAGGGCATTCCTCGACAACGTCGTCACCAGCACGCTGGTGTTCGAAGGTGAAGGCAAGGTTCGTGAATACGTCGGTGGTTATCAGGACTGGCTGCGTCAGGGTGGTTCGCCACGCCTGCTGGGCGTGACCGATACCAAGTCCGGCAAAGCCGAACTGGCCACCGCTGTCGTCGAAGCGGCGCCTGTTGCGGCCAAGGACATGCCGGTTGCCAAGAAAAAGCTCAGCTACAAGCTGCAACGCGAGCTGGAAGCGCTGCCTGCGCAAATCGACGAAGTCGAAGCGCAGATGGCTGCCTTGAATGCTGAAATGGCCGAAGCGGGTTTTTACCAGCGTCCTGCCGAACAGACCGCCGCCGTGCTCGCCCAGCTGGAAAACCGCCAGGCGCAGCTTGATGGTTTGCTGGAACGTTGGGCAGAACTGGACGCCTGAATGCGTCTGGCGTTTGCCATAAAAAAGCCCGGATGAGTCAATGATTCGGGCTTTTTGCTGCCGGGCTGCGATGAAATTGGCAGTTATTCAGTTTTTTTCAGGCGTACAGCCAGCACATCACAAGGTGCGCCGTGCAACACGTCATTGGCGGTCGAGCCGAGCAGCAGGGCCAGGCCGTGACGGCCGTGGCTCCCGACCACGATCAGGTCGCAGTTTTCCTTGCGAGCCAGTTCGTGAATTTCCTGACGCGGTTGGCCGTAGACAAGATGGGCGTCGCCCACGTTGACTTCAGGATAATTGATCTTCAATGCAGCCAGTTTGTCTTTGGCCTGATCGAACTGCTGCTGTTGCAGCTGCGAAAGGTCCATGGGCACGTCGCCACCGAAGGCCATGGCCATGGGTTCGACGATATGCACCAGTGAAAGCTTGGCACCGTTGCGCACTGCTACCTCGCGACCGCGGGCAAGTACAGGGCTGCACTCTTCAGTAAGGTCAACGGCGACCAGGACATGTTTATATTCATGGGACATGGTGAAGTCCTCCGGAGGTTTGCAATGATATCAGTATGGCTGGTTCATGCCTTTCTGGGCAGGCCATTGTTTTTTATTGCGGTTCGAATCAAAAGGCAGGCAGCAATATGACGTTCTGGATAATCCTGTCAATCGTTGGTGTGATGCTCAGCCCGCTTGTATGGCTGCGGCAATCGCGGCAGCAGAGCGGCTCGATGGCCCTGCGCATGGAGGCGCGGCGCATGGGGCTGGGCATGCAACTGGCGCCGCAGGAGTGGCCGCACTGGTTGCCCAAAGAGCCGCCAAGCCCTTGTGCGCAATATCACTGGCCGCGCCGGATGGAAAAATCCGCCTCCTGGGTGTATTGGCAGACTGAGGCCGGCGTCTGGCTCAATCGCTGGCGCGAGCCCTGCGAGGACCAAATTCTGTTGACTCAATTCAACACGCTGCCTGCAGATGTGTTCAAGGTCGAGGCTGATGAGCAAATGATTGCCCTGTATTGGGCCGAGCGGGGCGAGGCAGAAGTATTGCAGCGTATTGCGGCGGTGCTCAAAGCGTTGGCTTGAGGCTCACAGGGTAAATTTCAGGCATTAAAAAGCCCGACAACAACATCGGGCTGGGGTTGGCCAGGCAGGCCGATAATCTGTAACACGTTTCGGTGCAATACCGAAAAGTGCGGGCTAGAGCGGCGGAGTCGAATGACCGGTTCAGCCGTCTTGTGCAGTGCGCTGAATGTAGACCTTCTGCGCCGTTTTGTCGCGATTCCTTCAATTTTTTTCTTCAGTGACCTGCTTCGGTGCAAAAACCTGCCTGGGTTTATCACCGTTTGTTCATGATAAACGCGCTGAATGACTGCCAATCATGGGCGCTGACCGGGGTGATTACTTCTGAGCAGGCCGATGATTTCCCGGTTTTATTGACGTTTAGCCGAATTGACAATTATCCGGATTTGGAAGATGGTGTGCGTACCCAAATCAAACGGGCGTATGAATTGAGCGTTTGGTCCGTCAGACGACTCTTACAGAATCCCGGCTACTACACCGGCGGGTGTGCCTGGTGGTTTGGCGCTTCATCGACGGCGACGTCGTAGTCACGCCAGAACCAGCGTTCGGTGTGTATTGTTCAGCTTCCATATCGTGGAGATCAGTTGATGATTTACGAAGGTAAAGCCATCACGGTTAAGGCTCTTGAGAGTGGCATCGTCGAATTGAATTTCGATCTCAAGGGTGAGTCCGTCAACAAGTTCAACCGTCTCACCCTCAACGACCTGCGTCAGGCCGTGGACACCATCAAGGCTGATGGTTCGATCAAGGGCGTGATTGTCAGCAGCGGCAAAGACGTGTTCATCGTCGGCGCTGACATCACCGAATTCGTCGAAAACTTCAAATTGCCGGACGCCGAGCTGTTGGCGGGCAATCTGGAAGCCAACCGGATTTTCAGCGACTTTGAAGACCTTGGTGTACCGACTGTTGTCGCCATCAATGGCATCGCGTTGGGCGGTGGCCTGGAAATGTGCCTGGCCGCTGACTATCGAGTCATGTCCAGCAGCGCCAAGATCGGCCTGCCGGAAGTCAAACTCGGCCTTTACCCTGGCTTCGGCGGTACGGTTCGCTTGCCACGGATCATCGGTGCCGATAACGCCATCGAGTGGATTGCCTCCGGTAAAGAAAACCGGGCTGAAGACGCGCTGAAAGTCGGTGCCGTCGACGCTGTAGTCGCACCGGAAAAACTGCAAGAGGCGGCCCTGGACCTCATCAAACGCGCCATTTCCGGCGAGTTCGATCACAAGGCCAAGCGCCAGCCGAAGCTGGACAAGCTCAAGCTCAACGCTATCGAGCAGATGATGGCTTTCGAAACCGCCAAGGGTTTCGTTGCCGGTCAGGCCGGTCCGAACTATCCGGCGCCTGTGGAAGCGATCAAGACCATCCAGAAAGCCGCGAACTTCGGTCGTGACAAGGCGCTGGAAATCGAAGCCACCGGTTTCGTGAAAATGGCCAAGACGTCTGCCGCGCAGAGTCTGATCGGTCTGTTCCTGAACGATCAGGAATTGAAAAAGAAAGCCAAGATCTACGATGAAGTCGCCAAGGACGTGAAGCAGGCTGCTGTGTTGGGCGCTGGCATCATGGGCGGCGGGATTGCCTATCAATCGGCTGTCAAAGGCACGCCGATCCTGATGAAGGACATCCGCGAAGACGCCATTCAACTGGGTCTGAACGAAGCAGCCAAATTGCTCGGCAGTCGCGTTGAGAAAGGCCGTCTGACCGTGCCGAAAATGGCTGAAGCGCTTAACGCGATTCGTCCGACGCTGTCCTACGGCGATTTCGGTAATGTCGATCTGGTGGTTGAAGCCGTGGTCGAGAACCCCAAAGTCAAGCAGGCGGTATTGGCCGAAGTCGAGTCCCAAGTGGGCGAAGACACCATTCTGGCCTCCAATACCTCGACGATTTCCATCAGCCTGTTGGCCAAAGCCCTCAAGCGTCCGGAAAATTTCGTCGGCATGCACTTCTTCAACCCGGTGCACATGATGCCGCTGGTAGAAGTGATTCGTGGCGAGAAGTCCAGTGAAGTCGCCATCGCGACCACCGTGGCCTACGCCAAGAAAATGGGCAAGAACCCGATTGTGGTCAATGACTGCCCGGGCTTCCTGGTCAACCGCGTGCTGTTCCCGTACTTCGGCGGTTTTGCCAGGTTGGTCAGCGCGGGCGTGGACTTCGTGCGTATCGACAAAGTCATGGAAAAATTCGGCTGGCCGATGGGTCCGGCGTATTTGATGGACGTGGTCGGCATTGACACCGGCCATCATGGTCGTGACGTGATGGCCGAAGGCTTCCCGGATCGCATGAAGGATGACCGTCGCTCGGCCATCGACGCGTTGTACGAAGCCAAGCGCCTGGGCCAGAAGAACGGCAAAGGCTTCTACGCTTACGAGACCGACAAGAAGGGCAAGCCGAAGAAAGTCACCGACTCCGCTGTGCTTGAAGTGCTCAAGCCGGTCATCTACGAGCAGCGCGAAGTGTCCGACGAAGACATCATCAACTGGATGATGATCCCGTTGTGTCTGGAAACCGTGCGTTGCCTGGAAGACGGTATCGTCGAGACCGCCGCAGAAGCCGATATGGGCTTGATCTACGGCATCGGTTTCCCTCCGTTCCGTGGCGGTGCGTTGCGTTACATCGACTCGATCGGCGTCGCTGAGTTCGTCGCCCTGGCTGACCAATATGCTGACTTGGGCGCCTTGTACCACCCGACTGCGAAGCTGCGTGACATGGCCAAAAACGGCCAGAGCTTCTTCGGTTAAGCGCCTTTCAGGAGTGAATTTATGAGTTTGAATCCAAGAGACGTCGTGATTGTCGACTTCGGTCGCACCCCGATGGGCCGCTCCAAGGGTGGCATGCACCGCAATACCCGCGCCGAAGACATGTCGGCGCACTTGATCAGCAAATTGCTGGAACGCAACAGCAAAGTCGACCCGGCTGAAGTCGAGGACGTGATCTGGGGCTGCGTCAACCAGACCCTGGAGCAGGGCTGGAACATCGCCCGCATGGCGTCGTTGCTGACGCAGATCCCGCATACCTCGGCGGCACAGACTGTCAGCCGCCTGTGCGGTTCGTCCATGAGCGCACTGCACACTGCAGCGCAGGCCATCATGACCGGCAATGGCGATGTCTTCGTCATTGGCGGCGTTGAGCACATGGGCCACGTCAGCATGATGCACGGCGTCGATCCAAACCCGCACATGTCGCTGTATGCGGCCAAGGCGTCGGGCATGATGGGTCTGACGGCGGAAATGCTCGGCAAGATGCACGGCATCACCCGCGAGCAACAAGATGCTTTCGGCGTGCGCTCGCACCAGCTGGCCCACAAGGCGACGCTGGACGGCAAGTTCAAGGACGAAATCATACCGATGCAAGGGTATGACGAGAACGGCCTGCTCAAGGTTTTCGACTACGACGAAACCATTCGTCCGGACACCACCCTGGAAAGCCTCGCGGCCTTGAAGCCGGCTTTCAACCCGAAAGGCGGAACTGTGACTGCGGGCACATCCTCGCAGATCACTGATGGCGCATCATGCATGATCGTCATGTCTGCCCAGCGTGCCCAGGATCTTGGTATCCAGCCGATGGCAGTCATCCGTTCCATGGCTGTAGCCGGTGTCGACCCGGCAATCATGGGTTATGGTCCAGTGCCTGCGACCCAGAAAGCCTTGAAGCGCGCGGGTCTGAGCATCTCGGATATCGACTTCTTCGAGCTCAACGAAGCTTTCGCCGCACAGGCCCTGCCAGTGCTGAAAGATTTGAAAGTGCTCGACAAGATGAACGAGAAGGTTAACCTGCACGGCGGTGCTATCGCTCTGGGCCATCCATTTGGATGTTCCGGTGCGCGTATCTCCGGCACTTTGCTCAACGTCATGAAGCAGAATGGCGGCAACCTCGGCGTTGCTACCATGTGCATCGGACTGGGTCAGGGCATTGCTACCGTCTTCGAACGCGTCTGATTTGTCAGGGTGACGCAAGCCGGGGCCAAGTGCCCCGGCTTTTGTATTTTGGCAAAAGCTGTTTTATAGAATTGTTTTTCAATGTGTCTTGCGAGGACAGCAACATGAAATTACAGCCAGGGCTCTACCGCCATTACAAAGGCCCCGAGTACCGCGTATTCAGTGTTGCCAGGCACTCCGAGACCGAAGAAGAGGTGGTGTTTTATCAAGCCTTGTATGGCGATTACGGCCTCTGGGTACGCCCATTGGAAATGTTTCTGGAGTCGGTCGAGGTTGACGGCGAGCAAGTGCCGCGCTTTGCTTTGGTCCAGGCTGAACCGAGTCTCTTTTCCAGGCCGTGAATCGTGATCGAACACAACCCCGTGCTTGACCTCGGGTTGTAGCCACTATATATAGCGGGGCCTCGACAGGCTCCAACCGTCTTTCATTTTCAGTATTCAGGAATTTTCTGATCCATGGGCAAATCGCTGGTCATCGTGGAATCCCCGGCTAAGGCCAAGACCATCAACAAGTATTTGGGCAACCAGTACGTGGTGAAGTCGAGTATCGGCCATATCCGAGACCTGCCCACCAGCGGTTCGGCTAGCGCCAGCAAAGACCCTGCCGCCAAGCGAGGCAAAGCTGCCGCGGGCGACGGGCCGGTGCTTACTCCCAAGGAGAAGGCCAAGCGTCAGCTGGTCTCGCGCATGGGTGTCGATCCGGATCACGGCTGGAAAGCCAAATACGAAATCCTTCCCGGCAAAGAGAAGGTGATCGAAGAGCTGCGCCGGCTCGCCAAGGATGCTGACATCATCTATCTCGCAACCGACTTGGATCGCGAGGGGGAAGCCATTGCCTGGCACCTGCGCGAAGCCATCGGTGGTGATGACAGCCGCTACAAGCGGGTGGTGTTCAACGAAATCACGAAGAAAGCCATTCAGGAAGCCTTCTCCAAGCCGGGCGAACTCGATATTGATCGGGTGAACGCTCAGCAGGCGCGACGCTTCCTGGACCGGGTCGTGGGCTACATGGTGTCGCCGCTGCTCTGGCAGAAAGTTGCCCGTGGCCTGTCCGCAGGTCGCGTGCAATCGGTTGCCGTGAAGCTGGTGGTCGAGCGGGAACGCGAAATCCGTGCGTTCAACCCTGAAGAATATTGGGAGATCCACGCCGACCTGGGCACCGCCAAGGGCGCCAATGTGCGCTTCGAAGTGGCTCGGGAAAACGGCGAGGCCTTCAAACCGCTGAACGAAGCGTCGGCCATGGCCGCGCTGGAGAAGCTCAAGGCGTCCGCCTACAGCATTGCCAAGCGTGAAGACAAGCCGACCAGCAGCAAGCCTTCGGCACCGTTCATTACGTCGACTCTGCAACAGGCCGCCAGTAACCGCCTGGGCTTTGGCGTGAAGAAAACCATGATGATGGCGCAGCGTTTGTATGAAGCGGGCCACATCACTTACATGCGTACCGACTCCACCAACCTGTCGGCAGACGCGGTCAGCATGGCGCGTGACTATATCGAAACCGAGTTCGGCAAGAAGTACCTGCCGGAGTCGCCGAACGTCTACAGCAGCAAAGAGGGCGCACAGGAAGCTCACGAAGCGATTCGTCCTTCCGACGTCAATACCCACCCGAGCAAGCTGACGGGCATGGAGCGCGACGCAGAGCGCCTGTACGAGTTGATCTGGCGCCAGTTCGTGGCGTGCCAGATGCCGCCCGCGCAATATCTGTCGACCACGGTCAGCGTTGCTGCCGGTACCTTCGAGTTGCGTGCCAAGGGCCGCATCCTGAAGTTCGACGGTTACACCCGTGTTCTGCCGCAAATGACCAAGCCCGGCGACGACGACGTCCTGCCGGACATGGCTCAGGGCGACAACCTGAAACTCATCAAGCTCGACCCGAGTCAGCATTTCACCAAGCCGCCTGCGCGTTACTCGGAAGCGAGCCTGGTAAAAGAGATGGAAAAACGCGGCATCGGTCGTCCTTCGACCTACGCAGCCATCATCTCGACCATTCAGGATCGTGGCTACGTTGCGCTGCATAACCGCCGTTTCTACTCGGAAAAAATGGGCGATATCGTTACCGAACGCTTGTCCGAGAGCTTCTCCAACCTGATGGACTACGGCTTCACCGCCGGCATGGAAGAAAACCTCGATGACGTCGCTCAGGGCGAGCGGGACTGGAAGAACGTGCTCGACGAGTTCTATGGCGACTTCAAGAAGAAGCTGGAAGTAGCCGAAGCGCCTGACAGCGGCATGCGTTCCAACGAACCGGTGATGACCGACATTCCTTGCAAGGTCTGTGGCCGTCCGATGCAGATTCGTACTGCATCCACCGGGGTATTCCTCGGTTGTTCGGGCTACAGCCTGCCGCCGAAAGAACGCTGCAAGGCCACGGTCAACCTGACACCCGGCGATGAAATTGCCGAGGACGACGAAGGTGAATCCGAATCCCGCGTACTGCGCGGCAAGCATCGCTGCCATATCTGTAATACGGCGATGGATGCTTACCTGCTGGACGAGAAGCGCAAATTGCACATCTGCGGTAATAACCCGGATTGCACAGGCTTCGAAGTCGAGGAGGGCACTTATCGCATCAAGGGCTACGAAGGTCCGAGCCTGGAGTGCGACAAGTGCGGCAGCGAAATGCAGCTCAAGACCGGCCGTTTCGGCAAGTTCTTCGGTTGCACCAATGCCGAATGCAAAAACACCCGCAAGCTGCTCAAGAGCGGTGACGCGGCGCCGCCGAAGATGGACCCGGTGAAGATGCCGGAACTCAAGTGCGACAAGGTCGACGACACCTATATCCTGCGTGACGGCGCTTCGGGCTTGTTCCTGGCTGCCAGTCAGTTCCCGAAAAACCGCGAAACCCGTGCGCCTTTGGTCATGGAAATCGCGCCGCACAAGGACGAGATCGATCCGAAGTACCACTTCCTTTGTGAAGCACCGAAGAAAGATCCGGACGGGCGTCCGTCGGTGATCCGTTACAGCCGCAAGACCAAAGAGCAATATGTACAGACCGAAGTGGAAGGCAAGCCGACCGGCTGGCGTGCGTTCTACGATGGCAAGGCCTGGAAAGTCGAAGACAAGCGTTGATGCACTAACCTGAGCGGCTCTGCGGAGCCGTCGCGTTAATCAACGCAAACCCTCGGTGTGCTGGTCGCATCGAGGGTTTTTCGCCATCTGGACACTGCTGTTTTCATTTCATCGTTATGGAGGATGCCGCCATGGCCCACGAACTCTATACCCGCACCAATCAGAAGATTTATTTCGCAGGTCTGGCGCTCGAAGCCCTGGGCAAGGCTCAGGAAGGCCGCGCGATGAATTCCCAGGCGCTGGTCCAGGCCGAGCGCGAATCCGCACTGTTCCATCTGTATGGCGCGCTGCTGGGTTTGTGTCATGAGATTGCAGGTTTCTACCGTCTGCCTCAGGCCAATGCGCCGCGGGCCGAGCTGCTGCTGACCCAGGAAGTGCTCGACGCGATAGCCATCCCGGAAATGGCCGAGCTGATTGAGCTGGCCCAGCATCGCGAAACCTGGCTCGCCCAGTTGCTCGCAGCCTACAACGCGCTGTTCCAGCCGCCTCGCGCTCCGAAGAAGCCCAAGGGCGACGTTACCCAGCCGCTGATCATCGCGGTCAATCTCGATGAAGAACCGGTGCCGGAGCTGGGTCGCGAAGAGCTGGAAAGCTGGCGTCAGCAGCTCAAGGCTTTGGCCATCCGCTTTCGCGAAGGTCTGAGCGAGTGCTGAAACGCAATGATGGATGGGCTAGGGCCTGAGTCGACTGGCTGCTACAATGCCGGCCTTTCGTGGAGTATTGCTGATGCCTACATCATTTTTGGAAATTGTCGAACTGCCTGATGGCCGTATCGAGCTTCGTCGTGCCGAAGACGAGGGCTCATTGGTGACCTTGAATTTTTCCGAGGACGCCAAGGCCTTTCTGCAGGGGCAACACGTTGAAGTCGCCAAAGCGATGTTGAGCGTTGGCGTACAGATGGCCGGTCGTATGGCTGAAGGCGAGCCTGAAAAAGACGCCGGTCCCCGCGTACTGCATTGATCCGCTTCAGCCAAGGCGGATGTTCAAGCTTTGCGCATCTCCAATCCTTGCCGCGCCAATCAACTGTTGACGCGCTGCTGCATTGATCGGATTGATCCAGCTGACTACCGTGTGACTGCGCCCCAGGCGCAGCGCTTCACGCGTCAATTCCAGTGCGCTCTGTGTGCCCCGGGGTTGCAGCAACAGAATGCGCTCGCGATTGAGCCCGGCATCTCGTAGCCAGGTTTGCGTCAGGCTCGAGGGCGGTGCGATCAACGTGAGCCAGCGGGCATCCTTGTCCTCGCTGAGTTCCCGCAGAATCGGTGCCAGAAGACTCAGGCAGTTCCCGGCAGCGCCGCGCAATGACAATTCGCTGAATACTTCTGGCTCATTGTTCCAGCTGGTTTCGACTGGAACCTGGAGCATCGGGGCGATAGGCTGCGCCATGAATGCCTCGAACAGCGGCAATTGCGCATGCGGTGTTTGGGTGAACTGCATAGTGTCTCCTTAACGGCGAATCACGCCGACGCTCAAGCCTTCGATAACCAGATCCTGATCTTTGAGGTTCACTTCGATCGGTGCGAAATCCGGGTTTTCAGCGATCAGCCAGACTTTGCTGCCTTCACGCTTGAAGCGCTTCACTGTGACTTCATCACCGATGCGGGCCACAACGATCTGGCCATTGCGGGCCTCGCGCGTCGTGTGCACGGCGATCAGATCACCATCGAGAATACCGACGTCTTTCATGCTCATGCCGTGCACCCTTAACAGGTAATCGGCGCTGGGATGGAAAAACGCAGGGTTGATGTTGCAGGATTCTTCAATATGCTGCTGGGCAAGGATCGGCGCACCGGCGGCAACCCGGCCGATGATCGGCAGGCTGCTCTCGTCAGCCTTGGCCTCGAAGCCTGGAATACGGATGCCCCGGGAGGCGCCCGGCGTCATTTCGATAGCGCCTTTGCGAGCAAGGGCCTTGAGGTGTTCTTCTGCAGCGTTGGGTGATTTGAAACCCAACTCCTGGGCGATTTCCGCACGGGTAGGCGGATACCCGTTGTCTTCAAGGCAACGTTTGATGAAACCCAGAATCTCTGCTTGGCGTGGCGTCAGTTTAATCATGTTGAGCGCTCTGTCTTTTTATACAGTGACTGGGATTATATACAGTGATTGCGTCTTGGCAATCGTCCTTTTTGTTTCCTCTGCCGGGCGGCACTCGGGGAGGTTGGATTTGGGGTTTGCAAGCGGTCGTCAGCTAATGGCTACAGGGGCCGGCCGATATGATTAAATACGTGACCGTACAGGCAGAAAGTGAACGGCCAGACTTGACAAGTAACCCGTGTAATACGTATGTTTCAAACAAGTGTTTGTCAGGCAGGAAACCATGGCCCAGTCGGAAACAGTTGAACGCATTCTCGATGCTGCCGAGCAGTTATTCGCGGAAAAAGGTTTTGCCGAAACATCGTTGCGGCTGATTACCAGTAAGGCATCGGTCAATCTGGCTGCGGTGAATTACCATTTTGGCTCCAAGAAAGCCCTGATCCAGGCGGTTTTCTCGCGCTTCCTCGGGCCGTTCTGCATCAGCCTCGATCGGGAGCTGGAACGCCGCCAGGCCAAGCCGGAAAACAAGCCGACGCTTGAGGAACTGCTGGATATCCTCGTCGAGCAGGCGCTGGTGGTTCAGCCACGCAGCGGTAACGATCTGTCGATTTTCATGCGTTTGCTGGGTCTGGCGTTCAGTCAGAGCCAAGGCCACTTGCGGCGTTATCTGGAAGACATGTACGGCAAGGTGTTCCGCCGGTACATGACGCTGGTCAACGAAGCCGCGCCGCGTATTCCCCCTATTGAACTGTTCTGGCGCGTGCATTTCATGCTGGGTGCTGCGGCGTTCAGCATGTCCGGGATCAAGGCGCTGCGTGCCATCGCCGAAACCGACTTCGGGGTTAATACTTCCATTGAGCAGGTCATGCGCCTCATGGTGCCGTTTCTCGCCGCCGGCATGCGCGCCGAAACCGGTGTCAGCGACGCTGCGATGATCTCGGCGCAGCTCAAGCCGCGCACCAAAAGCAGCACCAGCGTCCCCGTCACGGCTAAAGCCTGACCGCTCGCGCATTGCGCCAGGCCCGATGATCAAGCACCATTGCCCGGATTGGATCTAGGCAATGGTGTTTTCATATGAGTTACGGCCTGCAAGGCTCTTTGATGGTGGATGTCGCCGGCACGTGGTTGACCGCCGAGGATCGCCAGTTTCTGCGTCAGCCCGAAGTGGGCGGTCTGATCATTTTTGCTCGCAACATTGAACATCCTCGACAGGTCCGGGAGCTGAGTGCGGCGATTCGCGCGGTCCGCCCGGACCTGTTGCTGGCCGTCGACCAGGAAGGCGGGCGCGTGCAGCGTTTGCGCCAGGGGTTTGTGCGTTTGCCGGCCATGCGCGCCATTGCCGACAATCCGAACGCGGCAATTCTTGCCGAGCACTGCGGCTGGTTGATGGCCACCGAAGTTCTTGCGGTGGGCCTGGACCTGAGTTTCGCCCCGGTGCTGGATCTGGATTATCAGCGCAGTGCCGTGGTCGGTAGCCGTGCGTTCGAAGGTGATCCCGAGCGGGCAGCGCTGCTCGCCGGGGCATTCATTCGCGGCATGAACGCTGCCGGAATGGCCGCCACCGGCAAGCATTTCCCGGGTCACGGCTGGGCCGAAGCCGATTCCCATGTGGCGATTCCCACTGACGAGCGCAGTCTTGAACAGATTCGCGCCAATGATCTGGTGCCTTTCGCGCGCTTGAGCAAGCAATTGGCAGCAGTGATGCCAGCGCATGTGATCTATCCCAAAGTTGATCCGCAACCCGCAGGTTTTTCCCGCCGTTGGTTGCAAGACATCCTGCGCGGCGAGCTGCAGTTTGATGGGGTGATCTTCAGCGATGATCTGTCCATGGCGGGCGCGCATGTGGTGGGCGACGCGGCCAGCCGTATCGAAGCGGCATTGAGTGCCGGCTGCGACATGGGACTGGTGTGCAACGACCGTGCGGCGGCGGAACTGGCGCTCACTGCGGCCCAGCGGCTGAAGGTCAAACCTTCGCCACGTATCGCCCGCATGCGCGGCCAGGCATTCGCCAGCACCGAATACCGTCAACACCCGCGCTGGCTGGCGGCGCTTGAAGCGCTGCGTGCTGCGCAACTGATCGACTAAGGATTACTCATGACTGTTTACGCGATTATCGGCGGCACCGGCCTGACGCAGTTGGAGGGCCTGAGCATCCGTCAGTCCCTGCCGATGAACACACCTTATGGCGCGCCTTCCGGGGAAATCCAGATCGGCGATTATGCCGGTCGCGAAGTGATGTTCCTGGCGCGCCACGGACATCCGCACCGTTTTCCGCCGCATCAGGTGAACTACCGGGCCAATATCTGGGCTTTGAAGCAGGCCGGCGCCGAAGCGATTCTGGCGGTCAATGCAGTCGGCGGGATTCATCCGGCCATGGGCACTGGCCATTTCTGCGTTCCCCATGATCTGGTGGACTACACCAGCGACCGTGAGCACACCTATTTCGCTGATGATCTGGAACAGGTTACGCACATCGATTTCAGTTACCCGTACAGCGAAGCGTTGCGCACCCGTTTGATCGCAGCACTGGCGGCGGAAGGTTGCGAGTTCAGTGAGCGCGGGGTTTACGCCTGCACCCAGGGACCGCGTCTGGAAACCGTGGCCGAGATCGTGCGTCTTGAGCGTGATGGCTGCGACATCGTCGGCATGACCGGCATGCCGGAAGCGGCGCTGGCCCGTGAGCTGGAACTGGAATACGCCTGTCTGGCGCTGGTGGTCAATCCGGCGGCCGGCAAGTCTTCGGCGGTGATCACCATGGCCGAGATCGAGCAGGCGTTGCACGACGGAATGGGCAAAGTGAAGGCAACCCTGGCGCGGGTTTTGGGGGCTGGATAACCTGTGGGAGCTTGCTCGCGAAGCTGTCAGAAGATCCGGGTGATTTGTCGGGCCTGAACTATTGCCTTCGCCAGCAAGCTTGCTCCCACTGTGTTGTATTACTTAACGCTTGACCTTCTTCGCCGGTAACGGCAGCGGCGCGAACAGTGCCGCGATGTCCTCGCTTTGCAGCTTCCAGTCGCCGGTCATCCGACCATCCAGAACACCCGCCGCCAGCGCTGATTTTTCCTGCTGCAAACGCTGGATTTTCTCTTCGACGGTGCCCCGGGCAATCATCTTGTAGACGAACACCGGTTTGTCCTGACCGATGCGATACGCACGGTCGGTGGCCTGGTTTTCCGCCGCCGGGTTCCACCACGGGTCGTAATGAATCACGGTGTCGGCCGCCGTCAGGTTCAGACCGGTGCCGCCCGCTTTCAAACTGATCAGGAAAATCGGCAGCTTGCCTGCCTGGAAGGCCTGCACCGGCGTGCGCCGATCCCGGGTCGCACCGGTCAGCAATGCATACTCGATGCCGCGCTGTTTGAGTTCGGCTTCGATCAGCGTGAGCATCGAAGTGAACTGCGAGAACAGCAGGATCTTGCGCCCTTCGGCCAGCAGTTCTTCGAACATTTCCATCAGGCTGTGCAGCTTGGCTGAGCTGCCGTGGCGCGAATTTGGCTGTTCGCTGTTGACCAGACGCAGATCACAGCACACCTGACGCAGCTTGAGCAGCGCTTCGAGGATAATGATCTGGCTGCGCGCCACGCCTTTGCGGGTGATTTCGTCGCGGACCTTCTTGTCCATGGCCAGACGTACGGTTTCGTACACGTCGCGCTGGGCGTCGTTGAGTTCGACCCAGTGGATGATTTCGGTTTTCGGCGGCAGTTCGGTGGCCACTTGTTCCTTGGTGCGGCGCAACAGGAACGGCTTGATGCGCGCGTTCAGGTGTTGCAGGCGATCCATGTTGCCGTGCTTCTCGATGGGATTGCGGTAGTTGCTGTTGAATTCCTTGGCGCTGCCCAGCCAGCCCGGCATCAGGAAGTGGAACAGCGACCACAGTTCGCCCAGGTGATTTTCCAGCGGCGTCCCGCTCAGGCACAAACGTTGACGGGCGTTGAGTTCGCGAGCGGCCTGGGCAGCCTTGCTGTTGGGGTTCTTGATGTACTGCGCTTCATCGAGAATCAGGGTGTGCAGCGGCTGTTTGGCCAGGACCTCGACGTCCCGAGGCAGCAGGGCATAAGTGGTCAGGATCAGATCGTAATCCTGCAGATTGGCGAAATCCTGCGAGCGATTGGCGCCGTACAGTGCGAGCACCTTGAGCTGCGGCGTGAAGTTTTCCGCCTCGTCCATCCAGTTGGGGATCAGGCTGGTCGGCATCACCGCCAGTGCCGGGCGATCCAGGCGTCCGGCCTGTTTTTCCATCAGCAAATGCGCGAGGGTCTGCAAGGTCTTGCCCAGACCCATGTCATCGGCGAGTACGCCGCCGACTTCCAGTTCGCGCAGCGATTGCATCCAGCTCAGACCTTCGAGCTGATAGGGCCGCAACGTGGCGTTCAGGTCTTGCGGCACCACCACGGGTGCGTCCTTGATATTGGCCAGCCGGTCGGCGAACTGACGGAGCCGGTCGCCACCTTGCCAGCTCAGCGGCAGATCTTCGAGTTCACCCAGACGCGTTGCGTCGGCGTTGTTCATGCGCAACGCGTTGTTGCCTTCGTCGCGCCAGTAGAAATCGCCGAGGGTGGCCAGCACCGGTTTGAGTCGGCCGTAGGGCAGGGCGATCTGGATCGGGCCACCGCCACGCTGGGTGAAGTGGTTGATCTGCACCAGCAGTTGTTCGTCGTCTGCGCGCTTGGCGATGCCGGCCGCGCTCATCAATTCCGGATGGGTGCGAATCAGGTTGATCAGGATCGGCAGCAGGCTCAGCCGTTCGCCATTGACGATGATGCCCAGCTCCAGATCAAACCAGTCACGCTCGGCTTCCTCGTCGATGACCGCGTACCAGTCATCGACAGGGGTGACGTCGAAGGCGAATTCATCGGTGATCTCAATATCCCAGCCTTGTTCTTCAAGACGGGGCAAATCCTTGAGCACGAAATTCAGCCAGGCCTTGTCGTTGGGCAGTTCGAACATGTCGCCGGCGGTTTCGGGCAGCGCCTTGCTCTGCCGGGTGGCGACCCTGAAACCCATGTCCTGCAGAACCTGGCGTTGCTGACGCTCCAGTTCGCCCTGACGGCGAATGCGCAGGGTTTCATTCGGGTGATGCTCGATGATGTCGCTTTTCTGGTTAACCAGATCGCTGCCCAGGGAACTGACCAGAATGCTGACATTGGCCGTGCCAATAGCGAAATGCTCGCCATAACCGAACGCCAGCGCCGCGCGATGCTGAATATGGCGTTGCATGCGACCGTTACGTGGTTCGTAGGCGCTGTATTCGATACTCGCCAGGATCAGCCTTGGTTTGGGCTTGATGGTGTCGATCAGTCGCTCGGGCAGCGCGGGTTTTGGCTCGACCCGAGGTGGGGCCTCACGTCTGGACTCATTCAGCACCGCCACAATCGACGGTTGATTCGTCGGGTCTTGCAGGTAGTACAAGGCCGCTGCGCAATGCTTGCAGTTTTCCCGCACCGGGCAGGTGCATTTGCAGATCAGGGTGTTTTTGAAGCGGCCTGGATCCTTGAACATCAACGTCTGGTGATAGATCTCCAGGCCGGAGCCCCGGCACGCGGTGCGCACCAGATCAGGATTGAGTTCTTCAAGGACGATGCGTTGTTCCAGGGCGTAGTTGAGCCCCCGCTCAAGAGTCTTGTCGGTAAAGTTGTCTGTCCACGCCAGGGCGAGGACTTTTTCGAGATTGGACGACACAGTTCTGGACAGCCTACGCCGTAGCGATGCTCAAAAGGGCAAGGAACGCGCTATGCGCTCCTTGATGGTTACAGGGGTGCAATCTTGATCAGCATGGCCAGACTTCCGTAGTCCATGTAGATCAATTCCCCGTTTTTTACCCGGGTTGTCTGTTTCATGCGTTCGCTGCTGATCAGGACGCCATGGCTGTCGAGCTGGTTGACCCAGAAGTCTGCCGCGATGTCAGTGAAGCGCGCAATGCCGATGCTGAGGGTGCCCTCGATCGGGAAGTGCCCCAGCTGTTCCTGGCCGCTGCTGATCGCCATTTTGCCGGGTTCGGCTGTCAGGTTCTGGCTCCAGGCCCGGTGCAGCAGCACTTTATAGGTGCCGCTGGCTTCAAGTTTGCTGGCCAGATCGCTCAGGGCAACGCTGCGCTCGTTTTGCGCATCGATCCTTTGCGCGTCGGCTGCCCAGCCCTCGGGCGCGAACTGACGCGTCGCGGCCGGTTCGCCCAACTGGCGGAACAGGATCATCTCGACCTGATAACTGCCATCGGCAAAAGCTGTTGGCGCAACCAGCGTCAGCAGCAGCAGGAGTGAACGAAACACACGCATGGATGAATCCTTCAAGCAGTTTTCGGGGTCAGGCGCTCGAACAGCGCCTCAATCGTGTTGAAACGCTCTTCCGGGCGTTCCATCGGCACCATGAATTTGAACATTGTGGCGCCTTCGAATTTGTAACGGTTGGGTTGCCCCTGAATCAGCTTGATCAGCGTCAGCGGGTCCACGGGTGTCTCGGCCGCGAACTCGATTCGCCCACCTTGCGGTCCGCCATCGACCTTCTTGATGCCTAGCTGCTCGGCCTGCAATTTGAGCAACGTGATGCGCACCAGATTCTTGGTCGGTTCCGGCAACAGCCCGAAACGGTCGATCATTTCCACCTGCAAATCCTTGAGGCTGTCCTCGTCGGCGGCATTGGCGATGCGCTTGTAGAGGATCAGCCGCGTGTGGACGTCCGGCAGATAGGCTTCGGGAATCAACGCCGGCAGACGCAGGTTGATTTCCGGCCCGCCACCCAGCGGCTGGTCCAGATTCGGCTGCTCGCCCTTGCGGATCGACTTGACCGCCCGCTCGAGCATTTCCATGTACAGCGTAAAACCTACCGCCTGGATCTGGCCGCTCTGGCCATCGCCGAGCAGCTCGCCCGCGCCGCGAATTTCAAGGTCGTTGGTGGCCAGCACGAAACCGGCCCCGAGGTCTTGAGTGTTGGCGATGGCTTCCAGACGCTTTTCGGCGTCCGGGGTGATCTGTTTGCGCGGCGGAGTCAGCAGATAAGCATACGCCTGGTGGTGGCTGCGACCTACCCGGCCGCGCAACTGATGCAGCTGCGCCAGGCCGAATTTGTCGGCGCGCTCGATAATGATGGTGTTGGCGCTGGGCACATCGATACCGGTTTCGATGATGGTCGAGGCGATCAGCACGTTGAACCGCTTGTGATAGAAGTCGCTCATCACCTGTTCGAGATCGCGTTCGCGCATCTGGCCGTGGCCGATGCCGATACGGGCTTCCGGCACCAGCTCCGCCAGATCGGCGGCGCATTTCTCGATGGTTTTCACATCGTTGTGCAGGTAATAGACCTGCCCGCCGCGCAACAGCTCGCGCAGCAAGGCTTCCTTGACCGTGGGCTTGTTGTGCTCCATGACAAAGGTGCGTACCGACAGGCGTCGCGCCGGTGGCGTGGCAATGATCGACAGATCGCGCATGCCCGAGACCGCCATGTTCAGCGTGCGCGGAATCGGCGTCGCAGTCAGGGTCAGGATGTCGACCTCGCTGCGCAGCGCCTTGAGCTGTTCTTTCTGACGCACGCCGAAGCGGTGTTCTTCGTCGATGATCACCAGACCGAGATTCTTGATCTTGACGTCGTCCTGCAGCAGCTTGTGGGTGCCGATGACGATATCGATCTTGCCCTCAGCGAGGTCGGCCACGGCGGCGCTGACCTCTTTGGCGGACTTGAAGCGGCTCATGACTTCCACGCTCACCGGCCAGTCAGCGAAGCGGTCGCGGAAGCTGTTGTAATGCTGCTGGGCGAGCAGGGTGGTCGGCACCAGGATTGCCACCTGACGTCCGCCATGTACGGCAATGAATGCGGCGCGCATCGCCACTTCGGTCTTGCCGAAGCCAACGTCGCCACAGACCAGGCGATCCATGGGCTTGGGCGCCAGCATGTCGGCGCGCACGGCGTCGATGGTGGTTTGCTGGTCCGGCGTTTCCTCGAACGGGAAGCCTGCGCTGAACGTCGCGTAGTCGGCTTTCGGATCTTCGAAGGCATAACCTTCGCGAGCCGCGCGGCGGGCGTAGATATCCAGCAGTTCGGCCGCCACGTCCCGCACCTGTTCGGCGGCCTTGCGCTTGGCTTTCTGCCAGGTTTCCGAACCCAGGCGGTGCAACGGCGCCAGGGCGTCATCGCTGCCGGTATAGCGCGCGATCAGGTGCAGGTTGGCCACCGGAACGTAGAGTTTCGCGTCCTCGGCATAGGCCAGCATCAGGAATTCCGCGACCTGATTCTCGACTTCCAGGGTCGCCAGCCCGAGGTAGCGACCGACGCCGTGATCGATATGCACCACCGGCGCGCCTTCGCGCAGCTCGGTAAGGTTTTTGATCACTGCATCATTGTTGCCGCCGTCGGTACGTTTTTCCCGGCGGCGACGCTGCATGACGCGCTGGCCGAACAACGGACTCTCGGCGATCAGCGCCAGAGCCGGTTGTTCGAGGACCAGGCCTTCATCCAGTGGCGCGATAGTGATCGACAGGCGCTCCTTGCTTTCGACGAAGTCATTCCAGCTGTCCACGGTTTTCGGGCGCAGCTTCAGACGTTCCAGCAGTTCCAGCAGGACTTCCCGGCGACCGGCGGATTCGGCGGTGAACAGCACGCGGCCGGGGAATTCATCGAGGAAATTCGCCAGGGCGGCCAATGGCTGGTTGGCCTTGGCTTCAATGGCCAGATCCGGCAACTGCTGCGCCGGGAAGCGTTCGCGCCCCGTGCCGGCGTCGACATCCTGCTGGCTGGCCACCACGCGCGGCCAGTTCTTCAGGCGCGCAAAACAGTCTTCAACCGGCAGGAATAACTCTGCCGGAGGTAATAAAGGACGTTCCGGATCGACACGACGCTCTTCGTAGCGGCCGCGTACGTCGTTCCAGAAGTTCTCTGCCGCCTGTTCGATGCCCGGCAGCGAGAACACCTGAGTGTCCTGGGGCAGGTAATCGAACAAGGTCGAAGTTTCTTCGAAAAACAGTGGCAGGTAATACTCGATACCGGCCGGGGTGATGCCGCTACTCAAGTCCTGGAAGATCGGGCAGCGTCGGAAGTCGACGTCGAAGCGTTCGCGAAAACGCGCTTTGAAGCGGGTGACTTCTTCTTTTTGCAGCGGGAATTCCCGAGCGGGCAGCAGGCGTACCGATTCAACCTTGTCGATGGAACGCTGGGTTTCCGGGTCGAAGGTGCGCAGGGTTTCGATTTCGTCGTCGAACAGGTCGATCCGGTACGGCAGTTTGCTGCCCATCGGGAACAGATCGATCAGGTTGCCGCGTACCGTGAATTCGCCGTGCTCGTACACCGTATCGACATAGCGATAGCCGCTGGCCTCGAGCCGCGAGCGCATCACTTCGATATCGAGCTTCTGGCCGATATCCAGCACCAGGCTGCTGCCCAGCAGGAATTTGGTCGGCGCCAGGCGATGTAGGGCGGTGGTGATCGGTACTACCAAAACGCCATGTTCCAGCTCGGGCAAGCGATAAAGGCTGGCGATGCGCTGGGAAATGATGTCCTGGTGCGGCGAGAACAAATCGTAGGGCAGCGTTTCCCAATCCGGGAAATGCAGGACCGGAAGGCTGGGGGCGAAGAACTTCAACTCCTGCTCCAGCCGCTCGGCGCTCTGGCTGTCAGCGGTCAAAAGCAGGGTAAAGCGCTTGGCGGCGCTGGCGGCCTCGGCAATCGCCAGGCTCAGGGCGGCACCGGGAAGATTGCCCCAGTGTTGTTTACCTGCAGCAGCAGGAAGAAGCGGTAGGCGCAGAACGGGCACGGAAGATAGAACTCCAAGCGTTGCGACGGGGCGGCGATTGTAACTAACGCAGGTATCGGTTGTCTGTTTTACGAGAGCCGGAAAAATGTAGTGCCGTGCAATCTGATCACCGTGCATTGCTCATAAACAAAGGCGGCGGCATAATGTAGCCCCTTTTTTCAGCCCCTACATGTGGAAGGTTCCCGTGACTCAGAAGCCCGACCAGTGTCTTGGTGAATGGATCGATCGTGAAGCGATGATCCCGCTAATCGGTCAGCTCTACCGCAATAACAATGTGGTGAGCTCGATCTATGGCCGCAGTCTGATCAACCGTTCAGTGATCGCGATACTCAAAGCCCACCGCTTTGCCCGTCATCGCCAGTCCGATGCGAGTGAGTTGTCCGTACACGAGACTTTCCCGCTCATCAAGGCGATGAGCGAGCTTAAACTGGGTGCCGCTTCGGTGGACCTGGGCAAGCTGGCCGTGAAGTTCAAAACCGAAGGCAATGGCCGAACTGCCGAGCAGTTCGTGCGTGAAGAGCTGGCCGATGTGGTGGGTCAGCAAAACTCCAACAGCCGCAAAGGCACCGACGTCGTGCTCTACGGTTTTGGTCGGATCGGTCGCCTGCTGGCGCGGATCCTGATCGAGAAAACCGGTGGTGGCGACGGCTTGCGTCTGCGTGCAATTGTCGTCCGTAAAGGCGCCGACAACGATCTGGTAAAGCGTGCCAGCCTGTTGCGTCGTGACTCGGTGCATGGCCCGTTCGATGGCACCATTACCATCGACGAAGCCAATAACACCATCACCGCCAACGGCAACCTGATCCAGGTTATCTACGCCAAGAACCCGACTGAGGTGGATTACACCCAGTACGGCATTCAAAACGCATTGCTGGTGGACAACACCGGCGTATGGCGTGATGCCGAAGGCCTGGGCCAGCACCTTTCCTGCCCTGGCATCGACCGTGTGGTTCTGACTGCGCCTGGCAAAGGCAAGCTGAAGAACATCGTGCATGGCATCAACCATGGCGAAATCACTGCTGATGACAAGATTGTCTCCGCCGCTTCCTGCACCACCAACGCCATCGTGCCGGTGCTGAAAGCTGTGAATGACAAGTTCGGCATCATCAACGGTCACGTCGAAACGGTTCACTCGTACACCAACGACCAGAACCTGATCGACAACTTCCACAAAGGCGATCGCCGTGGTCGTAGCGCCGCGCTGAACATGGTCATCACCGAAACCGGTGCTGCCACCGCTGCCGCCAAGGCGCTGCCGGAACTGGCTGGCAAACTGACCGGCAACGCAATTCGTGTGCCGACGCCGAACGTTTCCATGGCGATTCTCAACCTGAACCTTGAGAAGTCGACGACCCGCGAAGAAATCAACGAGTACCTGCGCTACATGGCATTGCACTCGGATTTGCACAAGCAGATCGATTTCGTCAACTCGCAGGAAGTGGTGTCCACTGACTTCGTCGGTTCGCGTCACGCCGGTGTAGTCGATGCTGAAGCGACCATCGCCAACGATAACCGGGTTGTCCTGTACGTCTGGTACGACAACGAATTCGGTTACAGCTGCCAGGTGGTTCGTGTGATGGAAGACATGGCGGGCGTCAACCCACCAGCGTTTCCGAAGTAGAAACAAGAGCAGCTTCGAGCTCCAGGCTTAAAGCGGCAAGTTGAATGAAAACGCCCCGACCGGGTTTCCGGTCGGGGCGTTTTTTTGCCTGTATTCGGTAAACGGTTTTTTGTTAGAGACGGATTACCCGGCAGCCACAGCCTCAGGCGCTTCGAGCTTCTGCCCACCCTTGCGGAACAGCACAAGCGTCGCCACCAGACCCAGAATCGCCGCGCCGGTCAGCCAGATGCCCGGTGCTGCCTTGTTGTCCAGCACATGGATCAGGTACGTACAAGCCGCCGGGGTAAAGCCGCCGAAGGTTGCTGTCGCCAGGCTATAGGCCAACGAGAAACCCGTGGTGCGTACGGCGACCGGCATGATTTCGGTCAGCGCCACGACCATCGCGCCGTTGTACGAACCGTAAAGGAACGACAGCCACAACTCGACCATCAACAGATTGCCGAAGCTTGGATGGGCGACCAGCCACGACAGGGCAGGGTAGGCCGTGGCAATCGCGAGAACGGTTGCGCCGACCAGCAGCGGCTTGCGACCGATACGATCCGAGAACGCGCCCATCACCGGCAGCCAGATGAAGTTCGAGATCCCGACACACACCGTCACGATCAAACTGTCGAGGTCGGACAGGTGCAGTTCGTTTTTGCCGAACGTCGGCGTGTAGGCGGTGATCAGGTAGAACGAAACCGTGGTCATGATCACCAGCGCCATGCCGCCCAGCACCAGCCCGAAATTCTGGCCGATGGAGCGCACGACTTCGGCCAGGGTAGGGCGATGGGTGCGGGCCTGGAATTCCGGGGTTTCTTCCATCGAACGACGAATCACAAAGATTACCGGCACGATCAGACAGCCAATCAGGAACGGCACGCGCCAGCCCCATTCACCCATTTGCTCAGGACTTAGCCAGTGATTCAGACCTACGCCCAGCAGGCCGGCGAACACCACCGCTGCCTGTTGGCTTGCGGACTGCCAACTGACGAAAAAGCCTTTGCGGCCCGGCGTGGAAATTTCCGCCAGGTACACCGAAACACCGCCCAGCTCAACGCCAGCGGAAAAGCCTTGCAGCAAACGACCCAGCAGGACCAACAGCGGTGCCGCGACGCCGAGGGTCGCATAGCCTGGCACGCAGGCAATCAGCACCGTGCCCATGGCCATCATCGCCAGGGTGACAACCAAGCCTTTTTTGCGACCGTGACGATCGATGTAGGCACCGAGGAAGATTGCCCCCAGCGGACGCATGAGAAAGCCGGCACCAAATGTTGCCAGTGATAGCATCAGGGAAGCGAACGCACTGTCGGTTGGGAAGAAGGTCTTGGCAATGGCCGTGGCGTAAAAGCCGTAGACCATGAAGTCGAACATTTCAAGGAAGTTGCCGCTGACAACGCGAAAAATCGCTTTGCCTTTGCTTGTTGTAGAGGCCATTGGAATTACTCGCTTAGGCTTTATATCTGTGGGGTCCGTTGTAGTTATGTCCTGTTTGCACCGGCCAAGGCTCCTGCCTGCACGCGAAGCATATTTGTAACAATATGTGTAACGCTCTTCAATGACAACCTTCGGCCTTTCATCGTGCAGTGCAAAACAAGCTTGGCTTGCCCTCGTAAAACGGTATTTGTTTAACGCCTGCAGCAGCCGCCGATGGTTTTAGCTTCAGTCAATTGCCACGACTCAAGCTGGAAGCCCATGACTATTGCCTTGGATGTTGCCGAACAATTTGCTACCCGCCCCACGCTGCGCAGCGTGGCTAGCGCTGCCTTGATTGACGGATTGCGCGAGCTGTATCCGACGCTGATGATCGATCCGGAAGTTGCAACCGTCGCCCATGCTGCAAAAAACCTTACGGATTGCCTGCTGGAGCACTTCGCTGCGCAGTCATCTGCGACATGGCGCGCCGATCATACGAACCTGCTGACTCAAGCAGTAAACGCCACGCCGCTGCCGGTTGATGTCGCGCAAGTCGGTCTGCTGGTGGACCGGTTGGCCATAGGCTTGTTCGACTATTACCAACAGGCGCTGGTGGACTACTGGCACAGTTGCGCCAATGACAGCCCCGGCTGCCGCAATCGCTGGGCCTGGCTGGCGGAGCGAGTCAAACGGGAGATCATCGAAGGGTTGGACGCAACTGTCCCGCGCCCCGCCGACGCCGAAAGCAGGCAGCTGCTGCGGGACATCACCCGGTTACCGATGAAGCTTGACCGGCAGTTGACACTGATGCGCGTGCCCGCGCCGCGGGTGTGCATTGTTCAATTGCAGACAGGGCAGCCTGCGATAGAAAGCGTGCTGTTGCCTGCATTGGTGATGTTCAGTGGGGAGCGAGTGCTGGTGTATGGATTGTCCGGACGCTGCGAGTCCTGGCCTTCGCTGCATGCATGGGAGCAGAGCCTTGCGCATCTTTCGGCGCTGCCGCCCGCCGCCCGCGAAGCGCAGTGGACGGCCTTCGAGCCTGAGGACGATATTTTCGACGTCCTCACCCAAGCGCTGCTCGAAAGCCAACTCGTCGAGATACAGCACCTCGAGAGCGACCATGCTTACGACCTCGACAGCCTGGAACAGTCACTGGCAGCGATAACCGACGTCAGTGGCTGGTTCAAGCCTGAAGACGCTCGGGCGTATCCGTCGCTGATGAGCATTGACCGTGTGCCGTCCTGGCTGAAGGCCGCATCGCAGGCTGACCGAACCGAATACAGCCGCCTGCTTGCTGCCTTGGCGGTCACCCAGCAACGGGCCGACGGCAAGTCTTTTGACGATGATCTGCCGCCGATACTTGAATTCGCCGCCAGCGCCTTGAAGGCAGAAATCCTCAAGGACCACCCGGATGCGGTGGATTTTTCCATCGGGCAAATTCAGGTACGGATTAATAAGGTCGCGGCCGAGATGGTTCCGGGAGGAGGTCAGCCATTCGCAGTAGGCGACGTTGAACCCGTTTACATGACGCTCGCCGGGTTCGCGCTGGAAAACCTGGCGGGTTTACCGGTCGGGACCATCACGCTGAGTCGCACAGATACCCAGGATTTACCGGACTGGATGACGGTCGACTATTTAAAGCAAGTCGTCACACGCGCTGATATCGGCCAGGTTTATCCTGATTTGCTCAAACGCTATCTGGTGACCGACATCGCCCAGGCGCGGCGGCGCCAGCTGCTGTTTGCCGACCAGGTGCGAGTACAGTTGCCATTGCTGGCACTGGAGCAGAAGATCATAGGCCTGTTGAGTCTGGCAGCCTGGCAAACGGTTGATGCCATCATGAAACCGCTTGCCACCGAGCGCAGATTGGGCGTCCATCAGATTGTGTTGCGTCCACTGGCGTTCGTTCGCGCTCATGGGCAGCGCCCTGATGTGGTCGCCAATATGTGTGTTATCGGGCCCGTCGACACAACTGCTGGCCCGTATGTGCTCTACCAGCCTTTGGCTCGCGCCACGCTGACCGAATTTTCCAGTTGGACCGCGCTGTTTGCCGCGATAGCCCGACCCGGTGCATTGCAGGACACCGTCCTGACCTGGTTGAGTGACGCTGCACGCCCAATCTACGCCAACGGCGGGTTTGCCGAACCGCATATTGTCCGCTTTGGCCTCGGTTCCGAGTTCGCGCCGTTGGAGCGTCCCCAGCCTGCCGTGCTGGGTACCGATTGGGTCAGCGAAGATATTTTGAGCCATCTCTTTACCGCCAACGCTCGCGCGCTGATCGAATTGGCGGATCGCAACGCGGTTTCCAATGCTGAAAACCGCTGGATGACGCTCAAGGAAGGCGGCTGGCTGCTGCTCAGCACACTCCTGCCGCTGGTCAGCGGCACAGTCGCCAATGCGTTGTGGCTTGGTCAATTGCTGGCAAGCGTCAACCAGATAATGACCACACCCTGTACGACGGACCCCCGGGTTCGCTCGGCAATGCTGGCCGATCTGCTGCTCAATATCTCGTTGTTGTTGCTGCATCATGGCCTGACCTTGAGCGGAGCGGCGCGTTGGAAGTTGCCTGCGCCTACGCACGGGCTGCCCGAGCCTGCAGCCTCAGAGCCGACGCTTGTTCATCAGGCATCACCCAGCGCGAGTGCATTGCTGGCCGATGCGCAAACTCATCTGGATTTCTCCTGGTCGCGACCGATCAATCGCCTCACCGAGCGGCAAAACAGGCAACTGGAACGGTTCAAGTACTGGCCTCATCCGGAGCTGGGCCAACAACTGACAAATGGCGCCTATTCAGGGCTGTATTCCTCCAACGGCATCTGGCTGGTTTGGGTCGGCACCGATCTGTTCCGGGTGGTCATTGATGAAGAAGGCGTTGTAGTCGTGCGTCCCAATGAACCGACGCTCACCGGGCCGCGCTTGGTACGTGACGGCGAGCACTGGCGCTTCGACCTCGGCCTGCGTTTGCGCGGTGGAGGTCCGAAAAAAAACCTGCGCAAACTGGCCGAAGACAATGCTGCGAACCTGGTTCGTATTACTGAGAATGTGGCCCAGCTGGATACCCGCAAAAGTGCGCTGTATGGGAAGATCGCCGGCTATTACGAACAATTGCGAACGGCAAAGGGAGAGCTCCGCGGGTTATTTTTCGCGCGCTGCGACAGCGAATTGACCGAAGTGGTCGACGTTGTGCAACAGCGGCTCGACTTGTCGCGACAGTTGAGGCCAGGGGACCGGTTGCCGGAGCGGGACGAGGCCGCAGAAATCAAGCGCCTGGCCACTCATGTGGTCTGTCTGGAGGTGCTGCTGGTGGAGGAAAATCTGCACATAATCCACGATTCCCTAGGCCTGAAGCTGGGTGAGGACTCAAGCGTCGTAGTGTCCGGGAACGTCGCCGTCTACCTCGATATGTTCAAAAAACTGCTGGTCAATCAGGCGCGTGGGTTGCGCTGGTCGCAGCAGCGTGAGGCACTCTGGACCAGGCTGCGCGCGGTACCCAAGGTCGGCGAGCAGTTGTGGCGCAGCGAGGTTCTGGAGTTTCAGCGAGCGAAGCTTTTTACCAGCCTGGAATGGAGCACCCAGCGCATGATGTCGCTGCTGGAGCTGTGTTTCAGCAAGGCCGACATTCTCGAGGGCGACGAACTGAGGATGTTGAAGGCGCTCCGTGTAGACAAGGACCTGCAAGCTGCATTCATCTCTCAGGCAGAGCTGGATAAGCCCAATGAGTATTCGTTGCAGGAGCAGATTGAAGTCCTTGAAAGTGCGTTGCGTGAGTACGACAAGGCTTTGGATATAGCAGGCTATGTCGAGATATCAGGACTGGCGGATGAGCAGAGCGAATACCTTAAAGATTTCCTCGGTGAGTTCAAATTGCTCCGCGAGTCGACTGAGACCCGCCTGACTGCGTTCATTCACGACCAGTTGGAGTCTGCTGCAGTGGCCATTGCGCGGGTGCCCCGGATACCGCAGCCCGGCAAAAGGATCGTCAGGACTCGAGATCATCGCGCATTCGTTGGGCGTCTGCGCGAAAGCGATTCTCCCGAACCGGTGGTCGACGTCAGGAATCCGGTGACCGATGAGGTGATCACTTCCTGGCACCAGCATGCTGACGGTAATTGGGTGGAAATCGTAACGGTCTCGCCTGCCGGGCCGACGCCAGCGCCTAAACCCGTATTGCCAGTACCGGGCGAGCTGAAGAAGCAGGCCCAGATGCTGCTGGACGGCATCGAGGTGTCGATTGCCAAGGCCCGTCAGCAATCCACGCGTGCCTACGAACCTGAAGATATCGAAGATATTCTGGTGTTCAAGGCGCAAAAACTCACTGCCGTTGCCGAACAGCTGACGCAAAGCGCCAGCGATGCCCGAACACCGGCTCCAGTCACGGCGCAATTGACCCAGGCGGCGAACGATTTACGTGCTGCGGTCGCCCGGTTGACCAGCGAAGGCAGGAATCTTCGCGTCGCCATGACCAAGATGCAGCCGCCGACCGCAGCGCGTGTCAGTTATCTGCATCGGCAAAACGAGGTGAATATTGCTCGTGTTGATCGCCGCAAGAACATGTCCGGAAGCAAGCGTGATGATTTTATTCAGGAGTACTCTTTGCGTGACCGGGACAATCAACTGCTGTGGTGGGCGCACTTTCATTACGGCAGCGAAGATGCTGATCCCCAGTCCTTCACTGCGGCGCACCTGAAGTTGCCTGACCAGCGCTCGCTCGGCTACAAGGCGCTGGTCCGTGCCGCCAAAGACAACCGGGAAGTGGTCAACATTTATCGCAGCACAATCAGCAAGGAAGTGGCGCAGCGGCTGTTTCTGGTGCTGACCCGCTAAATCCACAGGCAGGCCTTGCCCGCACTTGTGTGGGCAACGGTCTTTTTCTGGGTTTTTTCGATTTCATGTCGTTTCGTTGAACAGGGCGGTCTCTTGAACTTGCAGAAACTGGATTGGCTGCGCGCTTGTGCTTTCGGGTTTTTGTCAGTCAGCCTGGCTGGCTGTGACTCAACAGCTGATCCGCAGGCGCAGCATGCCCGGCAGGAAGGTTTTGGCGGGCCGACCATGGGCAGCACTTATTCGGTCAGCTATGTTCGCCGGGCCGATCAGCCCGATGTAACTGTGGTGCAGCCAGAAGTTCAGGCGATACTGGCCGAGGTCGATCAGCAAATGTCCACCTGGCGCAGCGATTCGGACATCGAACGCTTCAACGCCTTGCCTGCCGACAGTTGCCAGGCGATGCCGGAGCCGGTTCTGCAATTGGTTCGCGTGGGCGAGCAGTTGTCCCGGACCAGTAAAGGGCGCTTCGACCTGACCGTCGAGCCTTTGCTGAACCTGTGGGGCTTCGGCCCGCAATCACGAACCGAACACGTGCCGGACGCTGACCAGTTGGCTCAGGCGCGGCTGCGGGTTGGTCATCAACACTTGCGCATCGAGGGCCAACGCTTGTGCAAGGACGCCGCGGTGGAGGTCGACTTCAATAGTATCGCCGCCGGCTATGCGGTTGACCGGATCAGTGCTCGAATTCAAACCCTGGGTATCAAGGATTTTCTGGTCGAGGCCACCGGCGAGCTCAAGGCCGTGGGCAAAAAGGTTGACGGCTCGCCCTGGCTCATTGGGCTGGAACAACCCCGGGATGATCAGCGGATTGCGCAGCGCGTGATTGCCCTTGATGGTTATGGGGTTTCCACGTCCGGCGACTACCGCAAGTATTTCCTGCGCGACGGCCATCGCTATTCCCACACCCTGGATGCGTTGAGCGGGACGCCGGTGGAGCATGCATTGGCGTCGGTCACTGTTATGCATCCTTCGGCACTGATGGCGGATGGGCTGTCGACCTTGCTGCTGATTCTCGGCCCGGAACGCGGTTGGGATTACGCCGAGCAGCACCATATCGCTGCTTTTTTTGTGATTCGTGACGACAAGGGCTTTATCATTCGCAGCAATCGCGCCTTCGATCAATTGTCTGAAGGTCATGAAGTGCCGACAAAATTGGCTAACGACGCGACCAAGGGTTAATGTTCCCCGCCTCGGCGCAGGTTTAAACTGCGCCCCGAGTTTTGATCCTTCATGTCGCTGGCCGCGATGTGATTTAGCCAGAGGTGCCAGAGTGGCAGCTCGGCCTGTTCTAAGGAGTACGCATGGCTGTCTACAACTACGACGTAGTGGTACTGGGTTCCGGCCCTGCTGGAGAAGGCGCGGCAATGAATGCCGCCAAGGCGGGGCGCAAGGTTGCGATGGTCGATAGCCGTCGGCAGGTCGGCGGCAATTGCACTCACCTGGGAACCATCCCGTCCAAGGCATTGCGTCATTCGGTCAAGCAGATCATCCACTTCAACACCAACCCGATGTTCCGGGCCATTGGCGAACCGCGCTGGTTTTCGTTTCCGGATGTGTTGAAAAACGCCGAAATCGTCATCGCCAAGCAAGTGTCGTCGCGCACCGGCTACTACGCCCGCAATCGCGTCGATGTGTTCTTCGGCACCGGCAGCTTCGCTGACGAACGCAGCATCGATGTGGTGTGCTCCAACGGCGTCGTGGAAAAGCTCGTCGCCAACCAGATCATCATCGCCACCGGCTCGCGACCTTATCGCCCGGCCGATATCGACTTTTCCCACAAGCGTATCTATGACAGCGACACCATCCTCAGCCTGGGCCACACGCCACGCAAACTGATCATCTATGGCGCCGGTGTCATCGGCTGTGAATACGCCTCGATTTTCAGTGGCCTCGGCGTAATGGTTGAACTGGTGGATAACCGCGACCAGTTGCTGAGCTTCCTGGATTCGGAAATTTCCCAGGCGTTGAGTTATCACTTCAGCAACAACAACGTGATGGTTCGCCACAACGAAGAGTATGAAAAGGTCGAAGGCCTGGATAACGGTGTGATCCTGCACCTCAAATCCGGCAAGAAGATCAAGGCCGATGCCTTGCTCTGGTGCAACGGCCGTACCGGCAACACTGACAAGCTGGGCCTGGAGAACGTCGGCATCAAGGCCAATGGCCGTGGCCAGATCGAAGTCGACGACAACTATCGCACCAGCGTGCAGAACATCTATGGCGCAGGCGATGTGATTGGCTGGCCGAGCCTGGCCAGTGCTGCGTATGACCAGGGTCGTTCAGCGGCCGGCAGCGTGGTGGATAACGGCAGCTGGCGTTACGTGAATGACGTGCCCACCGGGATTTACACGATTCCGGAGATCAGTTCCATCGGCAAGAACGAACACGAGCTGACCCAGGCCAAGGTGCCGTACGAGGTGGGCAAGGCGTTCTTCAAAGGCATGGCGCGGGCGCAAATTTCCGGCGAACGGGTCGGCATGCTCAAGATTCTGTTCCATCGGGAAACCCTGGAAGTGCTGGGCGTGCATTGCTTCGGCGACCAGGCGTCCGAGATCGTTCACATCGGCCAGGCAATCATGAACCAGCCCGGCGAAGCCAACACCATGAAGTACTTCGTCAACACCACGTTCAACTACCCGACCATGGCCGAAGCCTATCGGGTCGCTGCTTATGATGGCCTCAACCGGCTTTTTTAAGCGACTCCGGCCGGTGGCCTGAGCCGGCCGGGGAGACCGATTTCAGTAATTCCCGAGCGTGGCGCTGGCCAAACCGGGAAAGTCTGTAATCAGGCTGTCTACGCCGAAGTCGGCGAGCCTGCGCATCAGCGCGGGTTCGTTGACTGTCCAGACCGACACATGCAAACCCTGATTCTGGGCTTTCTTCAGCCGCTCCGGGGTGCACAGCGTCCAGTTCAACGCGAGAATCTCGCAGCCATAGCTTTGCGCGACCTTCAGTGGGTCCAGCCAGGCATATTCGGCAACCAGCCCGCGCGCGATATCCGGCGTCAGGTCCAATGCCGCACGCAACACTTCCCGTGAACTCGAGGTGATGGTGATCTTGTCCAGCAGGCCATGGCGCTGCGCAAGTTCACGGATTGCCAGCACCGTTGTCGCTGCACGGGTGCGCGAAGCGCTTTTGACTTCCAGCTGCCAATGCTCGAAGTCGCATTTTTCGAACAGTTCTTCCAGGGTCGGAATCGGGCAAGCATTGACCCAGCCCGGGCCGCCCTTGCGTGCGTCGTAAGTCACCAGATCCGCCGCCACATGTTCGTTGACCTTGCCGCGTCGGTCGGTGGTGCGTTTGAGGGTCGGATCGTGGATGACCATCAACTCGCCGTCACGGGACAAGTGCAAGTCCAGCTCGCAACGGCGCACGCCGTGCTTGAGGCATTCCTGGAAACTGGTCAGGGTGTTTTCCGGTGCTTCGCCTTTGGCGCCGCGGTGGCCATAAATAAGGGTCACGTTTACTCCTGGTGGCCTTCAAGGCGTCGTTTTTGCTGCAATTGCAGGCAGGTCTGTCTGGGAATGGGCAGAGTGTTCAGCGATCAGGCGTCCGGCAATTCCTGCTGCTCAAGCGCCTGACGTCGCTGCTGGGCTTGTCGTTGCAAAATGTATCGAGCAAGCAGCTGACGTTGTGAGTCAGGCAGCTCGATAAACTCGGTGCCGACGTCGAATTCGCCGTCCGGCCGAGCATCGCAATGAGTGACTTTGGCGTGCAGCATCAGTGCCGACGCCTGCGGCATGAGCACCATTTTGATCGACAATTGCGCATCGATGGCGTACGCCTGAGGCGAGGAAAACTGCACGCCGCCTTCGGAAATGATCACGGGTTGCGGGGCGCCCAGCCGGGTGAGCGCGGTTTGCGCGACCACTTGGCCGAGCAGATCGATGCGCTTGCTCAACGATTTGAGCAGGCTGCTCAACACCCGGTCCCGCTCGTCCAGCTGGCGCAGCAAATGCTGGGATTCGAACTCATTGATATGCAACTCACTGAGCAGCTCGAAGAGTCCCGAGGTCTCGCGCATGGCTTTCAGGCCAGCCGGATCGGAGCTGGTCAGCAGGTTAATTTCCAGTGCGACACTGTCCTCGATACGGTAGTATTCGCGGCGTTCTTCTTCATCTAATGTCGACATGGCGAACCCATGGTAGCGGCGGTTGTCATAGTGGTTGCTCAGCAGTGCCTAGAGTGTTTTCGAGTGTAGAGCTGCGCGCCAAGGCCCGCCACAAGGACGTTCCCATTCCTCCGAACAAGTCCCTAAATGTTCAGACCTCTTTTTGTATTCATCGGCACGCGTTATACCCGTGCAAAACGCCGTAACCATTTCGTCTCCTTCATTTCGCTGACTTCCATGATCGGCCTCGCCCTTGGCGTAGTGGTGATGATAGTCGTGTTATCGGTCATGAACGGTTTCGATCACGAAATGCGTACCCGCGTTCTGGGTATGGTGCCGCACGCGACCATCGAGTCCGCCGAGCCCATCAACGACTGGAAAGCCCTGGCCGACAAGGTCCAGCGCAATCCGCAGGTGCTGGCCGTTGCGCCGTTCACCCAGATGCAAGGCCTGCTGACCAGTAATGGCAACGTGCAAAAAGTCTTGCTCAATGCCATCGACCCGGTTCAGGAACGTAAAGTTTCGATCATCGACAACTTCATGAAGCAGGGCAAACTCGACGATCTGGCACCCGGCAGCTTCGGCATTGTCATTGGCGACAAGGCGGCGACCAAGCTGGGCGTGAAGATGGGTGACAAGCTGACCTTCGTTGCACCGGAAGTCACGGTGACGCCGGCCGGCATGTTCCCGCGCATGAAGCGCTTCACGGTCGTCGGCATTTTCCATGTTGGCGCTGGGGAACTGGACGGCTATCTGGGCCTGACCAATCTCGATGACATTGCCAAACTGCATCGCTGGAAGCCCGAGCAGGTGCAAGGTTTGCGCCTGAAGTTCGACGACCTGTTCAAGGCCCCGCGCACCGCTTACGAGATCGCGCAGACCCTCGGCGAGCATCAGTATTACGCCCGTGACTGGACGCGGACCCACGGCAATCTGTATCAGGCGATCCGCATGGAAAAAGCCATGATCGGCCTGCTGTTGCTGCTGATCGTTGCCGTCGCCGCGTTCAACATCATTTCCACGCTGGTCATGGTGGTGAACGACAAGAAGGGCGATATCGCCATCCTGCGTACATTGGGCTCCACGCCGGGGCAGATCATGGCGATTTTCATGGTGCAGGGCACCGTGATCGGAGTGGTCGGAACGCTCATTGGCGCCGTGCTCGGGATTTTTGCCGCACTGAACGTCAGCGCCGCGATTTCCGCCCTCGAAGGCCTGATCGGGCACAAGTTTCTCAATGCCGACGTGTACTTCATCGACTACCTGCCATCGCAGTTGCTGGCCGAAGATGTGTTGCTGGTCTGCGGCGCCGCATTGATCCTGAGTTTTCTCGCCACCTTGTATCCGGCCTGGCGCGCAGCGCGCACGCAGCCGGCGGAGGCGTTACGTTATGAGTGAGTCGGGCATGAGTGATAAAGCAGTATTGAGTTGCCGTAACCTGGGCAAATCCTACGAGGAAGGTCCGGAATCGGTGGTGGTTCTGGCCAACCTGCAGCTTGAGTTGTTTCCGGGTGAGCGTGTCGCCATTGTCGGCAGTTCCGGTTCCGGCAAAAGCACGTTGCTTAACATGCTCGGCGGGCTGGATACGCCGTCTACCGGCAGCGTCTGGCTGGCCGGTGAAGAGCTCTCGGCACTGGGCGAAAAAGCCCGTGGCCTGTTGCGTAACCGCTCGCTGGGTTTCGTCTATCAGTTTCACCACTTGCTGCCCGAGTTCACTGCGCTGGAAAACGTCTGCATGCCGCTGCTGATCGGCAAGACAGCTATCCCCGAGGCTCGCAAACGCGCCACGGCGTTGCTGGAGCGGGTCGGTCTGGGGCATCGCTTGCAGCACAAGCCTTCGGAGCTGTCCGGTGGTGAGCGTCAGCGCGTGGCGATCGCCCGTGCGCTGGTCAATCAGCCAGGTCTGGTGATGCTCGATGAGCCGACCGGCAACCTTGATCATCACACTGCACAAGGCATCCAGGATTTGATGCAGGAGTTGAGCACCTCGTCGCGCACTGCGTTTCTCGTGGTGACTCACGACATGAACCTGGCCCGGCAGATGGATCGCGTGCTGCGTCTGGAAGACGGCCATCTGGTCGCCGACTGATCGCACGGCCCGGCGCATGTCACCGCGCCGGGGTAGTCACTTTCCTGCGCTATTTTTTACTACGGTGCTATTCGAATGTTCCGACCGTTATCGATTTTCATAGGCGCGCGCTACACCCGTGCCAAGCGCCGCAACCACTTTATCTCGTTCATCTCCATGACTTCGATGATCGGCCTCGCGCTGGGCGTGTTGGCGATGATCGTCGTGCTGTCAGTGATGAACGGTTTTCAGCGCGAAATGAGCTCGCGGATTCTCGGTATGGTGCCCCACGCGGTCATCGCCGGCGTCACGCCGCTGGACGACTGGAAGCCGGTCGCTGCCGCTGCCTTGAAGAATCCTGAAGTGACCGCCGCCGTGCCGTTTACCGAAATGGAAGGCATGTTGTCCTATAAAGGCTCGATGCAGCCGATCCAGATCAGCGGCGTTGATCCTGCGCTGGAGCATGAAGTCTCGATCGTTGCCCAGCACATCGTGCAAGGCAAACTCGAAGACCTGAAAGCCGGCGAGTTCGGTGTAGTCCTTGGCGAGCTGACCGCGCGGCGTTTTCGTCTCAATGTCGGCGACAAATTGACCCTGATCGTACCGGAAATAAGCAGCGCGCCGGGCGGCATTACCCCACGTCTACAACGCCTGACCGTGGTCGGCGTGTTCAAGGTCGGTGCCGAACTCGACGGCTCCATGGCGTTGATCAACGTGGCGGATGCTGCGCAGATGCAGCGCTGGCAGCCCAATCAGGTGCAAGGCGTGCGTCTGGCGGTTAAGGATTTGTACGCTGCGCCGCAAGTATCCAATCAGATCGCCACCGGCCTGGGCGCTGATTATCGTGCCGATGACTGGACACACACCCAAGGCAGCCTGTTCAGTGCCATGAAAATGGAAAAGACCATGATCGGTCTGCTGTTGCTGATGATCGTCGCCGTGGCCGCGTTCAACATTATTGCAACGCTTATCATGGTGGTGAACGACAAGGGCGCGGACATCGCGATTCTGCGTACCCTCGGCGCCACGCCACGGCAGATCATGGCGATTTTCGTGGTGCAGGGCACCGTGATCGGCATCGTCGGCACCTTGATCGGCGGCGTACTCGGCGTGATCGCCGCCATCAACGTCAGCACGCTGGTGGGCTGGCTGGAGCGGGTCAGCGGCCAGCACATCTTCAGTTCCGATGTGTACTTCATCAACAGCCTGCCTTCTGAACTGCAAGCCGGCGACGTGCTGCTGATCTGCAGCGCCGGTTTCATCCTGAGTTTCCTTGCGACGGTGTACCCAGCCTGGCGCGCGGCGCAGATCCAGCCGGCGCATGCGTTGCGGTATGAGTAACTGCTTCTACAACGGCAGCTCAATCACAAACCGCGTCACACCCTTGGCTGACTCGCAGCGAATCGTCCCGCCATGGGCCTGGATGATCGAGCGGGTGATCGCCAGACCCAGTCCCGCATGCTCACTGCTTTCCCGGCGGGCGGGATCGGCCCGGTAGAAGCGGTCGAACAGGCGCGACAGAATCTGCGGGTCAATCGTCGGGCCGCTGTTTTCGATGCTGATCCCAACCCCGCGTTGCGCATTGCCGATGCTGACCTTTATGTAGCCGCCTGCCGGGGTGAAGCGCAGAGCGTTGTCCAGCAGATTGGAAAACACCCGCCGCAACATCGTGCGGTCGCCAGCAAGGGTGGCTTGCCCCTCGCAACTCATGCTGATCTGCGCGTCTTCGGCCAGCGGCGCGAAAAACTCCAGTACCGCACTGGCTTCTTCATGCAGCTGCAAGCTCTCGCGCACCGGAGTCAGCAAACCATGCTCGGCCTTGGCCAGGTACAGCATGTCATTGACCATCTGCGCCATGCCTTGCACTTCTTCCAGATTGCCCAACAACGCCTCGCGATAATCTTCCAGCGGCCGCTCGCGGGTCAGGATCACTTGGGTGTGGGTCAGCAAGTTGGATAACGGCGTGCGCAATTCATGGGCGATGTCGGCGGAAAATGCCGAGAGCCGCTCAAAGGCATTCTCCAGCCGACCGAGCATGGCGTTGAAGGCCAGGGTCAGTTCCGCCAGCTCGCTGGGCATTTGCTCGTGCGGCAGGCGGGTAGTGAGTGAGCTGGCCGAAACGCTGGCGGCGATCTGGCTCATCTGGCGCAACGGGCGTAAACCACTGCGCGCCGCCCAGGCGCCGAGCAGTGCAGTGGCCAGCGCCGAGAGGCCGATGGTCAGCCAGATCAAACGCTGCATGCGTTGCAGGAAGTGTTGGTGGTGGGTGATGTCGAGCATCAATGTCAGCTGTGGCGAATCGGCTGACTGCTCCCGCAACGGCACGCCATAGATACGAAATGCCGCCTCGGAATCACTCAGCGTGTGCAGTCCCGAGTGGGCTGGTTGCTCGACCTTCAGGTTTGAATTGTCGAACCAGATCGCTCCGTCAGCGCCGCTGACCCGCAAGGCGAGGTCGGGCTGACGGCTCAGTTCAGCGCGCAGTTGCGCTTCTTTGGTGATAAATCCGGCACGAGTCGAAACCCCGTTCAACACGCTACGCAACTGCGGCAGCTTGCTGTCGAGCAGTTGCTGGTCCAGTTCCATGAAATGCGTTTCGCTGGCGTGATTAAACAGCACGCCAGCGGCCAGGGATACCACGGCGGTGCAGGCCGCAAACAGCAACGCCAGGCGGCTGGCCAGGGAGATGCGCCGAATCACGATGGGCGCTCTTCAAGCACATAGCCCATGCCACGCACGGTATGAATGAGTTTGTTGGGGAAGTCGTCATCGATCTTCAGGCGCAGGCGGCGTATCGCGACTTCGATCACGTTGGTGTCGCTGTCGAAATTCATGTCCCAGACCTGGGAAGCAATCAGCGATTTGGGCAGCACTTCGCCCTGGCGGCGCATGAGCAATTCGAGCAGGGCGAACTCCTTGGCGGTCAGGTCGATGCGTCTGGCGCTGCGTTCAACCCGCCGACGCAGCAGGTCCAGGCGCAGGTCCGCGAGCTGCAAGTGGGTCTCCTGGGCGGCGCTGCTGCCACGGCGTAGCAGAGTACGTACCCGAGCGAGCAGTTCGGAGAAGGCGAACGGCTTGATCAGATAGTCATCGGCGCCCAGTTCCAGGCCTTTGACCCGATCCTCCACGGCATCTCGCGCGGTGAGGAACAGCACCGGTGTTTCCAGCCCGGCGCTGCGCATGGCTTGCAGAATCTGCCAGCCGCTGCGACCGGGCAGCATCACGTCGAGAATCAACAGCGCGTAGTCGCCGGTCAGCGCCAAGTGTTGGCCAGTGGTGCCGTCAGCCACCAGTTCGGTGCTGAAACCGGCCTCGCTCAAGCCTTGGCGCAGGTAATGGCCGGTTTTTGGTTGATCTTCGACGATCAGTAATTTCATGAGTGACTCGGTAAGCTTCAACGAAGGCTTCTTTATAGCGCGGCTGGCGTGTGCGGGTGCCAACCTGACAAAGTTGTAATCTTGCCGTCAGCTCGCCGCCAGTGGCCGGCTTGTAATGTGTGACGATCGATTGTCGCTCATTTGGAGACACCTATGCGTTCCCTCGCACGCCTCACGCTGGTCGTTGCAATGCTGGCCGCGAGTCAGCCCTTGCTTGCATCGCCAGCGGCGTCTTTTGACTTCGGCCACGCCGCGCCTGCGGCTCAGGCAACCCGTTCTGTCGAACTGACTTTGGGCGATATGTATTTCGAACCCAAATCCGTGCAGGTCAAGGCCGGTGAAACGGTGCGTTTCGTGCTGGTCAACAAAGGCCAGTTGCTGCACGAGTTCAATCTCGGCGATGCGGCCATGCATGCGCGGCATCAGCAGGAAATGCTCAAGATGCAGGAAAGCGGCATGCTCACGCCAACTGGCATGAGTCATAAGGACATGGCGCACAAGATGGGCAATGGCAAGATGGCCATGCAGCATGACGATCCCAACAGCGTGTTCGTTGAACCGGGTAAAACCGCCGAGTTGACCTGGACCTTCGCCAAAGCCAGCAATCTGGAATTTGCCTGCAATATCCCTGGCCACTATCAGGCCGGGATGGTGGGCAAGCTGACGATTACCGAGTAGGCGCTGAAAACCGGGCACAAAGTCTATAAACTGCCCGGTCTATCCCGTCCGCTTCATGTGATCCAGGTACCGTCATGCATCCCGCAGCCGAACACTCGCCGCTGGGCAAGTCCAGTGAATACATCGCCACCTACACGCCGTCGCTGCTGTTTCCCATCCCTCGCGCTGCCAAATGGGCCGAGTTGGGGCTGACCGCACAGACCTTGCCGTATCAGGGTGTCGACTTCTGGAACTGCTTCGAATTGTCCTGGCTGTTGCCTTCCGGCAAGCCGGTGGTGGCGATTGCCGAGTTCAGTATTCCGGCGGATTCGCCGAATATCATCGAATCCAAGTCTTTCAAGCTGTACCTGAATTCGCTGAACCAGACGCCGTTCGCCGATCGCACCGCGCTGGTGGCAACGCTTGAAAAGGATCTGTCTGCCGCAGCGGGAAAACCAGTGGGCGTGCGGATTCGCAGTCTGGCCGATATCGAGGCTGAAGGCGTCGCGGCGCTGCCGGGCGTGTGCATCGATGATCTGGACGTGACGATTCACAGCTACGACCGCCCGCAACCTGAATTACTGCGTTGCGATGATTCCCGCGTGGTGGAGGAGGCGGTGCACAGCCACTTGCTCAAATCCAATTGTCCGGTGACCAGTCAGCCGGATTGGGGCAGCGTTGCGGTGGAGTACCGGGGCGCGGCGCTGGATCACGCGAGCCTGTTGGCGTACATCGTGAGCTTCAGGCAGCATTCCGATTTTCACGAGCAATGTGTCGAACGCATCTTTCTGGATCTGCAACGCTTGCTCAAGCCGGAAAAACTGACCGTGTATGCGCGCTACGTGCGCCGGGGCGGGCTGGATATCAACCCGTATCGCAGCACCGAGCAACTCAGTTTCGAGAATCGCCGACTGGCGCGGCAGTGATTGCATTTGTTGGAGCGAGGCTTGCCCGCGAAGAACGATAACGCGGTGAGTCTGGCGCACCGAGGTCATCTGATTCGCGGGCAAGCCTCGCTCCAACGAAACCGAGTCAAATCCCGATATTGCCCAGGGTCTGAACGATATTGCGCAAAGTGCCGGCGATGCCTGGGTGCTCGAGCTCGAAGCGCTCTACCGCCAGATTGACGCCATCGGCCAGGCTCGTATCCGGAGTGGCGGTTTCCAGTTCGATTTGCGATTCGATCTGTTGCATCAGTTGATGCAGATTGTCGCGCTCGCTCTCGGACAGCGGCGGGTTCTGCTCCAGTTGCTCGCGCAGGGTATTGAGTTGTTCTTGCAGTTCGCGGGCAGGCATGACGTGCTCCTTCATTGATAAGTCTGTCCCATGGACCCCGTCGCCGGGCGAAAGGTCCGCTATGGGTGTAAGACTAATCCACTACGGCGCCGCCTGCATGATGTTGATCAACGCAGAGACATGGCTCAGGGTTTTTCGCCCTTGCTGCGGCGCAGGGCAATGTCGGCCAGGCAGGACTCAAACTCCCCCAGATCATCGATCACCGAATGCACACCCGTTGCATAGAGCTGCAAAGTGGCCTGACTGCGACGGTGTTCGCGCTCGGCATTGCTAAGCGCTTGCCACTGCGCCTGAGACAACCCGCACAGCGAGCCGCAGGACGCGAGGCCGACCGTCCATAGTCCGGCGTTGAGGCCGGCCTGCAACAGTTTTGGCTCGCCACTGACCAACACGCTGCCATCGAGTTGGTTGACGCCCAATGCCATGAGCGCTTGCCAGCACGCGTTTGGGGCAGGCCATGGCGTCGATGCTCTTGGCGCCGCGACGATCAATGAAGTCAGCGAACGGGCCAGCGATTCACCGACTGTGTCCGGTAATTCGTCCAGCCACGCGCAGGGCACGCCTTGTCGGCTCAGGCTTTGCAAGACCTGCAAAGCGCCCGCTGTAGCCTGGCTTTGGTCGCCGGTGATGAGCTTTTTCGACGCTTGCGCGCCAAAATCCACCAGACAGCCACTCAGACCGAACAAGACGGCGGTAAAGGCGGGCAGGGGAGCAGTGACCGGCGCGAGCATGGTGATCTCTCTGAAATACCGAGAAACGCTACGGGCCTTTTGTGACAGCGAGATGAACGTCTGATGATGGCGTTTAAATTGTTTTGCCGCTCTGACAGGCTGGGTGTCAGTGATGCTGCCTTATTTTGCCGATATGGCTTTATACTGCCCGCCTTGACGTGGGGGCGTAGCACCCGCTTGCTTACTTTGACTAGGAGTGTCAGCTATGCCCGTAACCGGTGCAGGCTTTTTTGATCGTCTGACTCAGCTGTGTTTTTGTGCCGGTGTAGCGCTGGTTCCAATGGCCGCCCAGGCTGCCGAGGATGATCCATGGGAGGGCGTCAACCGCGCCATCTTCCGTTTCAACGATACGATCGATACCTATGCCTTGAAGCCAATCGCCCAGGGTTATCAATACGTTACACCGCAGTTTGTCGAAGACAGCGTGCATAACTTCTTCAACAACATCGGTGATGTGCGCAACCTGGCCAACAACGTTCTGCAGGCCAAACCTGCCGACGCTGGCGTGGACACGGCTCGCCTGATTTTCAACACTACCTTTGGCCTGTTGGGCTTCATCGACGTAGGGACCAAAATGGGCCTGCAACGTAACGACGAAGACTTCGGTCAGACGTTGGGTTACTGGGGTGTAGGAAGCGGCCCGTTTGTAATGTTGCCATTGCTCGGCCCAAGCACCGTGCGTGACACTGTCGCCCTTTACCCGGACACCTACACCTCGGCGTATCACTACATTGATCACGTACCGACCCGTAACACCGCACGTGGCGTGAACGTCGTCGATGCCCGCGCCAACCTGTTGTCGGCCGAGCGCCTGATCACCGGTGACAAATACACTTTCATCCGCAACGCGTATCTGCAGAATCGCGAGTTCAAGGTCAAGGATGGTCAGGTCAAGGACGATTTCTGATCGCCCCGGCTTGAATGAATAAAGGCGACCTCAGCAGACTGTGTGAAAACGTCACGAGCGAAGGCAAGACAAGGCAAAAACAGGCGGAAAAGCGGAGTCTAGGTGTTCTAAATGAGCATTTTCCGCCTGTTTAGCGCAGTAGTTTTCACACAGTCTGTCAGGGTCGCCTTTATTCTTTGTGAAATATGAACCCGTTCCGCTGCGGATCAGCTCATGGAGACGATGGTCAGTCCCAGTTTCTGCCCGCCGTCTTCCAGGTCGGTCAGCCAGACCACTTCTGTTTCCGCCTCAAGGCCTTTGAGTGCGGCGTGCTCCGAATCGATTCTGACGCTCAGCTTGTCACCGATCCTGAAGGTCCGTGGCGCCTGCACCTGCATGCCGGAGCTGGACAAATCAATGCATACGGCGGGAATGATCTGGCCGGCGTACAGCAAGCTGATGTCGGCATCCACACGCATGCGGATGTAATCGCGCTTTTCGTCGTAGTCTCGATCATTTCGGCTCATGGTTTGTCCTTCACTTTAGTTGCTTATTTGCCTGTTCTTATAACTCTGGGTGATTTGCGATGTAAAGACGCAAAGCGACCGCCGGAGCACGCTTGAAACGCCCGGCGGATGGGAGTACCGTCTGCGCCTTGAAGGGCACCTCTGAAATGCCAAGCGCAGGGCGAAAAGCACAGCGCGCGATCAGAGAGGCTAGAAGCGAATCCAGTAAGCTGACCCGTACCACGAGTCGTTTACGCCAACCTAATCTGGCGCCGTTTGCCCACATGCAAAAAACCAGTGCCACGCTGCTGATAATCGATGACGACGAAGTGGTGCGAGCGAGCCTTGCCGCCTATTTGGAAGACAGTGGCTTCAGCGTCCTGCAAGCGAGCAATGGCTTGCAGGGTGTCGAGCTGTTCGAGAAAGAAAAGCCTGATCTGGTGATCTGCGACTTGCGCATGCCCCAGATGGGTGGACTCGAACTGATCCGTCAGGTCACCAGCCTTGCTCCCGAAACGCCGGTCATCGTCGTCTCGGGTGCCGGTGTCATGAACGACGCGGTCGAAGCGCTGCGTCTGGGTGCCGCTGATTACCTGATCAAGCCTCTTGAAGACCTTGCGGTGCTCGAACACTCGGTCCGTCGCGCGCTGGACCGCTCCCGCCTGTTGCAGGAAAACCAGGTTTATCGGCAAAAACTCGAAACCGCCAATCGCGAACTCGAAGCCAGTCTTCATCTGTTGCAGGAAGACCAGGATGCCGGTCGCCAGGTGCAGATGAACATGTTGCCGATCAGCCCTTGGGCGATCGATGAATTCAAGTTCGCCCACGAAATCATCCCGTCGTTGTACCTGTCCGGGGATTTCGTGGATTACTTCCGCGTCGACGAGCGCCGCGTTGCGTTCTATTTAGCGGATGTCTCCGGGCATGGCGCTTCTTCTGCATTCATCACGGTGCTGCTGAAGTTCATGACCACGCGGCTGTTGTTCGAATCCAAGCGCGGTGGCACATTGCCGGAATTCAAGCCGTCGGATGTGCTGGGCCATATCAACCGAGGCCTGATCAGCTGTAAGCTGGGCAAACACGTGACCATGGTTGGCGGTGTCATCGATGAAGACACCGGCAAGTTGACCTACGCGGTTGGCGGCCATTTGCCGTTGCCGGTGCTGTATACGCCCGGTGAGGCGCGATATCTGGGCGGTCGTGGTTTGCCAGTCGGTTTGTTTAACGAGGCGACTTACCAGGACCATGAAGTTGATTTGCCGGAGTCGTTCAGCTTGACTCTGCTGTCAGATGGCATTCTGGACCTTTTGCCCGGTGATACACTGAAAGAGAAAGAGGCCGTGTTACCAGAGTTGGTAAAAACGGCGGGCGGCAGCCTGGATGGCCTGCGGCAGATTTTTGGATTGGCCACGCTAGGGGAGATGCCGGATGATATCGCCTTGTTAGTGCTGAGCAGGAACCTTGAATGAGTACCGGTAGAATCCAGTTCGCCGAGCAGGACGGCACCTTTGTCCTGAAGTTCGTGGGGGAAGTGCGTCTGACCCTTTGTTCGGCTTTGGATGCGACGATTGAACGAATTTTTACTGCGCTGAATTTTTCGGCCGTCGTCATCGATCTGACCGAAACCCGCAGCATCGACAGTACAACCCTTGGCCTGCTGGCCAAGCTATCTATTTTGTCTCGGCAAAAAGTCGGGCTGTTGCCGACGGTCGTGACCACCCATGAAGACATCACCCGACTTTTGCAGTCGATGGGTTTCGATCAGGTGTTCAACATCGTTGACCGGCCGATTCCACGTCCTGAGTGCCTGACGGATCTGCCGTCCCAGGATCAGTGCGAGGAAGTGGTCAAGGCCAAGGTGCTGGAAGCGCACAAGATCCTCATGGGCCTGAACGACTCCAACCGTGAGGCTTTTCACGATCTGGTCAACGCCCTCGAACGGCACTAGGCTTCAGCGCCAAATCGCAAGCAATAAAAAGGGCGACACCCGCGAGGGTGTCGCCCTTTAGTGCATTCAGGCCTTGGCTGAGAGCAACGCCTCGAGCTTTTCCTGGTCGCGAGCAAACTGACGAATACCTTCAGCCAGTTTTTCGGTGGCCATCGCGTCTTCGTTGGAAGCCCAGCGGAACTGGCTTTCGTTCAGGACTTGACGCGGCTCACCAGCATTGCCAGGTGCCAGCTTGCGTTGCAGCGTGCCGGTGTCTTCGGCCAGCTTCTGCAAGAGGTCGGTGCTGATGGTCAAGCGATCGCAACCGGCCAGTTGTTCGATCTGGCTGATATTGCGGAAGCTGGCGCCCATGACCACGGTTTTGTAGTCATTGGACTTGTAGTAGTTGTAGATGCGCGTCACGGACTGGACGCCCGGATCTTCGGCGCCGACAAAATCCTTGCCTTCAGCTTTCTTGTACCAGTCGTAGATACGGCCCACGAACGGCGAAATCAGGAACACGCCGGCATCGGCGCAGGCCTGGGCCTGGGCGAAGGAGAACAGCAGCGTCAGGTTGCACTGGATGCCTTTCTTTTCCAGTACTTCGGCGGCACGGATGCCTTCCCAGGTCGACGCCAGTTTGATCAGGATGCGATCCTTGCCGATGCCAGCCTTGTCGTACAGGCTGACCAGGCGCTCGGCGCGCTCGATGCAGGCGTTGGTGTCGAAGGACAGTCGCGCGTCGACTTCAGTGGACACGCGCCCCGGCACAACCTTGAGGATTTCCTGGCCGATAGCGACGGAGAAACGGTCACAGGCCAGATTGATGTCGCCATTGCTGCCGCTGAACGCTTCTCTCAGGCGGTCGCCATTGCTTTCGCTGGAAGCGGCTTTGAGCAGCAGGGAAGGGTTGGTCGTGGCATCGACCGGCTTGAGCTTTTCAATCGCGGCGAAATCGCCAGTGTCGGCGACAACGGTGGTGAATTCTTTGAGTTGATCCAGCTTGGAAGTCATGAGAGTGCTCTGTCCTGTGCGGTTGGATGACATTACCCGAGCATTGCCGGCCTCTCAAGCGAGCTGTGTGAATCCGCGAGAGGGCAACGACTCGATTGTGCTGGTTTTGAGCCTCAGTCAGGCTGCTTGTTCCCGGAGATTTGTGAAACCTGGACCGCTGGCGTTCGGCGTTTTTCCCTGATACGGGGTTCTCTTGGTAGACTTGCAGCCCTTCGCCACACAGACTTCGAGACACGTAGAGCTAATGTCACAGACAACCGCCACGCAGATGAACCACGCCTCTACGCTTTCCCGTCGGTTTTCCGTTGCCCCCATGATGGATTGGTAGTGTTTTGTTTATTTTTCAACAGGTTATAGTGCTTCGTGTTCATTTTATGTTCACCAAAGAAACCCCGTGTTCACCACATCTGCCCCCTGCACACGCATTCACCGCTGTTTTTGACACGCATTTCCAACCAGGGCTGGGTCGACAGTAATTCCAGGCTCGCCGAGGAGCTGGCAAGGGCGTGACTGGACAGACTAGCACTATCCACACATCTCACCTTTTTTTTGCATGGAACATCCGGTCAGTAACAGCCAACACATGCTCCTAGGTCTCGCTGCCAGCGCCGGGAATCAGCCCTTCCAAATTCGGCAATAATCCGCACTAATAGACTGCGATTTTGCACACATTCATTGCGATCTGCACACTAATCAACTGCGAAAGCGCACTACCTGAGTGCGACATCGCAAACCCACTTTGTGACTTCGCACTCGTGCTCAGTGAAACCGCATTGACATACTGCGACGCCAGCTATATACAAATAAATCTCAAAATTTTGAATATATGTTTGCATCGTTAAAAGCTCATTCAGCATAATAAGGATATAGCAGTAACTAGCCAGTTGTGTCT
>LNAP01000462.1_pt1 | contig 65972 bp, 72 predicted proteins | sample 602601 | NCBI WGS metagenome assembly LNAP01 (sample SAMN02440304, study PRJNA202911) | soil metagenome | biome: Subtropical and temperate rainforests or woodlands; isolation source: soil samples (1 kg each in a 20% v/v slurry with milli Q water) were... ...
CGCCTGGGCCTTCGCGCAAGGCGGCTGGGCGCTGGCATCGGCCATTGGCCTCGCCTTGCCCGTCGCGGGCTTGCTCTACGCGGCCACCGAGTAGCCGCGGGGCCGGGATTGTGCGCTGCGGCCGTTTACCAGGCGCCGGATACCGGGTCCTGCGTGGCGCAATTTCCATCTCGCGGTTTGCCGGCCGCTGTAGTACTTTGGTCGCAAGAGGAGCCTGGTCAACAGGTGGCAGGGGGAGGCTGATGAGACAAGCGGGGCTGTTTGGCGTACCGCGGATGCGGCCATGGTCGTGGCAGGCGTTCCTGCTCGGGTTCGTCGTCGTTGCGGTGTCGGCGGTGCTTCAGGGCATCTGCGTCGCGCTCGGCGCAAAATTGTATTTCGCAGCATTCCTGCCCAGCCTGTTCGTGCTCGGACTTGTCGCGGGCGCGCCGGCGGCGGCATTCGCGGCGCTGCTCACCGTTCCGCTGGTGTGGTGGGCGTTCATACCGCCGTTCTTCCAGTTCACGCCGCTCTCCAGCGCGAATGCGGATTCCGTCAATTTGTTCTGTCTTCTTGCCGTGCTCCTGATCGGTCTCGCCGATCTCTGCCGCGAGACGGCGGCGATCGTCAGCCGCGGCGGGCTGCAGTCCTCGGGCGAGAGCGCGGCAACGAATCCGCAATAAACGGGCTGCGCGCGTTGCGCCCGCGCAACAGTCCGGCAACCATCCGCGCATCTGCTGCGCGCCGCTAACTTTTCGAAAAAGATTTGGCCGCAATTTCTCCCCCGGGAATGACGAGGGAGTTTTCGACATGAACGGCCAGATCAACGGTCACGCCATCTTTGAGAACGTGCGCCGCTACCGCGGCATCGCATCGCTCTATCGCCAGACCGCTGCATTCCGCCCGGGCCAGCGCTGGTCGCTGCTGGAGCAGGCCAGGGAATGGGAAGAGCGGGCGCTGTCGGAGCTGGAAACCTATTTCGCGACGCGCGCGGACTACGCCACCTCGCTCGCTGCCTGATCGTTAATTGTCGAGGCGTCGATGCCACGGGGCGGGCGCCCGTCGACGGAGCATCTGCTCCAGATCGTCGTCATTCTTGTGGCAACTGTCGCGATGAAGCTGATGGGGTGACGTTCGGCGGGCTATTGTCCACCGAACTCGGGCACCTCGGGCAGGTAGTTCGAGCCTTCCGAGCCCAAAAAATCGAACATCGCCTGCGCCGGCGGCAGCAGCACCTTGTCGCTGCGGCGGATCACGTACCATTGCCGGACGATGGGAAGGCCCGCGACATCGAGCACGATGAGGCGGCCTTCGGCGAGCTCATGCGCCACCGTGTGGGCCGAGATGAAGGCGATCCCGAGCCCGGCAATCACCGCCTGCTTGATGGTCTCGTTGCTGCTCATCTCCATGCCGATGATCGGCTCGAGATCGGACTTCTGGAACATGCCCTCCATCAGCGTGCGCGTGCCCGATCCCGGCTCGCGGGTGAGGAAGGTCTCGTGCACGAGATCAGTCAGGCTGAGCCCTGAATCCGTCTCCAGCCAGTGCCCCTTGCGCGCGACGATGATGTGCGGATTACGCCCGAGCTGACGCACGTCGACGCTGACGTCGGCCGGTGGCCGACCCATCACCGCGAAGTCGAGGTCGTAGCCGTGCATGGCCTCGCGGATCTCCTCGCGATTGCCGATGGTCAGCTTGATCTCGATCTTCGGATGCCGCTTGGAGAAGGCCGCGATCGCATGCGGCACGAAATACTTTGCGGTTGAGACCGCGCCGAGATGCACCGTGCCGCCCGTGCGCCCGGCAAGCAGATCGAGCGCGCCCTGGCAGTCCATGATCGCGGCTTCGACGCGCTCGGCGAGCGTCAGCACCTCCCTGCCGGCCTCCGTCAACAGCATGCCGTCGCCGGTCCGCTGCACCAGCGGCAGGCCCGCAAGGTCCTGAAGCTGGCGGAGTTGCTGGGTGACGGCCGGCTGGGTCAGGCCGAGCTGGCTCGAGGCCGCCGTGACGCTGCCCTTGGCCGAGACTGCCGCGAGCGAGCGGAGCTGCCGGATCGTGACATGCCGGAGCTGGACCGCTGCGTGACCGGGACCATTATAAGAAAATTCTTTGGCGCTCATTATGAATAGAAATTTTCCTTATTAAGCCCGCTCTGTCAATCTCATCGTGCTGGGACCGACCGCACTGACCTCCACCACGGAGGGAACTGGATGCGGCGCCCACAAGGGGATGGACGCAGATGACCGGGCAACTCAGGCTGGACGAGCACCTTCAGCGGTATTCCGAGACTGCACCTCATGCGCTGGCGGTGGCGGCAGCGGTCGATGCCGTCGCGGCAGCCGCGATCGAGATCGCCGACCTCATTGCCAGCGGAGATCTCGCCGACGCCTCGGGCTTGACCACCGGCCGCAACAGCGACGGCGATCTCCAGCGTGATCTCGACGTCCAGGCGGACATGATCCTTCGCCGCTGCCTCGGCAGATTGCCGATCGCGGCGTTGGCGTCGGAGGAGATGCGCGAGCCGCAGACCGGCGATCGCGAAGCAAGAGTTTGCGTCGCGATCGATCCGCTCGACGGCTCCTCCAACATCGATATCAACATGACGGTCGGCACGATCTTCTCGATCCTGCCGGCGCCGGACGACCTTGATCTCGCCTTCCACCAGCGCGGCTCGGCGCAGCTTGCGGCGGGCTTCGTCACCTACGGTCCGCAGACCTCGCTGGTGCTGACGCTCGGCGACGGCGTCGATGTCTTCACGCTTGATCGCAGGTCCGGCTGCTTCCGCCTTGCGCGCAGCGGCGTCCAGATCGCGGAGGCGTGCGACGAGTTCTCGATCAATGCATCGAACCGCCGGCATTGGGATCCGCCGGTGCGCGCCTTCGTCGACGAATGTCTTGCCGGCATCGACGGGCCCGCCAATCGCAATTTCAACATGCGCTGGATCGGCTCGCTGGTCGCGGAGGCTTATCGCATCCTTACCCGTGGCGGCGTGTTCCTCTATCCCTCCGATGCACGGCCCGGCTATGGCGACGGCCGCCTGCGCCTCACCTACGAAGCGCATCCGATGGCGATGATCATCGAGCAGGCCGGCGGCTCCGCCTCGACGGGGCGCGAGCGCATCCTCGATCTTGCCGCGGACAGCCTGCATCAGCGCGTACCGCTGATCATGGGATCGAGCAACGAGGTGCGGCGCGTCGCGGAACTGCACTGCGATCCGCTGCTGGTGGCGAGCGGCTCCGCGCCGTTGTTCGCGCGTCGCGGCTTCTTCCGCGTGTGAGAGGGACGGCGCATGTCCAGGAAGCATCCGATCATCTCCATCACCGGCTCCTCCGGCGCTGGCACGACCTCGGTGAAGAAGACCTTCGAGCAGATATTCTTCCGCGAGAAGGTCAATGCCGCCTACATCGAAGGCGACGCCTTCCACCGCTATGACCGCACCGAGATGCGCACGCAGATGGCCAGGGAGGCCGATCGCGGCAATAAGCATTTCAGCCATTTCAGCCCCGAGACCAATCTGTTCGAGGAGCTCGAGCGGGCGTTCCGGGATTATGGTGAGACCGGCACGGCGACGACGCGGCACTACGTCCACGACGCCGAGGAGTCTGCGCTGCACGGCGTGGCTCCCGGCACCTTCACCGAATGGGAACGGCTGCCGGAGAATTCGGACCTGCTATTCTACGAGGGCCTGCACGGCGCAGTGGTCACCGACAAGGTCAATGTCGCGCGCTATGCCGATCTCAAGATCGGCGTCGTGCCCGTCATCAATCTCGAATGGATCCAGAAGCTGCATCGCGACCGCAGCGCGCGCGGCTATTCGACCGAGGCCGTCACCGACACCATTCTGCGGCGGATGCCGGACTACATCCACTACATCTGCCCGCAATTCACCGAGACCGACATCAACTTCCAGCGCGTGCCCACGGTGGACACCTCCAATCCGTTCGTCGCGCGCTGGATCCCGACGCCGGATGAATCGATGGTGGTGATCCGCTTCAAGAATCCGCGCGGCATCGACTTTCCCTATCTGCTGTCGATGCTGCCGCACAGCTTCATGTCGCGCGCAAACTCCATCGTGTGTCCCGGCGCGAAGCTGGACCTCGCGATGCAGCTCATCCTGACGCCGCTGATCATGCAGCTCATCGAGCGCAAGCGAAACCTGAAGTAAGGGAGGATCCGATGAACATCTCCGTCCGTGCCGAAGCCGATCTCACGGCGGTCGCGCATAGCGATCTCTCCAACGCCGTCCGCTTCCTCGCGGTCGATGCCATCGAGACCTCGCAGTCCGGCCATCCCGGCCTCCCCATGGGCATGGCCGACGTCGCGACCGTGTTGTTCTCGCGCTTCCTGAAATTCGACTCCGCGCATCCGAACTGGCCGGACCGCGACCGCTTCGTGCTGTCGGCGGGGCACGGCTCGATGCTGCTTTATGCGCTTCTCTATCTGACTGGCGGCGATGTCAGCCTCGATGACATCAAGGCGTTTCGGCAGTGGGGCTCGAAGACACCGGGCCATCCAGAATACGGCCACACACCGGGCGTGGAGACCACGACGGGACCGCTGGGGCAGGGGATAGCGACCGCGGTCGGCATGGCGCTCGCCGAGCGCATGGCCAATGCGCGGCATGGCGATGGCCTCGTCGATCACTTCACCTACGTGATATCAGGCGATGGCTGCCTGATGGAGGGCATCAGCCAGGAGGCGATCTCGCTCGCGGGCCATCTCCAGCTCCACCGACTGATCGTGCTATTCGACGACAACGGCATCTCCATCGACGGGCCGACGTCGCTCGCGACTTCCGATGACCAGCTTGCCCGGTTCGCCGCGTCCGGCTGGTCGGTGCGCCGCGTCGATGGACACGATCCGGAGGCGGTTGCGCAGGCGATTGCGGAGGAGCGCGAGAGCGCAAAACCGTCACTGATCGCTTGCCGCACCATCATCGGCTATGGCGCACCGGACCGGCAAGGCACCGAGAAGGCGCATGGCGCGCCGCTCGGTGCCGATCAGACGGCGGCCGCGCGCCGGACACTCGGCTGGGACTACCAGCCCTTCGTGGTGCCTGTCACGATCATGAAGGCGTGGCGGATGATCGGGCAGCGCGGGCAGGTCGATCGTCTCGCCTGGCTCGATCGCTACGAATGCGCGACGCCGGAGCAGCAAGATCTGTTCGTCGAGGGCAAGGCCGTTGCCCTGCCGGCCGCCTATGCGCTGGCCGCGGCGAAACTGCGCGAGCGCTTTGCCAGCGAGCGCCCGAAGCTCGCGACGCGGCAAGCCTCGCAACAGGTGCTCGACAATATCGCCGCGACTATTCCCGGTCTGGTCGGCGGCTCTGCGGACCTGACCCATTCGAACCTGACGCACGCCAAGGCGCAGGCGCCTGTGAAGCGCGGCGCGTTCGCCGGCGACTACATCCATTATGGTATCCGCGAGCACGGCATGGCAGCCGCGATGAACGGTCTCGCGCTGCACGGCGGCTTCATTCCCTATGGCGGCACCTTCCTTGCCTTCTCCGATTACAGCCGGCCGGCGATCCGCCTTGCGGCCTTGATGCGGTTGCGCGTCATCCATGTGATGACTCACGACTCCATCGGTCTCGGTGAGGACGGTCCGACGCACCAACCGGTCGAACATCTCGCCGCGCTGCGCGTCATTCCGAATCTGCTGGTGTTCCGTCCGGCCGACGCGGTCGAGACGCTGGAGGCCTGGGACTGCGCACTCGAGTCCGAGCATCGTCCCTCCGTGCTGTGCCTGTCGCGGCAGGCGCTGCCGACCTTCCGCAGCGACGCCCGCGGCCGGAACCGCGTTGCGCGGGGCGCTTATCTCGTGGTCTCGCCGGACGGCGGCCGTGACGTGACGCTGATCGCAACAGGTTCGGAAGTGTCGATCGCGCTGGAAGCCGCCCGCCTGCTTGCGACCGAGCACGTCCGTGCGGCCGTGGTCTCCGCGCCTTGCTTCGCGCTGTTCGACGAGCAACCGGAGGACTACCGCGCCGCTGTTCTCGGCACCGCGCCGCGCGTCGGCATCGAGGCGGCGGTCGCCGGCGATTGGCATCGCTGGATCGGCTCCGACGGCGAGTTCGTCGGCATGCGCGGCTTCGGCGCGTCGGCGCCTGCGTCTGTGCTCTACCGCGAATTCGGCATCACTTCGCAAGGCATTGCGGAAGCCGCCCGGCGGGCGATCGCCCGCGCTCGCAAGCCATAACAGGAGGACTATTCGTGGCCCGTATCACCCTTCGCCAATTGCTCGATCACGCCGCCGGTCACGGCTACGCAGTGCCGGCGTTCAACATCAACAACATGGAGCAGGGCATCGCGATCATGCAGGCGGCGGCCGAGGTCGATGCGCCCGTGATCATTCAAGCCTCGCGCGGCGCGCGCAGTTATGCCGGAGATCTCATGCTTTCGCACATGATCGAGGCGCTGGAGCGGACTTATCCCGATATCCCGCTCTGCATGCACCAGGACCACGGCAATGACGAAGCGACCTGCGCCAGCGCCATCGCGCACGGTTTCACCTCGGTGATGATGGATGGCTCGCTGAAGGCCGACGCCAAAACAGCGGCCGATTACGACTACAACGTCGCCATCACCCGCCGCGTCGTCGATCTTGCCCATTGGGTCGGTGCCTCCGTCGAGGGCGAGCTCGGCGTGCTCGGCTCGCTCGAGCATGGCGGTGGCGAGCAGGAGGACGGCCACGGCGTCGAGGGCAAGGTCAGCCGCGACCAGTTGCTGACCGATCCCGACCAGGCCGTGGACTTCGTCCGTGCCACCAAGGTCGACGCGCTCGCGATCGCGATGGGGACCTCGCACGGGGCCTACAAGTTCAGCCGCAAGCCCGACGGTGACATCCTGGCGATGCGGGTGGTCGAGGAGATTCATCGCCGGCTGCCGAATACGCATCTGGTCATGCATGGCTCGTCCTCGGTGCCGCAGCCGCTCCAGGACATGTTCAACCAGTTCGGCGGTGAGATGCCGCAGACCTGGGGTGTGCCGGTCGAGGAGATTGTCCGCGGCATCCGGAGCGGCGTGCGCAAGGTCAATATCGACACCGATTGTCGCCTGGCGATGACCGCAGTATTCCGCAAGGTCGCAGCGCAAACGCGCTCCGAGTTCGATCCGCGCAAATTCCTCAAGCCCGCGATGGATGCGATGCGCGACCTCTGCCGCGACCGCTTCGAGCAGTTTGGCACCGCGGGGCACGCCAGCAGGATCAAGGTCGTTCCCATGAGCGAGATGGCGCGGCGCTACCGCGCTGGCGAGCTCGATCCGCGCGCCGACGCGCGCGAGCCGGTCGCAGCCTAGTCATTCAGAGAGAGAAGAGCAGGAGAGAGCGATGAACGCACATGCAGGTACGGTCCACGGCAAGGAAAGATATCGCTCGGGCGTGATGGAATACAAGCGCATGGGCTATTGGGAGCCCGACTATGTGCCAAAGGACACCGATGTCATCGCGCTGTTCCGCGTCACGCCGCAGGAGGGCGTGGACCCGATCGAAGCGTCCGCCGCGGTGGCGGGCGAATCCTCGACCGCGACCTGGACGGTGGTGTGGACCGATCGCTTGACGGCAGCCGAAAAGTATCGCGCGAAATGCTACCGCGTCGATCCGGTGCCGGGCACGCCGGGCTCCTATTTCGCCTACATTGCCTATGACCTCGACCTGTTTGAGCCGGGCTCGATCGCCAACCTTTCCGCTTCGATCATCGGCAATGTGTTCGGCTTCAAGCCACTGAAGGCGCTGCGGCTGGAAGACATGCGCTTCCCGGTCGCCTATGTGAAGACGTTCCAGGGACCGGCGACCGGCATCGTGGTCGAGCGCGAGCGGCTCGACAAGTTCGGCCGGCCGCTGCTGGGCGCAACGGTCAAGCCGAAGCTCGGACTGTCGGGCCGCAACTACGGCCGCGTGGTGTACGAGGCGCTCAAGGGCGGGCTCGACTTCACCAAGGACGACGAGAACATCAACTCGCAGCCGTTCATGCATTGGCGCGACCGCTTCCTCTATTGCATGGAGGCAGTGAACCGCGCCCAGGCCGCCTCCGGCGAGGTGAAGGGCACCTACCTGAACATCACCGCCGGGACGATGGAGGACATGTACGAGCGTGCGGAGTTCGCCAAGGAGCTCGGATCGTGCATCGTCATGATCGACCTCGTGATCGGCTACACCGCGATCCAGTCGATGGCAAAATGGGCGCGCCGCAACGACATGATCTTGCATCTGCATCGCGCCGGTCACTCGACCTATACCCGGCAGAAGAGTCACGGGGTGTCGTTCCGCGTCATCGCGAAGTGGATGCGGCTCGCCGGCGTCGACCACATCCATGCCGGCACCGTGGTCGGCAAGCTCGAAGGCGATCCCAACACCACGCGCGGCTATTACGATGTCTGCCGCGAAGACTTCAATCCGACCAGACTCGAACACGGGCTGTTCTTCGACCAGTCCTGGGCGAGCCTGAACAAGATGATGCCGGTGGCGTCCGGCGGCATCCATGCCGGCCAGATGCACCAGCTGCTCGATCTCTTGGGCGAAGACGTCGTGCTGCAGTTCGGGGGCGGCACCATCGGTCATCCCATGGGCATTGCGGCCGGCGCGATCGCCAACCGCGTGGCGCTGGAAGCGATGATCCTCGCCCGCAACGAAGGGCGCGACTATGTCCACGAAGGGCCCGAGATCCTGGCCAGGGCAGCCGAGACCTGCACGCCGCTGAAGGCGGCGCTCGAGGTCTGGAAGGACGTGTCCTTCAACTATCAATCCACCGACACGCCGGACTTTGTGCCGACCGCGCTGGAAACCGTCTAGGGAGTATTGACATGAAATTGACCCAGGGCTGCTTCTCGTTCCTGCCCGATCTCACCGACGACCAGATCACCAAGCAGGTGCAGTACTGCCTCGCCAAGGGCTGGGCGGTGAACATCGAGTTCACTGACGATCCGCATCCCCGCAATACTTATTGGGAGATGTGGGGCCTGCCGATGTTCGATCTCCAGGATGCCGCCGGCGTGATGATGGAGCTCGCCGAGTGCCGCAGGGTGTATGGCGATCGCTACATCCGCATCAGCGGTTTCGACTCCAGCCAGGGCTGGGAATCGGTGCGGATCTCTTTCCTCGTCAATCGTCCACCGCAGGAGGCCGAGTTCGACCTGGTGCGGCAGGAGGTCGGCGGCCGCGCGATCCGCTACACCACCGTGCGCCGGCAGGTCGCGCACGCGTCGACCTAATCCATCCTCCTCCGCGCGGAGCACTCCCTGCTCCGTATCCTTGGCGGACCACTGCTTCGCCGCTTCCCCGCGGCGAAGCTCTTTTCTTCGAGGGTAGCCGATGCTCGATGTCCCCCACCTGGTCACCGCTGACGGAAATGAGACCAACTTCGATCTCCGCAAGGAGGCCGAAGCCGCCGGCATCACAGACACGCTGCAACTGCTCGAGCAGGAGCTGATAGGCCTGAAGCCGGTCAAGAACCGCGTGCGCCAGATCGCATCGCTGCTGCTGATCGAGCGCATCCGCCAGCGTGCGGGCCTCGCCTCCGCTCCGCCGACGCTGCACATGTCGTTCACGGGCAATCCCGGCACCGGCAAGACCACGGTGGCGCTGCGCATGGCGAAGATCCTGCACGGGCTCGGCTTCGTCCGGCGCGGGCAGGTGATCTCGGTGACGCGCGACGATCTCGTCGGGCAATATATCGGCCACACCGCGCCGAAGACCAAGGAGATCCTGAAGAAGGCGATGGGCGGCGTGCTCTTCATCGACGAGGCCTACTACCTGCACCGCCCTGACAACGAGCGCGACTACGGCCAGGAGGCGATCGAGATCCTGCTCCAGGTGATGGAGAACCAGCGCGAGGATCTCGTCGTCATCCTGGCCGGCTATGGAGAGCGAATGACGAGATTCTTTGCATCAAACCCAGGCTTCCGTTCGCGGATCGCCCACCACATCGACTTTCCGGACTATGCGGAGGCCGAGTTGCTGGTCATCGCCGAGCTGATGCTCAGGGAGCGCGGCTATCGCTTCTCGGCATCTGCGCGCGAGGCCTTCGAGAGGTACATCGCACTGCGACGGACCCAGCCGTTCTTCTCCAACGCGCGCTCGATCCGCAACGCGATCGACCGCATCCGATTGCGGCAGGCCGATCGCCTGGTATCCGATCTCGATCGCATGCTCGATGTCGCCGATCTCGAAACCATCGACCCGGCGGATGTCCTTGCGAGCCGCGTCTTCAGCGGTGGTGCGGACGCGCAGAGGACTGCAAAGCCATGACCGGGGAGATTATCATCGCGCCCTCGATCCTGGCGGCGGATTTCGCGCGCCTCGGCGAGGAGATCGCAGCGATCGACGCGGCGGGTGCTGACTGGATTCATTGCGATGTGATGGATGGACATTTCGTTCCGAACATCAGTTATGGCGCAGACGTCATCAAGGCGATCCGGCCGCTGACGAAGAAGATGTTCGACGTGCATCTGATGATTGCGCCGGTCGATCCTTATCTTGAAGCGTTCGCAAAGGCCGGCGCCGACGTCATCACGGTCCATGCCGAAGCCGGCCCGCATCTCGACCGCTCGCTGCAGGCGATCCGCGCGCTCGGCAAGAAAGCCGGTGTCAGCCTGTGCCCGGCCACTCCAGAGAGCGCGATTGAGTACGTGCTCGATCGTCTCGATCTCGTGCTGGTCATGACCGTCAATCCCGGCTTTGGCGGCCAATCCTTCCTCGACTCCCAGCTTGAGAAGATCAGGCGGGTTCGATGCATGATCGGCGAGCGGCCGATCCGGCTGGAGGTCGATGGCGGCATCACGCGGGACAAGGCCGCTGCTGTCGCCGCCGCGGGCGCCGATACGCTCGTGGCAGGCTCCGCCGTGTTTCGCGGCAAGAGCCGCGCCGATTATACCGGCAACATCGCGGCCATTCGGGTCGCGGCGGAGGCCGCGCGGGCTCCCATCCTGCGGGATAGTCCCGCGCGGCCGATGCAGCTCCGAGAAGGCGCGCTCATCCGGTAGACTACGGATCGGACGCATGAAGAGGATGTCGCGGCGCTGGTTGTACCAAGGCGTGCCACTTCTCTCCGGGGGTCTACGGAGGATACCGCGCAAGTCGATCAACTCCTTCAGGCCGGGGTAACCAACGCGCCTGACACGAAAATTCGATTAACGCCCGCGCAATGCTACGCATCGCAATCTGCGGTTTAGGAACGCGAGAGAGCGCGGGGATGCGGATCGAAGAGAATTGCGGGCATGAGGCCTGCACGCGGCGGGGAGCGACGGCATGAGCATGCATCGCTTGTTCGCCGAGCAGCTTCGCTGCGCCACCGATGCGGCCGGTCGGGTCCAGCTCGTCAAGCTGGGTAAGCTCGTCAGCGCCGCCTATGAGGCGAGCGACCGCGATCGCCAGCGGATGACCGAGGCGCGCGCGAAGACGCACGGGCAGGTGGAAGAAGATCTTCTGCGGACGCGCGAGTTCCTCGACACCATCGTGGACAACATCCCGATCGCCGTGTTCGCAAAGTGCGCGAAGGATTCGCGCTACATCCTGCTCAACCGCGCCGGCGAGGATTATTACGGCCTGCCGCGCGAGCAGATGCTGGGCAGGACGCCCGAGGAGGTCTTTCCGGCGGATGTCGCCCGCATTGTCAACGAGCAGGACCGCCGGGTCGTTGCCAGCGGTATGCCGATGTTCCTCGAGGAGCATCTGCTCGAAGTCGGCGTCAAGGGGCACGACCGCGTCATCAACTCACGCAAGATGCTGATCACGGACGCCGCGGGCGAGCCGCAATATCTGGTCGGCGTGATCGAGGACGTCACCGAGCGCATCACCACCCAGGAACGCATCAGCCACCTCGCGCATCACGATGCGCTGACCGACCTGCCCAACAGAAGCGCATTCAATGCGGCACTGAGCGAGCGGCTGGAACGTGCCCAGGAGGCGTCGACCAGCTTTGCGGTGCTCAGCCTCGATCTCGATCGCTTCAAGGAAGTGAACGATGTGTTCGGCCATCCCGTCGGCGACATGTTGATGCGGGCAGCAGCCGGACGCCTTGCCGAGGAATCCGACGGCGGCTTCGTCGCCCGTATCGGCGGCGACGAGTTCATGATCCTGATGCCGGACGATGTCTGCCGCGAAGAGGTGCTGGCGCTCGGCGAACGCCTGGTCGAGGCGATCGGCAACGAACTCGAGGTCGACGATTATCTCCCCCATGTCGGCTTGAGCGTAGGTATCGCGATCTATCCGGATGACGGCGTGGACGCGGTGACGCTGCTCGCCAATGCCGATTCGGCGCTCTATCGCGCCAAGCGCGAGGGCCGGGGCCGGGTCTGCTTCTTCGAATCCGCGATGGACCGCGAACTGCGCGACCGCAGGCTGCTATTGCACGATCTCCGGCAGGCGGTGGAGCAGAACCAGCTCCTCGTCTACTTCCAGCCGCAGGCGCGGATGGACGGCGAGATCATCGGTTTCGAGGCGCTGGTGCGCTGGAACCACCCGACCCGCGGCTTCGTGCCGCCGGACCAGTTCATTCCGCTCGCCGAGGAGAACGGACTGATCATCCAGATCGGTGAATGGGTCTTGCGCGAGGCGTGCCGCGAGGCGGCGTCCTGGCCGCGGCCGTTGCAGGTCGCGGTCAATCTGTCGCCGGTCCAGTTCCAGGCCGGCGACCTCGAACGTTCGATCCACCAGATCCTGCTGGAGACGGGGCTGGCGCCCACGCGGCTCGAGGTCGAGATTACCGAGGGCGTTCTGATCGGCGATTTCACCCGCGCGCTCACCCTGCTGCGCCGGCTGAAGGCGCTCGGCATCCGCATCGCGATGGACGATTTCGGCACCGGCTATTCCTCGCTGTCCTATCTCCAGTCGTTCCCGTTCGACAAGATCAAGATCGACCGCAGCTTCATCTCCGATCTCGAAGAGAGGCCGCAATCGGCCGAGATCGTTCGCGCGGTCTTGAGCCTTGCGCATGCCCTGAAGATTCCGGTGGTTGCGGAAGGGGTGGAGACCGAAGCGCAGCGGGTGTTTCTCGCGCGCGAGGCCTGCGAGGAGATGCAGGGTTATCTCATTGGCCGGCCTGAACCGATCGAACGGTATCTCGATCTGATCGGCGTGACCGTGGAACAGCGCCTTTCCGCCTAGCCAGCGTCATGCCTGACGAGACCGGTTCCACGGTGCGATAGGAACCAACGCCCGCGAGCGCATTTCTCAAAAGTCGACCGCGGTCGGGCGCGCTGTGCATGCAGCAAATGTTTTGCACAACCGCCATCCGCCTGACGTAAATAAGGGCCATAAGGCATTTGAATGCGAGGGAGGGTCTCATGGAGAACGTACGTCGCTACCGGGCGCTGGCGTCCCTCTGTCGTCAGCAGGCGGCCTACCGGCCGCTCCAGAACTGGCAACTTCTTGGCCAAGCCGAACATTTCGAACATCTCGCCGAAATCGCGCTGAAGGCGCATTTTGACGCGTGCAATGCCCAGCGCGAAGACGACGCCGCCGCGCCCGCGGTTTGGGAGACGCCGGTCGCAGCGTGACGTCGTCGCAGTGGCATCGTTAATGCGACATCAGCGTCGGGACCGTCATGGCTTCGAGCATGGCGCGGGTGACGCCGCCGAGCAGGCGTTCTTGCAATCGCGAATGGCCGTAACCGCCCATGACGAGGAGATCGAGGTTCTCGTCGGCTGCCAGTGACAGGATGGTCGGCTGAATGTCGGCGCGCGCGGCCGACAGGCTGGCCGTGCGGGTCGACAATCCGCGTCGGCCGAGATGCTTTGCCAAATTGCGCGCCGAGACGTCGTCGGGAATCGCGTCGGCCTCGTTGATGGTGATGATCACGATCTCCTCGGCCCGAGCCATGAACGGTGCGGCATCGCGCATCGCGCGGGCGGCGAGGCGGCTGCCGTCCCAGCAGATGCCGATTCGTTTCGGCTTGAATGCGCCACGGAAATTGTACGGCAGGAACAGCACCGGGCCGCCCGCCTGGAAAAGGATCTCGCTGGGCACGTCGTTGTCGAATGAGCCTTGCGCTGGTTCGGGCTGTAGCACGATGCTGAGATCGTGCAGCCGCGCCATCTCGCCGAGCAAGGCGGCTGCATCCGCCGGGATCGCGCCGAGTGGGTGGCATGCAAAGGAAAGACCGGCGTTCGCGGCTTCGGTCTTGAACACCGTCAGCGCCGCTTCGGCCCGCTCCACCGCGCGCTCACGTTCCATCTCGAACACCGCTGCCACTGCGGCGCCGCCTTCCATCACGTAAGCCGCGCTGGTTGCGACATAGCCGACGGCGACGGCGTCGACGTGGGCGTTGAGCTGCGCGGCCAGCGAAATCGATCCGTCGATCACGGGGCGCATGGGACGCTCGGTTGGGACGTGAACGAGAATGTCTTTGTACATGGCGCGCCTCCGATGGACTTGGTAGTCACAGTCTGTCACTTCGCGCGGGGCCTGTGTTGAGCTGCATCAAATGTGCAACTGCGACTTCTGGCCGTGCCCCCGGTCGCAGCAACTTTGCCAAGATTTAATCGGGTGGACGGGACCCCGTAAGGTGACGATGTCCATGTTGGGTACAAGGCGACTTACCCAACATGGACATTTCGACATGAACGACCGCGTCAATTCCGACACCACCTCGTCCCGCACGATCCTGAAGCCGCGCCGGCTTGCGCTGCTCGGCACCGTGGCCGCGCTTGGCGTGGCCGTGCTCGCCAGTTCTCCCGGCTCTTCGCCGCTCGGGATGGCCTCCATCATCGCACCGGCGCAGGCCGCCGAGGCTGCCGCGACGCCGCCGGGCTTCGGCGATCTCGTCAGCAAGGTCAAACCCGCCGTCATCTCGGTGCGGGTCAAGATCGACCAGGACAACGACAAGAGCGCAATGCTGCAACAGAACCGGATGGACTCCGACGAGGACTCGCCGTTGGACCAGTTCTCCCGGCAGTTCGGCTTCCGTGGCCCGGGCGGCATGAACGGCATGCCGCGTCAGCGCCACCAGACGATCACGGGTGAAGGATCCGGTTTCTTCATCTCCGCCGACGGCTATGCCGTGACCAACAACCACGTCGTCGACCACGCCGCGTCGGTGCAGGTGACGATGGACGACGGCACGGTCTACACCGCGAAGGTGGTCGGCACCGATCCCAAGACCGATCTCGCGCTGATCAAGGTCGATGGCAAGAAGGACTTTCCGTTCGTCAAATTCTCCGACCAGAAGCCGCGGATCGGCGACTGGGTGGTCGCGGTCGGCAATCCCTTCGGCCTTGGCGGCACCGTGACCGCCGGCATTGTCTCGGCCAGCGGCCGCGACATCGGCAATGGTCCCTATGACGATTTCATCCAGATCGACGCGCCGATCAACAAGGGCAATTCCGGCGGTCCGGCCTTCGACATGAGCGGCAACGTGATCGGCGTGAACACCGCGATCTTCTCGCCGTCGGGCGGTTCGGTCGGCATCGGCTTCGACATTCCGGCCTCGACCGCAAAACTCGTCGTCGCGCAGTTGAAGGACAAGGGCATGGTGACGCGCGGCTGGCTCGGTGTGCAGGTGCAGCCGGTGACTGCTGACATTGCCGACAGCCTCGGTCTCAAGGAAGCGCGCGGCGCGATCGTCGACACTCCGCAGGATGGAAGTCCGGCGGCGAAGGCGGGCATCGAGGCGGGTGATGTCATCACCGCCGTCAACGGCACGGCCACCAAGGACTCCCGCGATCTCGCCCGCACCATCGCCACCTTGGCGCCGGGGAGCTCGGTGAAGCTCGATGTCTTCCACAAGGGGGACAGCAAGACCGTGACGTTGGCACTTGGCGAGTTGCCGAACGAGCAGCACGCAAAGTCCGGTGAGGGCAAGGCGCAGCCCGGCGCCGGCACACCGCGCCTCGGGCTCAGCCTGGCTCCGGCCGGCGACGTCCAGGGCGCGGGCCAGAAGGGTGTCGTCGTCACCGAGGTCGATCCGCAGGGGCCGGCCGCGCAACGTGGCATCCAGACCGGCGACGTCATCCTCAATGTCGGCGGCAAGCCCGTCGCCAATGTTGGCGAGGTCCGCTCCGAGCTGGCGCAGGCCAAATCGTCCGGCAGGAACAGCGTGCTGTTGCAGGTAAAGAGCGCGGAGGCGACACGGTTCGTCGCGGTGCCGCTCGCGTAAGTCGAGCTATTCCGGCGCAAACGCAAAAAGGCGGCCTTCGGGCCGCCTTTTCTCGTTTGCATCCGAGATACCCACAGGCCGCCGATAACATTCGCGTTAACGGCAGCGATGATGACGGGTTCGTCCGAAAAAGCCGCGTTCGCTCGTCACTGTCCGGAGGCGCGTGTTGCGCTTTGGCGCCAAGGACGGCGCCAGGGCAAAAGACAAGAGTGGAACTCCGAACGTCTGGCCGTCTTGTGGAGCCTGGCGTTTGCGTTTGATCGGTGCCGACATGGATCGATTGAAGCTCTCGCTGAGGTGTGCGCTGTTGGCAGCGCCGATCGTGATGACGAGCGGAAGCGCCCTCGGGCGCGACGATGGCCGCTACGCCAACTCAGCTCTTAAACCCTGGTTCGACAGCCTTCGCAGCCATCTCGGCCCGTGCTGCTCGGATGCAGACGGATTTGCGGTGTCAGATCCCGATTGGGAATCGCATGACGGACACTATCGGGTGCGGCTCGACGGGCAGTGGATCGACGTGCCGGACGAGGCCGTCATCACCGAGCCGAACCGTGCCGGCCGCACCATGGTGTGGCCGGTCAAAACCGCGTTCGGGATATCGATCCGCTGCTTCATGCCGGGCAGCATGATCTGACGCAGCGTCACCGTTTGCTGGATTTGCGCTTCGAGCTCTTCTTCGTCTTCTTGGTTGTCTTCCTGGCCGTTTTCCTGGTCGTCTTTCGCTTCGACGCCTTCTTCGGGACTTTCTTGCCCTTCGCGCGCGCTTCCGACAGGCCGATTGCGATCGCCTGCTTGCGGCTCTTCACCCGTCCACCACGGCCGCCCGGGCCGCTTTTCGCGGTGCCCTTCTTGTAACGACGCATTTCGCGCTCGACATCATCGCCGGCGCTGCGGGAATAGCGGGGTTTCGTTGCCTTGCGTGCCATCGACTCTCTCCCTTGGCCAAGGGAAAGAACCGTAGCGCTGACGCAACGTTCCAGGCGCGCGCCTCAGAACGAGTTCGCCAACTCGATCTCCGCCTCGAGCACCTGGATGCGATGGGCGGCCTCGGCGGAGGACAGATCCCGATTGTATTGGGCGGGCTGATAGGCCTCCTCGCTCAGCCGCTTCAACCTCAGGCCTTGCGCCCGCGTCATCTGCTCCGCGAGGAAAGCCCTGGCGTCATATTTACCCTGAACCTGCATCTGACCTCTCCGTGCTGGAATCGCGGCTTGACTATATGTTCTTATTTTGTTCTAACAAGCCATGGACAACAGAATTAATGGAATTCGACGTAAAATCAGTGTCTTGAGGCTGGAGATGACCGATATCGAGGCGTCTGTGCGCGACCTCGTCGATTGCGATCGCGACTGCACGGAAAAGGCCTTGGCGCAGATGGATCTGCGCCGGAAAATCAGCCTGCTGATCGGCGAATGGAAGGCTGCCGGCGGCGGCGACGTCCTGCCAGACGTTCGCGGCCGGGTGCGCCTTCGTCCCGTCAAGACAGCCAGCAACCCCCTGCGTGCGATCGCGCGCCGCTGAAAGCTTTGGGAGCGTGCGGTGGAGGAAGACCCGGACGCGTACCGGATCTTGAGGTTGCGCGCAGAGATTCTCGAGCTCGGCTCAGCCATCCGGCAATTGCAGCGCGAAGGCCTCGACGATGCCGCAGCCCAGCTCCTGATCGCACGCAAGCGTGCGCAGCTCGATCACCTCGTGAAGACAAGCTCCGCAGTCGATCGTCCAGGCAATCACTGACATCCGGGTGGCTAAAGCCGACGCGCGCTCGATTGATCGTCGAAGAGAAAAGCCCCGCGTCGCAGCGGGGCTTTTTGATTGCCTTGTCGGCTGGCGCTACTTGCTGTTGGTTGTGCCCTTGTTGTTCGTCATGGTGCCGCCCTGATCGGAACCGGGGCCGGAGCCGCCTTGGCCGGAAGGATCGGCACCCTTGGATTTCGTGTTCGCGCCTGTCGTCTGCGACGACTGGGTCGCGGATTCGTGCTTGGCCTTGTGCGACTTCGCCTGCGCGGCGAACGGGGCGGCGGTGACGCCGGTGGCCAGCATCACGGCGAGAGCGAGCTTGGTGGTCTTCATGCGCGGGAACTCCCTGAGTTGAGTTGACGCAGGCAGCCAACCGCCATTCACCGCGGGAGTTCCGATTGAGCGGCCCCATCCATGCGCTTCACGTGCGCTTCAAAATTCCTTGTCCTCGGCAATCATGAACACGATTCCCGTGAGCGTCGCGCCGATCGCGAAGGTGGTCACCAAGGTCAGAACCAAAGCGACCGCGGCCGAATCCCCGCCGTGATTCAGCAAGCTGACGACGGCCGGATTGGTCAGGATGAGGGCGAGACCGAAGGCAAGGCCGAGGGCGGCGCCCATCATTGCGTGGGTCATTAGCTTGATGATTCCGGCGGGAGAGACGAGGCTCCGCGACGTCTTGGGCGACTTCTTCGCACGCATGGAACCGCCTCCGTTTTGCGTACAAAACGCGCAACCTGATCCCCGGTTCCATCTTCATGAAGGAATTGTCATCACCTGCTTCATCCGACGTTCATGCCGGAGTTGCGAGGATGAACGGCATCAACACGGGAACTCCGATATGGGTAAGGTCGTCTTTCTCTATCGCTCGCTCGCCTATCGCAACGCGGCCGCGGACATGCTGCGCAAGGCACGCAAGCTGCCGCGCGGCGCCGAGCGGAGCGCAGCCCGACGCTACGCGCGGGCGCTGCGTGATCTCTCGCAAACGGAAGCATGGCTGGAAGGACGTCTGGCTGACGAGTCTCGGCCGATGACGCGTATCAGGGTCGTCGCGTCGCGCTAACCTGAAGCCCGCTGAAGAGCCCCGGAGGGAACCGGGTCGAACTTTCCCGCGCTGGTCGGCGCTGCGCCCTTTAGCGTCAGCGGCACCTCGAGACGGCACAACAGGCCTTCGGGCCGCCAGTTGAACTCCGCCTGTCCGCCGAGCTGGGATTCGACGCTGGCAAGAAGGCTCCGTGTGCCGAAGCCGCGGGACTTCGGCGGCCCGACCAGCGGACCGCCGGTTTCGTCCCAGGTCAATGTGAGGTGGTCGTCCTCGACCTGCCAGCCGATTGCAAGCCGACCCGCCCGCGCCGACAACGCGCCGTACTTCGCCGAGTTGGTGAAAAGCTCGTGCAGCGCCAGCGCCAGCGTCTGCGCGGTCGCCGGCAGCAACTGAACCTCGGGACCCGCCAGCTTGATCTGGCCTCCGAGCGAATAAGGTGCAAGTTCCTCCTCGATCAGCTTGGAGAGCTCCGCGCCTTGCCAGCTCGACAGCGACAGGATCGTGTGGACGCGCGCCAGCGCATTGATGCGTCCCTCGACGGCGTTGACGTAAGCCTTGACCTCGTCGGCACGGGTGAGGCGCACGATCGACTGCGCCAGCGCCAACGCATTTTTGGCGCGGTGGTCGACCTCGCGCGCCAGCAGATTCTGTCTCTCCTCCGCGCGCTTGCGTTCGGTGATGTCCACGGTAACGCCGCTTACCCGCACGACACGGCCGCTCGGGTCCAGCGTGGCGGCCGCCGTGCCGACGCACCAGCGCACCTCGCCGTCGGGACGGCTGACGCGAAACTCGCCTTCATGGGCGTGCACCCCCATATTGAACGCCGCGATGGCCTTGCTGAACTGGTCGGCATCATCGGGGTGCAGCAATGCCTGGATGTTCGCCGAGGTGACGTTGAAGGTTTCGGGCGTCACACCAAAAATGCGATACTGGCCATCGTCCCACATCCAGTCACCGTTGACCCAGTCCCAGTCCCAGGACCCCATCTTGCCGGCGGCAATCGCCATGCTGCGCCGCTCTTCGCTTTCACGCAGCTTTGCGGTGGAGTTCTCCAGCTCCGCCGTGCGGGCGCGCACGCGGTCCTCAAGATCCTGGTTCAACCGTTCGAGCTCGCGGGTCTTGCGATAAAGCTCGGCGAACACCTTGACCTTGGCGCGCAGCACCTCCGGCACGACCGGGACCGGAACGTAGTCGACCGCGCCCATTTCGTAGCCGCGCAACCGATCGATGTCGCTGACCTGGATGGCCGAGATGAAGATCATCGCGGTCTTCTGGAAGCGCGGATGCTCACGGATCATCGCGGCGAGCTCGAAGCCGTCGAGCTCGGGCATGCAGACGTCGACCAGAATCACCGCGATCTCGGTCTTGAGCAGCACCTCGAGCGCCTCGCGGCCCGACGAGGCGGTCACGAGGTTCTCGCCGAGCTCCTTCAGGATCACCTCATAGGCGAGCAGCTTGGCCGGCTGGTCGTCGACGAGGAGGATGTTGACCTTTTCGTGGTCCATTCGCAGATCCAAACTCAACGGTGCAGCCACATGCGGATCGCAAGCAGCAATTGATCGGTGTTGACTGGTTTGGCGAGGTAGTCGGACGCGCCGGCCTCCAGGCATTTCTCGCGGTCGCCCTTCATCGCCTTGGCGGTCAGCGCGATGATCGGCAGGCGGGCGAAGGCCGGGTTTTCGCGAATGACGCCGATCGTCTGGTAGCCATCCATCTGCGGCATCATGATGTCCATCAGCACGATGGCGATCTCCGGATTGGATTCGACCAGCGTCACCGCCTCACGGCCCGTCGTCGCCGTCAGCACCTTCATGCCGCGGCGTTCCAGCACGCTCGACAGCGCGAAGATGTTCCGGGCGTCGTCGTCGACCAGCAGTGCGGTCTTGCCGATCAGGTCCTCGTCGGAACTGTTCAGCTTCTCCAGCATGCGCTGCTTCTCGACCGGCAGTTCCGTGATTACGCGATGCAGGAACAGCGCGGTCTCGTCGAGCAGACGCTCCGGCGACTCCACGCCCTTCACCACGATGCTGCGCGCCATGGTGTGAAGCTCGGCATCCTCTTCCGCCGAGAGCTCACGGCCGGTGAAGACCACGACCGGAATGTTCGACAGCGTCTCGTCGTTGCGGATCTGGTCGAGCACATCAAAGCCGCTCATGTCGGGCAGCCGCAGGTCGAGCACCACGCAGTCGCAGGGTTCCTGACGCAGCGTCGATAGCGCGCCAGCGCCGGTATCGGTCGTCACGATCTCGATGTCGTCGTGATGCAGCAACTCGCGGATCGACATCCGCTCGGCCTCGTTGTCCTCGACGATCAAGAGCCGCTTGCGCCGCGGCCGCGCATATTCCTTGATCTGCGTCAGCGCGGCGGAGACCCCTTCGGTCGTGGTGGGCTTGTTGACGAAGGAGAAGGCGCCGCGCGCCAGCGCGTGCTGGCGGTCCTCGTCGAGCGTGATGATCTGCACGGGGATGTGCCGGGTCAGCGGATTGTGCTTGAGCTGGCTCAGCACCGTCCAGCCGAGCATGTCAGGCAGGAACACGTCGAGCGAGACCGCCCGCGGCTGGTACTGCTTGGCAAGCTCCAGTGCCTCCGCGCCCTGCGCGGCGACCAGAACCTTGAATCCCTTGTCGCGGGCGAGGTCGACCAGAATGCGCGCATAATGCGGATCGTCCTCGACGATGAGCAGGATGGTGTCGCCGGGTTCGAGGTTGAGCCTGTCATCGGCAATCTGCTCGATGACGCGCTGCTGCTCGGGCGTGGCGGGCTGCAACGCCGGCGGCTGGCCGTACTGATGCTGCGCGGGTGCGCGCGGCGCCAGTGTCGGGCCCGAATATTTCAGCGGCAGATACAGCGTGAAGGACGAGCCCCTGCCGGGCGTGCTGCGCAGATGGATTTCGCCGCCGAGCAGGCCTGCGAGCTCGCGGCTGATGGCAAGGCCGAGGCCGGTGCCGCCGTATTTGCGGCTGGTGCCGGCGTCGGCCTGCTGGAACGCCTCGAAGATCAGCTTCTGCTTCTCCAGGGGAATGCCGATGCCGGTGTCGGACACTTCGAACGCGATCACGGCCGGAGCCGAGTTCAGCACCGGATGATCCGTGCCCCAGCCGCCGACCGCGGCGGCGACCTTCAGGCGCACCTCGCCTTCGGCGGTGAACTTGAAGGCGTTGGAGAGCAGGTTCTTCAGGACCTGCTGCAGGCGCTTGGAGTCGGTGACGATGCTGCGCGCAAGGTTGGGGTCGACGTCGATCTTGAACGACAGATTGCGGTTCTCCGCTTCGTGCCGGAATGGCCGCCCGACGGTCTCGAGCAGGTTCGCCGTCAGGATTTCCTCGGCGTCGACCGTCACCGTGCCGGACTCGATCTTGGAGAGATCGAGAATGTCGCTGATGAGGTTGAGCAGGTCGGTGCCGGCGCCGTGGATGGTGCGGGCGAATTCGACCTGTTTGGCGGTGAGGTTGCCGTCCGGGTTGTCGGTGAGCTGCTGACCCAGGATCAGGATCGAGTTCAGCGGCGTGCGCAGCTCGTGGCTCATATTGGCGAGGAATTCGGACTTGTATTTCGAGGTCAGTGCGAGCTCCGTCGCCTTTTCCTCCAGCGCGCGGCGGGCCTGCTCGATTTCCTGGTTCTTGCGCTCGACCTCGACGTTGCGCTCGGCGAGCTGTTGCGCCTTCTGCTCGAGCTGGTCGTTGGTCTGCTGCAATTCGCGCTGCTGGGTCTGGAGCTCGCCGGCGAGCTGCTGCGACTGCTTGAGCAGGCCTTCGGTCTGCATCGTCGCCTCGATGGAGTTCAGCACGATGCCGATGGAATCGGTGAGCTGCTCGAGGAAGGTCATCTGCGAGGTCGTGAACGAGGTGAGCGAGGCGAGCTCGATCACGGCCTTGACCTGGCCCTCGAACAGCACCGGCAGCACGACGAGGTTCTTCGGCGCGACGCGGAACAGCGCCGAATTGATCGGCACCACGTCGGCCGGAATGTCGGCGATGACGCGCGGCCGTCTGTCGAGCGCGCACTGGCCGATCAGGCCGTCCCCGAATGGCAGCACGCGCTGGTACGGATAGATGCCGTCGCCGGCATAGGAGGCGAGCAGCAGGAGCTGCGGATCATCCTCGTTCTCGACCTGGTAGATCACGCCGGTATGAGCGTTCACCAGCGGCGACAATTCAGTGAGCAGCAGCCGGCCGACGGTGGCGAGGTCGCGCTGGCCCTGAAGCATGTTGGTGAACTTGGCGAGGTTGGTCTTCAGCCAGTCCTGCTCGGTGTTCACGTCCGTCGTGAGACGGAGGTTCGTGATCATCGTGTTGATGTTGTCCTTCAACTCGGCGACCTCGCCGCGGGCATCGACCTGGATCGATCGTGTCAAATCGCCCTTGGTCACGGCGGTTGCCACTTCCGCGATCGCGCGCACCTGCGAGGTGAGGTTTGCCGCCAGCAGGTTGACGTTGCCGGTGAGGTCCTTCCAGGTGCCTGCAGCACCCGGCACGTCGGCCTGGCCGCCGAGCCGTCCCTCGACGCCGACCTCGCGCGCCACCGACGTCACCTGGTCGGCGAAGGTCGCAAGCGTCTCGGTCATGTTGTTGATGGTGTCGGCGAGCGCCGCGACCTCACCCTTCGATTTCACCGTGAGGTTCTGCTTGAGGTCGCCGTTGGCGACCGCGGTCACCACCTTGACGATGCCGCGGACCTGCTCGGTCAGGTTCGCCGCCATGAAGTTGACGGTGTCGGTGAGGTCCTTCCAGGTGCCGGCCACGCCGGGCACCTGTGCCTGGCCGCCGAGCTCGCCTTCGGTGCCGACCTCGCGCGCGACGCGCGTGACTTCGCCGGCGAAGGCGTTGAGCTGGTCCACCATGGTGTTGATGGTGTCCTTCAGCTCCAGAATCTCGCCGCGCGTGTCCACGGTGATCTTCTTTGAGAGGTCGCCGCCTGCGACTGCGGTCGTCACCTCGGCGATGTTGCGGACCTGTGCGGTCAGGTTCGACGCCATCGAGTTGACGCTTTCCGTGAGGTCCTTCCAGGTGCCGGCGACGCCGAGCACGTTGGCCTGACCACCGAGCCGGCCCTCGGTGCCGACCTCGCGCGCCACGCGCGTGACTTCGCCGGCGAACGCATTGAGCTGGTCCACGCAGGTGTTGAGCGTTTCCTTCAGCTGAAGGATTTCGCCCGAGACGTTCACCGTGATCTTCTTCGAGAGGTCGCCGCCTGCGATCGCGGTGGCGACGTCGGCGATGTTGCGGACCTGCGCGGTCAGGTTCGACGCCATGAAGTTGACGTTGTCGGTGAGGTCCTTCCAGGTGCCGGCCACACCCGGCACCTGGGCCTGGCCGCCGAGCTTGCCTTCGGTGCCGACCTCGCGCGCCACGCGCGTCACTTCCGAGGCGAACGAGTTGAGCTGGTCCACCATCGTGTTGATGGTGTCCTTCAGCTCCAGGATTTCGCCGCGCACGTCCACCGTGATCTTGCGCGACAGGTCGCCGCGCGCCACGGCGGTCGTCACGTTGGCGATGTTGCGCACCTGGGCGGTGAGGTTGCCGCACATCGCGTTGACGGAGTCGGTGAGGTCCTTCCAGGTGCCGGCCACGCCGGGCACGATCGCCTGGCCGCCGAGCTTGCCGTCGGTGCCGACCTCGCGCGCCACGCGCGTCACTTCGGAGGCAAAGGAGCGCAGCTGGTCCACCATCGTGTTGATGGCTTCCTTGAGCTGGAGAATTTCGCCGCGAACGTCGACGGTGATCTTCTTGGACAAGTCGCCGTTCGCGACCGCGATCGTCACCTCGGCGATGTTGCGAACCTGGTTGGTCAGATTATTCGCCATCGAGTTGACGCTCTCGGTGAGGTCCTTCCAGACGCCGGTCACTTCCGGCACCTGGGCCTGGCCGCCGAGCTTGCCCTCGGTGCCAACCTCGCGCGCCACGCGCGTCACCTCGGAGGTGAACACGCCGAGCTGCTTGATCATGGTGTTGACGATGGTCGCCGACTGCAGGAATTCGCCGCGCAGCGGGCGGCCGTCGACGTCGAGCTTGACGGTCTGGAGCAGGTCGCCTTGCGCCACCGCGGCTACCGCACGCGTGACCTCGCGCGTCGGCCACAACAGATCGTCGATCAGCGTGTTCACCGAGCCTTCCATGTCGGCCCACGAGCCGCTCGCGAGGCCGAACTTGACGCGCTGGCGCGTCTTGCCCTCGCGTCCGACGACCTGGCCGACCAGCTCGAGTTGCTGCGCCATACGCTGGTTGGCGGCGATGATTTCGTTCAACGTGTCGGCGATCTTGCCGTCGATGCCGAGATAGTCGCCGCTCATCCGCACCGAGAAATCGCCGCTGCGCATCGCCTGCAAGGCGAGCAGCAATTCCGGCCGGGAATCCGGCTCCGACATACCATTGTTTTTTGGCTTTGGGACGCGACGACCGGAGCGTGATGCAGTTCCGGGATCGAGGTCGCTCATACTAATTCCCCCGCGGCGTCGGCCGAATCCACGGCGCGACGCGATTGATCAAACTAGAGCGGTAGCCAAATTCGAAATCAAGCGCCAAGGCCGCGGCGCGAGAAATTGGAACCTGCTTTGCTCAGCCCGGCCCAAATAACCGGGAGAATTATGATTGGTTCCATCGAATTCCGGAAAAAATTCCGGCCCTTAGCGAGGTTCCCGGCACTGCCAATTACTTGTCGGCCATCGTGCGCTCGGCGTCCTTCACCTGCGAGCGCAGCATCGGCAGTTGCTCGCGGGCAAAGGCGGCAAGCGCCGGATTGTCGGGTGCCTTCAGATAGCGCTCGAGCAGAGCGATTGCGGTTTCATATTCCGGGATCTGCGCGGCGAAGAAGGTCCGGACGTACGCAGGTCCATCCGAATTCTCAGGCTCGGCGAGGCTCGTGCTGGCGGTGGTCTTGCCGACGCGCGGCTCGGCGCCGGTCGCCACTTGAATCTCCTTCAGGGCCTTGTCGCGCCTGACTGCTTCGTCGGCGCGCAGGGCGGCGAGATTCTTCACCTCCGCATTGCTCTTCAGGTCGGCACTCTCCAGCAGACCCTGCTGGAAGCGGCCGAAAGTATAGAGGCCGATGATGACATCGGTCGCCGTTGGTGGCCGCTGGCCCTCCGTTCGCTGAACGGTGCCGTCCGCGAGTGCTGCGGTGCTGATGAACGTCAGGACGATCACGACAAGAGTACGCATGGATTCCAATGATCGGCGGCGCGCGAAGTTCCCTGGACGTTACGATCCGGTAAGGGCGGTTGCGACGTCAGGGTTCCGTACCCAGATCTTCACCATGAAACAGTCTGACATCTTCAGGGACAACGCCGACAACTGCCTGCAGCTCGCCGAGCGAGCCGATGGCCAGCCCACCCACAAGCGCTATTCGCGGATGGCGGAGGCGTGGATGGCGCTCGCAAACGAGCAGGACTGGCTCGACGGCGAAATCCCGCCCGTCAAGGTTCGCGTCCTTCAAATGCAGGGTGCCTGATCTCGTCGGCGTGACTCTTCGTGTGAGATCGCTCACGGACTGCAATCGAGCAACTTAGGATCATCCGGGAATAGTCGATCTCATTGCTTTTCCAGAAGGAGGTTTGCAATGGCTCCGCGTCTGGCTCTTCTCTCTTTTATTCTCGCCTTTGGCGTCTCGGTCGCGTTCGCGACGGTGACAACGGTCCGCCAGGTGCATCAGGAAAATGCATCTGCACCGACCCACGCCGTGCACAGCTAGCGAAGCTTCTCTCGCGTCCCGGAACATTCGACGCGTCCGCGCGTAAGCGCTTCGACGCAATCCATAAACGCGAGAGGACATCATGGCCCATTCCGACCACGGCATCGTCAGGGACAAGCGGGCGGAGGATCAGCCGCGCGACAAGCAGCGTGCGCAGACCGCGCACAAGACGGATTCGAAGAGCTCGCCGTCGCGTGAGGCGACCCGTGATCCCAAGCTGAACGACGACAGCAAGACGCCGGGCTCCGGCATGACGCCGGATGATTCCGGCGCCGCGCCGAGCGGCTAGAGCATGATACGGAAAAGTGTGAAGCGGCTTTCCGAAAAGATCATGTGCCACAAATAGCGCGGGGAACGAATCCTTGCGCGGAGAGTCGACAGATTGCTTCCGGTTATCATGCCCCCGGTGAGCCGGAAGCAATCTCCAAGACGGCCCTGGCACCCACCGTGCCAGGGTCGTTTGCTTGTGAGAGAGCGTAATCAGTCCTCGGCGTCCCCCTCGGGCTTTCCCGGCGAGTGTCCCTTCGGACCGCGGCCGAAGACACCGAACTCGCTGGATTTGACACCCGTTGAAGAGCCGATGTTGGTCTCGATGCCCGCGGCTGCGAGTCCGAATTTGAGCAGCTCGCGAACGGCAGCGGCGCGCGTCGGCATGCGGTGCTTGAACCGGAAATCATCAACCGCGGCCAGCTCGTCCGGGGAAAGCATCACTTGAAGCCGCTCGGCGCGAAGGTCGTTCATGGTCAATCACGCAAAGTGAGTAAGTTGAGCAGTTTGCTGAACCCGCCAACTTGCCGCGAGTTCCACAGGAGTCCGAAGAAGTGTCGGTTGAGTAGAGTAATCAAGTAAAATCAATAGGTTATATCTTGAAATGTCTTGGGATAGGGCGCATGTTTGAAAAAAGGGAGACAGGCCATGACAGATGAGGTCAAGTTACCCCGCCAGCTTTCCGAAGAGCCCGGGCCGCCGCAGCCCGTGCGTCCGAGCCATCAGAAGGTCATCGAGCAAGTCGAGCGCTGGGCCAATAGCTCGGGCCTGCAACCGCCGAGGACGGAACATGCGACGACGATCTGAGCCACACACATTCGAGCAACGTTTGGACGCGCAGAGGCTGCGGCTCGAGCGCGAGCTCGCAAGTTTGCCGGTCGGCATTGAGCGCGATTGCGTTGCCGCGCGTATTGAGCAGCTTCACGTTGCGGCCGAGATGTTCGATTTTCTATCGCCGCGTGAGTCATTCGCATCTCTTCACTAGGTTCGCTCCTTCGCGTGGCACTTTGGCTCACGATGCGTTTTGGAACGATCATTTCCAAGCCCGGTTGATTCACATATTGGCTGAGCGGAGAATCGCGATGATGAACCAGGGTGAGTTGGACCGGAACGAAATGGGCCGCCTGATCGGCAGCGACAAGGTCGAGGGAACATCGGTCTACGGCGCGGATCGCAACAAGATCGGTTCGATCGAGCGCGTGATGATCGACAAGGTCAGTGGCAAGGTGTCCTACGCCGTGCTCGGCTTTGGTGGCTTCCTGGGCCTCGGGAGCGATCACTATCCCTTGCCCTGGCAGTCGCTCAAATACGACACCGAGCTTGGCGGTTACCTCACCGGCATTACCGCCACGGCGCTCGAAGGCGCGCCGAAATACGGCGAACGCAGCGAGTGGAACTGGGGAGACGACGCCGCGGTTCGCGGCATCAACGCCTATTACGGTGTTCCCTTCGCGTAGACGCTTCGCTCCGTGGGAAGTCCGATGACCTGCGATGCATCAGCGGGCAGCCTCAGTTAGCCCGCCACCGCTTCTCTCCGCCCCGGTCCTGCATGTACATGCACTTGTTTGGCATGCAGCGGCTCGCCGCATTCCGAGCACACCATCACGGGATCGAACAGTTTGCCGCAGGTCTTGTGCTCGTGCAGCAGCGGGCGGCCGCGTTCATCGCCCATGTGGGCGTCGCCCCAGTGCACCATCGCGATGATGATCGGATAGAGGTCGAGCCCCTTCTGCGTCAGAATGTATTCGTAGCGCTTCGGCGCCTCGGAATAGGGCACGCGGCGCAGGATGCCGAAGCGGACCAGCTTCTTCAGCCGCTCCGAGAGCAGATGTCGGGTGATCTGGAGCGAAGACTGAAATCGCTCGAACCGGCGCACGCGCAAGAAGCATTCACGCAGGATCAGCAGCGTCCAGCGGTCGCCAATCACAGCGACGGTGCGGGAAAGCGAGCAGGGCTCTTCGTCCAGCGTGTCCCACTTCATGGTCCGATCTCCGGCCTCGTTAGTAAGTCAGAAAAAGGAACTGACTTGAACGGTCAGCGATATTTCATCTTTAGTTTACCGGCCAGGCTCCCAGTTTGACAGTTCTATTTTAGAACTATAGCCTCTGCTCCAATGAATACTCTCTCCGGAGGAGGCAACCTTGCCCAAGCGAAACGCGACAGCCGCCGTGATCGGGGCCGGCGATTTCATCGGCTCCGAGATCGCCAGGAAATTCGCCGCCGAAGGTTTTTCGATCTTCGCCGGCCGCCGCAACGGCGACAAGTTGGCGCCGCTGGTGAAGGACATCGAGGCCGCCGGCGGTGAGATCCAGGCCCGCTCGCTCGATGCGCGCAAGGAAGAAGAAGTCGTCTCCTTCCTCAACGACGCCGACGCGCATGCACCGCTGGAAGTCTGCATCTTCAACGTCGGCGCCAACGTCAATTTCCCGATCCTCGACACCACCGAGCGCGTCTTCCGCAAGGTCTGGGAGATGGCCTGCTATTCCGGCTTCCTGGCGGGGCGGGAAGCTGCGCGGCTGATGCTGGCGCGCGGCGGCGGCAAGATCTTCTTCACCGGCGCGACCGCAAGCCTGCGCGGCGGCAGCGGTTTTGCGGCGTTTGCCAGCGCCAAGTTCGGACTGCGCGCGGTGGCGCAGGCGATGGCGCGCGAGCTCGGGCCGAAGAACATTCACGTCGCCCATCTCATCATCGATTCCGGCGTCGACACCGAATGGGTCCGGCAGCGCCGGCTCGAGGCGCTCGGCCCGAATGCGCTCGACAATCCCGATCTGCTGATGCCGCCGTCGGCGGTGGCCGACTCCTATTGGCAGCTCTATCAGCAGCCCAAAAGCGCCTGGACTTTCGAGATGGAGATCCGCCCCTTCGGCGAGAAATGGTGACCGCGGCACAGAAGTCCGGCTAGACTGATCTCAACCTGAGCAAAATTCCGGGAGGTATTGAAGTGAAGACCGCGATCACCGAACTGTTCGGCATCGAGCATCCCATCATCCAGGGCGGCATGCATTTCGTCGGCTTTGCAGAGCTGGCCGCTGCCGTCTCCAATGCGGGTGGGCTCGGCATCATCACCGGTCTCACGCAGAAGACGCCGGAGCTGCTTGCCAAGGAGATCGCGCGCTGCCGCGACATGACCGACAAGCCGTTCGGCGTGAACCTGACGTTCCTGCCGACCTTCTCGGCGCCGCCTTATCCGGAATACATCGCGGCGATCGTCGAAGGCGGCGTCAAGTCCGTGGAGACTGCGGGCCGCAGTCCGGAAGCCTACATGCCCGCGCTGAAGGCGGCCGGCATCAAGGTGATCCACAAATGCACGTCAGTCCGCCACTCGCTGAAGGCTGAGCGGATCGGCTGCGACGCCGTTAGCGTCGACGGTTTTGAGTGCGGCGGTCATCCCGGCGAGGACGACATTCCCAACATGATCCTGCTGCCGCGCGCGGCGGAGGAATTGAAGATCCCGTTCGTCGCCTCCGGCGGCATGGCCGACGGACGCAGTCTCGTCGCCGCGCTCGCACTCGGGGCGGCCGGCATGAACATGGGGACGCGCTTCATCGCGACCAAGGAAGCGCCGGTGCATCAGAACGTCAAGAACGCGCTGGTCGCGGCGACCGAGCTCGACACCCGTCTGATCATGCGCAGCTTGCGCAACACCGAGCGTGTCCTGAAGAATGCCAATGTCGACCGCCTGCTCGAGATCGAGCGCGAGAAGGGCGACAAGCTCACGATCGACGACATCCACGACCAGGTCGCGGGCGTCTATCCCAGAATCATGCTGGACGGCCAGATGGACGCGGGCGCCTGGAGCTGCGGCATGGTCGCCGGCCTGATCCACGACATTCCCTCCTGCAAGGAACTCGTCGATCGCATCATGGCAGAGGCAGAACAGATCATCCGCAGCCGCCTGATGGGGTTCCTGGACGGGACGGGGGCCACGCGAAAGGTCGCCTGACACCGCCAAACTTCTTAACCACGGCGGCACTTGACCGCTGGAATTGCGCGCGACGCCCCCTAAATAAGGGCAAATTGGCCCTTTCATAAATCAATTTCAGGAGGCGTCCGTGGTCCTGAAGAGCGTTTATCTTGCTGCTGCCGTTGCCCTCGTCCTCGCGGGCAGCGGCGTTGCGCGTGCAGACGACTACAAGCCCGGTGAATATCTCGGTCTCGACCTCTCCAAGGCGGTGCTGTCGCCGAAGCGTCTCGGGCCCGAGACGCAATTTGCACCGGTGGCACTCGAGGCGCGCGGCGGCAACGACGCTCAAGCGCGCGCCGAGCCGGTCGACGTGCCGAAGAAGGTTGCCGCCGAGCGCGTGCATGTGTCCGAGCCAAAGATCGCGCATGCCAGAAGCGCCCAGCCGCGCGGCGGAGCGCGCACCAGGCTCGCGCATCGCCATGGCAATCCGCTCGACGCGCAGGCGATGGACACCCGGATCCAGACCTGGCCGTGTCGTTCCGGCGGCATCTGCAGCTGGAAGCGCTAGTCGGATCCGAGGCCGTCATCCGCGCGTCGCAAAACCGTAGGCTCGGGGTCAAGAAACCGTAAGCCGGGAGTCAAGGAGCGCAGGCACCTTCCGTCACGATTCGACGAAGGTTTCCTGAATGGTAACGCTCCGCGCCCCGCGCGCTTGGACCCGGCGGCAGTTCCTGGTCCGCTCCACCTCAAGCCTCGCCATCGCTGCGCTTGCGAAACCCTCGATCAGTCGTGCCGCCGACCGCCCGCAGATCGCCGGCGGCATCCAGTCCGGCGACGTCTCGGACGGCTCAGCGGTGATCTGGGCACGCGCCGATCGGCCGGCGCGCATGCAGGTGGAATGCTCGACCGTCGAGAGTTTCAGGACCATCATCGCCTCCGCGTCGCGCGATGCGTTGCCGGATGCTGATTTCACGTCAAAGCTGCTGTTGAGCGACCTGCCGCCCGGGCAGGACATCTTCTACCGCGTGCGCCTCGACGACATCGCCGCCGGCATCACCGGCGAAAGCCGGGTCGGCCATTTCCGCACCGCGCCGGCCGAGGGCCGGTCGATTTCGTTCCTGTGGTCCGGCGATGTCGCAGGGCAGGGCTGGGGCATCGATATCGCGCGCGGCGGCTATCGCAGCTATCGCACGATGCTCGACAACCGCCCCGATTTCTTCATCCACTCCGGCGATCACATCTACGCCGACTGCACGATTCCTTCCGAGCAGAAACTGCCGAGCGGCGAGGTCTGGCGCAACATCGTCACCGAGGAAAAGGCCGAGGTCGCGCATACGCTGGCGCAGTTCCGCGGCAACTACAAATACAACCATCTCGACGAGCACTTCCGTGCCTTCCATGCCGAGGTGCCGATGTTCGCCCAGTGGGACGACCACGAGGTCACCAACGACTGGTCGCCGGCTGCCAGTCATGACGACGCAGGTTACGAGGACGACGGCACGCCGCGGCTCGTCGCGCGCGCCCGCCGCGCCTTCTTCGACTTCATGCCGATCCGCGACGTCGGCGCCCGGCAGGGGCGAGTCTATCGCAAGATCGCCTACGGCTCGCTGCTCGACGTCTTCATGATCGACATGCGCAGCTATCGCGACGACAATTGGAACAAGGGCCAGGATCACCGCGGCTGGATCCTTGGCGCCGAGCAGCTCGCCTGGTTGAAGCGGGAACTCGTCGCCTCGCGTGCGACCTGGAAGGTGATCGCGGCCGACCTGCCGATTGGCCTCGTCAGCATGGATGCCGTCGCGCTCGGCAATGGGCCGCCCGACCGGCGCGAGCACGAGATCGCCGATCTGCTTGCCGCCATCAAGCGCGCGGGCGTCCGCAATATCGTCTGGCTCACAGCCGACATGCATTACACCGCCGCGCATTATTACGATCCGAACAAGGCGCAATTCCAGGATTTCGAGCCGTTCTGGGAGTTCGTCTCCGGGCCACTGCATGCCGGCACCTGGGGACCGGGCGAGCTCGACGACACCTTCGGCCCGGTCGCGATGTACCAGCACGGTTGCAGCGAAGCGCAGGGCGAGAATCTGGCGCCCTGCTTCGGCTTGCAGTTCTTCGGCCGGGTCGACATCGACGGCGCCAGCAGCGTCATGACCGTGACTCTGAAAGACGTCGATAATCGCGATCTCTGGTCGGTCGACCTCGTGCCGCAGCCTCAGGCGCGCCCGGCCATGGTGGCGCAGCGTTCGTGAGGGGTATTCGTCATGCCTGGGACAAGCCCGGCACGACGGTGAGGAAGAACCTAACCCGTTCTTGATTGGCCACCGCGCGGCTTCTGCGCTATGCTGACCATACCCGCCACCCCTTCTCCATCGCCGAAGAGTTTGCCCACGCGGCTTCGCCTTGCGAATTCGGCGGGCTGAATACGTCAGGAGTTAACTCATGGACAATCTGAAGACACAGGGCATCAGCATGCCCAAGCTCGGCCTCGGCACCTTCCGCATGCAGGGCGATGACTGCCGCGCCGCGGTCGAGAGCGCGCTGTCGATCGGCTATCGCCATATCGACACCGCCGAGATGTACGCCAACGAAGAAGCGATCGGCGCCGCGCTCGCGGCCGCCCGCCTGCCGCGCGGCGAGCTGCACGTCACGACAAAGGTCTGGCACGAGAACCTCAGCCCCGACGCGATCCGCCGCGCCTTCGACGCCAGCCTGCAGAAGCTCAGGCTCGACCACGTCGATCTCTATCTCGTGCACTGGCCGTCGAAGTCGGCGAACTGGGGCGCGGTGTTCGAGACCCTGATGAAGCTGAAGGAGGAGGGGCGTACGCGCGCGATCGGCGTCGCCAATTTCACCACGGCGCTGCTCAAGATTGCGGTCGAGGACATCAAGGCGCCGATCGTCTGCAACCAGATCGAATATCACGCCATGCTCGATCAATCGAAGGTGCTGGCCTATCTCAACGCCAAGTCGATTCCGCTGGTCGCCTACTGCCCGCTGGCGCAGGGGCGCATCGCCTCCGATCCGGTGCTGGCCGAGATCGGCGTCAGGCATAATGCGACCGCGGCCCAGGTCGCGCTGAAATGGCTGCTCGACCAGGACGGCGTCGCGGCGATCCCGAAGGCGTCGCGCCGCGAGAGCCAGCAGGCCAATCTCGACGCGCTGAAGATCACGCTCGACGATGCCGACCGCAAAAAGATCGCCGCGCTGCCCAAGGACAAGCGCTGCGTCAATCCCGGCTTTGCGCCGGCGTGGGATTAGCCAACTCTTTCTCTCCGCCAGTTCGGAATCGTAGGGTGGGCAAAGACGCACTTGCGCCGTGCCCACGATCTCTAGCGATGGAAAGAATTCGTGGGCACGCTTCGCTTTGCCCACCCTACGGGACTGACATTTCGAGAACGCAAAGAAATGGCCCCGCGAGGGGCCATTTCCATGATGCGTTACGCATCAATCCCAGTGGTGACGGTGACCGCGCTTGACCACAACGACCCGGTCGCGATGATGCCAGCCGCGATGCCAGCCATGGTCACGATGCTCGCGCATTTCGGCGCGGGCGCCGTAGCCATGATGATGACCGCGCTTGATCACCACCGTTTCGGCACTTGCCATCGTCGGCGCAACGATCGCGAGCGCGCCGAGAGCCGCAATCACAAAACCAAGCTTCTTCATGATGTCCTCCTCCAATTCAATGCCAATGAGAACCGCGCATCGGCGTGAACGTTCCGGAGGAATGGAAAGAGAATTCTGAACGCTTGTTCAGGTGGTTAATCGCAACGTTGCTGCGGCGGGGTTGGCGCGCCGGTGGCGACGTATTTGCCGTCCCTGATGGTGTACTCACCGCGCTCGCTGCGATTGTAGATCGCGCGCAGGCTACCTTGCTTTGAGAGCAGCAGGCCGAACTCACGCGTCTGCTTCAGCGAGGGGAAGTACACCATCACATTGAGCACGCCTTCGGCGTTGACCGCGGCGGATACCACTTCGCTCTCGTCCCTGGCGTCGCCGAAATTGCGCCGGTACATCACCCGGCCGTCCTTCCGGATTTCGTAAGTCAGGAGAGCGCCCTTGTCGCGGTCGGGCCGGGCTGCACAATCGACCGCCCATGAGCCGAGCAGACCCCATTGCTCGACCGTGGCCGAAAGCGTCTCGGCGCCGGCCGCGGGCGTGAACGCAACCCACAGCAGCGCCGCTGTCGTGCAGCGGCTCAAACAAGGTGTCATGGCTTGCAAACCCCGCCTCGAACCATTCCAAAGTGTAGCATTCCGCGCGCCGCCGTCCACGCCAGGTGCCAATCGCGCGCGAATTTGATCCGCGTCAATGAGGCTGGTCGTAACAAGGGTAGGATGGCGCTCCCGAAGGCGAACGTGGATAGACCGATGCTGAATCAAGTCATGGATTTTGCGGGTGAAGTGCTGCCGGGGAGCCGTGCCCTGCCGCCTCATTCCGAGACCGCGTTTCTGGCCGAACTGGGCGAACGCTTGAGATCCTCGCGCGCTCGCTGCGAGCTGTCGCGCCGGGAGTTGGCCCGCCGCTCCGGGATTTCCGAGCGCTATATCGCGCAGATCGAGGCCGGCAAGGGCAACGTCTCGATCGTGCTGTTGCTGCGGCTGGCTTCCGCCATTCACGGCAGCCAGCCCCAGGCTGCGTAATAACCGCTAGACCTGCTTCTCGATATTGGCGCTGCGGGCCGGCACGCCGAACTCCTTGCGGCACACTTCGGCCAGCACGGCGACGCCCTCGCGGATTTGCTGATGCGATGGGCTCGCGAAGCAGAGCCTGAGGCGCGAACTGGAATGGCTCTTGTCGGTGGACCATTCCGGCCCCGGATTGATCGATACGCCGGCGGCGAGCGCGGCCTGATACAGCTTGAGCGTATCGACCTGGTCGGGCAGCTTGACCCAGAGGAAGATGCCGCCCTTGGGTTCCTCGAATTCCGCCGCCGTGCCGAACTGCTCGTTGAGGGCCTCCATCAGCGTATCGAGCTTGGTGCGCAACGCTTTCGTCAGGGCTGGCACATGGCTTGCGAAATGCGGCTTGCAATAAGCGGCAAGCACCATCTGCTCCAGCGCGCCGGAGCCGGCGTCCGTCTTCAGCGCCAGCATCCGCGACATCACATCCCAGGGCGCGACGATGAAGCCGACGCGCAACGCCGGCGCGATCGACTTGGAGAACGAGCCGATATGGATCACGCCGCCGTCCGGGCTCATCGCATGGATCGCCGGCGGCCGCTGACCTGACCAGACGAGGTCGGCGTAGCAATCATCCTCGAAGATGGGCACGCCGTATTCTGCCGCGAGCCGCACCAGTTCGGCGCGGCGGCTCTCCGGCATGATGCTGCCGGTCGGGTTCTGCACAGTCGGGATGGTGTAGATGTATTTCGGCCGGATGCCGCGGCTCCTGAGATCGGCCAGCGTCGAGGCCAGCACGTCCATGCGCATGCCGTCCTCGTCGAGGGGGATACCGACGACGTTGACCCCGAGCCGCGCCAGGCGGGTCAGCGAGCCCTGATAGCTGTCCTGCTCGAAGATCACGGTGTCGCCGCGCGTCAGCAGCGTCGCGTTGACGAGATCGAGCGCCTGCAGTGATCCCGAGACGATCATGAGATCGTCGACCGTGCAATTGATGCCGGCATCGCGCCTGAGTTTCGTCACCAGGAATTCGCGCAAGGGCAAATAGCCCTGCGGACCATGGGCCAGCCCATAAGTGGCGAGCGATCGGCCCTCGCGCCGCAGCACCGCGTTGGTGGCTTCGATCAGTTCATCGAGCGGCACCTGCTCGGAATCGTTGTTGCCGCCGACGAAGCTGTATTTGGCAAGGCCCGTCCAGCGCGCAGAAGGGGCCGGCAGCCCCTGAGGAAACAGGGGCGCGAAATCGAAGCTGGACGTCATGGGGCATTCCTCGTGTTCTTATTGGTGGGTGTTTTTATTGAGCGGCCGGCTTGGTGCCAACCGCCAACCGGGCGCTGGGATTTCGACGATGTCATCATGTGAGTGTTTTGCCCGACGCGTCAAATTAAATTCGTAAAATCCGCATTTTTGTCGCGTGGGCCGGCAAGTCATTGATTTTGCGGATTGGGCCTACTGTGCATGGGGTTGTTTTCGGGTTTTCTATTTTTTCCCCGCTGTCCTGGTCGGACGGCCCTGGCTGATGAAAGCGTAATGCGCATTGGCGACGCCGCCAACCATCAAGGCTTCGACCACCGGCTCGGCGATCTCGCCGGTTGCGGCCCAGTCGACCAGGAAATTGGCCCCGGTCCCGCCCCGCACGTCGTCGGTCGGAACGAAGATCGAGACGGTGGCCAGCGGCTTCAAGGCGACCGGCGCTTTCAGATAGGTCTCGACCTGCTTGCCTGCGGTGTCGAAATAGGCGATGCGTTTGACCACCAGCGGCTGGGTCTCGGAGGCGTTGTGCACGCTCAAGGTCACCGAGAAGTCGACGCGCAACTTGCCCTGGCTCATCGCAACACTGGAATAGGCGGGCACGTAGAACCCCCCCGAGACGGCGAGTTCCTCCTTCGGCAGTGCGGCGAGCGAATCGGCAAAGTTTTGTTCGATATTGACCTTGGATTGCGCGACTGCGGGCACGGCAGAGGCGAGGGGGCATAGCAGCATTGCTGCGAAAAGCGCCGTTCGCATGTGACGAATTGCTCGCTTGCCGCGCCGCAACCTGCCTCTAGGGTGCGGCAAAACGGACCAATTTGGTATGCACGAGCTCATTCGAGACATCACTCTCTGTATTCTGTTTGCCTGGATGCTGGGCCTGCTCGCCCATTTCACCCGGCAACCGCTGATCCTGGCCTATCTTATCGCCGGCTTCTGCATAGGTCCATTCGGCGCCGGCTGGGTCCATTCGCAGGAATCGATCAGCGTCATCTCAGAGCTCGGGCTGATCTTCATGCTGTTCATGATCGGGCTCGAGATCGACCTGAAGAAAATCGTGCGGGCGGGAAAGGTGATCCTGTTCGCCGCCGGCGCCCAGCTGATCGGGGGCTGCCTGCTCGGGGTGCTGTTCTTCATCGGAATCGGCCTGTCGCTCGGCGGCGGGCACTTCGATGCGGTCTATCTCTGCGTCGCCTGCGCACTCTCGAGCACCGTGATCATCGTCAAGGTGCTCTACGAGAAGCGCGAGCTCGACACGCTGCCCGGCCGCATCACCCTCGGCGTGCTGGTGCTCCAGGACATCTTCGCCATCCTGTTCCTGGCGGTGCAGCCGAGCCTTGCCAATCTGCAGGTCAGCGTCATCCTGCTGTCGATCGGCCGCGTCGCGGTGCTGGTCGCCGCGGCGCTGCTGGTCAGCCGCTACGTGCTGCCGCGCCTGTTTCACCAGATCGCCCGCCGCCCCGAGCTGATCCTGCTCGGCGCGCTCGCCTGGTGCTTCCTCGTCGCCGAGACCGCCGAACGGCTCTCGCTGTCGCGCGAGATGGGGGCGCTGATTGCCGGCGTCTCGCTCTCGACCTTTCCTTACGCGCTCGACGTCACCGCCAAGGTCACCACGCTCCGCGACTTCTTCATCACGCTGTTCTTCGTCGCGCTCGGCGTGACCATTCCCGTGCCCGGCCTGTCCGTGATCGGGCTGGCGCTGATGATCGCGGCATTCACGGTGGTGAGCCGTCTCGTCACGACCTTCACCCCGCTCTATCTGATGAAGCAGGGCCTGCGCGCCAGCCTGTTGCCGGCCCTCAACCTCGCGCAGATCTCCGAGTTCTCGCTCGTGGTGATCCAGACCGGCGTCGCCGACCACCACATCGCGGCCGAGACGGCCAATGCGGCCTCCTTTGCCTTCGTCGTGCTCGCCGTGCTCTCGACATTCGCGATGAGCCGCAGCGACGAGATCACCCGCTGGGCGATCGGCCCGCTGAAGCGGATCGGCCTGCGCGATCTCGACCATGGCAACGGCCATGGCGAGGAAGGGCACGGGGGCGGCCATGGCGAGGCCCGCCGCATCGTCATCCTCGGCTTTTTCCGTGCGGCGAGCGCGCTGCTGGCCGAGATCGAACGGCAGGCCCCGGTGCTGCTCGAGCAGATCACCGTGATCGACTTCAACCCCAATGTGTACCAGACGCTGCTGTCGCGCGGCCTGCACGTGATCTATGGCGACATCAGCAGCGCCGACACGCTGCTCCATGCCGGTGTCGGCAAGTCCGAGATGATCATCCTCAGCGTGCCCGACGCGCTCCTGAAGGGCGCCAGCAACGAGAAGCTGGTCCGCCACGTCCGCACCCTCAACCCGACCGCCATGATCGTGGCCACGGCCGATCTCTTGTCGGATGTGGGCGAGCTCTATGCGGCTGGCGCCAGCTACGTCACGGTGACCCGGCTCAGCGATGCTCATGAGCTGTTTACCGTGATCGAAGCCGCCCAGGCCGGTCTGCTGCCCGACAAGCGCGCCGAGCTAGATCAGCGGCTCGGCGAGCGGCGCGAAGTGCTGCCCTGACGGTGCCCGGCGGCTTCTTTCCGAGCCCGTTCGCACCCATATCCCTGGTATGACCGGTGCAAGCCCTCTGGCAGGCTTGCCGTCCGGCATATGTGGTTGCGTCGGGGAGACTAGCGCTTGGCCCCAAGTCCGGCTAAGCCTCCGGCTCACAACCGATAGAGATTGGGAAATGCCCGATAGCGTTCAGGAAGTCTTGCAGGCCTTTGCCCGGGGTGAACTCGTGGTCGTCACCGACGACGACGATCGCGAGGGTGAAGGCGATCTGATCGTCGCCGCCTCGCTCTGCACCGCGGAGAAGATGGCGTTCATCATCCGCCATACCTCCGGAATCGTCTGCGCTCCGATTACCTCTGAGGATGCGCGCCGGCTGCGGCTCGACCCGATGGTCGCCCACAATGATTCCGCGCACACCACCGCCTTCACGGTCTCGATCGACTACAAGCCCGATGGCGGCACCGGCATCTCGGCCGAGGAACGCGCCTCGTGCTGCCGCGCGCTGTCCAATCCCAATGCCGGCGCCAACGACTTCGCCCGTCCGGGCCACATCTTCCCGCTGATCGCCAAGGACGGCGGCGTGCTGCTGCGCTCCGGCCACACGGAAGCCGCGGTCGACCTCTGCAAGCTCTCCGGCCTGCCGCCGGTCGGCGTCATCAGCGAGTTGATGAACGACGACGGCAGCGTGATGAAGGGCGAGCAGGTCGCCCGCTTCGCGGCCCAGCACAAGCTGAAGCATGTCACGATTGCCGACATGATCGCCTATCGCCAGGCGCGCGAAAAGCTGATCGAACGGGTTTCGACCTTCGTCACCGAGAGCCCGATCGGCCCCTTGCAGGGCTATGCGTATCGCTCGCCGTTCGATTCCATCGCCCACGTCGCCTTCGTCTACAATGGGGTCGGCGACGGGAAGAACGTGTTGACGCGCTTTCACAAGCCGAACATCGTCAAGGACATCTTCACCGGCCACAAGCGGATGGCGGCCGTGCTCGAACATTTCAAGAAATCCGGCCGCGGCGTTCTGGTTTACCTGCGCGACGGCGCGGCTGGTGTGCCTGTGGCGGCGCTGCCTGATGAGAGCGCGACGGAGGCTGACCGCAACCGCCAGTGGCGCGAGGTCGGTGTCGGCGCGCAGATCCTGCGCGATCTCGGCGTGACCTCGATCCGTCATCTCACCTCGTCGGTGCACGATTACAAGGGCCTGTCGGGCTTCGGCATCGAGATCGTCGCCAACGAGCAGCTTGAAAGCTGACACGCAGTGTCATTCCGGGATGGCGCTGAAAGCGCCAGACCCGGAATCTCGAAGTGGTGAGCAAGAGGATTCCAGGTTCGACGCTTCGCGTCGCCCCCGGGATGACAGAAACCAGGACGCAATTGCACTTGTTGCCGCGGCGCTTTAGTTTGTCGGGCAATTCTTGACGGAACCAGATGCGAAAGGACGTTTCATGAGCGCGCGCCCCCAGGCCAAGGACAAGCCGGCTGCGGCTTCTTTCCAGTGGGACGATCCGTTCCTGCTCGACGAGCAACTCACCGAAGACGAGCGCATGGTGCGTGACACCGCCCGCGCCTACGCCCAGGACAAGCTGCTGCCGCGCGTCACCAAGGCCTATCTCGAAGAGAAGACCGACCGCGAGATCTTCAACGAGATGGGCGAGCTCGGCCTGATCGGCATCACGCTGCCGGAAGAATATGGCTGCGCCAATGCGAGCTACGTCGCCTATGGCCTCGTGGCGCGCGAGATCGAGCGGGTCGATTCCGGCTACCGCTCGATGAACTCGGTGCAGTCCTCGCTGGTGATGTACCCGATCTACGCCTATGGCGACGAGAACCAGCGCAAGAAGTACCTGCCGAAGCTCGCTAGCGGCGAGTGGGTCGGCTGTTTCGGCCTGACCGAGCCGGACGCCGGCTCCGATCCGGCCGGCATGAAGACCCGCGCCGAGAAGGTCTCGGACGGCTACCGCCTGACCGGCAGCAAGATGTGGATCTCGAATGCGCCGATCGCGGACGTGTTCGTGGTCTGGGCCAAGTCGGCCGAGCACGACAACCAGATCCGCGGCTTCGTGCTCGAGAAAGGCATGAAGGGCCTCTCCGCGCCGAAGATCGGCGGCAAGCTGTCCTTGCGCGCCTCCATCACCGGCGAGGTCGTGATGGACGGTGTCGTGGTCCCCGAAAGTGCGCTGCTTCCCAACGTCTCCGGCCTGAAGGGCCCGTTCGGCTGCCTCAACCGTGCGCGCTACGGCATCTCGTGGGGCGTGCTCGGCGCCGCCGAGGACTGCATGCACCGTGCCCGCCAGTACACGCTCGACCGCAAGCAGTTCGGCAAGCCGCTCGCCGCGACCCAGCTGGTGCAGAAGAAGCTGGCCGACATGCAGACCGAGATTGCACTTGGCCTTCAGGGCTCGCTTCGCGTCGGCCGATTGATGGACGAGGGCAAGTTCGCCCCCGAGATGATCTCGATCATGAAGCGCAACAATTGCGGCAAGGCCCTCGACATCGCCCGCGTCTCGCGCGACATGCACGGCGGCAACGGCATCTCGATCGAGTACCACGTGATGCGCCACGTCCATAACCTCGAGACGGTCAACACCTACGAGGGCACCCACGACGTCCACGCCCTGATCCTGGGCCGCGCGATCACGGGCATTCAGGCGTTCTTCTGAGAGCGCACGGGTACGAGGCGACAGAACTCTCCAACTCCGTCATGGCCGGGCAGAAGCGCAAAGCGTGTCTTCGCGCTGGATGTCCCGGCCATCCACGTTCTAGCTCCGGCGAAGAACGTGGATGCCCGGCACAAGGCCGGGCATGACGAAGTCAGCAAGGTATGAGCAAGCCATGTCCGACAACGACGACGTCCCGTTCAACCGCAACTTTCCGCTTCAGCCCGGCCTCGTCGAGGAAGTCCGCCCCGGCGTGCGGCGCGTGCTCTGTAACAATCCGAGCCCCTTCACCTTCACCGGCACCGTCAGCTACATCGTAGGCACCGGTAACGTCGCGATCATCGATCCCGGCCCGGACGATGCGGCGCATGCCGCGGCTCTGCTCGATGCCGTGCGCGGCGAGACGGTGAGCCATATCTTCGTCACCCACACCCACCGCGACCATTCGCCGAACACCGCGCGGATCAAGCAGGCGACCGGCGCGCCGGTGTATGCCGAAGGCCCGCACCGGGCCTCGCGCCCGCGCTTCGAGAGCGAGAAGCACAATCCGGAATCCGGTTCTGACCGCGACTTCGTGCCCGATGTCAGAATCGCCCATGGCGATATCGTCGAGGGTGATGGCTGGCGTCTGGAGGCCGTGGCGACGCCCGGCCACACCGCCAATCATCTCGCGTTCGCCTGGCCCGAACAGAAGGTCAACTTCGTCGGCGATCACGTGATGGGCTGGTCGACCTCGATCGTGGCGCCGCCCGACGGCTCGATGATTGACTACATGGAGTCGCTCGACCGCCTGGCCGCGCGCGAGGAGGATCTGTATTTCTCCGGCCACGGTCCCGAGATTCCGGACGGTCCGCGCTTCGTGCGCTTCCTGATCCGTCACCGCAAGGCGCGCGAGGCCTCGATCCTGCACCGCCTCGCCAAGGGCGAGACCGACATTCCGACCATGGTGCGTGCGATCTATATCGGCATCGATCCCAGGCTGACGACGGCGGCGGGCTATTCGGTGCTGGCGCATCTGGAGGATCTGGTTGCGCGCGGGGTGGTGGCGACGGACGGCGATCCCGTGATTGGCGGGACGTATCGGATAGCGGGCTAGCCTCTCGTCATTCCGGGGCGCGCGTAGCGGAACCCGGAATCCATCGGGCAGCGGCGTTAATGGATCAATGGATTCCGGGCTCGCCCTGCGGGCGCCCCGGAATGACAGTCGGGCTACTTCTTCACCGTCTTCGCCGGGGCCTTCGGCGGCGTCACCGGCGTCTTCTTCACCGGCTTCAGCGCATCGGCGTCCGCGGCGGTGTTGAGATCGTCGATGAATTTTGTCACGCGCGCGGCGTTGCTGCCGAGGTCGCTGTCGAAATAGCGCGAGGCCGAGCGGATATCGACGCGGGAATCCTCGCCATCGGGCGCAACCCTGATGGAAATGTCTTCACGCAAGCCCATGATCGGCGAGCGCGCCACCGCCTCGATGCGGCCGATGCGGCGCGGCGGCTGCGGCGCGCGCTCGTCGATGACGAGCCATTTGCGCTTGTTGACGAGCTGGAGCGCGATCGCATAGGCGCGGTCAACCGTGATTTCGAGCTCGATCGGCTCGATCTCGGGATAGAAATGGCGCTGCTGCTCGGCCGAATAGAGGCCGGCATAGACCGCGCTGTTGGCGCCGTCGCCGGTGCGCAGACGCGCCAGCGCGTCGAAGCGGGGCGGGTCGATCGGGTCGGTGGTGATGTCGTGGATCGCCGGCAGCTTGCGATATTGCAGGCCGAGATAGGCGGGGTAGGCGAGGATCGCCCCGTCGATCAGGAAGGCGAGCAGGATGCGCGCCATGCCACGCGAGCCGTTCTGCCAGATCGCCGCAAAGCCGGCGAGCCCGAACAGGATCGAGAGTGCGGCGATCGCGAGGCCCCCGAAGAAGGTGACGAGCGCCGGCTTCGGCTCCAGGAAGCCGAAGCGGACAATGAGGATCGACACCACCACCGCCACCACCGCGAACACGGCCAGGTTGCGCGCCCAGCTCGCAAGGCTGGACACGGGCTCCGTCTGATAGGGAGCGGAAAACCTGCGGGCCATCGGATGAGCTCTGCCGGGGTGCTTGGGGGCGGTGCCGCGCGAAACGGCGTTGGCGCCGGGTGTGCCGTTGAGACCACGGCCCGGGGGCAATTTCAAGGGAGACCGTCACGGCCCGTCATTCCGGGGTCGATGCCGTTGGCATCGCCCCGGAATGACGTGAGAGCTTTATGCCGCCGCGTTCGGGAAGCGGTAATCCTTGAACTGGTCGCGGAGTGCCGTCTTCAGGATCTTGCCGGTCGCCGTGTGCGGGATGCCCTCGACGAAGGCGACGTCATCTGGCATCCACCATTTGGCGATCTTGCCGTCCATGAACTTGAGGATGTCCTCGCGCGTGGTCTGCTGGCCCTGCTTGAGCTGCACGATCAGCAGCGGACGCTCGTCCCATTTGGGATGATAGACCCCGATCACGGCAGCCTCGGCCACCGCCGGATGGCCCACAGCGAGGTTTTCGAGGTCGATCGAGGAGATCCACTCGCCGCCGGACTTGATCACGTCCTTGGAGCGGTCGGTGATCCGCATGTAGCCGGCCTCGTCGATGGTCGCGACGTCGCCGGTGTCGAAGAAGCCGTTCTCGTCGAGGATGTTGCTGTCGACCCGGTAATAGGCCTTGGCGACGGCGGGGCCGGAGACCTTGAGGCGGCCAAATGTCTTGCCGTCCCAGGGTAGCTCCTTGCCGGCATCGTCGGTGATCTTCATCTCCACCGCGAAGGGCGCATAGCCCTGCATCTGAAGCACGTCGAGCCGCGCCTCGCCGGTTGCGTCCGTGAACGGCGGCTTCAGCGCGGCGACGCTGCCGATCGGACTCATCTCGGTCATGCCCCAGGCGTGGCGAACGTTCGAGCCCATGTCGAGGAAGGCCTTGATCATCGAGCGCGGCATCGCAGAGCCGCCGCAGATCACCATCTTCAGGTCCGGCAGCTTCAGATTGTTTGCGGCCATGTGCTGCAGCAGCATCAGCCACACCGTGGGCACGCCCGCGGTGTGCGTCACCTTCTCGGTCGAGAGCAACTCGTAGACCGAGGCGCCGTCGAGCTTGGCTCCGGGCATCACGAGCTTGGTGCCCTGCGACGGCGCGGAGAAAGCGATGCCCCAGCTATTGGCATGGAACAACGGAACCACCGGCAGCATTGTCTCGGAGGCACTGGTGCCGAGCGCATCGACATTGTTGGCCATCAGCGCGTGCAGCACGTTGGAGCGATGCGAGTACAGCACACCCTTCGGGTCGCCCGTCGTGCCGGACGTGTAGCACATCGCGGCTGCCGTGTTCTCGTCAAAGTCCTTCCATTTGAATTTGCCGTCGGCCTCCGCGATCCAGTCCTCGTAGGCGACAACGTTCTTGAGCGTGGTCTTGGGCATATGCGCCTTGTCGGTGAGCACGACGTAGCGCTCCACGCTCGGCAGCTTGTCGGCGATCTTCTCCAGGACCGGAACGAAGGTGATGTCGGTCATCACGATGCGATCCTGCGCATGGTTGATGATCCAGGCGATCTGCTCGGGGAAAAGGCGGGGATTGACGGTATGGCAGATGGCGCCGATCCCCATGATGCCGTACCAGACTGTGTTCCAGGCGATCGTTGCGACGCGGTCGCCGAACTTGATGCCATCGCGGTCCAGCATCTGCGAGACCTTGAGGGCACGCTGGTGGATTTCGCCATAGGTGGTGCGATGGATCGGTCCTTCGATCGATCGCGTGACGACCTCCTGCTTGCCATGAATCCTGGCGGCGTGTTCGATGATCCGGTGGCAGAGCAGGGGCCAATCTTGCATCAAACCAAGCATTCCGTCGTTCCTCCGAGGTGGGCTGGACTTGTTATCGCTCTCAGCGCTGGGCCAAAGAATTGTCATGGGTTTTAGCCTGCTGGACTTTCGCCGCAAATGGTCTTGTCGCGGCTATATGTCCGCCGGCGCGGCAATGGTTACCGCTGCGCTCGGGCTGTCGCTCGTGCTCCCGGAGCGGGCAGAGGCGCGGAAATATGCTGCGCCGCTGGATATCTTCGGCCTTGGTACACCACGACCGCGCACGACGGTTCATTCCGCCAAGATCCCGCTACCGAAACCCCGTCCTGAAGAAGCCCCCAAGGCATCGGACGAGCCTGCTCCGGAGGCCGAAGGGAAACCTGCCCCCGACAAGTCCAGCGCCAGCAGGCCCGCGGAGGCCGCGCCGCCGCCCGAGAAGCAGGCTTCGGCCTGCCGCCTCGCGCTGACCGAGGAGATCGCGGTCGCGCCGTCCATTCCGGATATCCGCGGCCCCGGTGCCTGCGGCGGCGAGGATCTGGTGCGGCTGGAGGCCATCGTGCTGCCGGACAAGCGCAGGGTGGCGGTCAAGCCCGCGGCGATCCTCCGCTGCACCATGGCTTTCGCGATCGCCGACTGGGTCCGCAAGGACATGGTGCCGCTGGCCGGCAGCCTCGGCTCGGCGATCAGCGATCTCGACAATTTCGATAGCTTCGAGTGCCGCGGCCGCAACCGCGTCGCCGGTGCGCTGCTGTCCGAGCACGGCAAGGCCAACGCGCTCGACGTCCGTGCCATCAAGCTTGCCAATGGACAGTCGATCGGCTTCACCGACCGCACCATGTCCCGCGACGTCCGCGAACGTGTGCTGCAGTCGGTCTGCGCGCGCTTTTCCACCGTGCTCGGGCCGGGCTCGGACTGGTACCACGAGGACCACATCCACCTTGACCTCGCGCAGCGGCGCAACGACTACCGGATCTGCCAGTGGAACGTCTGGGATCCCCTGCCGCAGGTCGCTCCGCTGCTGCCGGCGGAACGGCCGGAAGAAGCTCCGTCGCGCGAGGTCGCGGCCAGGCCGGAGGCAAAGGAGGGGGCTGAAGATCAGGAGACTGCGAGGCCCACAGCGCCCGCGGACAAGCCGGCGGCCGAAGGCGGCAAAGTCGAGCCGCACAAGCCGGCAACAAAAAAGCGCCGGTAAAACCGGCGCTTTTGGATGTCAGATAATCCGGAAGAGATCAGAAGCTGCCTGCCTGGCCGGTTTGGCTGCCGCCGAGCGCGAGGCGCGAATTATACGGCGAGTCGCCATGCTTCGGCTCGAGCACCACGACGAGGGTGCCGACCTTGACGCGATCATAGAGATCGATCGCGTCCTCGTTGGTCAGGCGGATGCAGCCCGACGAGATCGAGGCTCCGATATATTCCGGCTGGTTGGTGCCGTGGATACGAAACAGCGTGTCCTTGCCGCCGGAGTAGAGATACATCGCGCGGGAGCCCATCGGATTGTCCGGGCCAGGGGCGACATAGGTCGGTACGCCCAGGCGCGAAATTTCGCCGGGGGTGGGGTGCCAGGCCGGCCACTCGGTCTTGCTGCCCACCTTGGCGATGCCCGACCAGGCCATGGCCTCTTCGCCAACGGTGATGCCGTAGCGGATCGCCTTGCCGCCATCCAAAACGTAGTAAAGATAGTGGTTGTCGGAATCGACCACGATCGAGCCCGGCGATTCCTTGCGGTGGTAGTCGACAATGGCGCGGCGGAACGGCTCTGCGACCGCAGTATTCTCGTACCTGACCTTGGCGAGGAGTTCCTTGTCCTTCGGCTTGAACGCCTTGGTGTCGGTCGCTTCGTAACGCGTGGCCTGCATGCAGCCCGACAGCATCAGGCCAGCGGCCAAAACACCCAGCATAACTTTCAGCGACGACATGATTTGGTTCCAATCGACAATAACAAGCTTTCGCGGAGCTTGAGCCAAGCCCAAACCACGACTCCGTTGGTCCCTATTATCGTTGAAATCTGCCACAATTCCAGCGTCTCGGACCTTTTCCCGCGCTGCAAGGTCCGAGCTGTGGCTTTTTTGCCGCAAGTTTAGCGGCCTTGGGCTGATTTTCGAGCGAACTGTCGATTTTGTGCCACGGTGCGGCCACAAATGCCAACGCTCCGTAATGTGCTTGTCATCATGAACTTGTCAGAATCGCGCTAAGGGCTGTCATTCGGTCGCAGGGCCCCCCGCTGGAGTTGTGCATGTTTTCTGTGTTCGTTCCCTCCGACACCTCCCTCAAGAAGGCCGTCATCGACGATCTCGCCGCGGTGCCGGAGCATGCGGTGTGGATCGACCTCGTCAACCCGACCGCGAACGAGGACAAGGCGGTGGAGCGGCTCTCGGGCATCGCGATCCCCACCCGGGAGGACATGCAGGAGATCGAGATCTCCAGCCGTCTCTATATCGAGAACGGCGCGCGCTATATGACGGCGACGCTGATGTGCCACTCCGATACCGACATGCCCCGGACCACGCCGGTCACCTTCATTCTCGGCGACCACCGACTGGTCACGGTGCGCTACGATCAGCCTAAACCGTTCGCCCTGGTCGAGGCCAAGCTCGCCCGCGCCTGCACGCCGGCGATCACCGGCGAGATGGTGCTGATGGAGCTGCTGGACGCGGTGATCGACCGCTGCGCCGACATTCTGGAGAAATGCGGCGCCGAGATCGACCAGGTCTCGCACGACATCTTCGAGCCGGAGCAGGATCGCCACGGCCACGCCAAGTTGTACGCGCAGATACTGGCCGCGATCGGCCGCAAGGGCGACCTGACCTCCAAGGTTCGCGAGAGCCTGGTCTCGATCGGCCGCGTCGTCGCCTTCCTCTCGGCAGTGGTGGAGGGCGTGAAATGGTCGAAGGACATGCGCGAGCAGCTCAAGACCATGCAGCGCGACGTCGTCTCGCTGACCGATCACGCCTCCTACCTCTCGAGCAAGATCACCTTCGTGCTCGACGCCATGCTGGGCGTCGTCAATCTCGAGCAGAACAACATCATCAAGCTGTTTTCGGTCATGGCTGTTGTCCTGATGCCGCCGACGCTGATCGCCTCGATCTACGGCATGAACTTCAAGGCGATGCCGGAACTCGAATGGGCGCACGGCTATCCGTTCGCGCTGGTGCTGATGCTGATCGCGGCGATCGTGCCGTACTGGATCTTCAAGTGGAAGAAGTGGCTCTGATCTCATCGCCCTCTCGGGAAATAGTGACCGAGACCTTACGGCGTTCACAGAGACACGGCGGTTGGTGTCGCAGAATAGATCGGGATTGCGGCCGCGCGGTGATGTGTGCCCGCCGCCCCAATTCCTCCGGTAAAATTTGAGCGGTGGGCTGAACGTTTGCGCGAAGCTTGTCTGCGATAAGCAGTGGGTTAGCCGCGAGGAACAGCCATGGTTGAAAAACACATAACGTCGCTCCGCAACGTCATTGATCTGGCGAACTATCGTCAGGTCCTGGCCAGCGGCAAGGCGGCGTCGATGTCGGCACGGATGTGCCGGCACTGTGGTGCTCCGCTGCTCGACGGCGAGAACGACGACGACTGCTCGACTGCAATCAATGCCGCAGCTCCAGATGCTGCAGCTCAAAGACTGCGCGATCAGCCGCGTCGGTTTCGCGTCGATTGAGAACGGAAGGTAAGGGCGATCCAGGTCTTGCGGCGGCTTTGTCTGGATCGCCTTGCTTCCCCAGAACCAACGAAGTCGGTCATTTCGAGAAGCCCGCGACAAAATTGCAAAGCAATTTTGCGCTTGCGCTCGTAACGACGTCAGCACCTACACGTGCTGACCACCGTTGATGTGGATCTCGGCGCCGTTGACGTAGGAGCTGGTGTCCGTGCACAGCACGTAGATGATCTTGGCGACCTCGTCGGGCGTGCCGAGGCGGTGCAGCGGGATCTGCTGCTCGACGATCTTGTCGGTGCCCGGCGAGAGGATCGAGGTGTCGATCTCGCCCGGCGCGATCGCGTTGACGCGCACGCCGACGCGGCCGAAATCGGAGGCCATCTCGCGCGTCAACGATGCCAGCGCGGCTTTCGAGGTGGCATAGGCGGCGCCCGCGAAGGGATGCACGCGCGAGCCCGCGATCGAGGTGACGTTCACGACCGAGCCCTTGGCCGCCTTCAATTCCTCGATCAGCCCGCGCGCGATCATGATCGGCGCGAAGAAATTGACGTGAAACACGTGGGTCCAGGTGTCCAGATCGGTGTCGACCGAGCCGAGCCGCGAGCCACCCGGGCCCTTCGGCGAGATCGCGGCGTTGTTGACCAGCGCATGCAGCATGCCACCTTCGAGGCGGTCGCGGATGTCGGAGATCGCGCGCGTCGTGTCCTGGGGATTGCCGAGGTCGACCTGGATGTGATCCTCCGGCCCTGCGTCCCAGGGACAGTCCTCCGGGAACGGATGCCGCGAGCAGGTGATGACACGCCAGCCCGCCGACGAGAAGCGGATCACTGTGGCGTGGCCGATACCGCGGCTCGCTCCGGTCAGGAGCAGCGTGCGGCGCGGCGCATTGGACGAATGCGACATGGACATCTTTCAGGTCGGCCCAAAGCTCGAGGTAAGGCTCACGGGTACATCCGCGTCTTGGACCACGGTTGGCTGGCCGCGTCACGGCGAAATTCGATGCGGTCGTGCAGGCGGAATGGGCGGTCGTGCCAGAACTCGATCCGAGAAGGGGTGATGCGCCAGCCGCTCCAGCCCGGCGGCCGCGGCACTTCGCCGATGACATGCCTTGCAGCGATTTTCGCGATGGCCTGCTCGAAGGCGAAGCGGCTCTCCAGCTCCTGCGACTGCTTGCTGGCCCAGGCGCCGATCTGCGCCTGCTTGGGGCGGGTGGCGAAATAGGCGTCGGCCTCGGCGTCGGTCACCGGCGTCACGTTGCCGCGGATGCGGACCTGACGGCGCAGCGACTTCCAGTGAAAAAGTAAAGCCGCCTTAGGATTTGCGGCGAGTTCGCGGCCCTTCTGGCTCGCGATGTGGCTGTAGAAGACAAAACCCTCGGTATCGAAGCCTTTCATCAGCACCATGCGCACGTCAGGCAGCCCGTCGGGATCGACGGTTGCGAGTGCCATGGCGTTCGGATCGTTCGGTTCGCTCTTGATCGCCTCGTTCAGCCAAGCGTCGAACAGCGCAAATGGCTCGTCGGCGGCGGTGAAATCACCGGATGTTAAGGGTGTCTGGTGTTTCATCGAGGTCGTGTCGGTCATGTCTGGAGTCCGAGTTGCGTATCGCGGCCCAAAACGCGTTGTTGTCCGCTCCCGCCCTATATAGGGCATGGGGACGCGTTGGCCTATCGGCGATCGGGCCGTCCAGCTTTGTCATGACGATGATTCTGATCGGGCTCGGCACCGGCGGCTGCAGCTTTTCCCGCAATGACACCAGTGCCTATGCCAAGGCCGACGACAGCGACCTCACAGGCTCGATCGCGCGGCCGGCAAAGGACGCCCCGCCGACCGAGACCGATCTTGCCTTCGCCCGCAACGCCGCCTCCGACGTCCTCAGCAAGGGCGACAGGGATTCGAGCCAGCACTGGGAAAATCCGGAAACCGGGGCGCGGGGCTCGGTGACGCCGATCGCGCAATCCTATGCCGCCGAAGATGGGCGCAAGTGCCGCGATTTTCTGGCCAGCTACGTCAACGGCAGCACCGAGAGCTGGCTCCAGGGCGCCGGCTGCCAAAGCAGCCGTGGCCGTTGGGAGATACATACGCTAAAGCCATGGCGGAGCTAGGAATCGCTTCACCTGACTAGTTGCAAAAATACCACTCGCCCCCCACATGAGGCTCAGATGGGGCGGGGAGCCCTTTGAACATATCGATTTCCGAGAGGAGACGTGACGGATGCGCGACCCCTATGAGGTCTTGGGGGTGCAGCGGAGCGCTAGCGCTGCCGCGATCAAGAGCGCCTATCGCAAGCTTGCCAAGAAGCATCATCCCGACAGCAACAAGGACGACCCGAAGGCCGCCGAGCGCTTCTCCGAGATCAACTCGGCGAACGAGATCCTCGGCGACGAGGACAAGCGCAAGCAGTTTGACCGCGGCGAGATCGACGCCGAGGGCAAGCCGCGCTTCCAGGGTTTTCCGGGCGGCGGCGGCGGGCCGCGCGGACGCGCGGGTCCTGGCGGATTCGAGTATTCGTTCCGCGGCGGCGGTGGAGGCCCCGGTCAGGGGGCGGGTGCGTTCGAGGATATCCTCAACAGCATGTTCGGCGGCGGGGTTCGCGGCGCGCGGCCCGGGGCTGGCGGGGGTGCCCAGTTCGAATTCGACACCGGCGGGATCGGGCTTGATCTCGACGTCAACGTCGCCATGTCGGTCTCGCTGGAAGAGTCGGTCAAGGGTGGCGAAAAGCGAGTCCGGTTGCCGAACGGCAAGGAATTGAACGTCAAGATTCCGGCCGGCGTCACCGAGGGCCAGCAGATCCGCCTGCGCGGGCAGGGCGAGAGCGCCCAGGGCCATCCGCCGGGCGATCTCCTGATCACCATCAGCGTCGCGCCGCACGCGTTCTTCAAGATCGAAGGCGCCGACCTCAGGATCGACCTGCCGGTCACGCTCTATGAGGCGGTGCTCGGCGGCAAGGTCCGCGTGCCCACCCTCGGCAATGCCGTCGAGCTTTCGGTCCCGAAAAACACCTCCAGCGGCCGGACCTTCCGCCTCAAGGGCAAGGGCCTGCCGAAAGCCGGCGGAACCGGGGATCTCTTCGTCACCATCAGGATTATGCTACCGGACGGGAACGACGCCGAGCTTGAGGCATTGATGGAGAAGTGGCGGGACCATCATCCTTACAATCCACGTAGTGGGCTGGGCTAAGCATGATCCGGACCCGAAAGGCCGCGTTAGCGCAAAGTGCGTAGCGGTTTTCCGACAAGATCATGCGCAAACAAATAGCTAAAGCGCGAGCCGTCGCGCTTTAGGGTACGATTGAACCGAAGGGGTTTCTCCTAAAGGCCTAGGGCATCGTCGAGGAGATGATGCTCATCATATGGCAGAAGCGTGGTAGCGCTTCATGTGCTCGACGTGTCGGCTGTCCGGCGGGCCAGCCGACAAAAAGGTGCGGCCTCGAGAGGGGGACCAGCGCGGTACCAAAAACCCCAATCGAGGCCGCCCGCGTCGATCGGCGGATCGAACGCCGCTCATAATCGCGTGAACACTCGGTGCGATAATGAGACGCGCCGATGTTTTGATTCCAGATTTTCAATGACGGAATCGAGGCACCGCGCTTGCGCGGTTGTCTAGCCGCCACTTTTCTCGGCCTGGTCGTACACGGCCTGCGCCACCTTCGTCAGCCGATCGCGGTCGGTACCGCCTCCGCTGACGACATAGCCGACGCCGCGCTCGGCCCAGAACAGCGCCCCGTCCTTGTCCGTTTTGGCGTAGCGCATCTGCGTCGCGCCGTTCTCGGTCTTGGAGGTGTAGATCGTGTACCGCTCGCCCGAGGCGCCCTCATACATCAGGAACGAGGCCGGACCATTCGGCCCCGGCAGGAGCCGGCCGCCGACGAGCTTCAGCCCGCTCGCTTCCAGATTCGGCGCGAACACGGTCCAGCCGCAGCGCCGGGTCAGCCAGGCCTGGAGGTGGTCCCGCTCGTTGCCGCCGACCTCGACGGGGTGGCGAACCTCGACGACATAGAGGCGGTGGGCATCGAGCGCGTCCGCCGTAAAGCTCTGGAAGGGCGAGGGCGCATTGGCGGCGCCATGCGCCACCCAGCCGGCGGTGCCGCCGGCGACGAAGGCAACCAGCACAGCCGCGGCGGCGCCATAGAGCCATTGCCGGGGACGGCGTTCCAGCCGTTCGAGCTCAAGCCGGGCCGGCACCGGCTCCTGGGCGACGGAATCGTAGCGGGCGTGCAGCATCTCGGCCATGGCGCGCCAGGACCGCACGCGCTCGGCATCGTCGGGGTGCGCGTCAAGCCAGGCCTCGACGTCGGCGCGGCGCTCAGCCGGCAGCTCGCCGTCGACATGGGCGTGCAGCTCGTCCTCGGTCACTGAAATCCTGTGGTCGTTCATATCGATCGTCTCTGGCTCTGCGGCCCCAAAAATCTGACGCGGTTCAACTGCACTGCTTCTCTTTCCGTGCAGGGAACGCGGGTCGCGCGATGCATCAATCCTGCCATCATTTCACCCGCCTGAGCGCGGGGCGCTCGCCCTCCAGCGAGGCCTTGACGTGGGCACGGGCGCGGGCCAGGCGGGACATCACGGTGCCGATCGGCACACCCTGGATGTCGGCGACCTCGCGGTAGCTCATGCCCTCCAGCATCACCAGCAGCAGCACCGAGCGCTGCTCCTCGACCAGCGTTGCCAGCGCCCTCTCGATGTCGCGCCCCTCGGCTTCGGTCCCGCTGGCATCCGGGTTGTTCTCCGTCAGCTGCGTGAATTGCGGGCGCCTTGCCAGCGAGCGCCGCCGGTTCTTGTTGAGGTTGGTCAGGATCGTGTAGAGCCAGCTCCTGACGTCGCCTCCGAGGAACAGGCGCTCCGAACGCAGCGCCCGCACCAGCGTATCCTGCACCAGATCGTCGGCCGCATCCGCCTCGCGCGTGAGCGCACGGGCGTAGCGGCGCAACGCCGGGATCATGGCCTCCACACTCTGGCGAAATGCGCTCATGCCGTCTTGATGTCCTGCCGTTCGGCGCAAGCGCCACTATCATCATAACACCCGAACGGAACGGCTATTCCGGCGCTTGAAACAGCGTTAACGCTGCGTATTAGGACTGTACCGCGAAGGAGGGCTGGTGTACCTCCAAACCGCAACGAGAGCTCGACGGGACGTTAGCAAATGGCGCAGAATTCGGGACTGATGCAAGGCAAGCGGGGGGTCATCCTCGGCCTCGCCAACAACCGCTCGATCGCCTGGGGCATCGCCAAGGCATGCCACGCGGCCGGCGCCGAGCTCGCCTTCACCTATCAGGGCGATGCGCTGAAGAAGCGCGTCGAGCCGCTCGCCGCCGAGATCGGCGGGCTCGTGCTCGGCCATTGCGACGTCACCGATGCCGCGACCATCGACGCCGCCTTCGCCGTGCTGCAGGAGAAGTGGGGCAAGATCGACTTCCTGGTGCACGCGATCGCCTATGGCGAGCAGCTCGACGGCCGCTACGTCGACACCACGCCGGAGAATTTTTCCAAGTCGATGCTGATCTCCTGCTACTCGTTCACGGCGGTGGCGCAGCGCGCCGAGAAGCTGATGACCGACGGCGGCTCGCTCATCACGCTCTCCTATTACGGCGCCGAGAAGTGGATGCCGCATTACAACGTGATGGGTGTGGCCAAGGCGGCGCTGGAGGCCAGCGTGCGCTATCTCGCCGCCGATCTCGGCGAGAAGAACATCCGCGTCAACGCGATCTCGGCGGGGCCGATCAAGACGCTGGCCGCGTCCGGCATCGGCGACTTCCGCTATATCCTGAAGTGGAACGAGTACAACGCGCCGCTGCGGCGCAACGTGTCGACCGAGGACGTCGGCGGCAGCGCGCTGTATCTCCTCTCTGATCTCTCGCGCGGTGTCACCGGCGAAGTGCATCACGTCGATTCCGGCTATCATGTGCTGGGCATGAAGCGGCCCGACGCACCGGACATTTCGTTCGGCAGCAAGGAATAGTCTCCAAGTTTGGAATGCCCGTGCCCACGATCTATTATCTTCGCCACGGCGAGACCGAGTGGAACGCGCTCGGCAGGCTTCAGGGCACCAGGGACATTCCGCTGAACGCGCGCGGCCGCGATCAGGCCGTTCAGGCCGGTGGCGTTCTCGCGGATCTCTTCAAGCGCGACGGCCGCGACAAGGCGGCGCTGCCCTACGTGTCGAGCCCGCTCGGACGGGCACGCATGACCATGGAGCTCGCGCGCGGCAAGCTCGAACTGCCGGTCGCGGACTATGCGCTCGATGATCGCCTGCGCGAGATCGGCTACGGCAGCTGGGAAGGACTGACGCTGGCCGAGAGCGAGGCGACCGATCCCGAAATCTATGCCCGGCGCCTCGCCGACAAATGGACGGTGGGTCCCGCCGGCGGGGAGACCTATGCCGACGTGCAGGTCCGCGTGCGCGCCTGGTACGATCAGCTCCAGACCGACACCGTCGCGGTCGCCCATGGCGGCACCTGCCGGGCCCTGATGGTCTCGCTCGGCCTTCAGACCCCCGCCGGCGCGGCCGAGCTCTATATCGAGCAGGGCGCGGTCTACGTGTTTCGCGACGGACGGCTGGAGAAGTTCAGTTAAGCCCTCTCGCCGACCCGCCTTCCGCCGTCATCGCCGGGACAAGCCCGGCCATGACGACTGAGGTGGGTATTTGACCCTTCATCCAGATCGCGTTACGTCACGTTGAGATATAACACAGGCGTTGCCATTCAACGCTAGGCGACGGTCCAGCATGTCTTTCAACACCTTCGGCCACATGTTCCGCGTCACCACCTTCGGCGAGAGCCACGGGGTGGCGATCGGCTGCGTGGTCGACGGCTGTCCGCCGATGATCCCGCTCACTGAGGCGGACATCCAGCAGGACCTCGATCGCCGCCGTCCTGGCCAGTCACGCTTTACCACCCAGCGCCAGGAGCCGGACCAGGTTAAAATCCTCTCCGGCGTGATGGCGCATCCAGAGACCGGCGTGCAGGTGACGACAGGCACGCCGATCGGGCTCCTGATCGAGAACACCGACCAGCGCTCGAAGGACTATTCGGAGATCAAGGACAAGTTTCGCCCGGGGCACGCCGACTTCACCTATGAAGCGAAATATGGCCTGCGCGACTATCGCGGCGGCGGCCGCTCCTCCGCGCGCGAGACCGCGACACGCGTCGCCGCCGGCGCCATCGCGCGCAAGGTGCTGCCCGATGTGAAGGTGCGCGGCGCGCTGGTGCAGATGGGCCCGCACAAGATCGACCGCGACAAGTGGGACTGGGACGAGATCGCGAAAAATCCGTTCTTCTGTCCGGACAAGGACAAGGCCGCGTTCTTCGAGACCTATCTCGACGGCATCCGCAAGAGCGGCTCATCGATCGGCGCGGTGCTGGAGATCGTCGCCGAGGGCGTGCCGGCCGGCCTCGGCGCCCCGATCTACGCAAAACTCGATTCCGATCTGGCGGGCGCGATGATGACCATCAACGCGGTCAAGGGCGTCGAGATCGGCGCCGGCTTTGGCGCGGCGGAATTGACCGGCGAGGAGAACGCCGACGAGATGCGCACCGGCAATGACGGCACGCGCTTTTTGTCCAACCATGCCGGCGGCATTCTGGGCGGCATCGCGACCGGGCAGCCGGTGGTGGTGCGCTTCGCGGTGAAGCCGACCTCGTCGATACTCCAGCCGCGTCTGACCGTCGATCGCCAGGGCGCCGACACCGAGATTCTTACGAAGGGCCGCCACGACCCCTGCGTCGGCATCCGCGCAGTGCCCGTCGGCGAAGCCATGATGGCCTGCGTGCTGGCCGATCACTTTTTGCGGGATCGCGGACAGGTCGGACGCTAGAGCTGAGCGTTCGTGTCGCGGTACTAGCCCACCGCGCAGCTTGACGATCCCACAACTTCGTCCGCAAATGCGGACATGCAAAACTCCGAGATCCAGCGCATCACCAACTGGCTGATCGACGGCGCGAGGTCGGCGGGGACTCCGTCCGAGATGATCGCCGACGTCTGCGAACATCTCGTCGCAGCGGGCCTGCCGCTGTGGCGGTTCGGCATCTTCGTCCGCACGCTGCATCCGGAAATTTTTGGCCGCAACTTCATCTGGCGGGAAGGCCAGGAGGTCGAGATCGGCACCGTCGATTTCGAGATCCTGGATACCCCCGAATTCGCCAGGAGCCCGCTTCGGATCGTGTTCGAGGAAGGACTCGAGGTCCGGGGACGGATGCACGATCCGGACAGCAGGCGCTTTCCGTTCCTCGACGACATGCGCGCCGAAGGCGTGACCGACTACCTCGCGATGCCGATGCCGTATCTCGATGGCTCGATCCACGCAACCAGTTGGGTCACGCGCCGTCCCGGCGGTTTCAGCGACGACGACGTCGCGGCGATCCGAACCCTCGTGGCGCCGCTCGCACGTGTCAGCGAGATCGTCAGCCTGCGTCGCACCGCCGAGATGTTGCTCGACACCTATGTCGGCAACCGCGCCGGCGCGCGCATCCTTGGCGGCCAGATCCGCCGCGGCCACAACGACACCATGCAGGCCGCGATCTGGCTCTCGGATTTGCGCGGCTTCACCGCGCTGTCGGACCGGCTGCCGGCCGAGACCGTGGTCGAAATCCTCAACCAGTATTTCGACTGCCAGGTCACCGCGATCCGGGGGCATGGCGGCGAGGTGCTGAAATTCATGGGCGACGGTCTGCTCGCGGTGTTCCCGATCGACGAATATGTCGGCGATGCCGCGCATGTCTGCACGCGCGTGCTGGAAGCGGCGCGCGAGTCCCGCGCCAGCGTCGAGGCGCTCGCTTTTCCGGTCGGCGACGTGGTCGAGCGCTTTCGCTTCGGCGTCGCGCTGCACGTCGGCAACATCCTCTACGGCAATATCGGCGGCGGCAACCGGCTCGACTTCACCTGCATCGGCCCTGCCGTCAATCTGGCGGCACGGCTGGAGAAGATCGCAGGAAGGCTCGGCCGCACCGTCGTGGTCTCGGAAGTCTTTGCGAAGGCCTGCCGCCACGACTGGCGCGAGCTCGGCGAATTTCCGATCGCGGGATTTTCCAAGGCGCAACTCGTGTACGGGCTGGCGGAAGAGACGCCGGCGTTGATGGCCTGATGAAGCCCTATTCCTCTGGCTCCGTCGTGAATAGCAGCGGATAGCCCTTTGTGCGCGCGGCGTCGGTGGCGCGGGTGGCCTTGGTCTCGGCGACGTCCTTGGTGAACACGGCGACCACACAGGCGCCCAGCTTGTGCGCGGTGATCATCACCTTGTAGGCCTGATCCTCGGTCATGCGGAACTCGGCCTTCAGGATCATCGTGACGAACTCACGCGGCGTGTAGTCGTCGTTGATCAGGATGACCTTGTGCAGCTTCGGCCGCTCGACCTTGGTTTTGGTCCGCGTCTTGGGTGTGGTGACGGTGTCGTTCATCGTGTCCTGAAACGTCCCGGCCCTGACGAGCTTCGAACCTGCCCATTATATTGCAGGACCCGGGGCCTCTCCAAGATGGTCAGCCCCTCGTCATCATGCCCAAGGGAATGGCAGGAATGCGCCGGTTGTGCAGGTGCCTTCACGGAAGCGCGCGCACCAATTGCAGCGCGGCAATGAGCGCGCCCACGGACAGCACGACCGATCCAATCATGTAGGCCGCGGAGGCCCATGTTTGGCCGCGCTCGATCAGGTACCAGGCATCCAGCGAGAACGTCGAGAATGTCGTGTAGCCGCCGCAGATCCCGACCGTCAGGAAAATCCGGGCGGTCTGCGGCAGGTTCCATCTGGTCGCGAACAGCGCCGCGAAAAGGCCGATCAGGAACGATCCCGTCACGTTGATGATCAGGGTGCCCCAAGGAAAATCGGTGCCGAACAGTCGGCCCGAGCCGATCGCGACGAGGTAGCGTACGACCGCACCGAGCGCTCCGCCCGCTGCGACGGCCAGAATATATTGAATGTTCAACGTCTCGTTCCCCAATTTGCGCCGTGTACGATCATTTCTTCTCCGCTGTCAGCCCGTTGCCGACGGCGAGCAGCCCCACCAGCGAGACCAGCGCGAAGCCGAGCCCGGCGAAGAAGGTTACGGCAGGGCCATAGGCATCCCACAGCGCTCCGGCGATCACGCTTGCGGCCAGCAAAGCGAGGCCGGTGAACAGATTGAAATAGCCGAATGCCGTGCCGCGCAGGCTCGGCGGCGCGGCGTCGGCGACGAGGGCCGAGAGCAGGCCTTGCGTCAATCCCATGTGCAGCCCCCACAGCACCACGCCGAGCGCGAGGCCCGCCAGATTGGGCAGCAGCGCGAGCGCAAGATCGGCGCCGGCGAGACAAACGAGGCCGACCGCGAGCAGGCCGGTGCGGTTGATGCGGTCCGACAGCACGCCGGCCGGATAGGCGGACAGCGCGTAGGTGATGTTCATCAGCACCAGCACCGCCGGCACCCACATCGCGTTGAGCCCGATGTTCTGGGCGCGCAGGATCAGGAAGGCCTCGCTGAAGCGCGCCAGTGTGAAGACGATTCCGACCGCCACGACGCGCCAGTAGACCGCTCCAAGCTGCCGCATCGCGGCGAGATTGAGCGGATTTTTCGCGGGCTCCCGGCTCGGGTCCGGCTCCGGCTCGCTCACCGCGAACGCGATCAATCCGAAGGACAGAAATGCCGGCAGCACCGCCACCCAGAACACCGCGGCAAAATTGTCCGCGGTCCACCACATCAGGCCGATCGCCGCGAGCGGCCCGACGAAGGCGCCGATCGTGTCGAGCGATTGCCGCAGGCCAAAGCTCGCACCGCGCACGCCGACGGGCGCGATATCGGCGATCAGCGCATCGCGCGGCGCACCGCGAATGCCCTTGCCGACGCGGTCGACAAAGCGTGCCGCCACAAGCCATCCGACACTGGGGGCGATCGGGAACAGCGGTTTGGTGAAGGCGGCGAGTCCGTAGCCGAGCGCGGCAAGCAACTTGCGGCGGCCGAGCCAGTCCGACAACGCGCCGGAGAAGATCTTCGTGATCGAGGCCGTCGCCTCGGCGAATCCTTCGATGAAGCCGACGGTGAGCGTGGAGGCCCCGAGCACGGTGACGAGATAGACCGGCAGCAGCGCGTGGATCATCTCGGAGGAGATGTCCATCAGCATCGAGACGAAGCCGAGCACCCAGATCCCTCTGGGCAGTGCGGCGCGTTCAGTATTCGGTGTCGTCGTCACGTCCTCGCCTTCGTCCCTGGCCTTCGTTGTCAGGCAACAAAAAACCCGCCATCGGCGGGCTTGTCCATGCTCCCGCCAAAGGCAGAGGCTCAAAGATTGCCTCGCCTCGAGCAGGAGTCATCAGCCCACTACGGTCACAGGCCGCCGGGCGGTTATCGGGGGACTCCATCCCCATCTGTGCGTCCAGCCTAGCATGGAAATCGCGCCGGACAAATGGGCGGGAGAGCTCCGTCCCATGAGCCGTCGTTTTGCATCTCGATGCGGGAGGCACTTGCGAAGGATGCTGCAGATGATCGCGCGAGGCCCGGTGGCGCGAAAGCGGCGAGACGACGGCCGCTTTGCGCAACACGCCTCAATTGCTGACCTGAATGTGAGCCGCGATCGATCTTCGCACTTTGCGGCAAGGCGATTGCATGTCACCATCGCGTCATACGACGGGAGACTGCGATGCGCATGCTGTTCTCGATCGGGGCTGTGCTGGTGGCCGGCGTTCTCGCCGGAGGGGACGTCGCGGGCATCGCGGCACCAGGGCCCAAATTTGAAACATCCAAGTTTGAACCATCCAAACCCGATCCGCTCAAGCATCGACCGCAGCGGCTGGCGGCCGACAGGGACGCGCAGACGGTCGATGTCGAGCTGATCCTCGCGGTCGACGTCTCCTACTCCATGGACATGGACGAGCTCGCGATCCAGCGCGAGGGCTATGCGCAGGCGATCCAGTCGAAGGAATTCCTCCAGGCGTTGAAGCTCGGACCGAACGGTCGGATCGCGGTGACCTATTTCGAATGGGCCGCCTCCAGCGACCAGAAGATCATCATCCCCTGGCGGCTGGTGGACGGACCCGAGACCGCGGACGCGGTTGCCGCCGAGATCATGAAGACGCCGATCCGGCGCGCCTCGCGCACCTCGATCTCCGGCGCAATCAATTTCGCGATGCCGCTGTTCGACGAGGATCCCTATCGCGGCCTGCGCCGTGTCATCGACATTTCCGGCGACGGTCCCAACAACAATGGCGGGCCGGTCACGGCGGCGCGCGACGCGGCGCTCGAGAAGGGCATCGTCATCAACGGCCTGCCGATCATGGTCAAGGAGCCGTCCTATTCGACCATGGATATCGACAATCTCGACTACTACTACGAGGACTGCGTCATCGGCGGCCCCGGCTCCTTCGTCATCTCGATCAAAGACCGCGAGAAGTTCAAGGAGGCGATCCGCACCAAGCTGCTGATGGAGGTTGCAGGCCGCACGCCCGAGCGTCCCGTGGTGCGGGTCGCCGACAAGGAACCGCGCGTCAACTGCATGATCGGCGAGAAGATCTGGTCGGATCGCTGGGGGCGCTGACGGCGCTGCTGCGAATGGGGCCTTTTGCCTCGTCTCGCCGGAGGGTGGAAGTTAACCGCTCGTTAACGAGTGCCGGGCCTAATCGGATCGTGTCTGATTGTTTCCGGTCGGTATCTTGTCATTGCTGACCGGCGAGCGACCGAAAACGGGATTGTCAGACTCGTCCGCCGAGCAATCCAATGGCCATCGTCACGCAGAGCACCAGCCAGATTTCGCCCGCCAATGAGCGGGTCTATCACCAGAGCAGATTGCTCGGTGAATGGAAGGGCAATTGGGCGGGCAACAACCAGGCCGTCGGCTTCAAGGTGGTCAATATCCGCGGCGCCCGGGCGCAGGTCGAGTACACCCATAACGGGCACACCGAGCGCGGTTTTGGCCAGGTCAGTGGCGCGCTTATCACCTTCGGCACGATCACGGTCGGCACCAAGGACGGCAAGAGCCTGGTGCTCTTGTCTTCCGCGGGCGCTGGCAAGCAGACCGCCAATCTCGAGAAGCAGGCGCCGCCGGCTTCCGACAGCCGCTTGATGGGAAGCTGGGGCGGCTATTCCAGCGACAACGGCAAGAGTGCGAGCTTCAAGGTCCTCGCCGTCAACGGCAAGGAAGCGCAGGTCAGCGTCACCACCGACGGCATCACCCGTCAGGGCACCGGCATCGTCTACAACAACGTCATCATGTTCGGGCAGTCGCAAATTTCAACCAAGGACGGACAGAACGGTACGATCATCTACCAGGTCGGCACCAAGTCCTTCTCGGTGCCCGTGACGAAATATCCGCCGGCGGATTCGTCGTCTTCGGTGGACAGGACGGCCTGAACTCCAGCGAGCTACTTCGCGACGAGCGGCGGCAGCACGCTGTCGTTCGGTGCTTCCGCCTGCATCGTTATCAGATTCATCGAGCGTGCATGCGCCCGGCGTGGGGAGGTCAGATCCGTGCCTCCAGGATCAGGTTGAAGGGTGTTTCGGCGGCGCGGCGGAAACGCGACAAGCCTCCCTCGCTGGCGACCTTGCGTAGCCTTGCCTCGCCGGCTTGCGCGCCCAGCGCCAGACCCACCTCCTGATCGAGCGAGGCCGGCGTGCAGATCATGGTCGACGCCGCATAATAGACGCGCCCCACCGGGTTGAGATTGTCTTCCAGGCGGTCGCCCGCGAACGGCTCGACCAGCATGCAGGTGCCGTCCTTTGCCATGGTCTCGCGCACGTGGCTGATGGCGCCGACGGGATCACCCATGTCGTGCAGGCAATCGAAGAAGCAGACGAGATCGTAATCCTCTGTCGGATAGGTCTTGGCGGAGTGAACGGCGAAGTTCACCCGATCGCCCAGTTTTGTCTCAGCCGTGGCCTTGCGCGCAGCCGCGATCGAGCCCTCGTGATAGTCGAAGCCGTGGAAGCGCGAATTCGGGAAGGCCTCCGCCATCAGCCGTGTCGAGACGCCGTGTCCACAGCCGACATCGGCGACCTTGGCGCCGCGCTCGAGCTTGTCCACGACGCCGTCGAGTGCCGGCAGCCACTCCTGCACCAGATGATGCATGTAGCCCGTGCGAAAGAAGCGGGCCGTGCCGCAGAACAGGCACTCGCTGCGCCGATTCCAGCCGACTCCCTTGCCGGACTTGAATGCATCGGAAATCTTCGGTTCGTCCAAGAACGTCGATGCGATGACGTTGCCGAACGCGCCGAGGAAAACCGGGCTGTCCTGGTCGGCGAGCGCCATCGCCTGCTCGGGCAGCATCGAGAATTTTCCCGAAGCGGAATCGTATTCGACGTAGCCGGATGCGGCCTGGCTCGCGAGCCATTCGCGGACATAGCGCTCTGCGGTTCCGGTGGCGCTCGCCAGCTCGGACGAGCTCATCGGTCCCTTTGCCGCAAGGGCGCGGTAGAGACCGAGCTTGTCTCCGAGCAGGACCAGCGATGCATTCATCGCCGCACCGAACTCGGTGACCATCTTGCCCATAAAGGCATTCAACCTGTCGGAATTGACCTCCATGACAGCCTCCATATGTCGGCAGTTTCAAAGGCCTGCGCAATCAAGGCGACTGCGCAAGCGTGCGCATTCCGTAATTGGGTCCATCCGTCACGGAGGAGGTTCAACACGTCAGGAAAAGGTGATCCTGGAACAGGACGAAGCGGCCACCGGCGTCGCTTCGCTGGCCTTGGCGCGATCCCGAGGGTATAATCCGCCAACTGTTTAGTGGTCACCGGAATGTTGAGCCTGGCTTCGTTACGCGCCCTCGTGCTTCTCTTAGCGGTGCTCTGCCTCGGCGGAGCGCCAGCTCATGCGCAGGTCGCCCCTCTGAGATATTGGATCCCGGGCGGACCGTTCGGCTTTGGCAGCGGTGCCGATCAGAGTTCCGACGGTTACGGCAATTTTGCGAGCTTCAATGCAGACGAGGGCTACGGTTCTCGTCCCGGCTTTTTTGTTGGAGGCGAGCGCGGCAATCTTGGTCTGAGCGGTCTCAGCCAGCCCGCGCCGACCGCCAATTTCAGCGCGCTCTCTTATGACAGCACGCAGTTCGGCTACAACACCAAGACGGCGGGCGGCATGCCCGTCACGTTCTTTGGCGGTTTCAGTTCGCTGAAGTATGGCGACGGCATTGGTCGTTCGCTCGTGCCGCTGACCTCCGGCGCTGCGCCCGGTTATGGCGCGTTCGCGGGTGTTGAGTTCAAGCCGACGTCCAACCTCAGCCTGTCGTTCGGAGCCGGCTTCACCCAGCAGGACTCGGGCCGCATGGACAGCGATATCAGATCGAACATGCTGCCCGGCGAGTCGCCGGCGTTAAGTGGTCTTCGGCGCTAGCGCTGCATCACCAGTTCCGGAGGACGCCGCAGCGATTTCGGCAGTGTCGGGCCGGTGCCGAAGCGCATCACGATATCGGGGCGTCGATCGCCGAGTCCGAGCGAGGTCGCGAATTGCGGCCTCAGTGCCGCCACCTCGAGCGGTTGGTTGACGAAGGAATATTTGAGGCCCAGCGCGGTCGCCTGCAAACCAAAACGCTGGCAGGCCCGGCCGACCGAGATCCAGTGCGATTTGTCGCTCCGGTCGGCCGCGAGCACGACGACGCCCGCAGAGCTGTCGAGCTCCTCGCGATATTTCTTGTTTTCCCCGCTTTCGGTGAGGACGAACTTCAGGAGCGGGCGCGCGAGCCATGCGGGCAGGGTCGGATTCCCCGAGGCACCCGAGAACAGCCCGTCCATGGTCGCGAGCGCATCGGTCTCGTTGAAACGAAGCCAGCTTACGAGCTCGCGCATGAAGGCCTTGTCGCGCATCTGTGCTGAATTTCCATCGAGCACATAGTTGGTGACGTTAGCGATCGCGGTACGGTCGGTCATCAGGATCGCCGCGACGTTCGGTTCGCGGCAGGCGTTCTCAAGCTGGCGCAAGATTTCGGGCCCAACCGTCCTGCCGTCGAAAACCGCGCGTGTGCTTTGCCTGACGTGGATCGCGTCGGCCAGCGCCGATATTGCCGGCGGCGCCTCGTCGAGTGCGATCACGATCCGGTCGCCGTCGATTGTCGGATGGGCATGCCAGCCCAGGATTGACGCTGCGAGAATGAGGTTTTCGGCGGCGCAGCCGAGGCTGACGAAGAGATGATGATCGTCCGGATCGACGGCCGGACAGCGCCGCGCGAAGTCGGGTGCAATCGCGATTTCGTTACCGCGGGCGGAGAAAATCCACGGCTGGGTGTTGTGGCTGTTGGCTGCAAGCGTCGCAAAGCGCACCAGCTCGCGATCCCTCGGCGCAGCCTGCAGCGGGGCTCGTGACGTACTCACCGCCTCGTCATAGGTCATCGTCGTCGCAGGGGCAGGCAGACCGCTGAAAGCGACCGCGGACAATCCGAGCGTCGTCGTGATGAACTGCCGTCGGTCAACCACAGACGTCCACTCCACATTGCACATGACGCTTGTAGGGCCCACGGGCATCGAGGCGATTGACCGGAATCAAGGCTGGTGACGCGGACGCTGACGGCCTTACCGCGTGAACTTCGCCACCAGCTCCACATGCGGCGTGTGGCGGAACTGGTCGACCGGGACCACGGTGTCGATCCTGTAGCCGCCATCGATCAGCAGCCGTGCGTCGCGGGAAAACGTCGCGACGTTGCAGGACACTGCGATCACCACGGGCACCTTGCTCGCGGCGAGTTTCAGCGCCTGCGCCTGCGCGCCCTGGCGCGGCGGGTCGAACACCACGGCGTCGAAGTCGCGCAGCTCTGGCGACACCAGCGGGCGGCGGAACAGGTCGCGCGGCTCG
>LNAP01000507.1_pt1 | contig 65967 bp, 60 predicted proteins | sample 602601 | NCBI WGS metagenome assembly LNAP01 (sample SAMN02440304, study PRJNA202911) | soil metagenome | biome: Subtropical and temperate rainforests or woodlands; isolation source: soil samples (1 kg each in a 20% v/v slurry with milli Q water) were... ...
GACTCTGAAAGCCTCCGAAATCAGCCGTGACCGCGTTGAAGACGCGCGCAACGTTCTGAAAGAAGGCGAAGAAGTAGAAGCCAAGATCATCAGCGTTGACCGCAAGAGCCGCGTAATCCAGCTCTCCATCAAGTCGAAAGACGATGCTGAAGAGAAAGAAGCAATCCAGAGCCTGCGCGACAAGCCAGCTACCTCTGACATTGCTGCTGGTCCTACCACTCTGGGCGACCTGCTGCGTGCACAAATGGAAAAGCAGAACTGAGTTCTGTCAGACCATAGAAAAAGGGCGACTTCGGTCGCCCTTTTTTGTGGCCATGATTCAGGAAAGCCAGGCTTTGCTCGTTTCACTTACGCTGTCTGGTCTCGCTGTGAAACCAATCCTGCAACCCAGCTGTCTCTTTCTTTAAGTGGATCAAGCATCTATCAAGGCTGGACTACAGATGTCATGGCTTCTCTGGAACAATGTGGGAGCGAGCTTGCTCGCGATAGCGCCAGGTCATGCACCACCCAGTCGAGTATTGGATATTTAAGGAGATGAATGAACAGGCTCATCCTGGTATTCGCGGCATTGGCATTGGCAGGTTGCACCACAAGTGCCAAGACCCACGCAGTGCGTGGTGTCAGCGGTATCGAGGTTGATTGCTCAGGGTTGGGCTCCGGCTGGGAGAAGTGTCATAAGAGAGCTGCCAGAGAGTGCAAGGGCGCTGGCTACAAGGTCATTACCCGATCAGACGACGCCAAAGATGACGATCAGTACCCCTTTGGTTTCAATCCGGCTGGCTATCTGACTCGTACGATGCTGGTCATCTGTCGATAGTTTGAGAAAGTCTCCCTGTCTGCATGGAAAGAAGCGATAGGCGAGCAAAGAAGAATGTCAATACTTGGGCTGTTCAAATCCCTCCGGTCATGCTAAAACCTTTTCAAGCGATTTTCCTAGCTGCTTGAAAAAGAAGGGAAAAATATGATCGAACGAATTGTCACCCATCAAGGGCTACTCTCATCCAAGGATGTGGAGCTGGCCATCAAGACCATGCTTGAACAAATGTCCCAGTGCCTGGCTACGGGTGATCGCATCGAGATCCGTGGCTTCGGCAGCTTTTCCCTGCATTACCGCGCCCCACGGGTTGGGCGCAATCCGAAGACCGGTCAGTCCGTCAGCCTTGACGGCAAGTTTGTTCCTCATTTCAAGCCAGGCAAAGAGCTTAGGGATCGGGTGAATGAGGAGGAGGGGGATGAGCTCTGACGCAGCACTAAAGCAAAGGAATTCTCATGCGGAACTTTAAACGCCTGGCCCTGGTCGTACTTGCGCTGCTCGTGGCCTCAGCTATCGTCCTGTTCGTGCTTGAAAACAACCAGCCGGTTGCACTCCTGTTTCTGGGCTGGTCAGCTCCGCAGCTTCCTGTCTCGGTTTTCGTGATCCTGGCGCTTCTCGCTGGTATGATAGTCGGGCCGTCGCTTGCGTGGTTCCTGGGAATGCGCAGACGGCCAAAATAATGGATATGTGAGCCCAGTAGTCTTGGTGTAAGGATCACGGCCAATAACTTTGTTCTGACTATGGGGGGCGTTTTGTTCGAATTTACTTTGATTCCATCTACCGCTTTATTTGCAGAGAACTCGCGTGCCTTACCTTTTGATGGGGGGGGTGTGTTTACTGCCAGCGAGGCTCTTTATGCAAAATGATCGTGACGATATTCGTAGAGCTGATGAAGTAGATCTGATTGAGCTTATTCAAAGTCTTTGGAATCAAAAATGGCTTATATTGAGCGTTACTCTCTTGATTGCTGCCGGCTCTGGCGTTTACGCCTTTCTCGCTAAACCTGTCTATGAAGCGAAGGTTTTTATTGTACCTCCAACTCAGAACGGCATCGCTGAGTTGAATTATGGGCGTGGGAAAAGCACAGAGCTTGAGCCTTATTCGATCGGATATGTTTATGGTGTTTTTACCCGGAATTTGCAAGGGGAGTCACTTCGCCAGAGGTTCTTTAATGATATCTATCTCCCCTCTCTCTCTGAACAAGCGCGTCAGGGTGCAATGGATCGATTGTATGAGGCTTTTTCTAAGCAGTTGGTCGTGAAAGGTGGGAGTAAAGATGTTCCGGATCGATATTCTGTAACTGTTCAGGGGAGCGATCCCGTGAAGGCGACGGAATGGATCAAGGCTTATGTATCGCGCGCCAGCGAAGCTGCCGAGCTAGAGTTGGTTAAGAACGTAACTGCCGAAGCAGCGGTGAGAGCTCGAAATTTGGAGCAGCGGATTATCAGCTTGCGTGAAAATGCACAACGCATCCGCGAGGATCGCATTCAGCAGCTTCGTGAGGCGCTGAAAATAGCTGAGTCCATAGGGCTAACCGGCCCGGCAATAAAATCTACAGCCGCAATTGATATAACCGTAGAGGCTGGTAGTAAGATGGATTACCAACGGGGAAGCAAAGCGTTGGCTGCCGAAATTAATGCTTTGGAGTCTCGTGCCTCAGACGATGCTTTTATATCGGATTTACGGTCATTGCAGATGCGATACAACTTTTACCGAAAGTTAAATGTTGATCCCGAAAATATCTCGGTTTATCGGCAAGATGGTAGCGTTGAGGTACCTGAGAGCCCTATAAAGCCCAGAAAGTTTTTTATTCTTGAGATGGGAATAATCATTGGTTTTCTGCTGGGTGGGTTTGTGGCTTTGATTCGGTTTTTCTTGGCCCGCGCTAATGCGCGTGAAAGAATGAATAATTAATTATATAGCGCCAATTGTCTCTGTGCATGGGTTGAGCATCGACAAATGAGTCCGCGGGGTCTGCTAAGCCCCGCGATTCAGTTGTTATTCTTTGTTTTGATAGGTTGCTCATAAAACTCCAGTGCTGCGTATTGACGTGATCTGCTCGATGTCTTGCTCTTGGATCTGTAGCTGCCTCTCTTAGTTGCTACAGATATCCCCTTTTTTAGGGAGTGTTTTTAGTGCGTTCTAAGTTGACATGTATTTATATAAGCTCATCTTGTTGTAAAGGTGCATACATCCAGTTCTCTAAATAATTTAATGATATTTGATTGGGATGGCTCTTGCTGCCTCTAAGCTTTTCTCCAAAGTTTTCATTTTCAGACGGCGAGTAATGTTTGATCTCAGTCACGTGTTCCCTGATTAAGTAAGACTTATGCTGGGTTAATTTACATTTCGTAAGGGTGGAGATGATCTGTCAGATAAATCTAATGGAACAATGTGAAATGTGGATAGGCATCCAGTGTGATGCCGGTTGAGGTTTGGTGTGTTTGGGTGGCACGCCATTTTTTTTGGGGCCCGCCTTTACGATTTTTTCAGCTTGCGCAGAGATTTATTCGCTTCGTCCAAAAGGATCGAGGTGCATATTTTGCTGAATCTCGCTCAGGGCCGACAAAATTTTGACCATTGCAGTCCTTTGCCAATCGGATTGAGATCGCATCTATCCAGGAGTGAGCTAGGTCATGAGGAGTCAATAGAATTTTATTGGCATGGATGTTATCTTCATGACGATGAAATCGAAAATTGTGTCTGAGCGGAGTAGAACGCTTAATCAGCAAGCGGTCGATTGCTAGTGGCTAAAGGCTATTAACCTTTGACGTGGGCATCCATGTCCCGCATGAGGCCTGATGATCTGGTGGGTCAGGCGTTTCAAGAAACGGTAGTACATGCTAAGGCAATATCAGCCTATATGGGTTAACTGAACAAAACAGAAGCGTAAAAATGAGGGGATAGCCCCCTGTCAAAAACGCTTGGTTACAGAAAATAGGGAGTTGTGTTTGATGTCAAGCTTGAAGCAGGCGAGCGTCGCCAGATTTAAGAATAAAGAGGCCGTTATCGGCATAGTGGGCCTCGGCTACGTCGGTCTGCCTCTGATGCTTCGATATAACGCTATTGGTTTCAAAGTGCTGGGTATAGATATTGATGCTTCAAAAGTAGAAGCGTTGAATTCAGGGAAAAGCTATATCGAACATATTTCCAGTGAAAAGGTTTTCCTTGCACGTCAAAGTGGTTTTGAAGCAACGGTTGACTTCACGCGTGTTGCGGAATGTGATGCCTTGATCCTATGTGTGCCTACTCCTTTAAATAAGTATCGTGAACCTGATATGAGCTTTGTGATTAATACCACAAACGCTCTTAAACCTTTTCTTCGTCCGGGACAAATTGTTTCTCTGGAGAGCACCACTTACCCGGGTACAACTGAAGAGGAGTTACTGCCACGCGTGGAGGAGGGTGGTCTGCGCGTTGGACAGGATATTTTTTTAGTTTACTCACCTGAGCGTGAGGATCCAGGCAATCCAAATTTCGAAACGCGTAAGATACCTAAGGTGATCGGTGGGCACACCCCGGCTTGCCTCGAGGTGGGAATAGCGTTGTACGAACATGCTATTGATAGGATTGTATCCGTCAGTTCAACCAAAACTGCGGAAATGACAAAGTTGTTGGAAAATATACATCGAGCTGTGAATATTGGTTTGGTTAATGAGATGAAGGTCGTGGCTGACCGGATGGGGATAGATATTTTTGAGGTTGTTGACGCCGCGGCGACCAAACCATTTGGCTTCACGGCCTATTATCCAGGGCCTGGCTTGGGGGGGCACTGTATCCCGATTGATCCATTTTATCTGACTTGGAAGGCTCGTGAATATGGCCTGCATACCCGATTTATTGAATTGTCGGGTGAGGTCAATAAAGCGATGCCTGAATATGTTGTAAACAAGTTGATGGATGGACTGAATGACCGAGGCAAGGCGCTTAAGAATAGTCGAGTACTAGTTTTGGGTATTGCTTACAAAAAAAATGTCGACGATATGCGAGAATCTCCCTCTGTGGAAATTATGGAGTTAGTTGCAGCTAAAGGTGGGGTAGTTGCCTACAGCGATCCGCATGTCCCTGTTTTTCCAAAAATGCGAGAGCATAATTTTAATCTTGTAAGTGAGACGCTTTCGGCCGAAAATATCGCCAGCTTTGATGCGGTGATTTTGGCGACGGATCATGATGGGTTTGATTACAGCTTTATTTCTAAGCACTCAAATTTATTAATTGATACGCGTGGAAAATATCGAATCTCAGAAAAACATATCATTAAAGCTTGATTGCTGGAGAGGTGATCTTGAAACGTTTTGCTCTAATTGGTGCAGCGGGTTATATAGCTCCACGTCATATGCGTGCAATCAAGGATACAGGTCATGAGCTGGTCTCTGCTTATGATGTTAATGATTCAGTTGGTATAATTGATAGTATTTCACCTCAGAGTGAGTTTTTTACTGAGTTTGAGCGCTTTTATGAACATGCTTGGAATTTGAAGCGAGATCCCGCCCAGGCATTAAATTATGTAGCTGTATGTTCGCCTAATTATCTTCATAAGGCCCATATCGCTGCGGGGTTGCGTTTGGGGTGCGACGTTATTTGTGAAAAGCCGCTGGTGCCAACGTCGGAGTGTCTTGATGAGCTTGTTCTAATTGAGCAGGAAACGGGGCGCCAAGTATACAATATCCTACAATTGCGTCATCACCAGGCAATTATCAAACTCAAGGATGAAGTTTCTCGAGAACTCCTTGAGCATAAACATGATGTAGAGCTTACCTATATCACTTCGCGGGGTAAGTGGTATATGGAAAGCTGGAAGGGCGATCCACGTAAGTCCTATGGCGTGGCTACCAATATTGGTGTGCATTTCTACGATATGCTGCATTTTATATTTGGGAAGCTTCAGAGAAGCGTCGTTCACTTTAATAGTGAATATAAGGCAGCCGGTTATCTGGAATACGAGAAGGCCCGCGTGCGGTGGTTTCTATCAATTGATGCCAACGATCTGCCGGAAGCGGTGAAAGGCAACAAGCCTACCTATCGCTCGATCACAGTCGATGGCGAAGAAATGGAGTTTTCTGAGGGGTTTACGGATCTTCACACTGTAAGTTATGAGGAAATACTTGCGGGGCGTGGTTATGGCCTTGAGGATGCCCGGCACTGTGTCGAGACGGTTGAAAGTATTCGATCTTCAATGATTTGCAGCGTTCGGGATGATGAAGGTCACCCGTTTCTTCAAAACTGAACAGATGAGCAGTCTATGAACTATCAGTTACATCCTTCCGCTATCGTGGATCAAGGCGCCGAGATCGGAAACGGGTCGCGTATATGGCATTTTGTTCATATTTGCTCGGGTGCGCGTATCGGTGAAGGTTGTTCGCTTGGTCAGAATGTGTTTGTAGGTAATTGTGTCGTTGTAGGTAATAACGTAAAAATTCAAAATAATGTTTCTGTCTACGATAATGTCACTCTCGAAGATGATGTTTTCTGCGGCCCGAGCATGGTATTTACTAACGTATATAATCCACGTAGTGCGGTTTCTCGCAAAGATGAATATCGGGATACGTTGGTCAAGCGAGGGGCAACATTAGGCGCGAACTGCACAATCGTATGTGGGGTTACGATAGGTGAGTACGCGTTTGTTGCTGCAGGTGCAGTAGTGAACCGAGATGTTAAACCTTATGCGCTGATGGCAGGTGTACCTGCTAAACAAATCGGCTGGATGAGCCAGCAGGGGGAGAGGGTGCCGCTCGGCCTTGCTGGAGAAGGTACGTACATATGCCCTCACACCGCTCAACATTATAAATTGGTTTCTGGCTATTTGGAGTGCAGTGGCGGATGAGTATTCCTTTTGTTGATCTAAAAACCCAGTATGAGGCACTGAAAGACGATATCCAGTGCCGAATCAATGCTGTACTCGAGCACGGACAATATATCATGGGACCCGAAGTGGCGGAGCTTGAGTTAGAACTCTCTGCCTACACGGGCGCCAAGCACTGTATAACGGTTTCAAGCGGTACTGACGCGTTACTCATTAGCTTGATGGCTTTAGGTGTGGGGCCTGGAGATGAAGTCGTAACAACGCCATTCACCTTTGCAGCTACTGCAGAAGTTATTGTTTTGGTGGGTGCAACTCCAGTTTTTGTTGATATCGATCCGTTAACCTGCAATATCGACATAGCGCAACTGGAAATAGCAATTACGCATAAAACCAAGGCCATTATGCCTGTCAGTCTTTACGGGCAACCGTCGGACATGGATGAGATAAATTCGATTGCTGCGCGTCACGGCAATATACCGGTGATTGAAGACGCCGCGCAAAGTTTTGGCGCGGAATACAAGGGGCGTAAAAGTTGTAACTTATCGACCATCGGTTGTACCAGTTTTTTTCCAAGTAAGCCGTTAGGCTGCTATGGCGACGGCGGCGCAATATTTACTTCCGACGATTCCTTTGCGCAAGCCTGTAGGGAAATTCGTGTTCATGGGCAAAGCAAACGGTATTGGCATACTCGTATTGGCCTGGGTGGGCGTATGGATACACTCCAGTGCGCAATTGTGCTGGCCAAGCTTAAGCGATTTGACTGGGAAGTGTCTCAGCGGATTGAGGTAGGGACTCGTTATAATCAGATAATGGATGAGTTAGGTGTTCGGCGTGTTCACCAAAAAAGCGATCGTACTAGTATGTTCGCGCAATATACTGTCATGGTTGAACATCGCGAAAAAATACAAGAGTTTCTAAAGTTGGAAGGTATTCCAACAGCTGTTCATTATCCAGTTCCGTTAAACGAGCAGCCTGTTTATAGGAGCCTCGGTTCTTTGCAGGGTACTCCTGTTTCCAGTTCTGTGGCTAAACTGGTCATGAGTCTACCTATGAGTGCAGATGTAGCTCCCGTTCTTGAACGCGTAGTCTCGGGGTTGCGATGTGCGTTGAGCGCTGACTCGGTCCACATTCTACGTGAGCATGAATGAATATAAGATTTTTTAGTAAGGCAGGGATTTTTTTAGGCGCAAACATAATTAATGCGGCGATCCCTTTTCTGCTCCTACCGTTCCTGACAAAAGCATTGACTCCTGCCGACTATGGCGTGGTTGCGATGTTTGGCGTCATGGTAAATCTCTTCGGAACATTGACCGGTCTCAGCGTGCATGGGGCGATAGGTGTTCGTTATTTTGAGCTTGAAAAAAGCGCCCTAGCCCGATACATCGGAGCCTGTGTTGGGATTCTCTTTATTAGCACGGCGGTGGTCTTCAGTTTAGTCGCTGTATTAGGGAGATGGCTTGTTGAACCAACGAGCCTGCCATACGAATGGCTACTTGCTGCCGTTCTGATTTCTGGAATGCAGTTTATTATAAATATAAAGCTTACACTATGGCGAGTGCATGGAGCTGCCAAAAAATATGGTATTTTTCAAGTGTCTCAAGGCTTGGTAAATGCTGGGGTTTCGCTGATCTTTATATTTGTAATTTTGATGACGTGGGAAGGCCGGGTGCTAGGGCAAGTCATCGCTACTAGTCTTTTTGGTATTATCGCTTTGTTGGGGCTGTTCCTTAATAACGAATTAAGTCGCCCCAAGACGGGTGAAGGACAGGTTGCTGATGCATTGAAGTTTGGCGTTCCCCTCATTCCTCATGCGATCGGTGGATTAGTGATCGTAGTAGCTGATCGATTTATTATTGCCAATATGCTTGATGTTCAAGCAGTAGGTATTTATACCCTGGCACTACAGATAGGCATGATGATGGGGCTGGTTTCGGACGCTTTTTCCAAAGTTTACTCTCCTTGGCTATATGAGAAGTTGAAGGAAAATACTGACAAGGCTCGTTTGGAAGTAGTGGGTTTTACTTATCTGTTTTGGTTGATTTTTTTTATTTTTGCCCTATTTGCAATAGGATTCTCTGAGTTGTTTTTCTTTGCTGTAATAGGGGAGAGTTTTGCTGCTGCGAAAGACATCGTGTTCTGGTTTTTCTTGGGGCAGACTTTTAAAGGGATGTATCTTTCTGTAGTGGGATTGTTTTTCTTTACCTCTCGCACAAGTTATGTTTCGTTGGTTACTGTGTGTACGGGTTTTTTTTCAGTCGTTGTGACTATCGCTTTTGTTAAGTTGTTCGGCCTGCAAGGTGCAGCTATTGCGTACGCTCTTTCCGAAGGGCTGCTATTTTTGTTGGCTTGGTTGGTTTCGCGGCGTATCTGCTCCATGCCGTGGTCCGAAGTGTCTGCGTCAATGTCGCTGGTTCTGAATCGTGGCTTTTCGAAGTGAGGTCGCGTGTGGTATTTCCTATTTTGGGGATCCGCACCCTATTGGAGCGTGCCGGAGGGATTTGTCCGTTGCAGCTAACTTTCTATATGGTTGCTAGGAAGCTTCGTCGTACGAGATTCGAAGGAGTTTCGATAGGACTTCGCAGAAAAATTAATCGTCAGCCTTGCGATTTTATAGCAGAATTGGTTTTTAGGTGCTGACAATTTTTAGAGCCTTCGTCTGCGGAGGCGTCGGTGTAGGCAGTCCGCCGGTCGGGAGATACAGCTCCATTTGGACTGTCTGAGTCGTTTTTGATAAGAGGAATTACGAGTGAAGGCATTAATTACAGGCGCTGATGGTTTTATCGGTTCTCACTTGACCGAATTGCTCGTGCGTGAAGGTTACGAGGTTAAGGCGCTATCTCAGTATAATTCTTTCAACTATTGGGGTTGGTTGGAGAGTGTTGACTGTTCGTCGAATATAGAGGTTCTGAGTGGTGATGTTCGCGATCCGCATTACTGTAAGCATATTACGAAAGGCGTTGATGTCGTATTCAATCTGGCTGCGTTAATTGCCATTCCCTACTCATACATCGCACCTGACAGTTATGTCGATACCAACATTAAGGGAACCTTGAATATCTGCCAGGCGTCGTTAGAGAACGGTGTTCAGCGCGTTATTCATACTTCGACCAGTGAGGTATATGGCACCGCGCAATATGTGCCTATCGATGAAAAGCACCCGTTGCAGGCGCAGTCGCCGTACAGTGCATCGAAAATTGGTGCCGATGCGATGGCGATGAGTTTTTATAATTCGTTTGATTTGCCTTTGACTATCGCGCGTCCATTCAACACCTATGGTCCTCGTCAATCTGCGAGAGCGGTGATTCCAACGATCATTACTCAGATAGCTAGCGGAAAAAAACAAATTCAGTTGGGCGATACCACACCCACTCGTGACTTCAATTATGTCGCCGATACCTGCCGTGGGTTCCTTGAGCTTGCTAGATGTGATGAAGCTGTGGGAGAGACGGTAAATATCGGGTCGAACTATGAAATATCCGTAGGGGATACGTTGAACCTGATTCGCGACCTGATGGGTAGTGATGTGGAGTTTCTCACGGACCAGCAACGGATTCGCCCTGGTAAATCAGAAGTGTTCCGTTTATGGTGCGATAATACCAAAATACGCGGACTGACTGGTTTCCAACCGCAATATGACATTCGCCAGGGGCTTCAGAAAACAATCGATTGGTTGTTGCTTTCTGAGAACTTGGCTAAATACAAAGCCGATATTTATAACGTTTGAGGCGCTCATATGTTCGACTCTTTAATCCAGTTCGTACGTGCGCAATACCGTACGAATGATTTCATTCCACTCCACGCTCCTGTTTTTTTGGGGCGAGAGCGTGATTATGTGACGGAAACCATCGAGTCGACATTCGTTTCAAGTGTAGGCGCCTTCGTTGATCGCTTTGAAAAGGATATGGCTTCTTACACCGGAAGTCCTCGAGCGGTTGCGACGGTGAATGGCACTGCGGCGCTGCACATCGCGTTGTTATTAGCAGGTGTTGAACGTGGTGATTTGGTAGTTACCCAATCATTGACGTTTGTTGCTACTTGTAACGCAATTGCATATTGCAACGCCGAACCAGTATTTGTAGACGTTGATCGACATACGTTAGGTCTATCGCCAAGGGCTCTTGAAGTCTGGCTCGAAATCAATGCGCAGCTGGAGGCTGACGGCTTGTCTCGGTATAAAGCGACTGGGCAGATCATCCGAGCTTGTCTTCCAATGCATACCTTCGGCCATCCTGTAGAGTTGGATGATTTGGTAGATGTATGTAACCGTTGGGGATTGGTTCTTGTTGAAGACGCAGCGGAGTCTTTAGGCAGTTTGTATAAGGGGCGTCACACCGGCTGTTTCGGTCGCTTGGGCACTTTAAGCTTCAATGGTAACAAAATTATTACGACGGGCGGTGGCGGGATGATTCTGGCCAATGAAGAGTTAGGCGCACAGGCTAAGCATCTAACAACGACTGCCAAGCAACCTCATCCCTACGAGTACGTGCATGATGAGCTCGGTTATAACTATCGACTGCCTAATATAAACGCCGCATTGGGTTGTGCGCAGTTGGAGCAGTTAGAGCGCTTTATTGCTTCCAAGCGTGAGCTGGCCTCGAACTATGCGCAAGCGTTGGAGGGCAGCGGCTTACAGTTTTTCACAGAGCCTGATGGTTGCCGTTCTAATTATTGGCTTAACGCTGTCATTTGTGAAAATACCCTCCAAAGGGACGAGTTGCTTAAGGCCACCAACGATAGTGGAGTTATGACTCGTCCTATTTGGAAACTGATGAATCATCTACCGCTCTATGCTAAGTGCATACATGGTGATCTGACAAATTCTGAATGGCTGTCCGCGCGTATTGTAAATTTGCCAAGTAGTGTTGTGCCGGAGATAAAAGCGTGAGACGTAAGATCGCCGTATTTACCGGATCGAGGGCCGAGTATGGCCTGCTCTACTGGTTGATGAAAGATTTTCAGTCGAGTAGCGAAGTCCAGTTGCAGATTATTGTAAGTGGAATGCACCTGTCGCCTGAATTTGGCGAAACATGGCGGCAGATTGCGGAGGATGGCTTTGACATCGATGCGAAAGTAGAAATGTTACTTTCTTCGGACTCTGCCGTTGGCATCGTAAAGTCAATGGGCGTCGGTACGTTAGGTTTTGCTGACGCTTTGGACCGATTGCAGCCGGACATATTGGTAGTTCTGGGGGACCGTTTCGAAGCATTGGCGATTGCGCAGGCTGCTTTGATCATGCGTATTCCCATCGCACACCTCCATGGCGGTGAAATTACCGAGGGGGCTTATGATGATGCGATTCGACATGCCATCAGTAAAATGGCTTACCTTCACTTTGTAGCCGCTGAGCCTTACCGTCAGCGGGTCATTCAGATGGGGGAAGCGCCCGAGCGGGTTTTCAATGTGGGGGCTGTTGGAATTGATCATTTGCTGCGTGCTCCGAGGATGGATATTGAGCAGCTCCGAGAAAGTCTGGGTTTCGATTTGCAATCGCCTTATATGGTCGTCACCTACCATCCGGTCACATTGATGGATGAACCTCCTCAGAAGAGTTTCATTGCGCTCACGGAAGCACTGGATAAATTTCCCCAACATCAGATCATCTTCACCTACCCAAATGCTGACAATGGGGGACGTGCTATTATCCCACTGCTTGAAGCCTACGCACGTACCCAGCCAGATCGAATATTGGCGGTTCCGTCGTTAGGTTTCAGACGTTATTTGTCGGCGATTTCCATGGCATCAGTTGTCGTGGGTAATTCTTCGAGCGGGATTATCGAGGTCCCGGCCTTCGGTATCCCTACAGTGAATATTGGTGTCCGGCAGAAGGGAAGGTTAGCCGCTGGCTCGGTGTTGCACTGCGAACCGAACAACAATTCAATCACGCAGGCAGTTCAAAAAGCGCTAACACCGGAGTTTACCGTCGCATGTAAAGCGACTGTCAATCCATATGGAAATGGCAAAGCGGCAGAGGCAATCTTGAAGGTCCTGGAGAGCTACGACGGGGCATCCCATAAATCATTTTATGATCTGAGCTGACCTATGAAACAGTCCGACACAGATAGAGTTTACATTATCGCCGAAGCGGGCGTGAATCATAATGGTGACCGGGCGTTGGCGTTTGCATTGATAGATGCAGCTGTTGAAGCCGGTGCTGATGCCGTAAAATTTCAAACTTTCGATGCTTCAAAGCTGGCTTCAAAGAATGTGGCAAAAGCGGCTTATCAAAAGAAAAGTCTAGACGAGACCGAAAGTCAGCTATCAATGTTGAAAAAACTCGAGTTGCCTAGAGAATGGCATTCAGAGTTGCAAGATTATGCTCACCAGAAGGGAATCGATTTTCTTTCAACGGCATTCGACTCCGAAAGCCTGGTGTTTCTCAATGAACTTGATATGCCCCTGTTTAAAGTTCCGTCGGGAGAACTGACAAATGGTCCTCTTTTATGGCAGTTTGCACGTACGGGGAAAAAACTAGTTCTCTCTACCGGAATGGCTACGCTTTCAGAAGTAGAGCAAGCGCTGGCCATTGTGTCCCATGCTTTAGCATTCACCACAGAGCCTAAGGATATGGACGACGTATGGCGATGCTGGGGAAGCCAAGAAATACGCAGCAGGCTGCTCGGCCACGTTACACTGCTTCATTGCACGTCCCAGTATCCAACGCCTTGGCCTGAGGTCAACCTCAGGGCAATGGATACGCTAGCCTCCGCTTTTGGACTTGAGGTCGGGTATTCGGATCACACCGAGGGAGCTCTGGTTTCCATAGCTGCCGTGGCTCGGGGGGCACGAGTAATCGAAAAGCATTTTACTTTGGACAGGTCCTTGCCCGGACCGGATCACATGGCCTCTCTTGAGCCTCATGAACTCAAGCTAATGATCTCCGACATTCGTGCGCTACAACAGGCTCTCGGGGATGGCGCCAAAGCTCCCCAGTTTAGCGAGTGGGACACTCGTAAGGCTGCTCGTCAACAAGTGGTGGCCGCTTGCCAGATAGCGGAAGGGGAGATTTTGAAACGCGAGCATCTAACTACCGCAAGAACGGGGCAAGGTATGGCGCCAACAGCGTTGTGGGGACTCGTAGGCTCTCGCGCTACTAGGGCCTATGCTGCTGGCGAGAACCTTGAGCCTTGAACAATCGTAAACCTCTGGTCATTTTGGGGGGCGGCGGGCATGCCAAAGTACTGCTATCCCTAGTTACATCGGCCGGGTTTGACGTATTGGGGGTGTGTGATCCTCTACTGGAAGATCAAATCGGCGGGCAGTGGCGCGGAATATCGATCTTGGGCGGTGACGCTGCGCTTGACGCCCTGGATCCAGGCGCAATAGAGCTGGTCAATGGTATAGGGCAACTGGTCGGCGCGTCCGGAAGGCATAAGATTTTTCAACGTATGAAGGAGCGTGGATATCGGTTTCCGGTGCTCTTGCATCCGACGGCATGGGTTGATGCTACTGCGCATTTGCACGAAGGCGTCCAAGTCATGGCCGGCGCAATCATTCAGGCTGATGTAGTCGTTGGCGCTAACTCTATTATTAACACTCGGGCCGGAATCGATCATGATTGCTGCTTGGGCGAGGATGTCCACGTCGCTCCCGGGGCCACCCTTTGCGGCGGCGTTCAGGTGAGCGATGGGGCATTCATTGGTAGTGGAGCCACTGTTATTCAGGGACTGAAAGTCGGAATGGAAGCAGTCGTAGGGGCTGGTACTGTATTGACCAAGGACCTCAGCGCTCGACAAGTTATGTATGGTCCTTCGGCGCGCAAGAAAGACGCCCCGAAGGAAGACTAGGAGTATTTTATGCAGCGATGGGAATCAGTACTCGTAAGTCCAGAGACGTCTTTGGAAGATGCAGTCGCGACGCTCGATCGCGTGGCGCTGCGAATTGTTCTGATTGTAGATGACGATCGCCGTCTACTGGGGACCCTTACAGATGGTGACGTACGACGTAGTCTGCTCAAACATCTACCGCTGAATATAAAAGTAAGCGAAGTGATGTGTGCTTCGCCACAAACTGTTGAGCGGGGATGGAGCAAAGAGCGCACTCTGGCAATAATGGAGAAGTACCAATTGCTGCAACTGCCGATCGTGGACGCGCAGCGTCGCGTGGTAGGGTTGGAAACGCTCCATGGACTGCTGCATAAAAAGCAGTACGACAATCCTGTTTTTCTGATGGCCGGAGGTTTCGGGTCTCGTCTGCGACCGCTAACGCAACACTGCCCGAAACCCCTACTGAAAGTCGGCGATAAGCCAATTCTCGAACTCATTCTAGAAAGCTTCATTAATGCAGGCTTTCATCGATTTTTTGTTTCGACGCATTACATGCCAGAAATGATTCGTGAGTATTTCGGCGATGGCAGCCGTTGGGGGGTCAGTATTCGCTATGTTCACGAAGAACAGCCGCTGGGAACCGGAGGCGCTCTTGGCTTGTTACCCCATGATGAAATTGATTTGCCGATCTTTATGATGAACGGCGATTTGTTGACGACTCTGAACTTTCAGAATTTACTGGAATTCCATCAGGAGCGTCCCGGTGTAGCCACGATGTGTGTTCGAGAGTATGAACAGTGCATTCCTTACGGTGTTATACAGAGTGAAGGGCATCGAGTTCTTTCGATGGTCGAAAAACCGGTGCACAGGTTTTTTATTAATGCCGGTATCTACTTACTTTCTCCGGACCTTGTAAAAAGTGTAAGGCCAGGAACGAATATAGATATGCCAACCCTTTTGGGCCAGCAAATCGCCGACGGCAAAGATGTAAATATGTTTCCGGTACATGAATATTGGTTGGATATCGGTCGAATGGAAGATTTTCAACGAGCGCAATCTGATATATCCGGACTTTTCAATGGATAGCAACAAGGATTTGGATCTCTTGGTTATCGTGCCTGCTCGTGGGGGAAGTAAGCGTCTTCCTGGGAAAAATCTTTTGAAGATGCAGGGTAAACCACTGATCCGTTGGACGCTTGAGGCTGCCCTTGAAAGTCAGGTTGGTGACTTGATGGTGGTTAATAGCGATGATGATGCGATTCTTGAAGAAGGCAAAAAGTTAGGCATCAGAACGTTGAAGCGTCCCGCATACCTCGCCGCGGACACTTCCTCGACGTACGACGTTCTAGTCGACACTTTGGAAGTATTGGCAAAGGAAAACATCAGACCCAAAAAAATAATGCTTTTGCAGCCGACTTCACCTTTGAGAAATGCTGAAAATATTCGCGCAGCAGTGCAGTTAATGGACGAAACGCAAGCTTCCAGTATTATTAGTGTCTGTCCCTGTGAGCATTCACCTTTATGGAGTAATGTTCTAGGACCTAAAGGGAGCATGGCCGATTTCCTGCGCCCGGAACTACTCAATCAGCGCAGCCAGGATCTACCGGTTTATTACCGTTTGAACGGATCGATTTATTTAGCCAATACCGAGGACTTTCTGCGGGAAAAAGGATTTTTTATGGCAGATAGTGTTGCTTACATTATGAAGACTGAACAATCAATAGATATTGACACCTATCTTGATTTTAAGGTTTGTGAGGCGCTAATGGGGAACGAAATAAATGAACGTTCTTTATAAGCTTCGAACCGTGCTGTCCGCATTTTTTTCACAAAGCAAGTGGGAGGCGCTGAGGAAGTCTGATGTTCTTGTGGTGCGTCATGATGCCAATTGCGGATATAACTATAAAGGAAAGGTCTATTCGCCTATCATTGATACTATCGTTGATATTTGTTTTTCTCGTGGCGTAAGCGTGCAATCAGTTGCAAGTCCGTACAGCAAATTGGTAGGTGGGCAGGCCTATAACTCTCCTGTCGCTTTTAACCGATCGTTTATTCTCATTGCTTTATTTGGTCGTGTTATCACCTTGCTGATTGGCCACAAAAAAGGTGCAGAATGGGTCACTAGAAATAGAGCAAATATATGGTTGAAAATTCTACAGTCAGTCGGTCCAAAGATCGTAATAAGTATCCAAGCGGAGCCTGCGCTGTGTCGAGCTGGTCGGATGATGGGGATACCTGTATACGACTACCAGCACGGTGTAATTGACAGAAAGGGGAAATGGTATGGGGAGTTATTGACCAAGTCGAAATCCTCTGATATTCCCCATGGCTTTCTGTGTTGGGATCAACCGAGTGCCGAGGCCCTGAGCGGGTGGGCTGCAGAAAAAGGTTCCTCGGTGACGGTTGTTGGTCATCCGTGGTTCCAACGATTTAGCAATGTAAACGCTGATGATTCGTTGGCTGATGCGGCGACGCGTGAACATGGACGAATATTTAACGATGAAAAGCCTGTAATTCTTGTTGCTCTTCAGTGGGGGTTACATATTCATTATTACCCAGAAGAGGGTTTTAATAAGGTTTTGTGCAATGCTTTGGAGTCTGTAATAAAGTCAACGAGCAATAAATACAACTGGTTACTACGACTTCACCCAGTCCAGTTAAGGGGTGAAGAGGGGGCTTATTGTGAGAGATATTTGACTGTTCAGTTTTCAGGAATGACGGTTGAGTGGAAAAAAGCAAGCAATATACCGTTGCCCATTCTCCTCGCTCAAACTGATCTACATATCACAGATATGAGCACTGTGGTGGTTGAGGCTTCTTGGTTCGGTATTCCATCTGCTTTACTCAATCCATTCTTGAACAAGGGCGGTCGTCTAGAAGGCTTGTATGAGCACGAACGAGTTTCAGGGATTGCGACACTCGTTCCTCAAAATTCTGATTCAATAATATCGTGGATTGAAGAACATTTGCGGGCTGGAAAAGTTGCCCTAGGCCAGCACGGAAGCGATAAGTCTGTCGCGTCTTGGTTAAGCGAAGCACTTGATCACTCCAATAAAAGAGCTGCTCTGTGCGGGGTATAATGGAGCGCTAATAGAAAGTAAGGCAGCGAGGTTGAAGTGCAGATGTATTTACAAAAAACCACCATTTACCTGTTCTTGTATTCCTTAATGGCAGTGCTTTTCTTTTTTACTATAGGTCAAGACGCACTGAATGGTGTGATTGATTTTCAATTTTATGCTGACTCATTGACATACGAACAAGCGTATGTTGACAACAATTTTTCGTCAGTCTTTGAAATGGTCTCTGTTGGTAATAACTATTTAGGGCCTCTGTTGCTGTTGGAGGCCGTGGGGGGTAATAGATTTTTAATCCTGTTGGTCAATATTTTTATTTTGTTCTGGGCGATAAAGCTTGTGCGGAAAAGTAAAGAGCCCGTGGATCTCGGTGTTGCGGTTTTTTTGTTGTTTCTGAGTCCGATTACATTCTTTAGTTTGATATCAGTCAATAAAGAAATTATTTCGATGTTGGCCATGGCTTTTTTGATTGCCTGGGTGCGGAAGAAGGGGCTCGGGTATCTGTTACTTTGTCTGCTATGTTCTTTTTTTGTCCGTTGGCAGTTTACCCTATTTGTCATAATGGTTTTTTTGTCATTTTCTCCTCTAAACTTTTTGCGTTATCGAAGGTATTGGTATGTAGGGGTTCTGCTGGTTGCTCTGTCGATAGTGTATTGGCTCATGCTCGGCTTTTTTTCCGGCGTCAATAACATCGCTGAAATTGGAGGTGCGGAGAGTAACGGAAGCGGGTTGTATACACAGTTTATTGTATTGCAGAATCAAGGTTTGTACTTTCTGGTGTTCATTCCCAAAGCACTGCATGCAATGTACGGCTTGATCTTTAAAGCCAATCAACTGTTTTCACCGACAAATATTTATAATGATGTCGTAGTGATGCTGCATTGCGTTGCCGCGTTCTTGGTTTTTATTCTGGCCTTGTTCAGAGGGAAGCTGCGGATGAAAGATGACTTGGTGTTCATAGCTGTTATTTATTGTGCTGTCTTTGTTCTGAGTCCAATTTATGCTCCACGGTATTTTTATCCCGTTTTTTTTCTGCTCTGTCTGGTTTTGTCAAGACCATCTCTTCAGCCATCACCCAAGTTAAAGGCGCCGGATTAGGCGAGCGTACGGGGTATCTTAGGGCTTTTCGAGCGGCTGAATGCGAAGGTGATTTCAATCTGCCATGTATCGCCATTTAGGCAGTGGTAAGAAAGCTGATTTCACAGGTATGCATCCGCTGGTTCGCCAGGCTGCCCTTAAGGTGGTCTAGCACTGCCTACGAAATTTGCATCGTTTGAGGTATCCTATGAGGCGCCACCATAGCTGGCGTTTTTACGACGCACATGCTTACAAGGACGAAAATGCTCCTGCAGGCCCTCTGTGTAAAAGGTGTTGAGATTCATGATCTGAGGATGAAATTTTGCTTACAGGGTTGCGTCTTAAGTTGCTAGAGAGTTTTTCAATATGAATGTCCTTTACATTGATGGAGTAGGGCCCTTTGGCGGGGCGTCCAGAAGTCTTTATGAGCTTGTAAGGACCTTATCCAGCCGTGAAGTGAAGCCATATTTCGTATGCGTGCGCGGCACGGCATTGAATTTCTATAGCCGCGTAGCCGTGGATTTTATAGCCAGTACTGGTTTAACGCGATTCGATAACACTCTGTATGGTTATTATCGAGGGAGTCGTTGGTTAATCCTATTGCGAGAGTTATCCTATCTGCCTTTCACACTGATTTCACTATTTCAAGCAAGGCGTCGTTGGAAAGATATAGATCTTATTCATGTAAATGAACTTACTGAAATCATTCCTTTGTTGCTGGCGCGTTTACTATTTAGAGTTCCGGTAGTGGTTCATGTGCGCTCACTTACTTGGTCGGATTCTAAGTCATTGCGTTGTAAGTGGCTTTTTGAAAAACTTAGGATCCGAGTGGACGCGATAATTGCGATCGACGAAAATGTTCGTGCGACTTTGCCGTCGGACTTTGGCGTGACGGTTGTTCAGAATTCGTTTACCCCTTCGAGCGCTAATGTAAAAGATGACGCTATCATTGCTAAACTTGAATGCCTCTGTACGGATTCCCTAAAAATCGGATTCGTTGGGAATTTACATCATTCAAAGGGATTGTTTGATCTGTTGGAAGCAGCGAAGCTGGTGAGCGAGCGAGGTGAAAAAGTCCAATTTGTGATTGTGGGTGGTTCAACTCGTGCAGAAACGGGGCTGAAGTCATGGCTTATAAGAAAAGCAGGTTTTGCCCAAGATGTGGAGTCGGAACTTCAAACATTAATTTCTCGTTATTCATTGCAGTCGATTTTTCATCTGTTGGGCCCGACAATCGACATCCAAAGTGTGTATGAAAGGATTGATGTTCTTTGCTTCCCGTCTCACTTCGACGCCCCGGGCAGACCCGTTTTCGAAGCAGCGTTCTCAGGTGTACCTTGCATAGCCGCTGTTAGTAAACCTCGCCCTGACACATTGCTAGATTATGAAACTGGAATCGCTGTACCGCCAAAAAATTCAGAAAGGTTAGCGGATGCAATCTGCTATTTTTCTCGAAATCGTGCGGAGGTCACGCGAATGGGTATAAACGCAAAGGCGCTCGCGGAAAATAATTTCAACCCGGAAAAAAATGCCGACAGGGTTTTGAAAGTTTACTCGGATATTTTGGCGGCGAAGAGACCTCGCTGAGCAGCGATGCTAATGGATTTGTATTATTTGACGGAATTATTCATGAGTAAAGAATATAAAATATGCAGCTGTTGCATTATGGATACTTCGGATCCAAATATAAGTTTTGATGAGCTTGGCCGATGCGATTACTGCCGGAATTTTGAGACAGTTATAGCTCCTAATTGGCATGTTGACCAGCGTGGCGAAGCCGAGCTGATGAAGATGGCTGAAAAAATCAAGGAGGACGGTAAGGGGCGCGAGTTCGATTGTATTATTGGCCTAAGTGGTGGCCTTGATAGTTCCTATGTTAGCTATGTCGCGAAGGAAAAGATGGGGTTGCGGCCCTTGTTGTTCCATGTTGATGCGGGATGGAACACTGATCAGGCTGTGGGTAACATTGAAAAATTGGTGGACGGGTTGGGCTTGGACCTATACACCGAAGTTATTAACTGGGAGGAGATGAAGGATCTCCAGGTCGCCTTCCTCAGGTCTCAAGTATCGGATCAAGATCTACCACAGGATACCGCTTTTTTTTCGGCGTTATATAAATTTGCTAAGGCACATAAAATCAAATATGTGCTGACTGGTGGGAACTACTCTACGGAATGCTGTCGTGAACCTGAGGAGTGGGGAGGGTATCCAGGAATTGACAAGCTATTGATCAAGGATATTCATGCAAAATTTGGCAAGAGACCATTAAAGAGTTTTCCAATTGTAGATATACTCGTCTATAAGTTGTATTACCGTTATGTGCTGGGGATGAAGGTGGTCAAGCCACTAAACTTGGTGCCTTATGTGAAGGCTGAGGCTGAGGAGACTTTAGGTAGGTTGTTCGGTTGGAGAAAATTTCAACATAAGCACCATGAATCTCGATTTACTCGGTTTTACGAAGATTATTGGATGCCCCGCAAGTTTGGCTACGAGAAGCGGCGTGCACATTTTTCAAGTTTGATTATGACTGGGCAGATGACTCGTGAGGCAGCGCTTCAGCGTATTGCGAAACCGGAATTGGATGAACAGTTTCTTAAGTCAGAATTTGAGTATGTTGCAAATAAATTGGATTTGACCGTAGAAGAGCTGCAAGGCATTTTCGAAGGAGCTAATAAAAAGTGCCTTGATTACAAAAATAAACGTTTCATGATCGGAGTCGGTTCGCGTGTGATGAGTGCACTCGGGCTGGAAAGAAGGTTATTCAGATGATTACGATCATAGATTACGGTTTGGGCAACATCCAAGCTTTTGTGAATGTTTATAAGCGCCTGCATATCCCTGTTTCCGTCGCGAAGAGCATTGAAGAATTAGACGGTGCGACTAAACTGATTTTGCCGGGTGTTGGCGCTTTTGATCATGCGATGAAGACGCTCAACACCTCTGGTATGCGTCAAGCTTTGGATGATCTGGTTATCAATCAGAAAGTTCCTGTTATAGGCATTTGCGTTGGAATGCAGATGCTAGCCGAGTCTAGCGATGAAGGCGAGCTGTCGGGCTTAGGCTGGATTCCCGGCCGTGTGCGCAATTTTGGATCCGTTGAGAGCCTTAAAAATTTGCCGCTGCCCCATATGGGGTGGAATGATGTAACTCCAGTTTCCGGATGCCCTTTGTTTAGAAATTTCGAGGATAATCCGCGATTTTATTTTCTCCATTCCTATTATTTCGAGTGCTACCAGCAGCAAAATATCTCCGCGACAGCCTCCTATGGCTTGGATTTTAGCTGTGCGGTATCTACAGATACGGTTTTCGGTGTGCAGTTTCATCCTGAAAAAAGTCATCATTATGGCGTAGCGCTTCTAAAGAATTTTGCGGAGTTGTGAAATGCTGAGGCCAAGAATCATTCCCTGCCTATTGATTCAGGATGGTGGGTTAGTAAAAACGGTCCGTTTCAAGGAGCCGAAATATGTCGGCGATCCAATCAACGCCGTAAAAATCTTTAATGAGAAGGAGGCTGACGAGCTTATTGTTCTTGATATTGATGCCACAGTTCGCGGTGTGGAACCGGACTATCGTCGTATTTCGAATTTGGCTTCCGAATGCCGAATGCCGTTGTGTTATGGCGGCGGAATTCGTTCGGTGGAACAGGCTCAGAAGATAATTTCTCTAGGGGTGGAAAAAATTGCGATCAGCTCCGCCGCGATTGAAAATCCTAAACTCATTTCGGAAATAGCTGAAGAGATCGGAAGACAAAGTGTTGTTGTTGTTCTAGACGTCAAGCAGCGGCTTTTATCACGCGGCTACGATGTATGGACTCACAATGGAACGCGCAATTCCAAACGTGACGTGTTGGAGCTTGCAGCGGAAGTTGAGAGGTTGGGGGCTGGTGAGATCGTTATCAATTCGATCGACAATGATGGTCGCATGAAGGGGTATGACCTTGGATTGGCTGCCAAGGTACGTCAGAGCGTACGAATTCCTGTCACCTTATTAGGTGGAGCAGGATCATTGGCTGACATCGGCAAGGTCATGGAGGCCTGCGGCGTCGTAGGAGTAGCCGCCGGCAGTCTTTTTGTGTTCAAAGGGACTTACAGGGCGGTATTGATCAGTTACCCTGATGCGTCACAAAAGGACGAGCTGATTCACTCTGCGCTAAAGTCTATCAAATAATCATCGAAATACACGCATTGCTCTAGGGTCTAATATGTTCAGCGGAAAAACGCTCCTCATCACTGGTGGTACAGGCTCCTTTGGGAATGCGGTCTTAAAACGCTTCCTCGACAGCGACATCGCTGAAATCCGAATCTTCAGTCGTGATGAGAAGAAGCAGGATGACATGCGTAAGCGATACTCCAACTCCAAGCTGAAGTTTTACATCGGTGATGTGCGTGATTACCAGAGCATATTAAATGCGACTCGCGGGGTCGATTACATTTTTCATGCTGCGGCACTGAAGCAAGTACCTTCATGCGAATTTCATCCTATGGAGGCAGTCAAGACTAACGTTGTCGGCACGGAGAATGTGCTGGAAGCAGCTATTCAAAATCTTGTCAGGCGCGTGGTCTGCCTAAGTACGGACAAGGCTGTCTACCCCATCAACGCCATGGGTATTTCCAAGGCAATGATGGAAAAGGTAATGATTGCGAAATCTCGAAATGTTGATGAACAGAAGACAATTATTTGTGGGACCCGTTACGGTAACGTAATGGCATCCCGCGGCTCGGTTATCCCTTTGTTTATCGAGCAGATTCGAGCTGGTAAGGCGTTGACGCTGACGGATCCCAACATGACCCGCTTCATGATGACGCTGGCCGATGCGGTGGATTTGGTGCTCTACGCCTTCGAGCATGGCAACAATGGTGATCTCTTCGTCCAGAAAGCTCCTGCTGCCACTGTCGAAACCCTCGCTCAAGCGTTAACAGCCATGCTCGGGCAACCGGATCACCCGATTCAAATCATTGGCACGCGCCACGGTGAGAAGCTTTACGAGGCACTGCTCAGTCGTGAGGAGATGGCCTGTGCTGAAGACATGGGTGCCTATTTCCGTGTACCACCAGACCTGCGCGACTTGAACTACAGCAAGTTCGTCGAGCTAGGCGAGGAGAAAATTTCACGCACCGAGGATTACAACTCGCATAACACCGAGCGCTTGGATGTTGAAGGCATGCAGATGCTGTTGTTGAAGCTGGACTTCATGCGGGCCATACAGCGTGGCGAGCCCGCCACTCCAGAGGAGTGATGCCCATGAAAGTGCTTATTACCGGCGCTGGCGGCTTTGTCGGCAAGAACCTTGTGGCTCACCTGCAAGAGCGCCAGGATGTTCAGGTGGTTCGATTTGGTCGTCAGGATGCTCCATCCGATCTGTTGTCGATGCTTGATGGTGTGGACTTCGTGGTTCACTTGGCGGGCGTCAATCGACCCCAGCGTGTCGAGGAGTTCAGCGAAGGTAATAGTGGCCTCACTGCAATGCTGTGTGCTGCCATCAGGGCCGCCGGCCGATCGATACCCGTGATTTACACCTCATCCATACAGGCTGAGGTCGACAATCCTTATGGGACGAGCAAGCGCGACGCTGAACGTGCCTTGCTTGAACTGTCGAAACAGCGAGGTTCACCGGTTTATCTTTATCGTTTGCCCAACGTTTTCGGCAAATGGGCGCGGCCAGACTACAATTCGGCGGTGGCGACGTTCTGCCATAACATCGTCCGTGGCTTGCCAATTACCGTCAATGATCCCGCAGCGCCTTTGCAGTTGGTCTATATCGACGATGTAATCAGAAGCTTCATCGACGTGATGGATGGCAACGCCCCGGAAGGTCCTTATCTGGATGTCCAACCGGTTTATGCCACGACGGTCGGGGCGTTGGCCGATCAGTTGCAGGCGTTCAAGCACAGCCGAGAGACGATGGTGACCGAACGGGTAGGGACAGGGTTGGTCCGCGCCTTGTATTCGACTTACCTGAGCTATTTCACGCCTGACGTGTTCACCTATGAGTTGCCCAAGCATGGTGACGCGCGTGGCGTATTCGTTGAGATGCTCAAGACCCCAGACGCCGGTCAGTTCTCCTACTTCACCGCTCATCCCGGCATTACGCGTGGAGGGCATTACCATCACAGCAAAACCGAAAAATTCCTAGTCATCAAAGGTCAGGCTTGCTTCCGTTTTCGGCACATTGTCAGCGGAGAGTTCTACGAGCTCTACACTGACGGCGAAACGCCACAAGTCGTTGAAACCGTGCCGGGTTGGAGCCATGACATCACCAACACTGGCGAAACCGAAATGATCGTAATGCTCTGGGCCAACGAAATTTTTGATCGTGAGCGGCCAGACACCTACACCATGGCTGTTGGCACTCAGGCCTGAAGGATTAGCGATGAATACTGCACTGAAGAAACTGAAAATCGTCACCGTAGTGGGCACGCGCCCTGAAATTATCCGTCTTTCCCGGGTCATGGCCGCATTGGATAAGTATTGCGAGCACGTGCTGGTGCATACCGGTCAGAATTACGACTACGAGTTGAACGAGATTTTCTTCCAGGATTTGGGCATCCGAAAGCCTGACCACTTCTTGAATGCTGCCGGGAGCACCGGCGCGGAGACCATCGGCAATGTGATCATCGCGGTAGACCGGGTACTGGCTACCATTGAGCCTGAAGCCTTGCTGGTACTGGGTGATACAAACAGTTGCATGGCCGTTATCCCCGCCAAGCGACGCAAGATTCCCACGTTCCATATGGAAGCCGGAAACCGTTGCTTTGATATGCGCGTGCCCGAAGAAATCAATCGGCGCATCGTTGATCACACGGCAGACATAAATCTGACCTACAGCACCATCGCCCGAGATTACTTGCTGGGTGAGGGGTTGCCTGCCGATCGTGTCATAAAGACTGGCAGCCCTATGTTTGAAGTGCTCAACCATTATCGCGAGAGCATCGAGGCGTCGGACGTCCTGAAGCGACTTGGCTTGGAGGCGGGCAAGTTCTTTGTGGTCAGTGCGCACCGCGAAGAGAACGTTGACTCGGATAAGAACTTCCTCAAGTTGGTCGAGGTGCTCAATACCGTGGCCAGTACGTTTGGTCAGCCCGTTATTGTCTCTACCCATCCGCGCACTCAAAAGCGTGTTGATGCCATGGGCATCGTATTTCATGAAAATGTCCGACTGCTCAAGCCCTTGGGATTCATGGACTACAACAAGCTGCAACTCGAGTCGCGTGCGGTCTTGTCCGACAGTGGCACCATCAATGAAGAGTCGTCGATTCTCAACTTCCCAGCCTTGAACCTGCGCGAAGCTCATGAGCGTCCAGAGGGGATGGAAGAAGCGGCTGTGATGATGGTGGGGCTGGAAGTCGGGCGAGTCCTGCAAGGACTGAATATTCTCCAGACGCAACTCTCGGGTAGCGAGCGCAGCCTTCGTCTGGTCGCGGACTACAGCATGCCTAATGTTTCCGAAAAAGTAGCCAGGATCGTGCACAGTTATACCGACTACGTAAACCGTGTCGTTTGGAAGCGGTATTGAGTCGAGTCGTGGATATGCCTGAGAGCAAGCTGAATATTTTGGTGGTCACGCAATACTTCTGGCCAGAAAACATGCGCATCAACGATCTGGTGCGTGACTTCACCGAAAAAGGACATTCGGTCACGGTGCTCACCGGGGTGCCTAATTATCCGGAAGGTAATGTGTTCGAGGCCTACAAGTCAGCGCCTGAGCAGTTCACCGAGTACCATGGCGCCCGCATTGTCCGGGTGCCCATGATCCCGCGCGGTAAACGCAGCATCCAGTTGATCCTCAACTACCTGAGTTTTTTTTCCAGTGCTTCGACCGTTGGTGCCTACGCTTTGCGGGGACGTACTTTCGATGCCGTATTCGTCTACGCAGTTTCCCCCATCATGGCGGCTATTCCTGCATTGGTGATCGGTCGCCTGAAAAAAGCCCCCGTGTTTATTTGGGTTCTGGATTTGTGGCCGGAAACACTGAGGGCGGTTGGTGTACTGAAAAAACCGGCGTTGCTATCGATGGTCGGTCGAATGGTGTCTTGGATCTATAATCGCGCCGACTACCTTTTGCTGCAATCGAATGGTTTTCTCGAAAACGTCAAAGGCTATTGTACTCGGCCCATAGACCCGCAACGCTTGGTCTACTTCCCCAGCTGGGCTGAAGACGATTTCTCTGCGACTTCGGATTATTCGAGCTCGATACTTGCACGCGACGAGTCGGTATTTACCGTGGTGTTCGCTGGCAATCTGGGCGAGGCCCAGGATTTTCCTGCCGTACTGGATGCTGCGGAGCAACTGCGTGGGAAAGTCGCCGTACGTTGGGCCATCGTGGGTGATGGCCGGATGAGCCAGTGGCTGAGTCAACAGGTAAGTGCGCGAGGTTTGGATAACGTCCTGCTCTTGGGCAGGCATCCGTTGGAGGCCATGCCGGCCTTGTTTGCCAATGCGGATGCTCTGTTGGTTTCACTGAAGACCAATGATGTGTTTGAAAAAACCATTCCCGGCAAAGTCCAGGCTTACCTGGCCTCGGGCAGGCCTCTGCTGGGCATGATCAATGGCGAAGCCGCGCGTGTAATCAATGAGTCCGGTGCAGGATTTACGTGTGCATCCGGTGATGCAGATGGCTTGGCACGTATCACTGAGACCCTGGCGGATTTTGCGCCATCCCAACGCAAGATCATGGGGGAGAGCGGTCGTGAATATTACCTCCAGCACTACTCCAAGCAGCGCTTGCTGGCGCGTTTGGAGGATATCTTCAGAAAAGCCACGCTACGCAAGGTAAACCACTGATGCAGAAAAGTATTCTTGTGACCGGAGCGAGCGGGTTTGTCGGTGGAGCGGTACTTACACGGTTGGAAGGGGACGCAGAAAAATCCGTGATCGCAGTGGTTCGTGGTGACCAGCATTTATCAGGTCCTATCAGCACTGTGCGGATCGAGTCATTTTCCGCGCAAACCCAATGGCAGTTGCATCTGGCCAAGGTGGATACAGTCATTCATTGCGCTGCTCGTGTGCACGTGATGAACGATACGGAGGCTGATCCGCTGGCTGTCTTTCGGCAGGTCAACGTGGAAGGTACGCTCAATTTTGCAAGGCAGGCGGCTGAAACCGGTGTTCGTCGATTTGTTTTCATCAGCTCCATCAAAGTGAATGGGGAGGGTACGACGCCCGGCTCTCCTTACACTGCCGACGATACCCCCGCGCCGGCGGACCCGTACGGCATATCCAAGCAAGAAGCCGAGCAAGGCCTGCGAGAAGTGGCGCAGGCGACAGGAATGGAAGTGGTCATCATCCGGCCTGTCCTGGTATACGGGCCTGGCGTGAAGGCTAATTTCTTGAACATGATGCGTTGGTTGGACAAAGGCGTGCCTTTGCCATTCGGCGCCATCGATAATCGGCGCAGTCTGGTGAGCATCGATAATCTGGTCGACCTCATCGTCACGTGTATTGATCACCCTGCGGCGGCGAACCAGACCTTCTTGGTCAGTGACGGGGAGGATCTGTCGACCACGGCGTTGCTCAGCCGGATGGCCGGTGCGCTGGGTAAACCTGCCCGGTTGATTCCTGTTCCCAGCTGGATACTCGAGCGCGGCGCCAGCATGCTGGGCAGAAAAGCACTGTCCCAGCGCCTGTGTGGTTCGCTGCAGGTCAATATCGAGAAGACCCGTACTCTTTTGAATTGGAACCCTCCCGTGAGTGTCGATGAGGCATTGGCCAACACCGCACGGCATTTCAGGATGAATCAAGCTAAATGATGTACTTCTGGTTGTTTGCCTCTGTCGCGGTGGCTTCGCTGCTCATGACCGCCGGGCTGCGGCGCTATGCTTTGGCGCGTAGCATCATCGATATTCCGAATGCACGTAGCTCCCACAGTATTCCTACACCCCGGGGCGGGGGCGTCGCCATTGTCGTGGCGTTCCTGCTGACATTGCCCTTGCTGGGTCAGCTGGGTCTGGCGCCGCTTCACTACCTGGTCGCGTTGGGCGGGGCAGGTGCGCTGGTCGCTATCGTGGGGTTCATGGATGACCATGGACACATTGCGGCGCGGTGGCGATTGCTCGGGCATTTCAGCGCCGCTGTCTGGGCGTTGGGATGGCTTGAAGGCTTGGCGCCGCTGAACCTGTTTGGTGTCAGTGTCGATCTATCCTGGATAGGGCATGCCCTGGCTGCCTTTTATCTTGTCTGGATTCTCAACCTGTACAACTTCATGGACGGTATTGACGGTATTGCCAGCATAGAGGCGGTGTCGGCCTGCCTGAGCGCGAGTGCCCTCTACGTACTGTCGGGTTTCACAGACTTGATCTGGCCTCCGTTGATCTTGGCCGCCGCGGTGCTGGGCTTTCTGTTTTGGAATTTCCCACCCGCGAAAATTTTTATGGGAGACGCGGGCAGTGGTTTTCTGGGGATCGCGCTTGGGATCATGTCCTTGCAAGCCGCCTGGGTCTCGCCGGCCTTGTTCTGGGCATGGCTGATCCTGCTGGGGGTGTTTATCGTCGACGCGACTGTCACCCTGATTCGGCGGTTTTTGCGGGGTGATAAAGTCTACGAGGCTCATCGTAGTCATGCCTATCAGTTTGCCTCGCGCCGTTATGGTCGCCATCGTCCGGTCACGTTGGCAGTGGCGGCGATCAACGTGCTGTGGCTGTTTCCCCTGGCGTGGTGCGTCGTGGTCCTGAAACTGGATGGGCTGACAGGTGTTGTGTTGGCCTATGTACCCCTTGTTTTATTGGCCTTCAAGTTCAAGGCCGGGCAGTTGGAGGGCGCCTGAATACTTAAGTTAAGTGTGAAATGGCTCATGGAAGGCTGCCGTCGGGCAGCCGGACATAACGAGAATGAACAGGAACAACAAGGTGCTGGAAACATTCATGGATAGACTTCGCGTTGCATTGCTAGGCCTGCCGCGTCGGCAGAAACGCTTGCTTCAGGTCATGACCGATGTGCTGCTGGTCTGGCTCGCCTTGTGGTTGGCGTTCGTGGTGCGCCTTGGCTTTGACGAGATGGTCAATCCGATGACCCACCATCCATGGCTCCTTGTCAGCGCCTCTTTGATTGCTATCCCATTATTCGTTCGTTTTGGCATGTACCGGGCTGTCATGCGCTACTTGGGTAACGATGCCTTGATCGCGATCATTAAGGCGGTCAGCTTGAGCGCGTTGATACTAGCGCTCGTGGTGTATTGGGGGGGCTCTTACATGGCGCCTGTTCCACGTTCAGTCATCTTCAATTATTGGTGGCTCAGCCTGGTGATGATTGGCGGTTTGAGATTGTTCATGCGCCAGTATTTCATGGGTGATTGGTTCATTCCCTCCAGTCATATGCCCTTTGTCAATCGTAATGCCAGTCTTACCAAAGTGGCGATCTACGGAGCCGGCGCCGCCGGTAACCAACTAGCAGTGGCCTTGCGCATTGGGCGAGATATGCAACCGGTGGCTTTCATTGACGACGATGCCAGTATCGCTAATCGAATGATTTCTGGTCTGCAGGTGTTCAAACCCAAGCATATCCAGAAGATGATTGAACTCACCGGGGCTCAAGAAGTGTTGCTGGCCGTTCCTTCGGCGAGTCGTGCACGGCGCCGGGAAATCCTCGGGTATTTGGAAGGTTATCCCCTGCATGTACGCAGTGTGCCGGGTTTCATGGATCTGGCCAGTGGTCGTGTGAAAGTCGACGATATCCAGGAGGTAGATATTGCCGACTTATTGGGTCGAGACGCGGTGCCTGCGCAACCCGAGCTTCTGTCACGTTGTATTCGAGGCAAAGTCGTTTTGGTCACGGGAGCGGGTGGGTCGATCGGCTCTGAACTCTGTCGTCAGATTCTCGCCCTGCAGCCGTCCACTTTGCTGTTGTTCGATCACAGCGAGTTCAATCTCTACAGTATCTTGAGCGAACTGGAAGAGACCATCGTCCGACAATCGATCCCGGTGACGTTGTTGCCGATTCTGGGATCGGTGCGTAATGCGTCTAAATTATTCGACGTCATGAATTCCTGGAGCGTCGAGACGGTGTATCACGCAGCAGCCTATAAGCATGTGCCCCTCGTGGAGCACAATATCGCCGAAGGTATGCTCAACAATGTCATCGGTACGTTGAACACCGCGCAAGCTGCGTTGAAGGCTCAGGTCCAGAACTTCGTGCTCATTTCCACGGACAAGGCCGTGCGTCCGACCAATGTCATGGGCAGCACCAAGCGCCTGGCAGAAATGGTTTTGCAAGCCCTGAGTCAAGAGCTCGCGCCGGTCCTATTCGCAGACAGCGGTAATGTGGCCCGGGTCAATAAGACCCGTTTTGTCATGGTGCGCTTTGGTAATGTGCTGGGGTCGTCCGGCTCAGTTATTCCGCGTTTCCGGCAGCAGATCAAATCCGGGGGGCCCATCACTGTTACGCATCCCAATATCACCCGCTATTTCATGACAATCCCGGAAGCTGCGCAGTTGGTGATTCAGGCGGGGTCGATGGGACGAGGCGGCGATGTGTTTGTGCTGGATATGGGGGAGCCGGTGAAAATCGCCGAGTTGGCTGAGAAAATGGTCCACCTGTCTGGCTTGAATGTGTGCTCCGAGAAGAATGTGCACGGTGATATTGCGATTGAGTTCACGGGGTTGCGGCCGGGTGAGAAGCTCTATGAGGAACTGTTGATCGGTGACAACGTGGTTGCGACCCAACACCCCATGATCATGAGCGCCGATGAAGACCATCTGCCGTGGGAGCAACTCAAGGCTAGACTGGATGAGTTGATGGTCGCCGTTACCCAGGATGAATATTCACGGGTTCGCATGCTGCTACGCGAAACCGTAAGCGGGTACACGCCCGAAGGAGAGATTGTCGATTGGATATTCCAGCAACGGCGCTTAATTCCAAAACACAAGGATTATTGAAGGAGCACTTAAGCTTCCTATTGGTGCTTGAGTAAGTCTAATCTGAGTGGCGGCGTAGGTTCGTTTTCAAATGATCGTTTTTACTAAGCGATGTCTAGCGCTGCTACGTACAATAGAAAATGGATTCAAGGCGGGAATGTCCAAGGTGAGCAAGGGGTTTATGGGTAAGTTAAGAATAGCCCTGTTGGGATTGCCAAGACGCCACAAGCGGGCGATACAAGTGGCAACAGATATTGTCCTTGTCTGGATCGCCCTCTGGCTGGCGTTCGTCGTTCGTCTGGGCGTCGAAGCATTGGCCAGCCCAATTGCGACCCATTTGTGGCTTTTCGGCTCTGCACCGCTGGTCGCCATTCCCATTTTCATCCGCTTTGGCATGTATCGCGCGGTCATGCGGTATTTTGGTAACGACGCGCTGATCACGATTTGCAAGGCGGTCAGCCTTTCGGCCTTGTTGCTGGCCCTGGTGGTGTATTGGTACAGCAACCATAAAACAGTGGTGCCACGCTCCATCATTTTCAACTATTGGTGGTTGAGCCTGATCATGATTGGCGGTTTGCGCCTGATGATGCGGCAATACTTCCTGGGGGACTGGTTTACCGCGGCCCAGCATGTGCCCTTCACCAACCGTGACGACGGCCTACCCAAGGTTGCTATTTATGGTGCCGGGGCCGCAGGTAACCAGCTCGTGGCCGCCCTGCGAATGGGGCGAGTGATGCGCCCGGTCGCGTTCATCGATGATGACAACAGCATCGCTGACCGTGTGATCGCCGGGTTGCAGGTCTACGAGCCCAGGCATATCCAAAAGATGATCGACACAACCGGCGCACAGGAAGTTTTGCTGGCCGTGCCTTCCTCATCACGTGGGCGCCGTCGAGAGATCTTGACGCTGCTTGAAGGCTTCCCCCTGCATGTTCGCAGCGTCCCTGGGTTCATGGATCTCGCCAGTGGCCGGGTCAAGGTCGATGACATCCAGGAAGTGGACATCGCCGACCTTCTAGGACGCGATCCGGTTCCCGCACAACCTGACCTGCTGGAGCATTGCATCACTGGCCAGTCGGTCCTGGTCACTGGGGCCGGTGGTTCGATCGGCTCCGAGCTTTGCCGGCAAATCCTGGCGCTGAAGCCGACTACACTGCTGCTATACGAGCATAGCGAATTCAATCTCTATAGCATTCTGTCCGAGCTTGAGCCTCGGGTGATTCGGGAATCGTTGTCGGTTCGGTTGCTGCCTATCCTTGGATCGGTACGAGACCAAGACAAACTGCTGGACGTAATGAAGACCTGGAATGTCGACACGGTCTATCACGCCGCCGCTTATAAGCATGTCCCGATGGTCGAGCACAATATCGCTGAAGGCATCCTGAACAATGTGATCGGCACGTTGAACACAGCACAGGCTGCGTTGCAGGCAGGTGTATCGAACTTCGTGCTGATCTCTACGGATAAGGCGGTGCGTCCGACCAATGTGATGGGCAGCACCAAGCGGCTTGCAGAGCTGACCTTGCAGGCCCTAAGCCGCGAACTAGCCCCCGTGTTATTCGGCGATAAGGCCAACGTCTCAAGGGTCAATAAAACCCGTTTCACTATGGTCCGCTTTGGCAACGTGTTGGGGTCATCCGGTTCGGTTATTCCTCTGTTTCATAAACAGATCAAATCCGGCGGGCCGTTGACCGTCACGCACCCAAAGATCACACGTTACTTCATGACCATTCCCGAGGCCGCTCAGTTGGTGATTCAGGCGGGTTCCATGGGCTTGGGCGGAGACGTTTTTGTGCTGGATATGGGCGAGCCGGTAAAGATTGTCGAGCTGGCGGAAAAAATGATTCGGTTGTCCGGACTGAGTGTCCGTTCGGAAAAGAACCCCCACGGCGACATTTCAATCGAGTTCACCGGCCTGCGTCCAGGCGAGAAACTTTACGAAGAGTTGCTGATTGGCGACAACGTCGTCGCGACCCAGCACCCAATGATCATGAGTGCCAACGAAGACCATCTGTCTTGGGACGCTCTCAAGATCAAGTTGGCCGAGTTGCTGACCGCTATTGAGCACGATGACTACACCAGGGTCCGCCAGCTGCTTCGGGACACCGTCAGTGGTTACGCTCCGGACGGCGAGATTGTCGACTGGATCTACCAGCAACGCCGTCTCGAACCCTGATTGTTACATACGCTGTAACGTACACATTTTTGACAGCGAAGCATCATCGCCTAAGTTTGAGAGGCAGCTTCGGAAAAGCTGCTTCTCTCTTAACGATGTCATGGAGCGTCATTTATGCGTACAGGCTACTTCTACTCTTTGATTTTTGCCCTTCTGACCAGCGCCTCGATTGCTACCATCGCCGCCCCAGCGGTTAAACCCGAGTATGCCGCTACGCCGCAGGCCGTGGAGCAGCCAGCCAAAACACAGAGCGCCAGGGTGGATTTGAACGGGGCGGATGCTGCAACGCTGCAGCGCGAGTTGACAGGGATAGGCAAGGGTAAGGCTGAGGCGATTGTTGCGTATCGGGAGAGTAATGGGCCGTTCTCCTCGGTGGAGGAGTTGCTGGAGGTCAAGGGAATCGGCAAAGCGATTCTCGACAAAAATCGTGACAAGCTTGAAGTGAATTGAGTGTTTGCTTGAAGAAGGGCCGGTCGAACTGACCGGCCTTTCACTGTCTGGCCGGAGAAAATACCGGCCGAATGCGGAAGGTGTCCCTTTATAAGCGATTAGTATCCAATAGCATCTGAAAACATCCGAAATTTCTGCGTGGATGTTTACTTCCAGAGAACTACGGGTGCCATTCTGTCAGCTTAATCTCTCCGTTCAGGTTTTTCGTCACGCTGAGTATCGCAGAGTTTCCGGGTATGCCAACTTTATCAAAAGCGGAAGGATAGGCTTGTTGTAAAGACTGTAGTCCGTTCCCAATGAATACGTAGTGGAAGTTACCCAGTGCACGAATGAACTGTTCCTTAGACCAATTACAAGTTGTAGTGTCTCCCGGATAAAGAGGTGGGCCGAATGAGAAGCATCCACCCGTTTGAGTAGTCCGAGGCGTCAGTTCGTAACGCAAAATCCAGTATTCCAACCCTACATACGAAGGTTTATCAGCCTGCCAGATGACCAAGACGCTAACACGTGGATAGGTTTTATCTACAAAAGGATGTATCAGTGGTGAAATTAATGCATCGCGAGTGGGGAAGTACTCGGGGCCGCCCGCCCACAAGTATGACTGGATACTGTTTCGCCCTAATAACGCGCTCGGAATAATCAAAGCTAAACATAACCCTATGCTGATTGTTTTTTGACTCTTGGAGCGAAGTGGAAGAGTTGCCACACCCGCCAATAGCATGAAGGCCATCCCCAAGGCATACGAGCCAAAGTAACGCTCAAAAGATGTTAGTACGCGGCCTTCATAATCACTGAATCCATAAAGATAATATAGAAGCATTAAGCCGCAGTATAAAATGCCACCCGTGGCAAGACCAAGAGTTAGCAACCCAAACGTATATCGATCGACCTTGTTGGCTTGCATTACAGAAATAATGAATCCAATCAGCAACAAGGCAAGAACCAGTTTGCCGGGAGCATTCCAGTGAGTCCGGAGCATTTTCTCAACCGAGTCCCGGGTAGAAACGTGTGCATCTGAAACAGTCTTTTTTTCTATGCCAAGCATGCGGTCTGAGAAGGTTGATAGTATCGCCTGCTCTCTCTCAGTCGAGCAGCAATGTGACGCTTCCTTAACCATACCCATTAGGGAAATGCCAGCAAGTGAACGATTAAGTGATTGAGACTTTACATGTCCAGCCCACAACTGACTGACAGTGACGGGAATGACTATGCAAAGGAGGATAATCTTCCATATGCGACTAATACCGGAAAAATCGAAGAGAGCAGTACGCGTTCTAAACCAATGAGCGAAAATAATTAAAGCTATCGCAGCTACTGCAAAACTTACTCCTGAATCTTTCGTCAATACCAAAAAGCCAAAAATTGGGGGCAAGGCTACCCAGGCTTTAGGATTGTCACGTGTAACCCAATATACTGCTAATATTGAGCCAAACAGCGCACCAACCATTTGGTCAATCAAGATACTTGACCAGCCCTGCCCCATTAGCACAATTACCAAAAATGTTAGAGTAGCTAACAGCAGGGCATGAATCCGAGAGGATAAGTTAGACGCCGCGACCGCTGGCATGGCCGCAAACATCAGTATTGTAGCGTGAGACAGTATCGCTACATTTTCATAGAATCCGGTAAAGCGCACGAAAAAATAACCGAGATACGCAGTGCCTGGTGGGTAGTCCTGAAAATAGAGCCTATATCCTTGATTCTTTAGGTCAAGCGCGGTGTTAGTGAATTCAAGCAGCTTGATGATTGTTCCCCAATGGGAAAACATATCCCAGCTTACAAATTTTGAGTTCCAGTTAAAATCTATAAGAAGTGCCAGCGCCAAGCCAATAGATCCGCCTCCGACCAAAAATAGTTGGGACGCCGTAAAGCCATGAAGTTTGATGTAACGAACACTTTCAGCGAGCAGGAGCATCACGCCCAGCAACATCAAAAAAAGGCTGACAGGGCGTAATAATGAAATAAAATCCGATAAAAAAAGTACGAGAACTATCGTACTAACAATCGAAATCGGAGCAATACTCCATCCTATAATATTGCGTCGTACGAGTGCCGCAGCATAACCAAAAATCGAAAGTAAAGGAAAAATAATCAACCACGACATCACACCATATCCTTCTGGGTATTTGTAATGTTTGACACGACCTTCGACCTATGTGCGAGTGCTGGATGTACAGCGCGCTTCGGCACTGCGAGCATGTCATAGTTGAAGAATGCAAGAAAAAATTGAAGCCCTGCTAGTGTTGGCAGGGCCGCCAACATAACGGCTCCTGCCGATGCAGGGACACCTTCCTGTGCTGATAAATACCAGCGTGTGGAACCGTAAATAGCACCAAACGACATTAGAACCAAGCCAGCAATAAATTCAAGTGTTGCCAGAGAGAAGTCACGTAGTATGTAGCGATAAAGGAATCGCTTGGCTGCATTCCTGCAATGTTTGAATAAAAACTCTGGAATGATTTTTCTAATGTTTAGATTGCTTTCTTCGTCTGCATAATGGGCAAGCATTGGAAGGTCATAAACGACCGCTCCCTGAAGCCCCAAACGAAATAACAAATCCGTTTCAAAAAAATAGCGCCGACTGATTTTATGGAAATGAAGATGTTTGGCAACTTCAGAGTGGATGGCGGTATAGCCATTAGTTGGGTCAAATAAATGCCAGTATCCCGTGGATAATTTGGTGAAAAAAGACAGTACGGCATTTCCGAATAAGCGAATAAAAGGCATGCCAATCAACGATTCGGGATCAAAAAAACGATTTCCTTTCACGTAGTCTGCGTCGCCCGCAATAATGGGGGAGATAAAACTTGGTATCAAGGCCGGATCCATTTGGCCATCACCATCTACTTTTACGAAAATATCGTGACCGTCATTAATAGCAGCGCTGTAGCCCGCCATCACGGCGCCACCAACGCCTAAATTGACACTATTATAGAGAACATTAACGCGGGGATCGCTGCACTCATTTTTTACATGGTCGCCGGTGCCTTCGGGGCAGCAGTCATCAACCACATAAATAGCACAAACTTCAGGGCCGATTCGGCTTAACAGATCCAGAATGTGTTTTCGGGTTTTATAGCACGGGATGACTACCGCAACGCTTTCTGATATGTATGTGTTATTGATCATGAAGAAACCTAATCATCCAGAACTAGAGATATGAAATATGTATGTGTGGACATTGTATTTGTGTCCTAACGGGGCCAAACATACTTGAAAATCTCATAATTTGGAGTTGTGGATGGCAGCTCTAAATCTTTAAAGAATGCATTGCCCTCGCGCACATGGGCTCCGGTCCTTTTTGCATGCAAAGCAAACTCACTAAATAGCGGGATGGACCTATTTGCAATGTCAAGGGTCGTATTTGAATCCGCCGTCGCCCAGTATGAAAATTGATAAAATAGTCTAGTTGGTTGCCGTTCATCAACTTCAATTGCAAATGCTGGCGAGCCGCCAATCCTTGCTTCTTGTAAGCAGGCGGCGGCGTTTTGACACGCTTCGGCTGTCGAAAAAAAAGCATGCCCATCATTTGTCATACATTGTTCAACACGTGTTGGCTGTAAACCAATTCGCTGTAAAAAGCCTAAAGGGTTTATTTGCCTGTAGCAATAAAGCGCATCTTGATTGACGTTTTTTTGTGTGAATGCATTAAGCACAAGTACTCGTTGGGTCGTGTTGTCATTCAATAGTATGCCAAGAATTCGATTCAGGAATTCGAATACTGCGCGAGAGTCTTCGTCGATTTGATTGACGTTTTTCCAGTCATGATGTTGAAAGTGCGCGATGAGATTCAAAAAAACAAAGCTCACGTCGGGGTTGTGTTTTTTTCTCAATTTTACGAACAGTCTTGTCGACAGTAATTCAAAAGCACCAAACAAAAAGCAAGTATTAAATTTGGAGCCGCGCATTTGACGAAGTAGGAATACAAGGTCTCTGCTTAACATGCTAAATGGCAGCTGCTTGAAAATAGTGATCAATGTGGTGAAGGCGGCTTTAGCCGCTTGAATATATGATAAATCCATGTAGTTTTTTGAATAGTACACGGGTAACGCAAAGAAGCCTGCAACTGCTTTAGGATAGGGAGTTTCGGTGAAATTCCATGGGTCGGTGGTAAAAAAATGATTTAGCCGAGCGCCATTACGCCGAGCGTTCATTACCCCCCATACGCCGGTGCTGATTCCTTCCTCTCCCAAACGCTCCCAAATTTGTGGATGTTGAAGCTTATCGACATCCCCGAGTCGAATTACTTTGTGGTTCGCGGAAGGTTGTTCGGTATGTATCGATACCCATTGGCACCAAGGATCAAGCCCCTCGTGCTCTTTGTCGTGATCGGCTTGTGTTTCGCAATGAGACCAATTTAGAACCGACTGTACATGCTCCAGCCCGAAACGTTCAGCTGCTTGCTGCAGAAGTCCGACATTGAATTCATTAAGTTCGATAACTAATGTACGCTTCATCGCATCAACCCCCATCCTTAAGAGATACTACTACGTGCAAAAGAGGCTAAGGAAATACCCGCCATAATGAGTAAAGAAGATCCGATATTGATCCAGTCGAATTTTTCCGCGAAAAATAATGCGCCCGCTATCGGAACTAATAGAAAAGTGATCGACATGAGCGGATAGGCTTGCGAAAGCGGGACATGCCGCAGTACGTAAATCCAAACCAACGAAGATATACCATACACTGAAAATGCTAAAAGCAACCAAGATAATGTACGAATGGCGAGTAGTCCAGATTCGTTCCAGGAACTACTTGCTACTTTCATGAGTACTTGGCCGGCGGCAACTGCAACTGCACAACCGATGCAGACTAAAATATTAGTTTGATTCATGTCTGATATTGCGCCCCAATTAAAATTTTGATGGCCAGTATTTGTGTTTTGTTTAACGTCAAGGCCATATATATAGGCGATGCTGCGTAGGTTTAATTGCCATTTAAGCGAGCGCCTTTATTTATCTGGTCTTTAAGTTTTTATGAGTGGCTAGCTAATTACATCCATGTCGATTGTAAACATGCATGTTAGTCTTTTTTTCAAATTGAGGCCACCCCCTATGGGGGCATGCGTTTAAATTTGGCAGAGGGATTTCTGCGGGAGAATCGTTTGCAAAGGTCAGCCCGTTGCTGGATGGAAGCTACATCAGCAATTGGGATTGTCAGGTGACAAGACACAACGGTGAATGCTGAAGGTCCTTACCTTGGGTAGGATTGCCCCTTGATCACGCGAACCCGTTGACTGTCAGTTGGAGCTGTGCCGCAATCGATAAGGCGCATGGGGTTGCTCCATGCCTCGTATGGCACGTTTGCAGTGGAATGAGCGGTTTTTGGCGAACTCATGGGGGCGATGTCCCCTTCATGAGAGCTACGCAAGCATCTTTCAACTCGCTTCGCAGTATGCAGTAGTTCTATATATATGAATCTGTATGGGGTCAGGTGACTCCCATTTCTATCGCGACCGACTCACCCCCTGATCAAGGACCCACCCCATGCACAAAAACTACCCAGCCGCCTACCAAGTCAGCAAAGGCTCGGCCCTGCAAGTGGACAAACCCTTCTACGACCGCATCCGCACCCAGCAGGACAAGCGCATCCTGATCGAACAGTTCGAGGTCCCCATCCGCACCGGCCGCGCTTGGCACGTACCCGCCGGGCATGTGTTCCGTGTTACGACTCCGGTGGGCCCGCAGGTGGGGGACTTTAACGTGTGGAATGCCCACGATCCACGGGAACGCCTGTGGGCTGCGCGCACGCGTCAGCTGCAGGGCGCTCATGTCAGCACTCATGATCGGTTGTGGTCGAACCTGCCATTCTTGCGTCCATTGGTGACTATTACCGATGACAGTCTGGCCGATTATGGCATCGACGAGCATGGTGGACGATTGCACGACCTGCTGGGGACGCGCTGTGATCCGTACGTGAACAGGATGCTGACCGGCGAAGATTTCCATCATCACTGCCACTCGAACCTGACCCGTGCGGTGTTGCCCCACGGCCTGACGGAGTTCGATGTGCATGACGTGCTGAATATTTTCCAGTGCACGGGGCTCAATCATGACGACATGTATTTCATGAAGGCCTGTCCGGCCCAGAAGGGCGATTACCTGGAGTTCTTTGCCGAGATCGATCTGTTGTGTGCACTGTCCACCTGCCCGGGTGGTGACCTGTCGCTGGCGATGTGGGGACCGGATGCCCAGGATCCCCTTAGCGTCTGTCGTCCGTTGGGTGTGGAGATCTATCGGTTGGAGGATTCATTGCTGGAGGGGTGGAGCCAGCCTGAACGGGCGGCTTACAAGGGGTTGCATGGCTTGCACATTGCCAAGGCGGATTGGGAAAAGTGAAGCCGAAGGCGCGGGCTTTTTGTGGCGAGGGAGCTTGCTCCCGCTGGGCTGCGCAGCAGCCCCAAACCTGATTAGCCTGACACTCAGCAGGTTTAGGGCCGCTTCGCGCCCCAGCGGGAGCAAGCTCCCTCGCCACAAAAGCACCATGTAGCCGGGACAGGTAATAGCTCAACGATCCTTGGCCTCCTTCGCATCCATTTCCGCATTGCGCTCGGCAACACGCTTGCGCTGTTCGTCCGTCAATTCGACCTTGTTGGCGGTGTCGCGCAGCATCATCAGACCACCAACGATCGAGCCGATTGCAACAATCAGAATTAACCAGGCGTACCAGGGCATAGGGTTCTCCTTGAGGGGGCGATGGACGACGAACGTTTCGCCTGTCCATCGCACCTACCACTTATGAGCGAAGGTTGTTCGCAGTGGTTCCATACTACGCCCGTTGTGCCGGGTTCACCTCAAAGCCCGGTGAGCATCGCATCGGCCGGGGCATCGGCGCGCAGTTGTGCGGTCAGCACAAAGTACAAGAAGCCTACCGCCATGAAACCGAGGAAGATCAGCCCGATCAGGGCATTGAACCAGGCCATCGCTACCAGGCACACCACTGCCAGTACCAGGGCGATACCCGGGATGATCGGATAACCCGGCGCCCGGAAGGTGCGTTCCAGGTTGGGTTCGGTTTTACGCAGTTTGAACAGGCTGAGCATGCTCATGATGTACATGACGATCGCGCCGAACACCGCCATGGTGATCATCGCTGCGGTCAGGGTCATGCCGCCGAGGTTGATCAGGCCGTCGCTGTAGATCGCCGCGATGCCGATCAGGCCGCCGGCGATGATGGCCCGGTGCGGGGTCTGGAAGCGTGACAGTTTGGCGAGGGAGGCGGGCAGGTAGCCGGCGCGGGCGAGGGCGAAGAACTGGCGCGAGTAGCCGAGGATGATGCCGTGGAAGCTTGCCACCAGGCCGAACAGGCCGATCCACACCAGCATGTGCAACCAGCCGGAGCTTTCGCCGACTACGGTTTTCATGGCTTGGGGCAGCGGGTCGTTGATGTTGGACAGGGTGCGCCAGTCGCCCACGCCTCCGGCGAAGAACATCACGCCCATGGCCAGGAACACCAGGGTCAGGATGCCGCTGATGTAGGCCTTGGGAATTGTGCGTTTCGGGTCCTTGGCTTCTTCGGCGGCCATGGCTGCACCCTCAATGGCCAGGAAAAACCAGATGGCGAAGGGGATTGCGGCGAACATCCCGGCGATGGCCGGCGCGCCGAACACATCGGAACCGGCCCAGCCGTTCAAGGCGAAGCTGCTGAAGCTGAACGCCGGGGCGACTACACCCATGAACACCAGCAGTTCGGCTACCGCCAGCACGCAGACGATCAGTTCGAAGGTCGCCGCCAGTTTCACCCCGAGGATGTTCAGGCCCATGAACACGATATAGGCACCGACCGCCGCATGTTTCGGGTCCAGGGCCGGGAATTGCACGTTCAGGTAGGCACCAATGGCCAGGGCGATGGCCGGTGGTGCGAAGACGAATTCGATCAGCGTTGCCAGACCGGCGATCAACCCGCCTTTTTCGCCGAATGCCCGGCGGCTGTAGGCGAACGGCCCGCCGGCGTGGGGAATGGCGGTGGTCAGCTCGGTGAAGCTGAAGATGAAGCAGGTGTACATGGCCGCAACCATGAATGATGTCACCAGAAAGCCCAGCGTTCCGGCAACGCCCCAGCCGTAGCTCCAGCCGAAGTACTCGCCGGAGATCACCAGCCCGACGGCAATGCCCCATAAATGCAGGGTGCCCAGGGTGGGTTTGAGTTGTGTGTTCATCGGTGGCTCCCCCTCGATCCATAGCAAAAGCGCTGGGGTGGGGCAGTGCAGTGGGCGTGCCAGTGTGGCGGCGGTGGTCGTAATGGGTGAAATTGTGTCGTATCGGGGATGTTCGCTGCCTGATGGCTCGATTTTGTGCTCCAGTTCGGAGCGTCAGTGCCGGCGCGGGCCTCATCGCGAGCAGGCTCGCTCCCACAGAGGATCTTCAGTGGAGGCAAACTCTCTATTCACAACAGATCAAATGTGGGAGCGAGCTTGCTCGCGATGAGGCCCGCCCAGCCAGCCACCAACCCCTTTTTTACACATTCTTTATCCCCCAACCCCTCTCTCGATCTCGTTCCTTTACGCCCTCCCTGCCGACAATCACTCCACACACGGCATGACGCCGTACGACGGAGAAATCCCATGAGCCTTCTGGACGGGGTGTCGCTGCTGCTGGCAGCGGCGCTGTTCATTTATCTACTGATTGCGCTGTTGCGCGCGGATCGGAACTAGGAGTGGCTATGCACGGTTATGACTACGGGCTGATCCTCGCCTTCTTTGCGCTGGTGCTGATCCCTGCACCGTTTCTGGGGCGTTTCTACTACCGGGTGATGGAAGGCCAGCGCACTTGGCTTTCACCTGTTCTTGGCCCGGTGGAACGTGGTTGCTATCGCTTGGCCGGCGTCGATCACACCGTTGAGCAGAGCTGGCAGAAATACACCCTGGCCTTGCTCGCTTTCAACCTGGCCGGCTTTTCGCTGTTGTTCGCCATTCTGCTGTTACAGGGGCATTTGCCACTCAACCCCGAAAAAGTGCCGGGTATGGAATGGACCCAGGCATTCAATACGGCGGTGAGTTTCACCACCAATACCAATTGGCAGTCCTACAGCGGTGAAGCATCGTTGAGCTACCTGAGCCAGATGCTTGGCCTGGCTGTGCAGAACTTTGTCAGCGCTGCTACCGGCCTGGCCGTGCTGGTGGCGCTGTGTCGCGGAATTGGGCGCAAATCCGCTGCAACGCTGGGTAACTTCTGGGTCGACATGACCCGCGCCACCCTCTACGGGCTGTTACCGCTGTGCCTGTTGCTGGCCCTGTTCCTGGTGTGGCAGGGCGTGCCGCAAACCTTCGCGCACTATGTGCATGGGTTGACGATGCAAGGCGCGGATCAAGTGATTCCATTGGGCCCGGCCGCCAGCCAGATCGCGATCAAGCAACTGGGCACCAACGGTGGTGGTTTCTTCGGCGTCAATTCGGCACACCCCTTCGAGAACCCGACGGCCTGGAGCAACCTGTTCGAAGTCGCCTCGATCATCCTGATTCCCGCCGCGCTGGTGTTCACCTTCGGCCATTACGTCAAGGACCTGCGCCAGAGTCGGGCGATCATCGCCTGCATGCTCGTACTGTTTCTGATCGGCGGCGCCACCTCGTTGTGGGCCGAATCCCAACCCAATCCGGCGCTGCATAACGCTTCGGTGGAGCAGACCGCGCCACTGGAAGGCAAGGAGGCGCGCTTTGGCACCACGGCCACGGTGCTGTGGTCCGTCACCACCACGGCGGCATCCAATGGCTCGGTCAATGGCATGCATGACAGCCTCAATCCTCTTAGCGGCATGGTCTCGCTGGTGAACATGATGGTCGGCGAAGTCATTTTTGGCGGCGTCGGCGCGGGGCTCTACGGGATGCTGCTGAACGTGCTGATCGCGGTGTTCCTGGCTGGATTGATGATTGGCCGTACCCCGGAATACCTGGGCAAGAAACTCGCAGCCAGAGAAGTGCAACTGCTGGTGGTGACCCTGTTGGTCATGCCGGTGAGCGTGTTGGGGCTGGGGGCCATTGCTGCGAGCCTGCCCGGACCTGCTGCAGCGGTGAGCAACCCTGGTGCCCATGGCTTCAGCCAGTTGTTGTATGCCTACACCTCGGCGGGTGCGAACAACGGTTCGGCCTTCGCCGGTTTTGGTGCCAACACACCCTTTCACAATCTGATGCTGGGCCTGGGCATGTTGATCGGTCGTTTCGGCTACATCCTGCCGGTGCTGGCCTTGGCCGGTAGCCTGGCGCTGAAGAAAACCGCGCCGATCGGCCCGAACAGCTTCCCCGCTGTTCGTGACCCTGCTCACCGTGACCATTTTGTTGGTGGGCGGCCTGACCTTCCTGCCGACCCTGGCCCTGGGGCCGATTGCCGAACACCTGAGCCTGGGTTTCTGAGGATCTGATGATGAATATGCCAATGAGCAAAACCGTCGTCGCCAAGGCGTCGGAGCAACCGAAAACCGCGATTTCGGCCTTGTGGCGGCCAGCGCTGGTGCAAGCTTTCGTCAAGCTCGATCCGCGCCAGTTGCACCGTGCCCCAGTGATGCTGGTGGTGGAGCTGACCGCGATTCTCACCACGGTGTTGTGTTTCGTTCCGGACAGCAGCGTGCCGACTTTTGTCGCCGCGCAAATTGCCCTGTGGCTGTGGTTCACGGTGCTGTTCGCCAACTTTGCCGAAGCCCTGGCCGAAGGTCGCGGCAAGGCCCGGGCAGACAGTCTCAAGGCCGGTAGCGAAGGCCTGAGCGCACGTCGCCAGACGGCCAACGGCTTTGAGGTGATAGCCGCCACCCGCCTGCGAAAAGGCGACGTGGTACGCGTCGAGGCGGGGGAGATGATTCCTGGCGATGGTGAAGTGATCGAAGGCATCGCTGCAGTGAACGAGGCGGCGATTACTGGCGAATCGGCCCCGGTCATCCGCGAGTCCGGCGGCGACCGTTCAGCCGTCACCGGCAACACGCGCCTGGTCTCCGACTGGCTGCTGGTGCGCGTCACCAGTAACCCCGGTGAATCCACCCTGGACCGTATGATCGCCCTCGTCGAAGGCGCCAAGCGGCAGAAGACGCCCAACGAAGTGGCGTTGGATATTCTGCTGATCGGCCTGACGCTGATCTTCCTGCTGGTGGTGGTGACGCTGCAGCCGTTCGCGCATTTCGCCAACGGTAATTTGCCGCTGGTGTTTCTGGTGGCGCTGCTGGTGACGTTGATTCCCACCACCATCGGCGGGCTGTTGTCGGCCATCGGCATCGCCGGGATGGATCGACTGGTACGCCTGAACGTGATCGCCAAGTCCGGCCGCGCCGTGGAAGCGGCGGGGGACGTGCATGTGCTGATGCTGGACAAGACCGGCACCATCACCTTCGGCAATCGTCGTTGTGCCGCGGTTCACGCCGCGCCCGGCGTGAGCGTCAAGGAACTGACCGAAGGCGCGTTATTCGCTTCGTTGGCCGACGACACGGCGGAGGGCAAGTCCATCGTCGAGTACCTGCGGGGTTTGCATTCGCAACCCGAGCCTGGCGCCGAACTGCTGACCGCTGTGCCGTTCAGTGCTGAAACCCGATTGTCCGGTGTCGACTATCAGGGCCGGGTGTACCGCAAAGGGGCCGTGGATTCGTTGCTGAGTTTTATCGGCCTGTCGAAAAGCGAACTGCCACCTACATTGGCGCGGGAGGTGGACAAGATCGCCCAGAGCGGCGGTACCCCCTTGCTGGTGTGCGTTGACGGCAAGCTGCTGGGGGCGATTCATCTGAAGGACGTGGTCAAGCCCGGTATCCGCGAGCGCTTTGCCGAGTTGCGCAAGTTGGGGATTCGCACGGTGATGGTCACCGGCGACAACCCACTGACCGCCGCCGCCATTGCTGCCGAGGCCGGCGTCGATGACGTGCTGGCCGAGGCCACACCGGAGAAAAAACTGGCGCGCATCCGTCATGAGCAGAATGACGGTCGTCTGGTGGCGATGTGTGGTGACGGTGCCAACGATGCGCCGGCCCTGGCCCAGGCTGACGTCGGCATGGCGATGAACGACGGCACCCAGGCGGCGCGAGAGGCGGCCAACATGGTCGATCTGGACAGCGATCCGACCAAGTTGCTGGACGTGGTGCAAATCGGCAAGGAACTGCTGGTGACCCGTGGGGCCTTGACGACATTTTCCATCGCCAACGACATCGCCAAGTACTTCGCCATCCTGCCGGCGCTATTTGCCTCGATTTATCCACAACTGGGTGTGCTGAACGTGATGCACCTGAGCAGCCCGCAGAGCGCGATTCTGTCGGCCATTGTGTTCAACGCCTTGATCATCGTGGTGCTGATCCCGTTGGCGTTGCGTGGCGTGCGGGTGCAGGCCGCCAGCGCTGCTGCGCTGCTGCGGCGCAATCTGCTGATCTATGGCCTGGGTGGGATCGTGGTGCCGTTCGTGGGGATCAAGGCGATCGACATGTTGCTGACGGCGTTGGGGTTGGTTTGAGCGGATAACCAACGCTCGCCTTCACCTTGTGGGAGCAATTGCTCCCACAGGTACTTGTTTCATTCAATTCGAGGATTTCTGGATGTTCACTCTGATACGCCCGGCCTTGAGCCTATTGCTTCTGATGACCCTGATCACCGGCGTTGCGTACCCCTTGCTGGTTACGGGCGTGGCGCAAGTCGCGTTTCCCGCCCAGGCCAACGGCAGCCTGATCGTTGATGCCGACGGCAAGGTCCGCGGCTCTCTGTTGATCGCCCAGGATTTCCAGGGCGATGCCTGGTTCCATCCACGTCCATCGGCGGGTGCTTTCGCCACGGTAGCCAGCGGCGCCAGCAACTTTTCCCCGAGCAATCCGGCCCTGGCCGCACGGGTGATCGGTGACGCCCAGGCCTTGCAAGTGCCGGGTCAAGGCCCAGTGCCGTTGGCGCTGCTGACCACCTCGGGCAGCGGACTGGATCCCCACTTGCCACCGGCAGCGATTGCCTATCAACTGGCGCGTGTCGCCGCCGCACGCAATCTGCCGGTATCGTCCGTGCAGCAACTGCTCGACGCTCACATCGAGCAACCGCTGGTGGGGCCGCCGGTGGTGAATGTGCTGGCGTTGAACCTGGCGCTGGAAAAACTGTAGCCCCCTGTGGAAGTGGCACCTGTGGGAGCAAAGCTTTGCTCCCACAGGGCGTTTGATCAACATCTGAAAGAGAACCCGAACACATGAGCGACTCCGGCCGCGCCGATGCACTGTTAGCCAACCTGCCCCGCAATGACCGGGGCCGGCTCAAGGTCTTCCTGGGTGCGTCGCCGGGTGTCGGCAAGACCTACGCCATGCTGCAGGCGGCCCACACGCAACTGCGCCAAGGTGTCAGGGTGGTTGCCGGCGTGGTGGAGACTCACGGCCGCAGTGAGACTGAAGCGCTGCTCGGCGGTCTGGTGCAGCAGCCGCTGGTGCGTTCGGAGTATCGCGGGGTGATGCTCGAGGAAATGGACCTTGATGGTCTGCTTGCGGCTCGCCCGGCCTTGGTGCTGGTGGACGAACTGGCCCACAGCAACGCGCCCGGCAGCCGACATGCCAAGCGCTGGCAAGACATTCAGGAGTTGCTGGCCGCCGGCATCGATGTCTACACCACCGTCAACGTCCAGCACCTGGAAAGTCTCAACGATCAGGTGCGCGGTATCACCGGTGTGCAAGTTCGCGAGACGCTGCCCGACTGGGTCCTGCAGGAGGCCGATGAACTGCTGTTGATCGACCTGCCACCGCGCGAGCTGCTGGAGCGCCTGCGCGATGGCAAGGTTTATGTGCCGGAACAGGCGCGCGCTGCGATCGATGCATTTTTCAGCCAGACCAACCTCACCGCATTGCGTGAGCTGGCCATGCAAACTGCCGCTGCACAGGTGGACAACGATCTTGCCCAGGGCTATCGCCAACTGGGCCAGGCGGCTCCGGCGGTGCGGGGACGATTGTTGGTGGGGGTTGACGGTGATGCCCAGGCCGAACGTCTGGTACGCCACGCCAGCCGCGTCGCCCAGCGTCGGCATCTTCCCTGGAGCCTGGTACACGTGGACAACGGCAGCACGCGGGACGAGCCATCGCGCCAGCGCCTGCAAAACGCCCAGCAGTTGGCCGAGCGCCTGGGCGGGGAGGTGGTGCTGCTGCGGGCCGGTGAAGTCGCCAGGACCTTGATCCAGCACGCCACCGAACGTCGCGCCACGCTGGTGCTGGTGGGGCAGTCCAGGCGGCGTCTGCGCCGGCGGCTGTTCGGTGGTGGCTTGGCTTCGCGTTTGCTGCGCGATGCCAGGGGGCTGGAAATCAACGTACTGGATCGCGATGAACAGCCCCCTGCGGCCCGTGAGCGTTCAAACGCCGCCCTGGCTGGTTTCGACTACGTGCTGGCGCTGTTGGCGACGGCGGCGGCCAGTGCGCTGGCTTGGGGGGTCTCCGGGCTTCTTCCCTTGCCTAACATCTCCCTGGTGTTTCTGATGGCGGTGTTGCTGGTGGCGGTTCGCAGCAGCCTCGGCCCTGCGCTGGCCTGCGCGGCGCTGTCGTTCCTGGCCTATGACTTTCTGTTCATCCCACCGAATTTTTCCTTCACCATCCAGCGTGAAGAAGACGTACTCACTCTGGTGTTCTTCTTGCTCATGGCGGCCCTGACCGGCAACCTTGCGGCCCGCCAGCGACGACAGTTGCAGGCGCTGCGCGAGACCCAGCAGGAAACCGGCGAGCTGCTTGATCTGTCCCGCAAACTCACCGCCGCGACCGACCGCCAGGCGGTGATCAGCGCCGCCGCGCAACACCTCAACGGCTGGCACGACCTGCAACTATGCCTGCTCAACCGTGACGGCCAGGACGGCTGGAAGGTTGAGACAGCTGAACCATTGACCTTCACTGAAGCTGAGCGCGCGGCCGCCGATTGGGCTTGGCAACACGACCAACCGGCCGGCGCCGGCACCGGGACGCTGCCGTCCGGGCGCTGGTGGTGGTGGCCGTTGTCGACAGAGGAGGGCCCGCTGGCGTTGCTGGGCGTTTGCCCGAAAGAAGGCAAGCCGTTGAGCGGCCAGCGGCGTCGTCTACTGGCGGCCCTCAGTCAGCCACTGGCGCAGGCCCTGGCTCGGGCGCAACTGGCCCAGGATCTGGAAGCGGCGCGCCTGCACGGTGAAACCGAGCAACTGCGCAGTGCGTTGTTGGCGTCGGTGTCCCACGATTTGCGCACGCCGCTGACCTCCATGCGCGGCAGTATCGACAGCCTGTTGGCGTTGGGAGAGGCGATCCCGCTGGCCGATCGCCGCGAACTGCTGGAAGGCACCCGTGATGAAGCTGAGCGCCTGGATCGCTACATCCAGAACTTGCTGGACATGACTCGTCTCGGCCATGGGGCTCTGAAGCTGGCGCGGGACTGGGTGTCGCCGGCCGATATCGTCGGCAGCGCGTTGAACCGGTTGCGGGCGGTGCTGGCACCGTTGACGGTGGGCATCGAAGTGCCGGCCGAGTTGCCGTTGTTGTATGTTCACGCGGCGTTGATCGAACAGGCCTTGGTGAACGTGCTGGAGAACGCCGCACGATTTTCACCGACTCACGGGCGATTGCTGCTCAGCGCAGGGGCGACGGACAGCGAAGTTTTTTTCGCCGTGGCCGACGAGGGGCCCGGGATCCCTGAAGAGGAGCGCGAGAAAATCTTCGACATGTTCTATACCGCTGCGCGCGGGGATCGCGGCGGGCAGGGCACGGGGCTGGGGCTGGCGATCTGTCAGGGCATGGTCGGTGCCCATGGCGGGCGGATCAGCGTGGACACCGGCCTGGACGGGCGCGGAACCTGCATCACCCTGCACCTGCCATTACAGACACAACCGGGCATGGACGATGAAGCCTGAACGGCGCTGGGTTACTCTCTTTTCACCTGATTGCATTGAACGGACCTCATGAGCCAGACCGCGACCCTTTTGGTCATCGATGACGAACCGCAGATTCGCAAATTCCTGCGCATCAGCCTGACTTCTCAAGGCTACAAGGTGCTCGAAGCCGGCACCGGCGCCGAAGGCCTGGCCCAGGCGGCGCTGAACAAGCCCGATCTGCTGGTGCTCGACCTGGGCCTGCCGGACATGGACGGCCAGCAGGTACTGCGCGAGTTTCGCCAATGGTCCACGGTGCCGGTGCTGGTGCTCTCGGTGCGGGCCAGCGAAGCGCAGAAAGTCGAGGCACTGGACAACGGCGCCAATGATTACGTCACCAAGCCGTTCGGCATCCAGGAGTTTCTGGCGCGCATTCGTGCCTTGTTGCGTCAGGCCCCGGCAGGCGAGGCGCGGGAAGCGGCGCTGACGTTTGGTCCGCTGACGGTGGACCTGGCTTATCGCCGGGTCCTGCTTGATGGCACTGAAGTGGCCCTGACCCGCAAGGAATACGCCGTGCTGGCGCAATTGGCGCGCCATCCCGGGCGGGTCATTACCCAGCAGCAATTGCTCAAGGACATTTGGGGCCCGACCCACACCGAAGACACCCATTACTTGCGGATCGTGGTCGGTCATCTGCGGCAAAAACTGGCGGACGACCCGACCCGGCCCCGGTTCATTGCGACCGAGGCGGGGGTTGGGTATCGGTTGTTGGGGGAGGGTGGACTTTGAGTTTGATGTTGGCTGAGCTGCCGTCATCGCGAGCAGGCTCGCTCCCACAGGCGTTGTGATGTTCTTGAATCCGCAGATCTAGTGTGGGAGCGAGCCTGCTCGCGAAGAGGCCCTCACCGCCACGAGCGCTCTATCAGTTCTGCTCATTCTCATAGCGATCCAACGTATCGCTGGCAATCTCCCGTCCCAGGGCGATCAGCTCCGGCGCCTTGTAGAATTCGAAAAACCGGCACACCCGTTTCGGCACGTTGATCAGCACATCCGGTGGATACCCGGCGATCTTGTATTGGGCCAGGGACGTCTGCATCACCTCGAAACTCTGGTTGATCAGATCCAGCAGCGAGGCCGGGCCAACGTTGTCGATGATGAACGAACCGGTCGCCGATTTCGGCGCACCTTCGGATTCCGGCGCGGCGGCCGGTTGTTGGCCCTCGGGCTCGGCGGATTCCAGCCATGGATTGATCTCGGCGGCTTCGGCTTTTAGCGCCTCCTGTTCCAGCAGCAGCAACTGCTCGGCTTGCTTGCGACGGAACGGTAGACGCGAGCCCAGGGAACTGACGAGGGTGTCGAAGCGACGCTTGAACGCTGCCGGGCGCTGGATGACCGGCAGTCGGTACTGTTTCTGGTTGGTGGCGTTGAGGTTGACCGCAATGATCAGGTCGCAATGGCTCGACACCACCGGCACGATGGGCAACGGATTGAGCAGGCCGCCATCCACCAGCATGCGGTTGCCTTGCATCACGGGGGTGAACAGGCTGGGGATCGCCGCCGAGGCGCGCATTGCCTGATGCAGGCAACCTTCCTGGAACCAGATTTCCTGCTGATTGGTCAGGTCGGTGGCCACGGCAGTGTAGGGAATACGCAGGTCTTCGATATTGAGTTCGCCGACGATCTTGCGAATTTGCCCGAAGACTTTCTCGCCGCGAATCGCCCCCAGGCGAAAGCTGACGTCCACCAGTCGCAGCACATCCAGGTAATCCAGGCTTTCAATCCAGTTACGGTAATCGTCGAGCTTGCCCGCGGCATAGATTCCGCCCACCACGGCACCCATGGAGCAGCCGGCGATGCAAGCGATGTCGTAGCCACGTCGTTCGATTTCTTCGATCACCCCGATATGGGCGTAGCCCCGGGCGCCACCCGATCCCAGTACCAATGCGACACGTTTTGTCATGACCCGGCCTCTTGTAAAACAGACTTTAACAATGCACTTATCGACGGCTGGGCTCAATCGTTGTGGCGCAGGTGTCGTTTTTTGATACGCCGTGCCGGCATTTGCGTATGCTCGCCCACACTTGTATTTACGCGGTCGGGCATTGGCACTTTTTGCGGGCTGGACCGTCTTACTTGCACGACTGTTGACCTGACTTGAGGTGTAATTGATGAAAGCCCGAATTTGTCTGCCCCTGGTGGCATCCTTGATGGTTTTGGCTCTGGCCGGTTGTGCCGGCAAGACCGCTTACCGCGATAGCTGCGGCAGCCAGCTCGACAGCGCCTGGCGCGAACTGGACCTGGCCAAGGCCGAAGGTTTTGCCGGCACCGTGAGTTATTCCAAGGCCCTGTCGTTGTTGACCGGCGCCAAGACCCAGCAGCAGTTCGAAGCGTTTGAGGGGTGCACCAAAAAGGCCGAGAAGGCCCGTTTCTACATCCGCGAATCCCGCGCAGGGCGTTAATAGCAGCGACAAGCTGTCAGCGGCAAGCTACAAGTTAGGGGAGCACTCTGCTCCTCACTTGAAGCTTGCCGCTTGACGCTCAACGCTACGTACGGAGTACGTCCCCATGATTGATCGGCTGGTGGCCCGGATACTGGGCCTGGAAGTCCGGCTGCTGGCCTGTCAGGCCCGCCTCAATGCCCATACCGACAGTGAAGCCCTGCATGACCTGCGGACCACAGTTCGCCGTTTGCGCAGCTTGCTTCGTCCGTTGCGCGGGTTGCCCGGTGTCGAGCAACTGGAAACGGCGGCTTCGGCAGTCGGCGCGCTGACCACGCCCCTGCGTGACCGGGAAGTGCTGGCCGCCTACCTTGAGCAGCACGGCAAGATCGAAGCCGCGCGGCGGCGCCAGGTGCAAATGGCCGATGCTTATCCCGCCGTTGCCGGCAGTCCGGAGCTGGGCCAATTGCTGATGGTGCTCGATGCTTTCCCGCGCTTCATTCGCGCGGCGCAACGTCAGGACCTGCTTAAAGGTCTGCGCCAACGCATCGAAAAGCGCCTGGACAAACAATGGAAGAAACTCGGCGAAGCCTTGGGCGATCCGGCCCATGATCGCCATCGTTTGCGGCTGCTGATCAAGCGCGTGCGCTACGCCATTGAAGCCTACCCCGAACTTGACCGCCTGCCCGAAGCAGCCATGCCACGGCTCAAGTCCGCCCAAGGCGCCTTGGGGGACTGGCACGATTGCTGGCAATGGCTGGCCCGGGCCAAGCAGGAAAGCGACTTGCAATCCTGCGTGCCGGTCTGGCTCAGCACCATGGAAAAGGCCGAGGCCAAGTCCGATAAAGTGCTCGATAAACTCGTTGCCAGTTGCTTCAAAAAATCCTGAGTCCTGCAGATATTCCCTTGTGGGAGCGAGCCTGCTCGCGATAGCGCCGCGTCAGTCACCAGTTATTCAAGCTGACTCACCGCTATCGCGAGCAGGCTCGCTCCCACAGTAGATTGGTGGGGTTGGGATGCCGCGGCCTATCTGTCAGTCTCTTTGGCCAGAATGAGCGGTGTGCCACCCGTCTGGGCTGGTTAAGATTCCTGCATCTTTTCCCATGTTTTCGAGGTTGTCATGCGCTTTTCCGATTTGATCGATGCCGTGCGTCGTCAGCCTGACTGCGTGATCATCGCGCCTGAATGGGGCCAGGGACGCGCCAGTTTTGGCGGGCTGGTGGCGGCGCTGCAATATGAAGCGATGCGTGCGCGGGTTCCGGCGGATCGCCCGGTGCGTTCGCTGGCGATCACCTTCGTCGGGCCGGTAGCGGCCGACGTACCCGTCAGTTTCGAAGTCGACGTATTGCGTGAAGGCAAGGCGGTCAGCCAGGTATTGGGGCGAGCGGTACAGAACGGTCAGGTAGTGACCGTGGTACAAGGCAGCTTCGGCGCCTCGCGCTCTTCCGTGGTGGCGGTCCAGGCCGACCCCGCGCCTGAGTTCAAAAGCGTGGAGCAATGCCAGGAGCTGCCCTACATCAAGGGCGCTACGCCGGAATTCATGCGTCACCTGGCGCTGTGCTGGAGTGTTGGTGGCCTGCCGTTTACCGGCAACAAATCCCGCAGTATGGGGGGCTGGGTGCGCTTGCGTGGTGATGTCAAAGAGGAGCCGCTGAACGAGGGGCACATCCTGGCATTGGTCGATGCCTGGCCTCCGGCGTTGCTACCCCATCTCAATCAAATGGCACCGGGCAGTACGCTCACCTGGACCATTGAATTCGTCCAGCCACTGCTGGAACTCACGACACTGGACTGGTGTAAATACCTGGCCGAGATCGAGCATGCTCAGGACGGTTACGGCCATGTCGCCGCCAGGTTCTGGAGCGCGGATGGTCGCTTGATCGCCCTGAGCCGGCAGACAGTGACAGTTTTCGCCTAAGGCTCTTCATGACCGTGGCACTGCAACACGAGTGCGGCAATCATGCCGAGGGAGCCGATGGCGACATTGGCCAGGCTCAGGCTGAACACCCCCGATACCATCAGCAAAAACGCGACGATGAACAGCGGTACGGCAATCTGGTGCAACACCGGATTGCTCGGGTGACCATGATGGTCAAGGCAGGTGCGCCATTGCCAGGCCGGGAAGTGGGGGTGACGTTTGCCCATGATGCTGATCCTTGAGTTCGCTAACCGAGTAACCCAAGCGTAAGCCCGGCCGGGCAGCGCGACGAATCGCAGTTGGCTATCGACGTGATAGGTGGCCATAGCCTTTCACCGTTGTGGGAGCAAGGCTTGCCCGCGATGCAGGCGCCTCGTTCCCCAGGGAGACCATATTGTCTTCATCGCGGGCAAGCCTTGCTCCCACAGATAACCCCCAGGCAGGTCAATTGGCAGCGGGGTCCTAAAGCCTGAGCTGCCCGATCGCCTTGTTCAGCTCACCGGCCAACGTTGCCAGTTCATGGCTGGTGGTGGCCGAGTCCACCGTCTGGCGCACGGTGTTTTCAGTGACGTCACGAATACTCACGACCGCCCGGTTCATTTCCTCGGCAACCTGGCTTTGCTGTTCGGCCGCCACGGCGATCTGGGTGTTGCTCTCGCGCATCTGCGCCACCGCCCCGGTGATTTGCTCCAGAGCCTCACCGGCTTCCCGGGCCTGTTGCACGCAATCGTCGGCCTTGTAGGAGCTTTCCTGCATGAAATCCACCGCGTCCCGGGTTCCCGCCTGCAAGGCCGACACCATGGCGGTGATTTCATCCGTGGAGGTCTGTACCCGCTTGGCCAGGTTGCGTACTTCGTCGGCCACCACTGCAAACCCTCGACCCATTTCCCCGGCTCGCGCCGCCTCAATGGCCGCGTTGAGGGCCAGTAGATTGGTTTGTTCGGCGATGCTGTGGATCACGCTGACCACGCTGTTGATCTTCTGGCTGTCCTCGGCCAGGCGCTGGATCATTTCGGCGGTCTGCTGCACGCCGCGGGAGAGTCCGGTGATCGACTGTTGCACCCGGCTGACCACTTCGCGGCCATTGCCGGCCAAGGTATCGGCGCTTTTCGACAGGTCGCGGGTGGCGCCGGCATGTTGGGCGATGTGATAAACCGTAGCGGACATCTCGTTGATCGCCGTCGCCGCCTGATCGGTTTCGCTTTGCTGGCCGAGCATGCCGTGGCGAACATCGTTCATGCTCGATGCCAGGCGTGCTGCACCGCTGTCCAGTTGCCGAGCAGTGCTGGCAACGGTGTCAACCACACGTTGATATCCGGCTTGCATGGCATTGAACGCCGCCGCCATCTGGCCCACTTCGTCCTTGCAGGCCAAGGGGACGCGGGCGGACAGGTCACCGGTTTTTTCCACGTGCAGCATCACATCCTTCAGGGTGTTGAGTTGGCTGAGCAGAAACCGGATTAGCAGCTGCGATGCGCCCAGCATGGCCAGCATCAACACGAACACCGCCACGGCGTATTGGCTGAAGCGTTCCCTGAACACCTGGCTCAGGCTTGCGCCTTGGGCCAGCACGGCCAGCTGTTGGCCGTCACCGCCACGGATTACTTCGGCGCCCAGCAGTGGGTTGTCGCCCAACAGGGGGCTGGCCGAGAGTGCTACCCAGCCGTTGGCCTCTGCTATTGAAGGTAATGATTGATCGTTCAATGTGGGAATCTGGCCGCGCTGGAATGCCAGCAGGTGATCGGCCTTGGGCAATGGCTGCCCGGCAGGCCAGGCATTGAGCAAGCGTGCCTGGGCCTGGGCGTTCGCCTGGGCCGCATGGTTGCGCGCCTGTTGTTCAAGCTGCACCGCGTAGAGTACGAGCAGCAAGGTCGTGACAAAGGCGACCGCATTGACCGCCCAGAATTTGTACTTCAGTGAGATATTGCTAAGCCAGGCACCCATGGAAGGTCTTCTCTGATAGCGGAAACAGTTTTGGCAAGGTGCCATTATTGTGCCGCTATCCAAGGTGCGGGGTGTTGATATGGGTCAACAGACAACGCCTATCCCCTGTGGGAGCGAGCCAGCTCGCGATAGCGGTGTATCAGTCGGCCTATGGGCAAGCTGATCCACTGCTATCGCGAGCAGGCTCGCTCCCACAGGTTTTCATTGGGTCAGGAGGGTGGGCAAGCCAAAAAACGCGCGGGCACAGGCGGTGCTATGGGCAGCGAGGTCTTCCTGGCTTTCGCCCCGGTGCAAGGCGACTTCGCGCAACGTTTCCGTCAGGTAGGCCGGTTCGTTACGACCATTCTTGGGTTTGGGGCGCAGTGTGCGAGGCAACAGGTACGGTGCATCGCTTTCAAGCATCAAGCGAGTGCGAGGAATTTCCCGTACCAATGGATGCAAATGGGTGCCCCGGCGCTCATCGCAGATCCAGCCTGTGATGCCTATATGCAAGTCCAGGTCGAGATAGCTGAACAGGGCCTTTTTCTCACCGGTAAAGCAGTGCACCACCGCTGCGGGCAATTGGTCGCGAAAATCCCGCAGGATTTCCAGCAGTCGCTGATCGGCATCACGTTCGTGAAGAAAGACCGGCAATTGCAACTCCACCGCCAGGGCGAGGTGTTCTTCCAGGACTTTTTCCTGCTGCGGGCGCGGGGAAAAGTCCCGGTTGAAATCCAGTCCGCATTCACCCACTGCGCGAACGCGGTCTTGTTTCAGCAGGTCTTTGAGGTGCCTGGCGCTATCGGCGGTCCAGTCGCTGGCGCTATGGGGGTGAATACCGGCGGTGGAAAACAGCCGTTCCCCGGTGTCATCGAGGCGCTGGCACAGCTCAAACGCCTGTTCGCTGCCCTCGACGCTGGTACCGGTCAAGACCAGTTGGCAGACACCGGCTGCATAGGCGCGCTCAAGCACGGCCTCGTGTTTGTCGGCAAAACTGGGGTTGGTCAGGTTGACGCCGATATCGATGAGTTGCATGGTGCTACCTCGACCCAAAGGCCGCAAAGCATATCAGAGCTGTAGATTTATAAGAAAAGCCAAGAACTACAACGAGTTGAGGCTGTCTGTTGAGGCCGCCAGACCGGTCGGGTTGGTATAAACGCCAGCACTGTGCCAGTCTTTCGCACTTTTCAGCGCCTCAGGTGCTCTGTTTCTGTCGACCCCAAGCTTCGATATTTCAAGGCTGCGGGTCGCGGTATCCTTTCGGAGAGTGGATGACACGTCCCCAAGTGTTGTTGCTGCTGTGTTGTTCGCTGTTGCTGCCGATGCCGGCCGAGGCGCGGCTGCCCGGCCCGGTACAGGTGGTAGCGCCGACTACGGTGCGCGACCTTGCGCAAATCCGCAGCAGCCGGGTGCTGAAAGTTTTGGTCAACCAGAGCCGCAACAGCTCTGGCGAAGTCAAGGGGCAACCCATTGGCGTCGAATATCATCGCTTACGTGCCTTCGAGCAATACCTCAACGGCCACGCTCGGGATGACCAGAAAATCACCCTCAAGATCATTCCCAAGGCCAAGGACCAACTGCTGGGCGCCTTGCAGCGCGGAGAAGGCGATCTGGTCGCGCCCGGCGAGCTGCTCGAGCCCCTGGCTGGCCTTGCGGTCAGCGCCAGCAATCCGATTCGCACCGACGTGCCGTTGCTTCTGGTGGGAGCCAAGGGCCAGCGGCGCTACACACGTGTAGAGCAACTGTCGGGCAAGACCCTGGCCCTGCCCAACGGTAGCGCCGCAGGGGAGGCCCTGAGTCAGATCAACCAGAAGCTGGCGCTGCGTAAATTACCGCCGGTGAAGATCGAGTGGGTCGACCCGACCCTGGCGGTGGAAGATGTGCTGGAAATGGTTCAGGCCGGGATTTTCCATCTGACCATCGTCGAGCAGCCCATTGCCGAACGCTGGAGCAAGATCCTGCCCAAGCTGCGCTTCGACCGGCAGGTGCTCATTGGCGAGCCGGCTGACGAGTATTGGTTTGTCCGTCGTGACGCCGCCATGCTGCGAGCGAGCATCGACCGCTTCCTGACGACTTATAAGGCGCCTTCCAATCAGGACGCGGCGTTTCTGCGCATCTATCGCCGCTTGTACCGGGTTCACTATCCGCTGGCCCGTGCCAATCGCCAGCGTCTTGAGAAACTGCGCCCAGTGCTGCAAAAACATGCCACGGCCCAAGGCATGGATTGGCTGAACCTGGCGGCGCTGGCGTTCAAGGAGTCTTCCCTGAAACCCAATGCCCGCAGTGGCAGCGGCCCTACGGGTCTTATGCAGATTACCCCGTCAGCAGCCCAGAGGGTCGGGGTGCGCAACATCCAGAACCTGGACGCCAACGTGCAGGCTGGCGCCAAGTACCTGGCCTTGATACGCCGAAAGTTTTTCGCCAGCCCCAAGCTCAATGAGCGCGAGCGAATGGCCTTCGTCCTGGCCGCCTACAACATGGGGCCTGAGCGTGTCCAAGGCATGCGGGCCGAGGCCAGGCGGCGGGGACTCAATCCCAATCAGTGGTTCTTCCAGGTCGAACGCATCGCCATGGAGCAGGTGGGAATGGGCGCAGTAAGCTACGTTAATAGTGTGAACAAATACTATCTGGCATTTGATCGTGAACGGGAGTCGCTGGAGCCCAGGGAACAAAAGGTTGTTGTGCGTAAATGATCGAGTAAACTGATTGGTATCACGGATTTTTTCCGCTTTTATCATGCATTTTGTTGATTAATATAGCGGCCAATCCACTTATCCCAAGGAATGAACCTAATGAGCACTTTCATCAACAAAGTTCTGTTTACTCGCGCTGGCTATGGCCTGACTGTCCTGCGCATCGTTGTCGGGATCATCTTCGCCGCCCACGGCTCCCAGAAACTCTTCGGTCTGTTCGGTGGCTACGGCCTGACGGGGACGGCGCAGTGGATGGAAAGCATTGGCCTGACCCCCGGTTATCTGATGGCGACACTGGCCGGCGGCACCGAGTTTTTCGCCGGGCTGGCCTTGATCATCGGTCTGCTGGCCCGTCCAGCGGCGCTGGGACTGGCCTTCCTGTCGCTGGTGGCGATTTTCTCCGTGCACATCGGCAACGGTCTGTTCATGGCCAACAACGGTTATGAGTTTGCCCTGGCTTTGCTGGCAGGCAGCGTTGCGGTGCTGATCGAAGGTGCTGGCAAGTTGTCGGTCGACCAGGCCATCGCCCGCTGATTGCATACCTGAATCATTGAAGGCCCGTCCGGAACGGGCCTTTTTTGTGCGCGCAGATTCTTGACACTGGCCGGTCAGCTTCTCTAGGATGCCGCTCATGCGCCGATTTAAACAGCTACTTGCGGGGCGCCAGGTGACTCATTCAGTCACCGATAGAAGCCGGTCACACGGGGCTTCGAAATACCGCTAAAGCGCTGGTTCGGTGTTGCCTCTCACCTGCCATGCAGACTTTTGAGGCAGAGACACGACACGATGAACGCATCCAGCCCCCTTGTACGTCTTGCGCCGATCACGGCGAACCTTCTGCAACGCAATCCAAAAATCCTTCTGGGCGGTACTCACCAGCCTACGCTATTGCGCTATCTCGACGGCTGGCCGCGACGCAACCACGGGCCGGCGGCGTTCCTTATCCAGTTTGTCGAAGACGGTGAGTCTCTGGCGCGTTTTGCCGACGACAGTTTCGATCTGGCCGTTATCCAGTCCCCCAGTGCGGCGCACGCCAGCGAAATGATCCGGCAATTGACCCGCGTGGCCCGACAGGGGCTGATTACCCGCCGCTGAGGTGAGCTGAGATGACTTGGTTTTTCGGGCCTTGGGCCGGTGAAGCTTTATATGTATTCAATGTGAGTGACATATAAAAGTTGTTCACCTGCGGGTGTCTGAACCTTGATCTCAGCATCCAGCGCTTTGCCGATCAACGCCCGCGCCAAGGGCGAGTCGATGCTGATGAGGTTCTTTTTCAGGTCCAGTTCGTCGGGGCCGACGATGCGATAGCGAGACTCTTTGCCGTCCTCATCTTCAACCGTGACCCAAGCGCCGAAATACACTTTGTTCGGGTCACTGGGTTTTTCACTGACCACCTTGAGGGCTTCCAGGCGCTTGGTGAGGAAACGCACGCGGCTGTCGATTTCCCGCAGCATTTTCTTGCCATAGGTGTATTCGGCGTTTTCCGAACGATCCCCCTGGGCCGCCGCCTCGCTGACTGCTTGGGTCACCTGAGGGCGGCGCACATGCCACAGTTCATGAAATTCAGCGCGCATCCGCGCCTCGCCCTCAGGGGTGATCAACGCGGTGCCGGCGGTGCGGGGTGGGCGATAACGGCTCATGGCAACTTCTTGTGGTGGCGAAGCCGGGAGTCTATCAACCCTCGCGCAAGACTGTCAGCGGGCTGGCATTGAGGGCTCGACGGGTGCCGAACACACCGGCAGCCCCGATCAATAACGCTCCCATCAAAGGCAGTACCAGCAGCCATGGATGCGGATGCCAGGGCAGGTCGAACGCGTAACGGTAAAGCACCAGGCTCACCAGTTCCGAACCCAAGGCCGCGAGCAAGCCACTGACCGCACCCAACAGCCCGAACTCGATGCGCCGGGCCTTGACCAACAGGGCTCGTTCGGCACCCAGGGCGCGGAGCAGCGCACCCTGGTGGATCCGTTCATCGAGGGTGGCTTGCAGGCCGGAGAACAGCACGGCCATTCCCGCAGCCAGTACAAACAGCAACACATATTCCACGGCCAGGGTGACCTGGGCCAGGATGCTGCGCAACTGCTCGAGCAGGGCTTCGACTTGCAGGATCGTCACCGCCGGGAAGGCCCGGGACAGGTCGACAATCTGCTGGTCGTGGCCCGCCGCCAGATAGAAGCTGGTGAGATAGGTGGCCGGCAGATCCTTCAACGTGCCGGGTTGGAAGATCATGAAAAAGTTAGGCTGAAAGTTGTCCCAGTTGATTTCTCGCAAGCTGGTGACCTTCGCCTCGCGATTGACGCCGCCCACGTTGAAAACCAGACGGTCCCCCAGCTGGATCTTGAGATTCTCGGCCACCTTGCCTTCTACCGAAACGCCCGGAGTATCGTCCGGTGGTTGCTGCGGCCACCAGGTCCCGGCCGTGACGACGTTGCCCGCCGGCAGATCCGCTGCCCAGGTCAGGCTCAAGTCGCGTTGCAGGGCCCGGTCACCGGCCGAGTCCTTGGTGACAAATTCCTTGGCCGGCTCGCCGTTGATACTGATCAGGCGTCCCGGTACCACGGGGTAGAGCGGTGCCGATTGCGCCGATAACGCCAGCAGCTTGTCGGTGAAGGCCTGCTTGTCGTTGGGCAGAATGTTCAGGGCGAAATAGTTCGGGGCGTTTTTCGGCAACTGGTTTTGCCAGGTGTCCAGCAACTCGCCGCGCAAGAGGGCGATCAGCGCCATGGACAACAGAATCAAGCCGAATGCCAACGCCTGGCCGGCCGCCGCCAAGGGGTGGCGCAGCAACTGGCCCAGGCCGAGCCGCCAGGGTAACGAGGCGCGGGCCAGCATCCTGCGCAAGCTTTGGAGCAGCAGCAACAGCAGGCCGCCGAGCACCAGTGCTGCGATGACGCCACCGCCGAGCAGGGCGAACGTCAGGACCAGGTCCAGGCTCAAGCGCCACATGATCAGGCCAAGGGCACCCAGGGCGGCCCCATAGACCACCCAGGTGCTGGAAGGAATCGGCAGCATGTCCCGGCGTAAAACGCGCAAGGGGGGTACCCGTCCCAACGCGGCCAGAGGGGGCAGGGCGAAGCCGGCCAACGCCACCATTCCGGTGCCGATTCCGGCAATGGCCGGCAGCAGGCCACCCGGCGGGACGGTCGTGGGTAACAGGTCATGCAGCAGTGCAAACAGACCCAGTTGGGCGACCCAGCCAAGCAGCGCACCGCTGAGGCTGGCCAGCAGGCCCAGCACGGTCAATTGCAGGCTGAACAGCACCATGGTTTCCCGGCGTGACAACCCCAGGCAACGCAGCAGTGCGCTGGCATCAAAGCGTCGGGTGGCAAAGCGGTTGGCCGAGAGGGCGACGGCGACGCCGGACAGCAGCACCGCCACCAGGCTGGCCATGTTCAGATACCGTTCGGCCTTGCCCAGGGCGCCACCGATCTGCCGGTTGCCATCGCGTGCATCCTGCAGCCGCTGATTGGGCTCCAGGCCCGGCTTGATCAGGTCGCGGTAGGTTTGCAACGCTGGTGCCGGGCCGCGCCACAGGTCGCGATAACTGACGCGGCTGCCGGGCTGCACGACGCCGGTAGCGTCCAGGTCCTTGAGGTTGATCATGACCCGGGGCGTGAGGCTATAGAAATTGCCGGCGCGATCCGGTTCGTAGGTCAACACACGGCTCAGGCGCAGGGGCTGGTTGCCGACGTCGATGCTGTCGCCTATTTTCAGGTCCAGTGCCGTCAGCAGCCGTGCTTCAACCCAGGCCTCGCCTGGGTTCGGTCGCCCGCCGGTTTCTTCCGGGGCGAACGGGGCAGGGGCGCTTTTCAGTTCGCCGCGCAGGGGGTAGATGTCATCGACGGCCTTGACGCTGGAGAGCTGAATGCCATTGTCGGTGGCCACGACGCTGGAAAACTCCACCACCCGGGCATGTTCGAGGCCCAGATCGGTGCCGCCGCGAATCTGTTCGGGGCGGGCTGGCGAGCTGCCTTCGAGCAGCAGGTCGGCGCCAAGAAACTCGGTGGCGCGCATCATCATCGCGCCGTTGAGACGGGCTCCGAAGTAGCCGATGGCGGTACTTGCCGCCACCGCCACCAGCAGGGCGAAGAACAACACCCGCAGTTCGCCGGCGCGGGCATCGCGCAGCAATTGGCGGACAGCGAGACTGAACAGACGCAACAGCGGCAAGCGTGCCATCAAGGCTCCAGGGGGGCGACCATCTGGCCGGCTTCAAGTCGAATCAGGCGCCGGCAACGATGGGCCAGGCGTTCGTCATGGGTGACCAGCACCAGGGTCGTGCCGCTTTCCTTGTTCAACTCGAACAGAAGATCGCTGATGCGCTCACCGGTGTGGCTGTCGAGGTTGCCAGTGGGTTCGTCGGCAAACAGCACGTCCGGCTCGGCCGCAAAGGCACGGGCAATCGCCACGCGTTGCTGCTCGCCGCCGGAGAGCTGGCGGGGCGAATGGGTCAGACGCTGGCCCAGGCCGACCCGCTGCAGCAATTCCGTAGCGCGTTCGCGGGCATCCTGGCGACCATCAAGTTCCAATGGCAGCATGACGTTTTCCAGCGCATTGAGGCTGTCGAGCAACTGGAACGACTGGAAGACAAAGCCGACATGCTCGGCGCGGATCCGGGCCCGCTGGTCTTCATCCAGAACGCTGAGGGCTTGACCTGCGAGGGTCACTTCACCGCTGCTGGGCAGGTCGAGGCCGGCCAGCAGGCCCAGGAGGGTGGATTTGCCGGAACCGGATGCGCCGACAATGGCCAGGCTGTCGCCCTTGTTCAGTTCCAGGCTGAGTTCGTGCAGGATAGTCAGTTCACCTTCCGCGCTGGGAACCACTTTGCTAAGGTCCTTCGCGGTGAGAATGCTTGAGCCCATGGAGAATCCGATGCGTGTGTGGTTTTTGAGTGCCGGCCTGGCCCTGATGTGCATGGCCCAGAACGCAGCGGCGGGTACAGTCCTGATCGTTGGCGATAGTATCAGCGCCGCTTTCGGCCTGGATACCCGGCAAGGTTGGGTATCCTTGCTCGAGCAACGGCTCAAGGCCGAAGGTTTCGACGACAAAGTGGTCAATGCTTCTATCAGTGGTGACACCAGTGCAGGCGGCCAGGCGCGGCTGCCGGCGCTGCTTGCAGCCCATAAGCCGGACCTGGTGATCCTGGAGCTGGGGGGCAACGATGGCTTGCGTGGACAGCCGCCAACGCAATTGCAACAAAACCTTGCAGCGATGATCGACAGCTCCCGCGCCAGCGGTGCCAAGGTACTGCTGCTGGGCATGCAGTTGCCGCCCAATTATGGGCAGCGCTACACCGATGCCTTCGCTCGGGTCTACAGCACCCTGGCCGAGGAGAAAAACGTGCCGCTGGTGCCGTTTTTCCTTCAGGACGTTGGCGGTGTTCCGGGGATGATGCAGGGCGATGGCTTGCACCCGTCCGTCGCGGCCCAGGGCAAGTTGCTGGAAAATGTCTGGCCGACGCTAAAACCGCTGCTGTGACGCTTTTCTACAGGCGGTCTTTCGGCTAATGTGGCGCCCCCGATTTGGAGCCCCCGATGCCGCGTCCCGCCTGGTCCCTGTTTGCCTACCAACTGATCGAGCCTGACGAACAGCTGGACCTGTTCGCCTGCCAGGAAGTGCGGGTGCATCTGGTGACCCGGCAACTGGAACTCGGTGGCTCGGCCGACCGGACCCTGTGCGGCAGCCTGCTGCCGGCCCAGCCGCGCTGGTCGGCTGTTGATCGCAAGATATTCCAGGACCATCGCCTGTGTTCATTGTGCCGGGCGATCCTGGAGTCCCAGAAGCGCGGCACCTCGCCGATCTGGCCGGAACTGCGGTTCGAATTGTAATTCCCCTGATTCCCGGCATGCCCCCTTGTGGGAGCGAGCCTGCTCGCGATGGCGGTGGGCCTGCTTGCATTGATGTTGGATGTGCCGCCGCTATCGCGAGCAGGCTCGCCCCCACAGGTTTTTATTTCAGTCTCCAGACATGCTAGGCATCGGACGCCTCATTGTCGCCCTCCCCGAAATAACGGGGGGCGGTGTACAATCACAGTCTTCATACCCTCTGTTCGACCTGCAAAGGATTTCCCGGATGTTGCTGCGCTTGCCTGCCGTCACCCGCTGCCTGTCTCTTGCCGCCCTGTGCATGGCTGGTCCCGTTGCCGCCCTGGAGCTGCCTCTGCCACCGCCAGGCGAAGACATTGTTGGCCAGGTGCAGGTCATCAAGGCCAAATACGAAGACACCTTCGCCGACCTGGGCACTACCTACGACCTGGGCTACACCGAGATGGTCGCTGCCAACCCGGGCGTCGATCCCTGGTTGCCGGGTGCGGGCACCGAGGTCGTGCTGCCGACCCGTTTCATCCTGCCGCCTGGCCCGCGCGAAGGCATCGTGATCAACCTCGCCGAGTACCGTCTCTACTACTTCCCCAAGGGCCGGAATGTGGTCTACACCTTCCCGCTGGGCATTGGCCGTGAAGGTTGGGGATCGCCGATCGCCCACACCAGCATCATTGCCAAGACCCCGAATCCGACCTGGACTCCGCCGGCCTCGATCAAGGCTGAGCATGCCGCCGACGGCGATCCGTTGCCGAACGTGGTGCCGGCCGGTCCCGATAATCCCTTGGGTCCGTTCAAGTTCACCCTGGGCACCCCGGGTTACCTGATCCACGGTTCGAACAAGAAGTTCGGCATCGGCATGCGCACCAGCCACGGCTGCTTCCGCATGTTCAACAACAACGTACTGCAGATGGCCGGCATGGTGCCGGTGGGCACCTCGGTACGGATCATCAACGATCCCTACAAGCTGGGTGTGAGCGGCGGGAAGGTTTATCTGGAGGCCCACACGCCGCTGGACGACAACGGCAACCCATCGGTGGTGGACAAGCACACCGCGGTGATCAACACGATGCTCAAGCGTGAGGACATCACCAGCAACCTGCGCATGGACTGGGATGTTGTGCGTGATGTGGTGGCGGCCGAAGACGGCCTGCCGGTCGAGATCGCCGTTCCGAATACTTCGGCACCGATGGTCTCCAGCGCGCCGATCGATCTGCAACAGTAAAACCTGCAATAGAGACCCGCCGGCGTTTCGCGATGTCGGTGGGTTTTTTATCGCCTGGGGAAACGCCGGGCAATAAAAAAGCCGACCCAAAAAATGGGTCGGCTCGATAACAATCCCGGAGGACTATTACTTGCGGCTAGCTTTTTCCAGCATGCGCAGAGCACGCTCGTTAGCTTCGTCAGCAGTCTGTTGTGCTTTTTGAGCAGCAGCCAGAGCTT